>WNFZ01016505.1_pt1 | contig 11122 bp, 9 predicted proteins | sample 5400081 | NCBI WGS metagenome assembly WNFZ01 (sample SAMN13153365, study PRJNA577476) | soil metagenome | isolation source: 80 cm soil or saprolite under grassland replicate 1 | place: USA:California | collected 2016-06-15
GTCCGCCCCGCCAAGCCCCCCGGCCCCGCCATGCGCGCCGGCACGGCACCGCCGGTCAGCCACGCCGCGCCCGCCGGGGCCGCCGAACCGGTCGCCACGCCGATCAGCCACGCCGCGCCGACCGGGGCCGCAGAGCCGGTCGCCGCGCCGGTCGGCCATCCGGTAGCTGTCCAATGCGCCCCGTCGGCCGCGGCCGCAGCCGGTACGGCCGGGCGGCGGGATGCGCTGCGCCGGGTGGTGGTGCCGCTGGCCGCGGTCGCGGTGCTGGCCGAGGTCGGGTACCCGCTGGCACACGGGCCCGCCCGGGCGGCGCTCACGGTCGGCGCCGTGGTGGTGTTCTGCGCCGCGTCGGTCGGCCACGCGGTGGTCACCCGGGGGTGGCCGGTCGGGGCCGCGCTGGTCGCCGTGTTCGCCGTGGGTGGTTGGCTGACCGACGTGGCTGGCGTCGCCACCGGCGTGCCGTTCGGCCGGTACTCCTATGGCGGCTCCCTCGGCCCGGCGGCACTCGGGGTGCCCGTGGTGATCGGGCTGGCGTGGTGCATGGCCGCCTGGCCCGCGTACGTCGCGGCGCAGCGGCTGGGCGGGCGGATACCCCGGCCGGCCAGGGTCCTGCTCGCAGCTGTGGCGCTCGCGTCGTGGGACCTGTTCCTCGACCCGCAGATGGTGGCCGAGGGGCACTGGACCTGGCAGTACCCCGCTCCGGCGCTGCCTGGCGTAGCCGCCGTGCCGCTGACGAACTACGCCGGCTGGCTGCTCGCCGCGCTGGCGCTGATGGCCGCGTTCGAACTGCTGGCGGGCCCGGCCGCGGCCGGCGCCGGCCCGGACGCCGTCCCGCTGGCGCTCTACCTGTGGACGTACGGTTCGAGCGTGCTGGCGCATGCGGCGTTCCTCGGGCTGCCCGGGTCGGCGGTGTGGGGCGGTGTCGGGATGGGCCTGGTCGCGGTGCCGCTCGCGGTCACGCTGCGGCGATGAGCAGGCTGGTGAACGCCGGTGCGGCGGTGGCCGCGGCGGGCGCGCTGCACGCGGTGGTGAACGCCCGGCTGCTCCGCCGGCCGCGACCCGACCCGGCCGCGCCAGCCGCGCGGGTGTCGGTGCTGCTGCCGGTACGGGATGAGGCCGAACGGGTTGGCCCGTGCCTGGCCGCACTGCTCGCCCAGACCACGCCGGTGGAGATCCTGGTGCTGGACGACGGCTCCACCGACGACACGACCGACGTGGTGCGCCGGCTCGCCGGCCCCCGGCTCACCGAATGGCAGCCCGGCCAACCCCCATCGCGGCCGGCCCACGCGGCACCTGCCGGCCAGTTCCCCGCCTCACCGGCCACCGGCTGGCCGGCCACCGCCGCACCGACCACCGCCCCACCGGTCACGGCCCCGCCGGCCACCGCCGCACCCGTCACCACTCCGCCGGCCACCGCCCCACCACCCGTCACTGCCCCACCGGCCACCGGCTGGCCTCGGGTGGTGCTGCACCGCGGCTCGGCGCCGCCACCCGGGTGGTTGGGCAAGCCGCACGCCTGCGCCCAGCTCGCCGCCTCGGCCGACCCAGCCAGCACCGTGCTGGTGTTCGTGGACGCCGATGTGGTGCTGGCGCCGCACGCGGTGGCGGCCGCGGTCGAGCTGCTCGACCGGACCGCGCTCGACCTGGTCTCGCCGTACCCGAGGCAGGTTGCCGTCAGCCCCGCAGAGCGGCTGGTGCAGCCGCTGCTGCAGTGGTCGATCATGACGTTCCTGCCGTTGCGGCTCGCCGAGCGGTCCGACCGCCCGTCGCTGGCGGCGGCCAACGGACAGTTCCTGGTCGTGCGGCGGGCCGCGTACGACCGGGCCGGCGGGCACGCCGCGGTACGTGCCGAGGTGCTGGACGACCTCGCCCTGCTGCGCGCGGTGCTGCGGGCCGGCGGGCACGGCGCCGTGGTGGACGGCACCGACCTTGCGCGCTGCCGGATGTACCGCGGCCTGTCCGAGCTCGCCGACGGGTACGGCAAGTCACTGTGGCAGGCCTTCGGCTCGCCGGCCGGCGCGGCCGGGGTGCTCGGGCTGTTCGCCCTGGCGTACCTGCTGCCGCCGCTGGCCGCCCTGATCGGCAGCCGCGCCGGGCTGGCCGGCTACGCCGCCGCGGTCGCCGGCCGCGTGGTCACCGCACGACGGACCGGTGGCCGGATCTGGCCGGACGCCGCCGCACACCCGGTCTCGGTCGCCGCCTTCACGGCGCTGACCGTGCGCTCGCTGCTGCTGCGGCGGCGCGGCCGGCTCGCCTGGAAGGGCCGCCCGCTGTGAGCCGGGCCTCGCGTTCCCGCCGATCACCGAGCCACCGGGCCTCCCCTGCCGCCGGCCCTCCCCGTTCCCGCCGGGCCTCCCCACCCGCCGGCCCTGCCCATTCCCGTCGGGCCTCCTGTTCCCGCCGATCATCGAGCTACCGGGCCTGCTGGAGAGAATCTGGCCCCGCCAACCCGATGATCGCCGCAGCGGCGGCGGTTGCCGCACAGGTGGCGGTTGCCGCACAGGTGGCGGTTGCCGCAGGAGAGGTGGCGGCAAGGGGGGGTCCGGCATGAGCCGGGTGGTGGTGGTCGGGGCGGGGGTCGGGGGGCTGGCCGCCGCGGCCCGGCTGGCCGCCGCCGGGCACGCCGTCACGGTGTGCGAGCAGGCGGGGACGGTGGGCGGGAAGCTCGGCGTGCTGGAGCGGACCACCGAGGCCGGCACGTTCCGGTTCGACACCGGGCCGAGCCTGCTGACCATGCCGCAGGTGTTCGCGGAGCTGTTCGCGCGGACCGGGGACCCGCTGGACTCGGTGCTGGAGCTGCGCCCGTTGGAGCCGATCGCCCGCTACCGGTTCGCGGACGGTACCCGGCTGGATGCCAGCACCGACCTTGACCAGCACTGCGCCCGGCTGGACGGCGCGTTCGGGCTCGGCGCCGGGGCGGACTGGCGGCGGCTGACCGAGCGGGCCGAGCGCATTTGGCGGGCGGTCCGCGGACCGTACCTGGAGTCGACTGTGGACAGTCGGCTGCGGATGATCCTGGACCGTTACGCCACCTACACCGGTTCCGACCCGAGGCGCGCACCCGCCGCGCTGGCCGTGATCCCGTACGTCGAGCAGGTGTACGGCGGCTGGTACGTGACCGGCGGGCTGCACCGGCTGGCGGGGGCGCTGGCCGACCGGGCGTCCGAGCGGGGCGCCGTGATCCGGACCGGTACCGCGGTGGTTGCCATCGAGACGGCCGGCGGCGCGGTCACCGGTGTGCGGCTGGCGGACGGGGCGCGGCTGCCGGCGGAGGTCGTGGTGGCCAACGCGGACGCCGCGCACGTGTACGGCGACCTGCTGCCCCGGCCGCGGCTGGCCGACCGGCTGCGCAACAGGCCGTCGCTGTCCGGGTTCGTGCTGCTGCTCGGCGTCCGCGGGCGCACGCCGGCGGTCGCGCACCACAACGTGCTGTTCCCGGCCGACTACGACCCTGAGTTCGACGCGGTCTTCGGCCGCCGGGCCGCGCCGGTCGCCGACCCGGCGATCTACCTCAGCGTGCCGCCCGACCCGGCGGTGCGCCCGGACGGCCACGAGACCTGGTTCGTGCTGGTCAACGCGCCGCGGCACGGCACCGGTCCGGGCGCGGTGGACTGGGACGATCCCGGGCTGGCCGGCTCCTACGCCGGCTGGCTGATCGGCATGCTGGCCCGGCGCGGCCTGCCGGTCGCGGACCGGATCGAGTTCAGCCAGACGATCACGCCGGCCGACCTGGAACGCAGGACCGGCGCACCCGGCGGAGCCATCTACGGCACCTCGTCCAACGGGATGCGCGCCGCGTTCCTCCGCCCGCCGAACCGCGGCCCGGTGCGCGGCCTGTTCCTGGTCGGCGGCTCCACCCACCCCGGCGGTGGGCTGCCGCTGGTGGCCCGTTCCGCCGCGCTGGTCACCGATCTGATCGGCCCCGCCTGACCAGGGCTGGTCCGGGGCAGCCGGCGAGCGGCTACGGTCGGGCCCATGACCGACTCGCTGGCGCGCGCCCGCGCGATCCTCGCCGACCACCCGGTGTTCGACGGCCACAACGACCTGCCGTGGGCGATGCGCAAGAAGGTCCGCTACGACTTCGGGAGGCTCGACATCGCGACCCGCCAGCCGGGTGTGCACACCGACCTCGGCCGGCTGCGCGAGGGCGGCGTCGGTGCCCAGTACTGGTCGGTGTATGTGCCGTCGTCGCTGCAGGGCGAGCAGGCGGTGACCGCCACGCTGGAGCAGATCGACCACGTCCACCGGATGGTGGACCGCTACCCGGACGACCTCGCGCTGGCCGGCACAGCGGAGCAGGCCGAGCGGGCGATGGCAGCCGGCCGGATCGCGTCGCTGATGGGCGCCGAGGGCGGCCACTCGATCGACTGCTCGCTGGGCACGCTGCGGATGCTGTACGCGCTCGGCGTCCGGTACATGACGCTGACCCACAACGACAACGTGCCGTGGGCCGATTCGGCGACCGACGAGCCGGCGGTGGGTGGGCTGACCCGGTTCGGCGAGGAGGTGGTGCACGAGATGAACCGGCTCGGCATGCTGGTCGACCTCTCGCACGTGTCCACCGACACCATGCGAGCCGCGCTGCGGGTGACCGAGGCGCCGGTCGTGTTCAGCCACTCCAACGCAAGGGCGGTGTGCAGCAACCCGCGCAACGCACCGGACGACGTGCTCGCCCTGCTGGCCACCAACGGCGGCGTCTGCATGGCGACGTTCGTACCGATGTTCGTCACGCAGCCGTACAACGACTGGGCCGAGGAGGCCAAGAAGGCCGCGCTCGCCGAGGGCGTCGACATCCGCAACCTGCCCGCGCTGTTCGGGTACCTCGCCCGGTACGCCACCACCCAGCCGCCGCCCGAGGTGGACGTCGCCGACGTGGCCGACCAGATCGAGCACATCCGCGAGGTGGCCGGTGTCGACCACGTCGGGCTCGGCGGCGACTACGACGGCGTGGACGTGCTGCCCACCGGGCTGGAGGACGTCACCGGATACCCCAGGCTGATCGCCCAACTGGTGGACCGCGGCTGGTCCGACGCCGACCTGGGCAGGCTGACCAGCGGCAACGCACTGCGGGTGCTGCGCGACGCCGAGGACACCGCACGGCGGCTGCAGGCCCGGCGCGGCCCCTCGCTGGCGACGCTGTCCGAACTGGACGGCACCCCCGTGCCGACCGCCAGCCGCGTGCCGACCGCCAGCCCCGAGCCGACCGCCAGCCCCGGGCGGCTGATCACGGCAGGTCGAGCTGCCCGCTCGCGGTGAGCTGGAAGTTCGGGTTGTGCGCCAGCTCCCACAGGTGCCCGTCCGGGTCGGCGAAGTATCCGCTGTAGCCGCCCCAGAACACCTTCTGCGGCGGCTTGACCACGCTGGCCCCCGCCGCCACCGCCGCCTGCATCGCGGCGTCGACCTCGGCCGGACTGCCGAGGTTGATCGCCAGCGTCACGCCGCGGAAGCCGCCCGGCTCCCCCGCCGGCACCGTCGCGTCGGCGGCGAGCTCGTCGTGCGGGAACAGCCCGAGCGCCGAGTCCGCGGTGACGAACCAGGAGATGTCGTCGTTGGACTCGCTGGACCGCCGCCAGCCGAGCGCCTGGTAGAACCGCACGCTCGCGGCGAGGTCCCGTACCCCCAGGGTGATGATGCTGATCCGAGCCGGAATCGTCATGCCCGCAAGGCTAGGTCCGGGGTACGACAGTTCCGGCCAGCGACCGCCGCGCGGCCACCCCGAGCTGCCCCAGCCCCAGCACCGCGACCGCCAGCCACCCGGCTGCCACGCACGGCATGACCCACCGCACCGAGTCCGGCAGCACAGCGGACGCGACCAGCCCGAAGAACGCGAACAGCACCCGGGTCGGCCGCTCCGCCACGGTGACCGCCAGCGGCCCGCGCGCCACCCGCTCGCGCAGGTACTCGTGCAGCCAGCCCACCCCGACCGCCCCGGCGCACAGCCACCCAGGCGCGCCGGCCAGCCACAGCGCCACCCCGTACCCCACCTCGGTCAGCCGGTCCGCCACCGCGTCCGCCACCGCCCCGAACGCCGACTCCCGTCCGGCCAGCACCGCGACCGCTCCGTCCAGCGCGTCGAGGCCGGCGGCGACCAGCACGGCCACCGCCGCCGCCAGCGGCCACCCCGCCGCGACGAGCCCGACCGCCAGCCACCCGACCAGCAGCCCGCCGACGGTGAGCACCAGCGGCGGGACCGCGCGCAACGAGCCCGCCACCGGGTGTACCAGGCGCAGCCAGCACCGGACCACTCCGGTCGGCGGCAACCCGCCGTGCAGAGCCGACCACCGCGCCAGGAACGGGGCCAGGGTGTGTCCTGTGGATCTGGACGGATACGGGCGGCGCCGATCCGCGCCGCCATGGGCTTTTGAAACATGCCCTAGTCCGCGAACGTCCACTCCACCTCGACGGTGGCCGTGATCTCCTGGCTGCCGGCCTCCACCGGCATCGACTCCGCGGCGGCGAACCTCGCCATCGCCAGCGGCCGGTGCCCGCCGGTCTCCTCGGTCACCCGCCGGACCGGACCCAGCGCCCGGCCGGCCAGCGTGGCGTACTGCTCCGCCCTTGCCTGCGCGTCCGAGAACGCCCGTTCCCGCGCCTGCGCGCGAAGCTCGGCGTCGTCGTCCACGGTGAACGACAGCCCGTGCAGCCTGGCCGCGTCGCCGCCCGCCGCGATCACCTCGGCCACCAGGTCCCCGGCACCGGCCAGGTCCCGCAGCTTCGCGGTGAGCTGCTGGTTCGCCACGTGAGCGGTCAACCGGCCGCGCTCGTCGGTCTGCGACCACAGCGCAGCCCCGGAGCTGCGCAGGTCCGCGTCCGGGACGCCGGCTTCCCGCAGCCGGGCCACCATCGCCGACAGCCCGGCGCTGGCCTGCGCGAGCGCCTCGGACACGTCCCGGTGCCGCACCTCGGTACCCACCTGGAGCACCAGCACGTCGGGCACCGCCGAGGCGGTACCGGTCCCGAGGACGGTGACGCCCGGCTCAGACACGAGCGGACAGCCGCAGGTTGGACCAGACTTCGCGGGTCACCCGGGAGCGGTTGAAGGTGATGAAGTGGATGCCCGGCGCGCCCTCGTCCAGCAGCCGCTGGCACAGCCGGCTGGCCTGCTCGATGCCGAGCGCGCGGACCGCCTTGGGGTCCTCCGCCACCGCCCCGAACTGGGCGGCCAGCCCGGCCGGGAACGGCGCGCCGGACAACTGCTCGGAGCGTTCGATCGTGGCCATCCGGACCACCGGCATGATGCCGGGGATGATCGGCACGTCGCAGCCCTCGGCCGCCACCCGGTCCCGTAGCCGCAGATAGTCCTCTGCCTCGAAGAACATCTGGGTGATCGCGAAGTCGGCGCCGGCCCGGCACTTGGCCACGAAGTAGCGGGTGTCGGACTCGATGTCGGGCGAGCGCGGGTGCTTGAACGGGAACGCCGCGACGCCCACCGAGAAGTCACCGATCCCGCGCAGCAGCCGGACCAGGTCGTCGGCGTACTCCAGGCCCTCCGGGTGCTTGACCCACTCCCCCTGCGGGTCGCCCGGTGGGTCGCCGCGCAGCGCCAGCAGGTTCACGATGCCGGCCGCGGCGAACCGTCCGACGATGTGCCGCAGCTCGCGGACCGAGTGGTTCACCGCGGTCAGGTGCGCCATCGGCAGCAGCGTGGTGTCGGTGGCGATCCGCTCGGTCACCTCCACGGTGCGGTCCCGGGTGGCACCGCCCGCGCCGTAGGTCACCGACACGAACGTCGGGCTCAGCGGCTCGAGCTGCCGGATCGTCTGCCAGAGGATCCGCTCGTCCTCGTCGGTCTTGGGCGGGAAGAACTCGAACGAGAACGTCCGCTGGCCGCAGGCCAGCCGGTTACGAATCGTGGCTCCCATGGGGTTCAGGGTAGCCAGCCCACTCAAGACCCGGCCGGGAACGCGTCGGTCCGGCCGGCATACTGCGCGGGTGAGCGAACCAGTCCAGGCCGCGCAGCTCGGTGAGCGGGTGACGGCGGCGCTCCGGCACTTCCTGGCCGGCCGTCGCGCCGGGCTGGCGGAGCTGTCGGCCGACCTGGTGCCGGCCGCGGACGCGATCATCGACTACGTGCTCGGCGCCGGCAAGCGGATGCGGCCGGCGTTCGCGTACTGGGGCTGGCGCGGAGCCGGCCGGGCGGACTGCGACGCGGCGGTCACCGCGGCCGCCAGCCTGGAGCTGCTGCACGCGTGCGCGCTCATGCACGACGATGTGATGGACGGCTCGGAGACCCGGCGCGGCCAACCCTCGCTGCACCGCCGGTTCGCCGCCCTGCACGATGCGGCCGGCTGGGGCGGCTCGCCGGACGGCTTCGGCACCTCGGCGGCGATCCTGCTCGGCGACCTCTGCCTGATCTGGTCCTTCGCGATGCTGCGCGGCTGCGGCCTGGACGAGGCGGCGGTGCACCGCGGCATGCCGGTGTACGACCAGATGTGCACCGAGGTGACGGCCGGGCAGTACCTCGACGTGCTCGCCCAGGCGCAGCGCGCCACCGCGGTGGAGACGGCGCTGGGCGTGATCCGGCTCAAGACGGCCAAGTACACGGTGGAACGGCCGCTGCACCTCGGCGGCACGCTGGCCGGGGGCGACCCGGCGCTGACCGCGGCGTACACGGCGTACGGGCTGCCGGTGGGCGAGGCGTTCCAGCTCCGCGACGACGTGCTCGGGGTGTACGGCGACCCGGCGGTGACCGGCAAGCCCGCCGGCGACGACCTGCGCGAGGGCAAGCGGACGGTGCTGGTCGCGCTGGCCGCCGAGCGGGCGGACACCGGCCAGCGGGCGCTGCTGGACCGGCTGCTGGGCGACCCGGCGTTGTCCGCGGACGGCGTGGCCGCGCTGCGCAAGATGATCGCCGGTACCGGCGCGCTGGCCGAGGTGGAACGGATGATCGCCGAGCGGGTCGCGGCCGGCACCTCCGCACTGGACGCGGCGCCGATCGATCCCGCGGCCGGTCGGGCACTGTGCGAGCTCGCGGTGGCCGCCACCGCCCGCGCCGGCTGACCGGTCCGGTGCCGTGCAGGCTCGCGGTGGCCGCCACCGCCCGCGCCGGCTGACCGGTCGCCACCTCACGAGACCCGGGACGGCACGTCCGCGCGCGTCCGGCGGGCGTGAGACTGCCCTTTCAACCCGTATCAGGGCAGGGCGCGGAAACGGCTTGGCCGGCCGCGTTACGCTCCGTGCTGGCGGCTCGCCGCCGGACCTGCCCGGCGAGTCGGATTTCTGGCGGGACGCCCGAAACGGGTACCGTGACACGGTTATGTTCAAGATGGAGGGTCGGGGTATGTCGACGTCGGCGGAGCCGTCGAGCCTTGCTGAACGTCTCACCCGGCGACCGGACATCCGGCCGGCGGCTGCCACACCGGCCCGCGGCGGCCGGCGGACCTCTTTCCCGGGGGTGGCGAGCGTCGTGTGCAGCGGATCCTGCGGCGTACCCGGCGTGCGGATGGTGCCGATCCCCCGCCGGCTCGAGGTGGGCCGGCGCCCATGACCACGCTGTCCGTCACCGACACCTGGCAGCGGCTGCGCACCGCGATCCGACCGGCCGACCCGGCCGATCCAGCCGGCTCAGCCGACCCGGCCGACACCGCGGCACAGGGCGTGGCGCGCTACCGCAAGCTGGGCACGGCCGGCGCCCTGCTGCTCGCCGCGGGCGGCATGTTCGCCGGCGCGTACCCGCAGCATCCCAAGGACTTCTCGGTCTCCCGCATGCTGTCCATCACCGAGCTGGCGACCATCGGCGCGTACGGCGGCCTCGTGCTGCTCGTGGTGGCCTGGACCCGGCTCGGCCGGCTGGTGGGCACCCCGGACGGCCCGGAAACGCGCGAGTTGCTCGCCATCGTGGTGCGGTGGGCCGCGCCGCTGATGATCGCGCCCCCGCTGTTCAGCAAGGATGTGTACAGCTACGCCGCCCAGGGCGCGATGGTGCTGCACCACAGCGACCCGTACGCGCACGGCCCGGGCGACGCCCCGGCGTTCTTCAGCCCGCTGAAGGACAACGTGGACGTGCAGTGGGCCGAGACCCCGGCGCCGTACGGACCGGTGTTCCTGGTGCTGGCCGCCCGGATGATCCAGCTCACCGGCGAGAACACCATCGCGGCCGTCTTCGGGCTGCGGGTGCTGTGCGTGCTCGGCGTGGTGCTGATGGCTGTCTACGTGCCGCGGCTGGCCAGGCACCTCGGGGTGGACGAGCGGGCGGCGCTGTGGCTGGGGGTGCTGAACCCCCTGGTGCTGATCCACCTGGTCGGCGGCGGCCACAACGACGCCCTGCTGATCGGCTTCCTGGTGATGGGCCTGGTGCTGGTGCTGGACGGCCTGCCGGTGTTCGGCGTGCTGATATGCGCGCTGGCGATGCTGGTCAAGGTGCCGGCCGGGCTGGCGCTCGCGTTCTGCATCCCGCTGTGGGCGCAGCAGTTGTCCGGGCGGCTGCGGCTGACCCGGGCCACCCTGCTGACCGGCGCCACCGCGGTGGCCACGGTCGCCGGGGTCAGCGCGGTCTGCGGCCTCGGCTACGGCTGGATCCACGCGCTGCAGACGCCGGGCCAGGTGCGCAACTGGCTGTCGGTCACCACCACGATGGGCCAGTTCACCGGGCTGCTGGCGTCCTGGTTCGGTGCCGGGGACCACATGGACGGCGCGATCGCGGCGTGGCGCGGCGCGGGCGGTCTGGTCGCCGCGGCGGTGTGCGCGGTGCTGCTGCTGCGGTCCCGGCGGATCGGGCCGGTGCCGGCGCTCGGCATGGCGCTGATCACGGTGGTGGCGCTCGGCCCGGTGGTGCAACCCTGGTACCTGCTGTGGGGTTTCGTCGTCCTGGCCGCCTCCGCCCTGGACCCGGCGGTGCGTTCGCTGGTGGCCGGCGGGTCGGCCGCGATGTCGCTGGTGCTGATGCCGCGCGGCGGGCCGCTGGAGCCGAAGGACATCGTGGAGGCGATCGCGGTCGGCGCGGTGGTGGCTGGCGGTGCCGTGGTGCTGGAGTGGCTGCTGGCCGGCCGGACCCGCGCGCGGCTGCCCGCCACCATGGACGCCTGACCACCATGGACGCCTGACCGAGCCTGCGAGGCCACCAGTGAGCCCGACGTGACGGCCCTCGGGGTGCCCGCCCCTCCGGCGGGAGCTGAGCAGCCCG
>WNFZ01005951.1_pt1 | contig 11112 bp, 7 predicted proteins | sample 5400081 | NCBI WGS metagenome assembly WNFZ01 (sample SAMN13153365, study PRJNA577476) | soil metagenome | isolation source: 80 cm soil or saprolite under grassland replicate 1 | place: USA:California | collected 2016-06-15
ATGCTTTCCACGCTCGATCCTCACTCGATGTATTTTCCTTACAACGAATTCAAGAAGCTGAAGGAAGATCAGGACTCCCGTTTCTATGGCATTGGCGTAACTATCGTCCAGCATCGCGATGGTGTCTACATTCAGTCGGCAGTGGAAGGCACGCCGGCGGGCAAGTTGGGACTTCGCTATGGCGATCGCATCCTGGAAGTGGACGGGCAAGACGCGCGCGATTGGACCAGCGAGCAGGTCTCGAAAAAGGTGCGTGGTGCTAAAGACGAACCGGTCACAATTAAAGTTGATCGCGCCGGTTCGGAAGCGCCAATTAACTTCACGATCAGACGCGATTCGGTGCCGCTGCCATCAATACGCAACGCTTACATGTTGCGTCCGGGAACTGGCTACATCGGTCTGACGGGCGGTTTCCAGAGCACCAGTGACGAAGAGCTGCGAGAAGCGTTGGATAAACTGAAAAGCCAGGGCATGCGCCAGGTCATTCTGGATATGCGCGGCAATCCAGGTGGACTTCTTAATCAGGCGATTGATGTGGCTAGTGAATTCCTGCCGCGAGGCCAGGTAGTCGTTAAAGTTAAAGGCCGCACTGAATACAGCGACGAGATCGTCTACAAGTCCAGCGGCTCGGATCCTGAAGACGTGCCGCTGGTTGTTTTGATTAATCGCGGTACTGCTTCAGCTTCAGAGATCGTTGCCGGTGCAATTCAGGACCACGGCCGGGGATTGATCGTCGGTGAAACGAGTTTTGGAAAAGGGCTGGTTCAGCACGTGTTTCTCTTGCCGTTTAATACCGGCCTGACGCTCACGACTGCGCGCTACTACACCCCTTACGGCCGCTCATTGCAACGCGATTATTCAAGCGGTTCGCTTTACGACTATTACACGCGACATGATGAGGATGAGACGAAACCGCAGGGATCCGCATCACCCGCATCTACGGCGCCGCGAGCCGTCGAGGCACCTTCGGCACAGGCGTCGCCAACGCCACATCCCGATGGTCCAGCTGTAAAGACAGCTGCGGGCCGTGTGTTTTATGGCGGCGGCGGCATCACGCCGGATATAGATGTCAAACCGCTGACGTTCTCGCCAGCCCGAAATCGCATCGCCGAAGCGGCATTCCAGTTTACGCGTCAACTCGCCGCCGGACTGGTAACCGGTCTGGAGTCTTACAAAGTTGAAAAGGTGCAGTATGGCAAGAATGCAAAAGCTACGGATTATCCGATTAATGATCGCGTGATCGAAGCTTTCCGCAATTTCGTGCGCACCGATACCGAGTCGCAACTAACTGCCGCGCAGCTTGATGAAGAAATTGATTTTGTGAAGTTACGACTGCGCGAAGAGATTGTGACCGCCGGATTCTCCAACGACGCCGGCGCGCGTGTATTACTCGACAGCGATCCGCAGGTCTTGCGCGCACTCGAAGCACTCCCCAACGCCAAGCGACTTGCAGAAAGCGTACGCGACGAACCCACCCGAAGCTGATCCATTTCGGCGAGAACGCCAATGATGTTCCGGACGTTGATCATTGCGGTTGTTGCGACACTCTACTCCTTCGGTAATGCCTACGCTCAACTAACACAAACGCCGCCAAATGAAACCGGCCTAGTGCTTGAGGTTGTTTTTCTAAAAGGCAAGCCTCCAGCCTATCAGCCCGTGGCCGGTTCGCGATCGAAGAAGGGCGGATCGTGGTATGGACTTTTTGGGCGAATCGCGGGCTGGCAACTGCCACAGGGTGCCTTGCCGATAAATGCTGTGAGGCTCGTTCCGTACCTCAAAGGCGAAACTATAAACATCAGCGTATCGGTGATGCGCGGAAAGTTTCATGACGCCGAGGACAAAGTCGCTTCTTACAAAGCTCGCGAAAACGAAGAAGTCACAACTACGGAGCTGGAAGCTTTTGGCGTTGAACCTTTCGTGATTAAAGTAGTTAGGACTTCGGGCGGTTCTGATCCGCCGACAACCCTTAACAAAACCAAGTCGGTTGCGATTATCGGCCTCGAACCAATTATTTCGCCGCTGCCGCGCTACAAGATGACGCTGCACAATCTATCCGATAAGAGTATTAGTGCGTTGAGCATCAGAATTATGGGCCAGGGACGTGCCCGAAGAATGGGTATGCCACAGGGGGGATACGGAGAGCCTCTGATTAAATCGCAGGACTCTGGCGGCCTAAATGTGTCACTGGCAATAAATGCAGAAGTGACGGCGGGAGGTTACCAGCCCTCACTTCCGCCCGCACAGCAGATAGTTGTTGAGTCTCTAATTTTTGCGGATGGAAGCTTTGAAGGCGAAACTAAACCGGCTGCGATGTTTCTGGGATTCGTAGCAGGACGCCGGACCGAGCTGAAACGCATTCTGCCGTTGTTAGACAACGCCTTGTCCTCGACAGACGCCTTCACTGCCTCAGATACGCTTCGGTCGCAGCTAGGCTCGCTAAGTTATGAGCCCGATGAAACAGAAGTTGCCTCGCTGGTTGCGGCCTTTCCAACATTGGACAAACGTGAACTGCGAATTTCAGTTGAAGCAGCTATACATCGCTTGAGAAAGGACCTTCTTGATCAACTTGAGCGTCTGCAAAAATCCGAGTCAAGCGCACCCGACTTCAGCGCTTGGCTGGTTCGCACTCGAGAGCTCTACTCAAAGTGGCTTTCACACTTGAATGCGGTCAATATCTCACAACGCTGACCGCAGTCAATTCACTCTTCAATCCAATACCCTGGCGATCACACACTTTAGATAGTAAGTTTCCGGTACTCCCAGCAAGATGGGGTGATCGCTGGCCTGCGTTCGCTTCTCAACCAGTTGTAGTTTCCGATGAGCATCGTTTGCCGCCTGGGCAATTATTCCGAGAAACATCTCTTCTGACATGTGATAAGAACAGGTGCAGGTGACGAGTATCCCACCGGGATTTAAGAGCTTGATGGCCCGAAGGTTGATTTCTTTGTAACCGCGCGCGGCCGCTTTGATGCTGGCGCGATTCTTTGCAAACGCCGGAGGATCCAGCACGATCGTGTCAAATCGTTCGCCGGCAGCTTCCATTTCACGCAAGGCATCGAAAACATTTGCCTCGCGAAATTCAACATTGGTGAAATTGTTCAGTTCAGCGTTTCTGCGCGCCGCAGCTACTGCCTCAGCGGAAATATCGATACCCAACATGCTCTCGCAAGCGCCCGCCAGTTGCAGTGCAAACCCCCCTGCAAACGTAAAACAATCAAGCCCGCGGCCATGCGCGACAGCGCGACTGGCGACTCGGTTTTCTCTTTGATCGAGAAACGACCCGGTCTTCTGACCCGAAAGCGGAGAGACCATGAAACGAATACCTTCTTGCAGTATTTCAAATTCCTCCGCTGCCTCTCCGTAGAGTGTTCCGGCAATCATTTCCAAACCTTCATGTTGGCGCACGCGGACGTCATTACGTTCAATAACAGCGCGCGGGTCAAACTCATCGACGAGCACTGCAACCAAAAGCTGCTTGATACTTTCGGAGCCCTGCGCCAGTGTTTGCAGCACCAGCACATCATCGTAACGATCGATAATAAGCGACGGCAGTAAGTCGCCCTCGGAATAGACCAGGCGATAAGCATTGCTATTTGAAGTGATGCTCATGCGGCGAGCAGCGGCTTCGAGAATCCTTCTGCGCCACCAGTCGCGATCGATTGATTCTTGTGTTTGACTCAGAAATCGCAAAGCGATTTGCGAAGTGTCGCTGAAGAACGCTTGCCCGACGAGGTTCCTGTTCGGGTCGCGTACAGCGACAATCGACCCGCCGGTCGCCTCATCTGCGTTGACGACGTCACTGCGGTAGATCCAGAGATGTCCGCCGCGAATGCGATCGGCGCCGCGCTTTGTAACTGTTACTACATTCATGGGAGCCACGGATTGCCCGGATTATTTATCTCGTGCTAGGGTTTCGGCTGAGCGGGGGCAAGCCCGACTTCCTGACCTCGAGCTTACTTTGCTTGTGTCATACGTCTGGAACTAGAGTAGTCTAAACGAGCTTCTGTCAGTAAATGCAGTCAGGAAGGGTGGCTTGCCCGCGCTCTTCGCTTGGGCTTCAGTTTTGAAAAACTAGATCAATCATGGTAGAGAAAACACAGGCCGAACGCCACAAACGTTTCGAAACATCATCGGGAATTGATCTTCCGGCCGACTTCAATCCCTCAAATACAGACCCCATAGATTACGAGAAAGACTTGAATTCACCGGGCGATTTTCCCTACACGCGCGGCATTTATTCGAACATGTATCGCGGCCGGCTCTGGACCATGCGGCAATATGCGGGTTATGCGACCGCCGAAGAGTCCAACGCTCGCTACAAATATCTACTCGCGCAGGGCACGACCGGTCTCTCAGTTGCATTCGACCTGCCCACGCAGATTGGTCTGGATTCAGACGATCCGCTTGCAAGTGGAGAAGTCGGGAAAGTCGGCGTCGCAATAGACTCGCTCGAAGATATGCTGCGGCTGTTTGACGGAATTCCGCTCGACAGCGTTTCCACTTCAATGACTATCAATGCCACGGCTGCGACGTTGCTGTGCCTATACCTGGCAGTCGCGCGCAACCAGAATGTCTCGTTCGACAAAGTCAAAGGCACGCTGCAAAACGATATTCTTAAGGAGTACATCGCTCGCGGCACGTACATCTATCCGCCGTCGCCGTCGTTGCGGTTGGTTACTGATACCTTCGCTTTTTGCGGGCGCGAAGTGCCCAACTGGAATACTATCTCGATCAGCGGCTACCACATACGCGAAGCCGGCTCGACTGCGGTTCAGGAAGTTGCCTTTACCCTGGCTGACGGCATCACTTATATCGAAGCGGCGTTGAAAGCCGGACTCGAGATTGATCATTTTGCGCCGCGCATCTCTTTTTTCTTTAACGCGCACAACAATCTGCTGGAAGAGGTCGCCAAGTTTCGCGCGGCGCGCCGACTCTGGGCGCGCATCATGCGCGATCGTTTCAAGGCGCGCGATCCGCGTTCGCTGACGCTGCGCTTTCATACCCAGACGGCCGGATCCTCGCTGACCGCACAACAGCCGGAAGTAAATGTTGTGCGTACTACGATTCAAGCGCTCGCCGCCGTGCTGGGGGGAACGCAGTCGCTGCACACAAATGCGATGGACGAAGCGCTGGCCCTGCCCACGGAAGAAGCGGCGCGCCTGGCTTTGCGCACGCAACAGGTAATCGCTCACGAGTCGGGCGTTGCCGATATTGGCGATCCGCTTGGTGGTTCTTATGCAATTGAGCAGCTTACGCATGATATTGAAGATCGCGCCTCAAACTATCTGGAAAGGATTGATGCTCTGGGAGGAATGTTGCGCGCGATCGAGACTGGCTACGTGCAGAAGGAGATTCAGGAATCCGCGTATCGCTATCAGCGTGCGATTGAAACTCACGAAGCCGTCGTGGTGGGCGTCAATCGTTTTCAAAGTAGAGAGGAAACCACCGTCCCGACGTTGCGCATCGATCCGGCTATCGAGCGGCAACAAATCGAGCGGGTGCGCGCGGTCCGTAGCCGCAGGGACGCAGCGGCCACGGAGACCGCGTTGGCTAAACTGGAAGAAGCTGCGCAGGGCACGGAAAATCTTTTGCCCCGCATCCTCGAATGCGTTGAAGCTCACGCGACCGTGGGCGAGATCAGCAATCGTTTTCGCAATGTGTGGGGTGAGTATCGCGAGGCGATGACCGTGTGAGATGCCGGGACCCAAAGATAATTAGCCGCAGATTTTCGCGAATTATACGAATCTGAAAAGCAGAGCTTGAACGGCCAAATGGTTTAATCTTATCCGCGTCTATCCGCGTGAATTCGCGGCTGCAGCTCTGATGATTACGCATGTCGCATCTACTCGAAGTCACCAATCTGCAAACACACTTTCCGACCCGCGCCGGTTTAGTGCGTGCGGTTGACGGCGTAAGTTTCTATCTGGACTCGGGTGAATTGTTGGGCCTGGTGGGCGAGTCGGGTTGTGGTAAGTCAATAACGGCGCTTTCAATCATGCGCCTGATTGCGCCGCCGGGAAAGATTGTCGGTGGCGAGATAACGTTCGATGGCAGGAATCTGCTGAAATTGTCAGATGCGCAGATGCGCCAGATTCGCGGCGACGATATCGCGATGATCTTCCAGGATCCGATGACGTCGCTCAACCCGGTCTTCACTGTGGGCGAACAGATTGCCGAAGCGCTGCGACTACATCGAAAGCTGTCGCGCAAAGCAGCTCGGGTCGCCGCAATTGAGGCTATGCGCGAGGTTTCGATTCCCGATCCCGCGCGTCGCATTGATGACTATCCCCACCAGCTCTCAGGCGGAATGCGCCAACGCGTCATGATTGCGATGGCGCTCGCCTGCGATCCCAAGCTGCTGATCGCCGATGAGCCAACGACCGCGCTCGACGTTACCATTCAGGCGCAAATTCTTGAGTTGTTGGACGAGTTAAGAAAAAATCGCGAGTTGGCGGTGCTACTCATTACACACGATCTTGGCGTCGTGGCCGAAGTCGCCGATCGCGTTGCGGTAATGTACACCGGTCGCATCGTCGAAGAATCACCTGTCGAAGAATTATTCGCGCGGCCTAAACACCCCTACACTGAAGGTCTGCTGCGTTCCGTGCCGAAACTGACGACGCAACATGTGGCAAAAAAAGAAAGGCTCGAGACTATTGAAGGCACCGTGCCGAGCCCGACCGATCTTCCACCTGGCTGTCACTTTGCGCCGCGTTGTACCCACCGCATGCCGCGTTGCACCGTGGGGGAGATTCCGCTTTACGATCTTGAAGGTAACGTCAAAGTGCGCTGCGTGCTTTTTGATCTGGCGGCTGCGGTCACGGCTGACAAACGGGAAGTGTCCACAGATTACGCAGATTACGCCGACTAGCACAAAACGCATCAGGTGGGTTAGAGATACATTTTTGAAGCGAGAAGTACCTCATCGTAGCCGTCGACGAAAAATCTGTGCAATCTGCGTAATCTGTGGATGTCTCTGATTTGGATGAACACGAATCACGAACAACTGGTCAGTGTCCGCGGGCTCGTCAAACATTTCGCTGTTGAAGGCAGTGATGATGTGGTGCGCGCGGTCGATGGCGTCTCGTTTGAAATCTTTCGCGGCGAAACCCTGGGACTGGTAGGAGAATCCGGGTGTGGCAAGTCGACCGTCGGCCGTTGCTTATTGCGTCTGATTGAACCCACCGCAGGCAAAATTGAGTTTGAAGGCCGTGATGTGCTTTCGCTCGGAAAGACCGAAATGCGCGAGATACGTCGTGAGATGCAGATTGTATTTCAGGACCCCTATGCCTCGCTCAATCCCCGCATGAAGGTTGGCGACATTGTTGGCGAGCCACTGGTGATTCATAAAGTAGGAACGAAAAAAGAAAGGCGCGATCGGGTCGCGGAGTTGCTGAAGAAAGTTGGGCTCGATCCAGATTACCGCAATCGTTACAGTCACGAATTTTCAGGTGGCCAGCGGCAACGCATCGGCGTCGCCCGCACCCTCGCACTCAATCCCAAACTCATCGTCGCTGACGAACCTGTTTCGGCCCTGGATGTTTCGGTGCAGGCGCAGGTAGTCAATCTGCTTCAGGATCTACAGAAGGAGTTTGGTCTGGCGTATCTCTTCATTTCCCACGGGCTGGCCGTGGTCGAGCACATCTCGACCCGGGTAGCAGTGATGTACCTCGGGCGGATCGTAGAGGTTGCCACTGCGGCCGAGCTTTACGCGCTCCCGTTGCATCCATACACGAAGGCGCTGCTGTCCGCGATCCCTGTTCCAGATCCCAAACAAAAACGCGAGCGCATCGTTTTGCAAGGCGATGTGCCCACGCCCATCAATCCGCCATCGGGCTGCCGCTTCCGCACTCGGTGCCCGATAGCTATTGACGAGTGCGCGCGGATTGATCCAGAGTTGCGCGAAGTTTTGCCGGGGCATACGGTCGCCTGCATTCGGGTTCCCGGTTGGGCCGAAGCGCCGTTAGCAGAAAAAGTTTAAAGTCCAACCTTCAGGTTGCGGTCGTGCGGAAGCAAACGAGCTGAAGTGTTTTTGGCGATCGTGAAACATCAAAAGCGAAAGCACCCGTATCAAACCTATTAACGAAAGGTCTGTGATCACGGCCCGTGAGTTTTGCACCGGACGGATGGTTTTCTCACCGTCCTCTAATAACAACCGAGGATAAAAGCATGAGCGATCCCAACAGTGAGTTTCAAGCGCCACCGCCACCGCCTATCCAAGCTGAGCCGAAAGCGCCTCGACCTACCAAATTGCGCCCTGTCGCCGTTGGTTTATTTGTCGTCGGCTTGATTGTGTTTATCACCGGCATTGCCAAGATTCTACCCGGCGGATTTGTTACCGGGATCGTCTTCGCATTTTGGGGAATACTGTTGTTTGCCTTTAGTTTCATTCCGTTGCCGCAAACAACTGGTGCAGATGAGCCACCACTGTCCGCGCTGCAAAGACTTACAGGCATTTTTTATGAGCCGACTCGTGTATTTAAAAACCTGCGTGTGCATCCGCGTTGGCTCGCTGCTTTACTGGTCCTCGGTTCGGTTAATGCTGTTTACACGGCAGCGTTTGTGCAGCGACTCACTCCGGAATACATAGTTGACTTCCAGATGGAAAAGCTGGCCGATAGCCCGTTAAAACCTGCGCCGGACAAAATGGAAGCAGCCAAAGAGAACGCTTTGCAGCAGGCGAAACAGCCGATCCAGCGGATCCAGACGGCAGCCAAGGCTTTTTTAGGCGTTTTCGTTTTTGCTTCAATCGTGGCCGCACTTTGCCTGCTCGGAGTGCTGGCGTTTGGCGGGCGCATCAATTTTTGGCAAGCATTCGTGGCCGTACTCTATGCCTACGTCCCGATTGCGGTAATTTCCAAGCTTCTGAGTTTAGTTATCCTTTACCTCAAATCTCCCGACGATATTCATCCCGTCCTTGGTGCGGAAACGCTCGTGCAGGACAACCTGGGAGTACTGTTCGCCCCGGCTCAACATCCGGCCCTCTATGTATTGGGCACTAGTATCGGGGTGCTCTCTTTTTATGGCTTGTGGTTAAGATCGAGAGGGTTGGCCAACGCCAGTCAAAAGGTAAGCTCGAGCGCAGCGTGGGGAGTGACTATAACCCTGTGGGTCTTGGGTCTGATTCTTGGGATGATACTGGCTACGCTGTTCTCCAGCTTTTTCTCATAACCTGTAACGCAAACTGTTAGCTTGCGAGGGGCTCAGGTTTTCGACGAGCAGGATCGGAACAAACAACAAGGGCCGCAGCGAGTGTCTGCGGCTCCTTTTATTTCACGGTCGAAAGTAATCAGGCGCGGCGCAAACCAGCTGTTTGCGTTACCTGCACCGCCTACCCTATTCATACCGAAGCGATTCAATGGGATCGAGGCGGGCAGCCTTCCAGGCGGGCCACAGACCAAAGACCAGGCCGATGCCTACGCTGGCGACAAGGCCGCCAATGGGCGCCCAGAGCGGCACGTAAGAGGGAAGTAGCAGCCGAAGCAAGAGGGTTAAGAGCCAGCCGAACGAAAGCCCCACTATGCCCCCCAGACCGGTAAGCGTCGCCGCCTCGATCAAAAACTGCCACATGATGTCTCGGCGACGGGCTCCAATTGCTTTACGCACGCCAATCTCGCGAGTACGTTCAGTCACAGAAACGAGCATGATGTTCATCACGCCGATACCGCCCACCATAAGTCCCACCGAAGATATGACAACCATCGCGATGGCTAAACCGGCAGTGATCGAGCGAAAGTTGTCAAGCACACTTTCGGCGGTCTGCAGACCAAAATTATCGGGTGCGGCAAATGGCACCTGACGCCGAACGCGCAATAGGTCCCTTACCTGGTCCTTTGCTTCGTCCATCAAACCAGGCTTAGCCACCGCCATAATGAAGACATCATCGGCGTTGGGCTTTAGCTTACGGGCGACATTGTAGGGAAGATAGATAGCGTTGTTTTGATCGTCGCTGCCGCCGCTGAAAAGAAACTGCTCGCGCTTTTGCAGCACGCCAACTACCCGAAATTCCTGTTCGCCAATCTTTAGTGTTTGCTCCACCGGTGAGCCGAAGCGAAAAAAGTCGTCGGCCACTTTCGAGCCGATAACACAAACGTTCTGATTAGTGTCGTTTTCAAATGAAGAGAAGAAGCGACCTTCGGAGATCACCTGAGTTCCGGCCTTCTCAAACTCGGGCAGCGTGCCTTGCAGGTTGACCCCCGCCGATGTCTTGCCGCTTCCGGAAACATTAATCTTCCTGCCGAAAAAATCGCTGCTGACATCAAGAAAGGGAACAGAGACATCAATCGTTGGCAGACCCGCAAGAGCAATCGCATCGTCATAGGTAAGTTGCTTGCGCATTCGTTCCTCGCGCGAGAGTCTGCCGATGTGAATCCCAGGATTGTACTTGCTCAGAAAGATGGAGCGCGTGCCAAACGATTCGATTTCTTTCTTAACCGAGACATCGATGCCACTGATGATCGAGGCAATCAGCATTACTGTGATTACGCCGATAACAACTCCGAAGACCGTGAGGAACGAGCGTAGCTTGTTAGCCAGCAAGGTTGAAATTGCCATCCTCAGGTTTTCGTAGATGTCGTTGCGTAACAGCTTCATAATAATTCAAACCGATCTTCGAACGGTGAGCTTTGATCTTTGATTAGTCCTAAACCTTGAAGCTCGGAAAGAACCGAGGCTCAAAGTTCAAAGATCAAGAGTTCTATTCCGCGCGCAGAGCTTCAATCGGGTCGAGCCTGGCTGCTTTCCAGGCTGGAAAAACACCAGCAATAACTCCTACGCCCATTGAGACGCCAACCGCAATAAGGACAGCGCCAATCGACAGAAACGTTGGAAAGAACACCGCCGTAATTATCCGGCCGATAATCCAGGCAATAGTAACGCCCACAGCTCCGCCAATGGCTGAAAGCGTGACGGCCTCAACCAGGAACTGCTTAAGGATGTCCAGCTGGCGAGCGCCAAGCGATTTCCTGATCCCGATCTCTTTCGTTCTTTCTGTGACTGAGACCAGCATGATGTTCATGATGACAATTGCACCGACGAGCAAGGCAATACTGGGAACTGCGATGGCAACGATAAATATTGTTCCGAACAGCCGGTCCCGGAGCCCGGTAATCG
>WNFZ01006283.1_pt1 | contig 11110 bp, 9 predicted proteins | sample 5400081 | NCBI WGS metagenome assembly WNFZ01 (sample SAMN13153365, study PRJNA577476) | soil metagenome | isolation source: 80 cm soil or saprolite under grassland replicate 1 | place: USA:California | collected 2016-06-15
CTCCGACAAGCAGATGAAGGCCCTGGAACAACGCTCGATCAGGCGACACGCCTTCCACGGGGAATGGAACTACACCCTGCTGCCCGCTCGCCAGCCGACACACCCGACATCACAGAAGTAAATTTTCGGAGAGCCCTTACGGGGACCAGGACGGGTTCCGCGCCGAGCTGGCGGAGGCCGGGCTGCCGTTCGTGATGGCGCTCAAGCCGCGCCGCGGGACCTGGGCCCATGGCCCGGATGCGCACACCCCTGTCGATGCGGCCCGCGCGCTGGCCTGGGACGGCCCGGACGATCCTGGCGACTGGCGCCCAGTGACCAGGACGTTCCGCGACGGGCATGCCGAGACCTGGTGGGCTGTTGATGCGGCGCTGGGCTGGTGGGGGCCGGACGGCGCCCGGCGCCTGGTGGTTGCCACCGCCGACCCGGCCACTTTGCCGGCCAAGGCCACCTGGTACCTGGTCACGAACCTGTCCCGGCCCGGCGGCCCGCGCGAGCCAGACAGTCCGCACCCGGCCGCGGGCCTGGCCCAGATCGTGCGGATATACGCGATCCGCAACTGGATCGAGCAGGGCTACAAGCAGGTCAAAGACGAGCTGGGCTGGGCCGATTTCCAGGTCCGCTCCGATGTCGCGATCCGCCGGCACCAGGCCCTGGTCAACTGCACGTTCAGCTTCTGCTGGGCTACCTGGTTCCACGACCACCCCGCTCCACGCCGGACTGCGGCGCCGCGGCCAGAGCGCGGCCGCGGAGAGAGGGGGGCCGCGCGACGCCGTACCGCCACAAGCACCGTCCTGGCCGCGGGCGCTGCGCGCGGTCCGCGCGTGGCTTTCCCCCCTGGATCGCGCTGCAGCGCTGGTGGCCGGCATGGTCAAGGCGCCCCCGCCCCCGCAGCTGCAAGCCCTGATCAGCTCGGTCGCGGCTGGCTGCGGCCTGCACCTCTACATCCCGAATTAACAAACTACCGTTAGCACCCGGCCCCGAGCCAGACGCTGCCGCCTGCAGCCGCTCAACGGCCCCACCAGGGCGCCATGTCACGGACGGCCCTTAAAGGGCAAACCCCACAAGCCCCCGTCAGCTGGAACTCACTCCAGGAGAGCCGCACCCACAGCCGATGGCGATAATCGTGTCGTCGGAGTTTACCGATGTTGTCCTTGGAACAGGGGTCGTCAATGGGCGCTGGCGGTGATCGCGCCGGGCTCTTCGGAGATCTGTTGCGCCGGTCGCGGCTGTCTTCGGGGCTTACTCAGGAGGAGCTCGGGCGCCGGGCGGGGCGCGCAAGTGTGCGGTGGACCTGTCCTCGCTGCACCTGCTGGGCCTGCTTCCAGAAGACGATCGTCTCCTGATACGCGCCGCCCTGCCGGACATCGTCGTCGCTGGCGCCGCTGTCACCGACATCGTCCTCACCTGCGACCACATGCGCGGGCTCGCGGTCGCCACCTACACCGCCTCACTCCGCGCCGATGGCACGGTCGAGCGCACCACCCTCACTCCCGGCCAGCAGGCGCGCCTGCGTGAGCAGGCCGAAGCACTCCAGGCGGCCACGGCATCGCTGCACATGGTGCACGCCAGCGAACGCGGGGACCCGGCCGGGGAAACCGTCACGATAGCCAGCGAGCAGGGAGTACCTCTGTGGTGCGACGACTCAGTTCTACGGCAGAGGGCGCGGGGAGCCCGTATTCCGTCATTCAGCCTGCTGGACCTGGTCACAGTTCTCCGCCATCAGGGCACAAGACTCAACGAGCCGGTGATCCTCCGCGGTCTCGCTGAACAGTACGTCGTTGACCTGCCGCTGAATGCCGCCGACATCGTCGCGGTCGCAGGCGGTCACGACTGGAGACCGGGTCCAGCCCACACTGCGCTGGCCCGGCCGGAATGCTGGCGCCACCACGAGGGGGACTGGAGCGGCACCTGGCTTGAGATCGCCACCCATGCGCGGCGGCACTCCCCACGCGCGCTTGTCGACGTGACGAAGGCGGCACTTACAGGCGCGATCGAGCAGGTCCGGGGTGGTCTTCGCACCCAGCGCTATCAGCAGCTCATAGTCCTTGCCCTCGTCGGGTGCCACGGCGCAGGCCGGCCATCACCGTCGGGCCTGCTTGATGACCTGGCCCAGCATGCCGGGCCGGGGCTGGCACCTCGCCCACCGTTCGTGCTCACGGCGCTGATCAAGGAACTCACTGACCGGTCGGTCGATCGAAGACGCTGACCTGCTGGCACGACGCCTGCTCCCAGGCGTGGATCTCCCCTGAGGCGCGTTATGTGGGTTGCCTTATTGCTGGGCCAGGCAGAGGCGCATGAGGGTATGGGCGGCGATGGTCGCGGCGGACCGGGTGAGCAGGCCCCAGAAGGTGTGCGCGCCGTGTCGCGCTAGTTCCATCTGGTCGGTGATCTCTTTGAAGGTGGTCTCGACCCGGTTGCGCCACTCCGCGATGATCTTCTGCAGGATGGCTGGCATGTCCGCGCGCTGGTGTTTGCTGGGCGGGATGAGCACTGCGGTGCCGTGGCTGGCCTGGGCGGCGGCAAAGGCGGTACCGCGGAAGCCGGAAGCCGCAGGACCATTCGGCGTGCGCGGCGTCGCGGCCGAACCGGGCGGACAGGTCGTTGCCCGGGCCGGTCCAGCCGTCCGGGCCGCGGACCCGGGAGGTGTGCTTGACCGGGATGGCGCTGGTGCCGGTCTGCTGGCAGTTATCGACCGGCCAGGTGGCCGCCAGCGCCTCGCGGAACTGCTCGAAGGCGCCCCGCAGCCAGCGGATCCGCCGGTTGGCCTCGGATTGGTGCGGCAGCCGCGGGAACAGGTGCGCCCAGTCCCGGGCCACCTCGGCCAGGAACCCGGCCTCGCTGCGCCGGCCCAGCAGATGCCGGACTACCGCGATGGCCAGCAGCTCGGCGTCACTGCAGGCCGGTTCCGGTCCCGGCCGGGCCGGGATGGCGATGGTCCCGGCCGTGATCAGGTCGTGGATCAGCACGTAGACGCAGGCGAACAAGTCCTCGGTTGGCAGCATGGGGTTGTGCGTGCCGAGAATCTCATCCGTGGCTGTGAGCAGCAGAGTTGCGGTGTCGGCGACACAGCCGTGATGATCACCTGTCATGTGCCTGCGGTTCGTGTTTCTCCTGACCTCGCGGCTAACTGCGTGGCTGCGGCTGTCCCGGCGTGAGGAAACGTGGAAGACTGCCGAGATCTTGATCCTGCGCCACCAGCTCGCGGTCCTGCAACGGCGGCAGCCGCACCGCCCGAAGCTGAACTGGGCGGACCGGGCCCTGCTCGCGGCACTGCTCAGCATGATACCCAAAGCGCAGCGCCAGGGGCTGCGGCTGCTGGTCACCCCGGATACCATCGTGCGCTGGCACCGCAACATCGTCCGCCGCCGCCAGGCCGCCAGGTCTATGCGCGGCAAGACCGGCCGGCCGGCGACCCGCCGGAACATTAAGGCCCTGGTCCTCCGGCTGGCCCGGGAGAACCCCGAATGGGGCTACCGCAGGATCCACGGGGAACTGGCCGGCCTGGGAGTGCGAGTCTCGGCGTCGACGGTGTGGGAGATCTTGAAGAAGGCCGGAATCGATCCCGCGCCGCGGCGGACCGGGCCGACCTGGCCGCAGTTCCTGCGCTCCCAGGCCGACGCGATCCTGGCGTGCGACTTCTTCACGGTCCACCTGCTCGACGGCACGCAGGCTTACGTCCCGGCCGTGATCGAGCACGCGACCCGGCGCATCCGGATCCTCGGCGTCACGCTGCACCCCACCGGGGAATGGACCACCCAGCAGGCCCGCAACCTGGTCATGGACCTCGGCGAGCGAACGCGCCAGGCCAAGTTCATGATCCGCGACCGCGGCCCCAACTTCACGACCGCGTTCGACGCGGTCCTCGCCGATGCCGGGATCCGGACCGTGCTCTGCAATGTCCGGACGCCCCGCATGAACGCGATCGCCGAACGCTGGATCGGCGGATGCCGCCGCGAGCTCCTGGACCGCACCCTCATCTGGAACCAGGCCCATCTGCGGCGGGTCCTGCACCAGTACGAAACCCACCACAATCAGCACCGCCCTCACCGATCCCTGAACGCAGCCGCGCCGCTGAAACCGCTACCCGAACCAGCCGGCCTTGAGCAGTACCACGTCCGAAGGCAGACTCGCGTCGGTGGCCTGATCAACGAATATCGCCTGGTCGCATGACGTGGACGAGGTTTTCGGCACGCACAACGCTCGCCGAGCCGCCGTTCGGTACGGCTCACTGGTTGTGCGCTGTCGACATCGAGTGCTCCGCAGACCTGGCTGTTCTGCACGGCCCTGGGGTCGATTTGTCAGTATCGCCGGGAGGAGGTGGCGGTAGCGGCGCTGGAGTTGCGGGCCGCTGTGGCGGCCAGTAGCCCGGCGCGTTCCCCGCTGGCTAGTGAGCCATCCGATAGCCAGCCTTCTGGGCCGACCCAGTCTCCGGCGAGGAACAGGCCCGGGGCGCCGGGGACCGCGACCGGTGGACGCCCGGCCAGCCCGTGCTGCGGTGAGGGCAGGCAGCTCACCACCTCCATCCGGGGCAGGAAGCGCTCCACCACTACGTCATCGCGGCGGATGCCAGCCGCTGCCGCCAGGGCCCAGAGCTGTTCCCGGTCATCGGCCGCGTCGGTCGCACCGTAACGCATGACGTGCACCAGGCCGCAGCCAGCCGGGGCCAGGTCGCCGGGCGGGGCGTGCGGGGACAGGTAGAGCGGCTGGTCGATGCCGAGGACGAACCGCGCTCCCGGGCGGCGCAGGCCCAGGTCCAGGCAGGCCGCTGTCACCGGCGGCCCAAGGTCCCCCCATCCCGGCCCTGGGGGGAGCAGGCGCCTCGCGGCGGCGGGCCGGCCGACCGCGACCACCACGGCCGCGGCGCCGATCACCTCCGAGTCCGTATGCACCCGCCAGGCGTCTGGCTGGCCCGCCACCTGCTCCACCCTGGCGTGCCGGCGGATCTGCGCGCCCGCTGCCGACGCCCGCGACAGCAGCGCGCGGGTGAGCTGCTCCCAGCCTTCGTCAAGATAGGAAACCCCGCGGACGGCGGCGCGCATCTGGCCGATGGCCACAGTTGCCGGGAGCCGGCCCAGGTCCCCCACGTACGTGGTGACCCGGACCCCCGCCTCCATGAGCGCTGCCGCGTCATCGCGCAGCCCAAGCGAGCCGATCCAGTCCGCGGCACTGGCCCCTGCCCAGCGCGCGGGCCTGGCAGCGGCCACCCGGCCGATGGCGCAGCCAGTCTGCGCTACCGGGAAGCGGCGCGGACGGCCCGCGATCAGCGCCCGCGACCGCCATAGCGGCGGTGAGTGGCCGGTGGTCTCGATCCCCAGGCGGGACAGCACGCGCCGGCCGGGGCCTCCCCGGAAGAGCGCATGGGGGCCCTGGTTGAACCGGAACCCGTCCCGGACCTCGGTCCGGGCCCGGCCGCCGACGGCGCCAGCCTCCAGGATGATCACGCGCGCGCCCGCACGCGCGGCTGCCGCCGCGGCGGCCAGCCCCGCCAGCCCCGCACCGGCCACAACCACTGGCAGTCCCTGCTCGTCTCGTGTTCGCATGCCCTTATAGATCCTTCACGGCCGTGGTTTCGTGACAGCCCGCGCCAGCTTCCCCGCACGAGGAATCAGCCGTGGCCGGGCACGCCAGCCCACGGCAGGCTCTCTTCCACGGGCAGGCTGACCGCCTGCCGGGCGGCGACGGCCAGCTTGCCCGGAGCCACCACCAGCCACAACGCCGCGATCATCCCTCGGTCGGCGTCCAGGATCACCACCGCCAGCAGGCTTCCCCGGCTCCAGGCCAGCACCGCGGGCTGGCCGTTCACCTCCGCCTCCGTAAGCCGCACATCGGTGAACCGCGGATCGGCCGCATACCGGGGGACCACCCAGGCAAAGAACCGCGCGAGCCGGGACCGCCCGGCCACCGGCTTGCGGGCCACCGGCAGGCCGCTGCCCTCCCCGTCCCCCACGTACCCGGCATCCTCGGCGAACAGCTGCTCCAGGCCTGCCACGTCCCCGCCGGCCGCGGCGGCCAGGAACTGCTCGGTCAGCCGCCGCCACTGCCCGCGATCGGGCCGGACCCGCCGCGGCGGGCTACCCAGCCGCTGACCCGCCCGCCGGTGAAGCTGGCGGCACCCGGCCTCCGATCGCCCCAGTACCCGCGCGATCTCGCCGTAGGAGTACCCGAACGCCTCGCGCAGGACGAATACCGCACGTTCCGGCGGGCTCAGCCGCTCCAGCAGCACGAGCACGGCAAACGACACCGAGTCCCGTTGCTCGGCAGTCTCCAGCGGCCCGAGCGCCCCACCCGAGGTCACCACCGGCTCAGGCAGCCAGGTTCCGGTATAGCGCTCCCGCCGGCGCCGCGCCGAGGCAAGCTCCTTCAGGCACAAGTTGGTCACCACCGTGGCCAGCCACATCCGAGGCGACACCACCGTGCCATCCGCCACGATCCAGCGCTCGAACGCGCTCTGCAGCACGTCCTCCGCATCAGACGCCGACCCCAAAAGCCGGTACGCAAGCCCGAACAACCACGACCGTTCGGCCTCGAACACCTCGCTGACCCTCACGGGCTCACCCGCCACGCCCACCAGGATGCAAGCCGCCTCCCGCGACCGCAAACACGATCGCCGACCCCAGCCAACCCCGGCCCCGCACCCGGCACCCGCGGGCAGACAGCGGGGGTGCTCCTGATCTTCCGGACTGCGGATCCTTATAGGATCTTCACCGGAAAGGACGGGATCGAGTGCCAAGAAAGAACAGGAGCTTCTCGCCTGAGTTCCGCGAGGAAGCGGCCCGCATGGTCGTGGAGACGTCACGTCCTATCGCGGATGTGGCGCGGGAACTCGGGGTCAGCGAGACCAGTCTCGGCAATTGGGTGCGGGCGTACCGGGAAAAGCACGCGGAAGATGAGCCGCCGCTACAGCTATCCGAACGTGCCCGGCTCCGCGAGCTGGAGCGCGAGAACCGCGAGCTGAGAATGAAAGCTGAATTCCTTTCAAAAGCCGCGGCGTACGTGTGTCCTGAACGGTAGCTGGCGGATCGCGTAGGTGCGTTCTGCTGGCGGCCGGTGCTGTGTGAGAGATGGAGGCAGGCCCTCCGCTGCCGCCTTGCAGGAGGAGGCAGCAAACCACCGTGAGCTGCGCCGGTTAAGAGCCGGGGTGGTGAGCGTCGCGGAAAAGGCGCGGCAGGATCGCGTCAGGTGCGGATCGTGAAGGCGAGTGAAACCGAACCCTTGTGGAAGCGTCGAAATGCTTAAGGTGATGTCGAAACCAGGAGAATGTATGCGGTCCTGGGAGGAGCCGGGGGGATACCTGTCTACTGCCCCGGCGGCATCCGGCGTGAAGAGGGCGCGAGCACGATCCAGGCTCTTGCATGGAACAGGAGAACCCGGATCAGGGGAATGCTCGAGTCCGACCCGGACTTCGAGGTGGTCGGCGAGGCGGCCAGCGGACCCGAGGCCGTCGAGCTGTCGCTGCGCGGGCGCCCCGACGTGGTGCTGATGGACCTGCAGATGCCCGGGCTTGACGGCGCCTCCGCAACCGCCCAGATCAAGGCTCGGTGCCCCGGGACGCAGGTGCTCGTGCTCACCACCTACGGCACGGACGCCGACATCGTGAACGCGATCGACGCGGGCGCGGTCGGCTACCTGCTCAAGGACGCACCGCATGAGGAGATCACCCGCGCGGTGCGCGCGGCGGCACGGGGCGAGACCACGCTCGCTCCCGCCATCGCCCAGCGGCTGATGCAGCGGGTCCGCTCGCCCGCCGGCGAGGCGCTCAGCCCGCGCGAGATCGAGGTGCTCCGGCTCGCCGCCCGCGGACTGAGCAACAGCGAGATCGCCAGGGAACTGTTCGTCAGCGCCACCACCGCGAAAGCCCACCTGGTGCACATCTACGCCAAGCTCGGCGTAAGCGACCGCACCGCGGCGGTCACCACCGCCCTCGAACGCGGGATCATCCGCCTGGACCAGACCTAGCGCGCGGGTTCACAGGACCGGACGCTATCCTGGCCCTCGGGTCAGGGATAGGAGCCCGGGGCAGGAACAGCACAATCGGAAAGCCTCTTTGTGTCAAGGGGTTCCGTCGGTCCTTTTCGCGGCGTGTGAGGTGCCCTTCGGGCACTGTGGCTTCACAGCGATCTTTGGCCCCTGGCCTTCCTCGTGGCCGGGTGTGGCCGTCGTCTCGCCGCGCCTCCAGGTCGTTCGTCCTCGCTTCGCTGCGGGCGCTCCACCTGGACCTGCGGCTTGGCCGGCGGCATGGTGGCAGCGACCGAGCCTTAACTACGCGGCCTTGCGTCGCTGACGCGATGGCGCTACGCGCCACCCTGGACACTGATCTTCGTGCGCCGTGAGGCGCTGCTGATTCGAGTGGAGGTGAGAGACCATCCACCGCTGACCTTGTCGCAGCAAGGCGGCGAAGCTGGGGGCAGCCTGATCCGGGAAGCGCCGGGGAGGGTGGGAGCAGCCCCGACAAAGCCGGGACGTGTCAGTACTGCCAGATGGTGCGGGTCCGGCGAGCGTGGCGGAGAGGAGTACGCGAGGAACCAGCGTCATTACGTCTCTTAACTGTCCACCGGCTCAAATCTGGCGGATATGGGCCGGGAGCGGCGCGCACCCGTTCCTTCATTGCGGAGCGGGGAACTCCTGGGCGGGCCTGAAGATGTGCGCCGGGAGGCCACGGTGAAGCGCTGCGGGGTAGCCGTGGCGATGCCGCAGGGATAGAGCTGGGCTCCTCCTTTGCCGAGCGAATCGCAGTGAACACGGGAACCGTCCCGGTCTGCCCGGTCGTGCGCGGCCAGCGCGCGGATACGGGCTGGGCCCGCTGTCGGCCGACCGGCCTGGGGCGGGGCGGAGCCGCCGTAGTACTCCGAGCCGGGGAGAGCCCGGCACCTGGGGAAGGGCGGCAGCGGTTTCGAGAAGGGAAGGAGGCTGCAATGCCGCAAGAGGCACCGCCGAATGGCGGCGCACCAGATACGGCCCCGGCGGGGTCGTGGTCGCGGGTAGCGGGGATGCAGGCCAAGCTTCACCGCTGGGCGGTGGCTGATCCTGGCCGCCGGTTCGATGACCTGTTCAACTTCGTGTATGACCCGGCGACGCTGATCGTGGCGTTTGACCGGGTCGCGGGGAACCGGGGCGCGAACTCGCCCGGCGTGGACGGTTTGACCGTCGCGCTGGTCGAGGAGCGCATCGGGGTCCCGGGGTTCCTGGAAGACCTGCGTGCCCAGCTGAAGTCGGGCACGTTCCGGCCCTTGCCGGTGCGGGAGCGCAAGATTCCCAAGCCGGGCGGTTCGGGGAAGCTGCGGAAACTCGGCATTCCCGCCGTGGCCGACAAGGTGGTCCAGGCCGCGCTGAAGCTCGTGCTGGAGCCCATTTTCGAGGCGGATTTCGAGCCCGTCTCCTATGGTTTCCGGCCGGTGCGGCGGGCGCACGACGCGATCGCCGAGATTCACGTGTTCGGCACCAACGGGTATCGGTGGGTGCTGGACGCCGATATCGAGGCGGCCTTCGACAACCTGTCACACTGCGCTGTTCTGGCGCGGGTGCGGGCCAGGGTGAAGGACAAGCGCGTGCTCGCGCTGGTCAAGGCGTTCCTCAAAGCCGGGGTCCTCACCGAGCTCGGCGAGAACAGGGACACCAACGCCGGCACCCCGCAAGGAGGCATCCTGTCCCCGTTGATCTTCAATGTCGCGATGTCGGCGCTCGATGAGCAGCTGCACCGGCCGTGGAAGCCCGGCGGGACGATGGAAACTCACGGCAAGCGCGTCCGGCGCCGCGCCAAGGGCCTGCCGAACTGGCGCATCGTCCGCTATGCGGACGATTTCGTCGTGCTCGTGCACGGCACCAAAGCCGACGCCGAGACCCTGCGCGAAGAGATCGCTGATGTGCTCACGCCGCTGGGGCTGCGGCTGTCAGCAGCCAAGACCCGCATTGTGCACATGAGCGAGGCGTTTGACTTCCTCGGGTTCCGCATCCAGTGGAAGCGAAAGAGGGGGACAAGCAAGTGGTACGTCTACACCTTCATCGCTGACCGGCCCATCCGGTCGCTGAAGGCCAAGATCCGTGCCCTGACGAACAGGAGATCGCAGCAGGACCTCAGGTACGTGCTGATCCGGCTCAATCAGATCATGCGCGGCTGGGCTAACTACTTCAAGCATGCAGTGTGCAAGCACACCCTGGGCAACCTGGCCAACTTCGCCTGGTGGCGAGTGATCCGGTGGCTCAGGACGCTGCACCGCTGGAGGTGGAAAGACGTCCGCCGGGCCTTCACCACCCCTGAGGGGCGGTGGAAACCGGTCACGGCGGACGGGATCGAGTTGTTCAACCTGAACGCGGTGCCGATTACCCGGTACCGCTACCGCGGCAACACGATCCCCAGCCCCTGGGTCCTCAACCACGCCTGACGGCAGAAACCGTGGAGAGCCCGGTGCCCGGAGACGGGCACGCCGGGTTCGGCGAGCGGCCTGGGGAAACGGGCCAGGAGCAATCCCGGCACCGCGCCCCAGGCCGACTCAACCCCGGCAAGTTCTCGCGCCTATCAGGAGGACGAGGCGGAGTCGAGGGCCCTTGCAAACCGTTACGGACCACGCGGAGTCCGTTACCCTGGGCATAAGCGACCGGCTCCGGGGCACACGAGCGAAAGCCCAGGATGCGCAACGGCTAACGTCGCCAGGTATGCGCGCAAGCGGGAAAAGAGCGCAGCATGAACACGCTTTGGGTGATCGTGGATGCGATGCGACGCACGGTGGAACAGCCGAAGGGTGAGCACGTCCCTTACCGGGCCCCAGGGCAGCAACCCAAGAGCGCCCCCAGCGTTCCCCGTCCCCGCTTTCGCGGTAGTTCGAGAACCGGCCCAGTGCCTGCCACCGTGTCTGTAACCCTGCAAGCGGGTCGCCCGCACTTTGCTCGCAGTCGCTACCACGCACCAGCGGGGCAGGCGTTTACCCTCAAGATCACAAATTCCCTGTTCTCTACGACTGGGAAACCGCTGCGGGTGACGTTGCTGATCTCGCCCAGCGACGGTCCCGCGATTGCCCCGGCGCCAGGTCGGCCAGGGTCTGGGATAATCGATCCCGGTCAAGCCTCGTTCGTTGCCCCGCGTCACGGCCCCCGGCACCGGAGTGTTCACGGTTTC
>WNFZ01023077.1_pt1 | contig 11104 bp, 8 predicted proteins | sample 5400081 | NCBI WGS metagenome assembly WNFZ01 (sample SAMN13153365, study PRJNA577476) | soil metagenome | isolation source: 80 cm soil or saprolite under grassland replicate 1 | place: USA:California | collected 2016-06-15
CGCCCGGAAGTACATTTGGTGGCTCTCGGGCGCGGAAGTCGATGCCAGGCCGGATCTCGCAATCACGCAAACCATGGAGCTGGGCGACTACGACGACGTGCTCAGACTCGAGGCGGCGCTCGGGCGCGAGCGCATGGCGCAGGCGTTGCGCCGAGCCGAGGCCGGCCGGTTCTCCGAGCGCTCATGGACGTACTGGCATTATCGGCTGGGGCTCGCGCGACCCGGCCGCGTGCCGCGGCTTCCCAAGCGCCGACTGCGTTGATCGGCACGCTCACGCCGCGGTTTGCGAAGCTGCCGGCGGCCCAGCGGCGGCTCTGGCCTCGGCTGCGCCCGAGCGTCTCGCTGGGTTTCGTTCTCTACGGCGGGACCGCGGTTTCACTGCACCTCGGTCACCGCAGTTCAGCGGACTTCGACTTCTTCCACGATCGCGCGCTCGATTTGACGGCGATCCGGGGCGGCTTCGAATTCCTGGAGTCGGCGCGAACGCTCCAGCAGTCAAAGGACACGCTGGTCGTGCTTGCATCCGGCGTGAAGGTCTCGTTTTTCGGCGGCTTGAACTTCGGGCGCGTCGGCGACCCGCTGCTCACGCGCGATGGCGTGGCGGAGGTCGCGTCGCTCGACGACCTCATGGCGCACAAGCTTAAGGTCATCGTTCAGCGCGCGGAAAAGAAAGACTACGAGGACATCGCCGCGATGCAGCGCGCCGGCGTATCGCTGAGCCGCGGGCTTGCAGCGGCGCGCCTGTTCTTCGGCAAGGCCTTTCAGCCGTCGGAAAGCCTCAAGGCGCTCGCGTACTTCAAGGACGGCGATTTGCCGCAACTGTCCCGGAGCGACCGGCGCACGCTGATCGAGGCGGCGGCTGCGGTCGGCGACCTGCCTCGGGTGGCGCTGCGTTCGCGGGAGCTCGCTATTGCGCTCTAGCGCTTCAGTGCCGACGATGCCCGGTGCGCAATGGCTCGAATTACTTTGCCGCCATATCCCGGACCGGTTCGAACACTTGGTGCGGTACGTCGGCTGGTACTCGACGAAGGTTCGGGGCGAGCGGGCCCGTAAGGCCATGCCGGGCGCAGCGGCGCAAGCGCCCTAGGACGGCCAGGTGATTGCGGCGCGCGCCCGGTCGGCGTGGGCGCGATTGATCCACAAGGTCTACGAAGTCGATCCTCTGGAATGTCCCAAGTGCGGCGCGCCGATGCAGGTCATCGCGCTGATCGATGACGCCGAAGTCATCCGCCGAATCCTCGAACATCTGGGCTGCTGGGCGTCGCGCGAGGTGCAACGGAGCCAGCGCGCGCCGCCGAGGAACGGGAAGGGACTAAAATCACCGACACGCGAACTGACCTACCATCCCGTTCCCGACATCGCCTGAGCTGCTGAACGAGGACAACGCTCCGGATCTACCGGGGTGTGTGACAGGCCATACCTTGCTTCGGCGGCTGGAATTGATTGCCCAGCAATTTACCACTAGACTTGCTCCGATCGCCTTTACCACTAGACTTGCTCCGATCGCCCCCGCTGAGGCGTACGCAGGTGGAGCGAAATTAACATAAGACCGATGTGCGCGGCTCGGGACACGTCCAAGCTCCTGATTGCGGCGTGCCGGCAAGCCGTTCCGACTTCGTGGCCGGATTGATTCGCTTATCCCTTTTTCTCCTTGCGCCCGGCAGGCAGCTATTCTCCGCGCAGCAGCTCGTTGATGCCGGTCTTGGCGCGGGTCTTGGCGTCGACTTGTTTCACGATCACCGCGCAGTAGAGGCCGTACTTGCCGTCGGCGGAGGGCAAGGTGCCCGGCACGACCACTGAGCCGGCCGGGACACGCCCATAGAGAATCTGCCCGCTTGCCCGATCGAGAATCCGCGTGCTCGCGCCGATGAACACCCCCATCGAGATGACCGCGTTCTCCTCGACGATGACGCCCTCGACGATTTCCGATCGGGCTCCGACGAAGCAGTTGTCTTCGACGATGGTGGGATTCGCCTGCAGGGGTTCGAGCACCCCGCCGATGCCCACGCCTCCCGAAAGGTGCACGTTCTTGCCGATCTGGGCGCAGGAGCCCACGGTGGCCCAAGTGTCGACCATGGTCCCCTCGTCTACATAAGCGCCGACGTTGACGTAAGACGGCATGAGCACCACGTTTTTCGCGATATAGGCGCCGCGGCGCGCCACCGCCGGAGGAACGACGCGGAATCCTCCCCGCTGGAATTGCTTTCGGTCGTAGCGCTCGAACTTGGTCCTGACCTTGTCGTAGAACTGCAGCGATCCGGCGCGAACCGGCCGATTGTCCTCGATCCGGAAGGAAAGCAACACCGCTTTCTTGATCCACTGGTGCGTTTGCCAGGTCCCGTCGAGTTTTTCCGCAACTCGCAGCCGGCCGGCATCGAGCGCATCGATTACGTGCGCAACGGCCTTGCCGATCTTTGCCGGGACAGAACCCGGCGCAAGCCGCGCCCGATCCTCCCAGGCTTGTTCGATGGCGCTCTGGAGCTTTTGCATTGCCGATGGCGTTATAGTTTCCTTGCGAATTCTACGATACGGCGGGCCGCCTCGAGGCATTCCTCGGTTTCTGCGACCAGCGCCATCCTGACGTAGTTTGCTCCGGGATTGATGCCGGCGGATTCTCGCGCGAGAAAACTACCCGGGAGTACGGTGACGTGCTGTTCCGCGTACAGCCTGCGGGCGAAATCGGTGTCGGGGACCAGCGTGCGGGCCCACAGGTAAAAGCCCGCCTCGGGGCGCTTCACAGCAAGCGCGGTTTGCATCACCGGCGTGATGCGCGCGAACTTTTCCGCATATTTCCTGCGGTTCTCGCGCACGTGGGCTTCGTCCCGCCAGGCGGCGGCGCTCGCGTCCTGCACCGCGGGGTTCATGGCGCCGCCGTGGTAGGTGCGATAGAGCAGAAACGCTTTGAGCACCGCCGCGTCCCCGGCGACAAAACCGGAGCGCATGCCCGGCACGTTGGAGCGCTTGGACAGGCTCGAGAACATCACCAGCCGCTCGAAACCGCGGCCGAGCTCCGTTGCGGCCTGCAGGGCGCCAAGCGGCGGCGCGGCTTCATCGAAATAGATCTCCGAATAGCATTCGTCGGAAGCGACGACGAACCCGTGCCGGTCGGCCAGCGCGAAGATGTCTTTCCATTCGGCGAGGCCCAGCACCTTTCCGGTCGGGTTCCCGGGGGAGCAGACGTAAAGCAGCTGGGTGCGGCGCCAGACGTCTTCCGGGACCGATCCGTAATCGGCTGCAAATCCGCGCTCGGAAGCGGTGTTCACGTAATGCGGCCGCGCCCCGGCAAGCAGCGCCGCTCCCTCGTAGATCTGGTAGAAGGGATTGGGACACACCACCACGGCATCGCCGCGCGCGGGATCCACCACCGTCTGGGCAAAGGCGAACAGCGCCTCGCGCGAGCCGTTCACCGGCAGCACCTCGGTCTTCCAGTCGATCGAGCGCAGGCGGTAGCGCCGCGCGAGCCACTCGGCGATCGCCTGCCGCAGGGCATCGCCGCCCGCCGTGGGAGGGTAGGCCGCGAGCTTCGCGAGGCTCTCCGACAACGCGCGCTTGACCAGCTCGGGCGTCGGATGACGCGGCTCGCCGATGCCGAGGCTGATATGCGCGAGCCCGGGATTGGGCACGACGCCCGCGAACAGTTTGCGCAGCTTTTCGAACGGGTAGGGTTGCAGCGACTGCAGTCGGGGATTCATTCGCCGAGATCCGGAAACGCCCGAGCTGCCTGCGCCCGCGCGTCAACGCGTGCTCCGCTGCTCCTCCGCCGGCGCGAGCTCGAAGCCCGGCGCGGGTCTCCACCCCGGCTTGCGGTGCTCGGCGACGACGCTGGTGAAGATCCCCCCGCGAACATGGAAGCGGGCGGTGAGGCGCAGAAACCGCGGCGCGAGCAGCTTGACGAGATCGTCGCAGATCCGGTTCGTGACCGCTTCGTGGAAGGCGCCCTCGTTGCGGAACGGGAACGTAGTCGAGATAGAGGGTGGCGAAATCGGGCTGCCCGGTCCTCGGGCAAAGGCAGGTGAATTCCGGAATCTGCATGCGGATCAGATAGTCGCGGCGCGGGCTGGGATTGGAAAAGCTCTCCAGCGACTTGCTCGGCTTGGACGGCATTCGGGGTCCGGATGCTAGGATGGAGATGGTATTATATGTGCTTCGTTTTCTCGACGATGGATCCGGCCAGCAGCCGGTTTATCCGGATTTGCAGCGTATTTTGCTAGCGTGCGGCTCACTCAAATCAAGCTCGCCGGCTTCAAGTCCTTCGTCGACCCCGCCTCTGTAAACGTTCCCGGCCAGCTCGTCGGCGTGGTCGGGCCGAACGGCTGCGGCAAGTCGAACATCATCGACGCCGTGCGCTGGGTGCTCGGAGAGTCTCGCGCCTCCGCCCTGCGCGGCGACTCGATGCAGGACGTCATTTTCAACGGCTCGTCGTTGCGCAAGCCCGTGGCGCGCGCAAGCGTGGAGCTCTTCTTCGACAACAGCCTCGGCAGGGCGGCAGGGCAGTGGTCCCAGTATGCCGAGATCTCGGTGAAGCGGGTATTGCAGCACGACGGTGAGTCGTCCTACTTCATCAACGGCACGCACGTGCGGCGCCGCGACGTGCAGGACATCTTCCTCGGCACCGGGCTGGGCCCGAGGGCCTACGCCATCATCGAGCAGGGCATGATCTCCCGGATCATCGAGGCGAAGCCCGAGGAGCTGCGCGTGTTCCTCGAGGAGGCGGCCGGGGTGTCCAAGTACAAGGAGCGGCGGCGCGAGACCGCGCATCGCCTGGCCGATACGCGCGAGAATCTGGCGCGCGCCGGCGACATCCGCCAGGAGCTCGGGGGCCAGATCGAGCGGCTCGAAAAGCAGGCGGAGGTCGCCCGCCGGTATAACGAGCTTTCGGCCGAGCGGACGCTCAAACAGAACCTGCTGTGGCTTCTGCGCCGCGACGAAGCCGATGCCGAAGCGCAGCGACACGCGCGCGACATCGAGCGCGGGACGACGGAGCTCGAGGCGGAGACGGCGCGGCTGCGGGAGATCGAGCGCGAGCTCGATCAGGCCCGCCGTGACCATTACGCGGCGGGCGATAGCCTCAGCGCCGCGCAGGGCGAGCTCTATGGGGCCAACGCGGACATATCGCGGCTGGAAACGGAAATTCGCTTCGTGGCCGACACGCGCCAGCGCCTCGAAGCGCAGCTTGCCCAGCTGCGGGCGCAGCGCGACGCCGGGCGGCAAAACGACGCCGAGCTGGGGGAAGCGGCAAAATCCTGGAAGGCGAAACTCGAGCAGGCGCGCGAGAACCTGGAGCGATCGCGGACCGGGCTGGCCGAGGAACAGGCCAAGGTGCCGAAGATGGAGCAGGCCTTCAAGCTGCTGCAAGGACGGATCGCGGGCGAGCGCGAGCGCATTGCCCAGGCAGAGCAGGCGTTCCAGCTGGAGCAGGCGCATCTCGCCCACGCTGGGAAGACGCTGCAGGGGCTGGAGAGCCGCGAGGAGCGGCTCTCCGCCGAGCGCGCCGAGCTGGTTGCACCCGATTCGGAGTTGCGGGCGAGCCTTGAGCGGGAGCTCGCCCAGAGCAGCGCCGAGCTTTCGCGCCAGGAGGCACTGCTCGTTCAGGTCGAGACGGCACGCACGGCCTTGGAACAGCAGCGACAGGCCGCGACGGACCGGCTGCAAACCCTGGAGCGCGAGCTCTCGGTCCTCGACGGGAGGCTCCTCACCTTGCGGAAAATCCAGAATCAGGTGGAGGAAAACGGGCAGATCCAGAGCTGGATCGACCGGCATCAGCTCGCCTCCAGACCCCGGCTGTGGCATAAGATCCGTGTCGAGGCAGGCTGGGAAGCCGCGGTCGAATCGGCGCTGCGCGACCGGCTGCACGCGATGGAGATGTCCGACCCGGAGCTGCTGCAGAGGCTGCTCGATGACCCGCCTCCCGCGAAGGTCAGCGCCTTCATTCCCGGACCGGAAGCAAAGCCGGAGCGCGAGCGCGGCTTGAAACCGCTCGCCGATTATGTCGTCGCCCTCGAGCCGGCCGTGAGCGGAGTCATCGCGGCTTGGCTTGCGCCCTATTACGCCGTAGAGGGCGTGCCCCGCCTGATGACCCGCCTGGAGTTGTCGCCGCAGGCCGTGCTGGTCAACCGCGAAGGCCACCAGTTCAGCCGTTTCGGCGTGAGCTTTCACGCGCCCGATCCGGCGGACACCGGAATCCTCGCCCGCCAACGCGAGATCGAGGCGTTGGGTGCGGAGGCCCGCCAGCGCCAGGATGAAATCGAGAAGAAGCGCGAGGAGCTCACCGGGCTCGATCATTCGCTTGCCGAGCACGACGAGGGCCTCGCCAAGCTGCGCATTGCCGGCGCGGCGCTCAAGCAGCGCCATCACGAGCGCCAGCTGGAAAACCTCAAGCTCGCTCAAGGCGAGGAGCGCTACGAGGAGCGCAGCGGGCAGATCGAGGGCGAGCTGCGCGAAATCGCGGCCCAGAAGGCTCTGGAGGAGGCCGCGCAGGCGGCCGCCGAAGCGCGCCTGGAACGGCACCAGCACGAAATCGACGAGCTGTACCGCAAGCTGGAGCTGACCCAGCGGGAGCACGACGCCGGGGAGCAAGGCCTCCAAGCCCAGCGCAACGCCTTGCAGCAGGCCGAGCGCGAGGTCCAGGGAGCGGTTTTCCATGAAAAGGAATGTATAAGTAAAATCAATGAAATAAACAGATCATCTCAAGTGTTACTTGAGCAGATTCAGGGGGCCGCGCAAAACCTGGATCAACTGCAGGCCGAGCTCACCGCCATCAACGATCAGGTGTTGCGGACCCAGCTTCAACAGGGGCTTGCAACCCGGACAGCCCGGGAACAGGCGCTGGCGGGGGCGCGGAACAGGCAGGAAGAAATCGCCAGCAGGCTGCGCTCGGCGGAAGAGGCGAGGCTCGCCAGCGAGCAGAAGCTGCAGCCCCAGCGCGACCGGATCGCCGAGCTGAGACTAAAGGAGCAGGCGGCGCGCATCGGCTTCGATCAGTTCGCACAGCAGTTGCGCGAGGCGGGCGCCGACGAAGCCGCCCTCGCCGCCGCGATGAAAGAGGGCCAGAAGGCGGCGCCGCTGCAGGGCGAGATTACGCGCCTCACCAATGCCCTCGCCGAGCTCGGCGCCATCAACATGACGGCGCTCGAGGAGTTGACGGCAAGCCAGGAGCGCAAGCAGTTTCTGGACGCCCAGGCGGCCGACCTCTCTGCGGCGCTCGAGACCCTGGAAGGCGCCATCCGCAGGATCGACCGTGAAACGCGCGCACTGCTGCAATCCACTTTCGATACCGTCAATCGTCATTTCGGGGAGATGTTCCCGGCGCTCTTCGGCGGCGGCGAGGCGAATCTCATCATGACCGGCGAGGAAATCCTCGATTGCGGCGTGCAGGTCATGGGGCGTCCGCCGGGCAAGAAGAACACCACCATCCACCTGCTCTCGGGCGGGGAAAAGGCGCTCACCGCCATCGCGCTGGTGTTTTCCTTTTTCCAGCTGAATCCGGCGCCGTTCTGCCTGCTCGACGAGGTGGATGCGCCGCTCGATGACGCCAACATCGAGCGCTTCTGCGATCTGGTCAAGAAAATGTCGGGAGAGACCCAGTTCCTGTTCATCAGCCACAACAAGATCACCATGGAAATGGCGCAGCAGCTGATCGGCGTGACCATGCAGGAGCAGGGCGTGTCGCGCGTCGTGGCGGTGGACATCGAGGAGGCCTTGAAGCTGCGGGAAGAGCCCGCGGCTGCCGCGGCTGCCTGAACATGGGCGAGCTGCAGCTCGGCCTTCTCGCGATTGGCGCCGCGGTCGTCGCGGCCGTATTTCTTTACAACAAGTGGCAGGAGCGCCGGTACCGGCGCGAGGCCGAGGCGAGCTTCACCTCGAGGCACGAGGACGTGTTGATGCGGTCTCGGGGCGGCATCGAGCAGGGAAAGGATGCTTCGGGCTCTGGCCGCGTCGAGCAGGCATTCGGATCTTCCGACGCGTCCCCGGAGGACCCGGGCGCTTCGAAGCCGGCGCTCTCGGAGATTCTGGACTTTATCGTAGCCATCGAAACCCCGGAGGAAATCCGCGGAGCAGCCGTTCTGGGTGCGGCCGCTGTGGCGCTCGATCGCTGCTCGAAGCCGATCCGCTGGGAGGGTTTCGACGAGACGGAGGCCTCCTGGGAACCGCTCGATCCCCAGCGCGCTTATTCGAGGCTGCGCTCTGGGATGCAGGTCGTCGACCGCCGGGGCGCGGCCGATGCGGAGGAATTGGCCGCGTTCGGCGCGGCGATCGAGCAGGCCGCGGCCTTGATCGGGGCTGTGGCGCCCATTCCGGATCCCGGGCCCGCGATAGCCAAGGCAAAGGAGCTCGACCGGTTCTGCGGCGAAGTCGATTTCCGGGTCGCGGTCCATATCGTGAGCGATGCGACTCCTTTCTCGGGAGCCCGTCTGGAGGCGCTCGCGAAATCGGCGGGATTCGAGCTCGATCGCTTGGACGGCAGATTCCGGCGCCGCGACAAGTATGGACGGATCATGTGTGCGCTTCTGAATTTCGGTCCCACCCCGTTCAGCATCGATCGCCTGAAGTCTCTCTCGACGCACGGCGTGACGCTCGAGCTCGATGTCCCGCGAACCCCGCGAGGCGCGTTCGAGCAGTTCCGCGACACCGCGCGAGCGCTTGCCGAGCGGCTCAACGCGCGCATCGTCGACGACAACCGCCAGTCCCTGGGCCCGGCCGCATTCGACGCCATCGCGGCATGGAGGCGCGCGGCATCGTCCCCGGCGGGGCGCTCGCGCTGCGGCTGTTTTCCTGACGGGCAACTCGTATGGCGGCAGCGACCAAGCGCGCGAAGGAGCGAGCAGCAAAATTACGCGAGGTGATCGAGAGTCACAACTATAACTACTATGTTCTTAATAGACCCTCAATTACCGACCCTGAGTACGACAAATTATTCCGTGAGCTGGTCTCTCTCGAAGAAAAGTTTCCTGAACTCCGTGACTCTCATTCACCAACGCAACGGGTTGGCGGAGAAGCCAAAACTACCTTTTTGCCAATTGAATTTTCCGTACCGATGCTTTCTTTGGAGAATGCATTCTCTGACGATGATGTAATCGCGTTCGATAAACGGGTTCGTGATCGGCTTGCGTCTCAAAATATCCCGGCGCCACAGCTGGAGTATGCGTGTGAGCTAAAGTTCGATGGGCTCGCTATTAATCTTCGATACGAAAAGGGGAAACTGGTAAACGCTGCAACACGAGGTGACGGCGAAGTAGGAGAAGACGTTACGCCAAACGTATGGACTATTAGGCAAATACCGCTTCGTCTTCACAAAGCTATTCCATCAGTGTTAGAGATCCGTGGTGAAGTCGTAATATTCAAGGAAGACTTTCTGCTCTTGAATCATGAGCAACTCAAGGTAGGCGAAAACCCGTTTACGAATCCGCGAAATGCGGCGGCGGGAAGTTTGCGCCAAATAAGTAGTTCGATAACGCGCAAGCGTAGGCTAAGATTTTTCGCATATGACGTTGGTGAAGTAGGAAGAGAAGTTGAAATTCCTAATTTATTTCACGAGATGTTAAATTGGTTTGAAGAGCTGGGGTTCCCGGTTGATACACATCGAACTGTAGCGAAATCTACCGACGAGGCCCTTCAATTCTACCGATCGGTGAATGACCTCCGACCAAGTTTGAAGTTTGAAATTGATGGTGTGGTCTACAGAGTTAATAATCGTTCCCTGCAGACCCAACTGGGGTTTGTAGCTCGCGCGCCACGCTTTGCAATTGCATATAAGTTTCCAGCAGAAGAGGCAATTACTATCGTTGAGAAGATAGAGGTACAAGTCGGTCGCACCGGTACGCTAACGCCAGTTGCACGGCTTAAACCGGTGTTTGTTGGTGGAGCCACGGTAAGTAATGCTACGCTGCATAACATCGACCAAATTCGGGCCAAAGACGTGCGTGTTGGGGATACCGTAGTAGTACGAAGAGCTGGGGATGTCATTCCCGAAGTGGCACGTGTCCTCGTTGAAAAACGTGTAGGGGACCCCCTCAAGTTTGAGATGCCGGAAGTATGCCCAGCTTGCGGTTCTAAAGTCGAACGCCTTGAAAGTGAAGCAGTCCATCGATGTACAGGAGGGCTTTACTGTCCAGCGCAGCGTAAGCAGGCATTGCTACATTTCGCTTCTCGTCGCGCAATGGATATCGACGGCTTAGGTGAGAAGCTCGTTGACCAGCTAATCGATAATAACCTCGTCCAGACCCCAGCCGATCTGTATGAGCTTGACGTCAAAAAACTGGCTACGCTAGAGCGTATGGCAGAGAAATCAGCCTCCAACTTAGTGGCCGCAATTGCAAATAGCAAACAAGCACCGCTGTCACGATTTATCTTTGCTCTTGGCATCTATCACGTGGGCGAAGAAGTTGCGAAGATTCTGGCTCGGTATTTCGGCTCCTTAGAGGCCTTTCTGAAGGCGGACTGGGATACTCTTATCGCAACGAAGGAACATGTTCAGAAAGAAAACAATCGTCGGCGTCTGAAAAAACAAGAACTGCTGGATCCGGTCCTCCCAGGCGTAGGGCCGGAGATCATTCAAAGCGTAGCTACCTTTTTACGCCAACCACACAACCTTGAGGTTATCAGTCGGCTACGGACGATCGGAGCAGTGCTTGAGCAGGAGCCAGGTTCAAAACGTGATCCATTAAGGCAGCCGTTCGCCCACAAGATCTTCGTATTGACCGGGACGCTGCCGAAAATGACCCGCGAAGAGGCGAAAGAACTGATCGAACGCCACGGCGGCAAGGTGGCCGGCTCGGTGTCGAGGCAGACCGATTATGTGGTCGCCGGCGACGAAGCGGGGAGCAAGCTTGAAAGGGCGCGCGAGCTCGGCATCGCCATTGTCGACGAGGCGGGCCTGCGAAAAATGTTCGAGGAGGCGAGCGCGTGAAAAAAGTGACGAAAGCCGTTTTCCCCGTGGCCGGCATGGGCAGCCGCTTCCTTCCCGCCACCAAGGCGAGCCCGAAGGAGATGATGCCGATCGTCGACAAACCGCTCATTCAATACGCGGTCGAGGAGGCCGTCGCGGCCGGAATCAACGACATGGTGTTCATCACCGGGCGCAACAAGCGCGCCATCGAGGACCATT
>WNFZ01028102.1_pt1 | contig 11104 bp, 11 predicted proteins | sample 5400081 | NCBI WGS metagenome assembly WNFZ01 (sample SAMN13153365, study PRJNA577476) | soil metagenome | isolation source: 80 cm soil or saprolite under grassland replicate 1 | place: USA:California | collected 2016-06-15
TGTATCACCACGTGGCTTCGTGGGAAAAGGCCCTGACCGACAGTTTCAAACACCTGTCGCAATATACAGATGTAAATTAATGAAATGCAGGAGTTAATTATGCTAGATCTGGAGCAACTGGGCTGGGAAGCCCACACGATTGGGGAACTTGATCATCAAAAATTGAAGGCGCCGCATGTAAAGCTGCGTGCCCTTACTACGGGAGAGAACGGTGATGGCGTTTTCTCAGTGGATTTGCGCATCAATCAGCCGAACACAAAATATCTATCGACAACTGAACTACATTCGTTCGAGCATTTTTTACTTGCTGGTTTTAGAAAGTACATGCCGCAAAACTTTATATCCGTAGCTCCGATGGGATGTCAGACGGGTTTTTACCTGATCTTGTTGAATGAAGGTAATGCACAAAAGATCTGTGATGTCTATGAAACCATCCTGAATGATATTTTAGTGGCGACGGAAGTGCCATATGCCAACATCAGGGAATGCGGTCATTTCGAAAACCATAACCTTGAACTGGCGAAAGATGTGGCAAGAAAATTACTGGAGTTAAAATCCGAATGGCGAAAGGTAATATGACGAACGAAACGAAAAGTTGGCAGGTCGTACATCAACGGATTATTGAATACGAGATTGTGAGCTGCCAGAATATTTTCCATCCACAAAATGAATTATTGTTATCCAACGGTAAAAAGGCAAACACTCGCAGATTTGTCATAGTGGACGCAAATGTTGAGAAGTATTTCTCGAAAGCAATCCGAGAATATTTCAACTATCATAAAATCGATGCAAAGATATTGGTTTTTCCATCCGGGGAGAAAAACAAGTCGGTGGAGAATTATCTATGGATTTTGGGTGAACTGGATAGTTTCCCGATCAATCGCAGGGATGAACCGATCATCGCCATTGGCGGTGGTGTCCTCACGGATATAGCAGGGTTTGTCGCCAGCAGTTATCGACGTGGAGTTCCGCATATAAAAGTACCGACTACCCTAATGGGATATATTGACGCCTCCGTGGGCGTCAAGACCGGGATCAATTTCAATAACCATAAGAATCGGCTGGGCTCTTTTGAACCTCCGAAAAAGGTTTTTTTAGACAGAAATTTTTTGAAAACCCTGCCTAAACGCCATATCTTAAATGGCATTTGCGAAATGATAAAATTGGCCGTCATAAAGGACAGTCTGTTATTCGAATTCCTTGAGGTCCATGGCACATCATGTATCGACTCAAGATTTCAGGATGAAATAAGTATATTGATTTTAGACCGCTCCGTGGGCGGAATGCTTGAGGAGTTACAACCTAATTTATTTGAAGAAGAACTGGCACGCAGGGTTGATTTTGGTCACACCTTTAGTTACGGACTCGAAACCCATCGTGAAGCACAACTACTCCACGGCGAGGCAGTACTGATCGACATTTTGATTTCCTCGATCATGGCTGGCGCCAGAAATTTAGTAACGGAACAGGAATTGAACAGGATATTCGATCTTGTTTCCAAACTTGGCATTGAACTGAATCAAGATTTCATCACCCCTGATCTTTTATGGAATACCCTGGAAGAACGTATATATCACCGGAATGGACAGCAAAGAGTTCCGCTACCGAAAGGATTGGGCCAATGTACCTTTGTAAATGACATAGGGTTCGAGGAAATCCAGTCTGCGTGCAAAATTCTTAAGGAACGGAAAACACACAATGAGCCTATTTACGAATTCTGATACAGAAGAAATTAAAAAATTTGACGATGTAGCCCAAGTTTGGTGGGATCCCAAGGGCTCCATGGGCACACTTCACACGATCAATCCACTGCGAACAAAGTTCATCACAGATGGACTAAATCTATCGGGCCGTAAAGTATTGGACGTGGGTTGCGGAGGCGGTATCTTAACCGAAGCCCTGGCAAGATGTGGAGCACAGGCAACTGGCATTGATCTCTCGAATGAATCCATTGAAGCAGCCAAGGTCCATGCCCGCCAACAGGGATTGGACATCGAATACAGATACGAGAATATCGACGAAACTGCATCAAAACATGCTGGAGAATTCGACGCGATCACATGTATGGAAATGTTGGAACATGTGCCCGAACCCAAAAAAATCATTGCCGCATGCTCCAGATTATTAAAGCCGGGTGGTCATGCCTTTTTTTCGACGATCAATCGTACGCCAAAAGCGTTCGTGTTTGTGATCTTCGGAGGCGAATATATTTTGCGCCTACTTCCACGGGGAACTCACACCTATAGGAAATTAATCCGCCCGAACGAGTTGAAAGAATGGGCGCAGGAAAGCAGACTTGATTTCCGCCGCCTATCGAGCCTGATCTACAATCCGTTCACCCGCAAGTTCAAAGTTGCCGATGTAGAAGACAACAATTACATGGCTCATTTCGTCAAAACAAATCCGTAAAACAAGGTGCACCCATGAATCGTTTTTTTGCACTATCACGAACATCCCACGGCGTCCTCGACCTGGCAACCCCAGCCTTTTGCGCCTTGTTATGGCTGGGAAGCTTCCCAGATTGGACTGTGGTTTTGTTGTCTGTATTCACCGCGTTTGCAGCATACACTGCCATCTATGCACTAAATGATCTTGTCGGCATGACAATTGATAGAGAAAAATTCTTCCGCAGCGAGATGAATACAGGGTATTCTGTTGAGGCATCCGAGTTACGCTACCCCCCGAAACATTTTGAGCTTCAAAAGCGGACTGCTTTGGATGGGAATCTGGTTTATCCTCGCACTTGCAGGTTCTTACCTTCTAAACCCCATCATTGTTTTTATCCTAATTGCCGCTGCTATTTTGGAAATTATCTATTGTTCGTTACTCAAGGTTACTTACTTGAGAACTTTCGTAAGTGGCCTGGTTAAAGCGAGTGGTCCCATTGCGGCTGTTTTTGTTGTGGATACCCATCCATCTCTCTCCTCTTTGCTACTTCTACTGATCTGGATATTCTTTTGGGAAATCGGCGGTCAAAACGTGCCAGCGGATTGGAACGATACAGTTGAAGATCAGAATGTTAATGCCAAAACAATCCCTATTCGCTTTGGCACAGAGAAGGCTGGGTTTATCGTCATAGCGACCCTGACAATTACGGTTATTGCAAGCGTCCTGTTGCCATTAATATCTCCGGCACCACTTGGGCTTACTTATATATTGGCAAGCCTGATCATTGGTTTTGTATTTCTTCTACAACCAGGCTTTCAACTCAACAAAAATAAAGACGGCCGTTATGCAGCGAAACTATTCGATAAAGCCAGTTATTACCCGGTGGCACAATTTGTACTACTATCCATAATTTTGATTGTCACTACATTTACGAGTTAAGAATTATCCTTGAAAACGTTTATCCGAAATAATGGTTGACCATTTCATAACCATAAAAAGTGGAGCGGGCAGTGTGCCCGCTCCATTTGCGTCAAAATGATTATCTCCAAAAATTTTTTGTTATTTCCGCGGTAAATGGAATCACGCGGAGAAATACATCGACCAACAGGCCGAACATAAAGAGCGAGCCAAACTTTCGATTATTGATGAACGCATATCCTACAAAATATAGAGGCCAACCTACCATCATTGTCAGCACTGCATAGCGTGAGGCCTTTTCTCCGATCACCACGGGGAGAGTATGGATGCCTTTCGCTGTATCCATTTCGAGTTTGTCAATATGTTTGCCGAAGATCACTGTTGTCACACCCAAAACATAAGGAAGACTGGCAATCACAACAAACCAGTTCCATTGATGCGTAAGGACATAATATCCACCGCCAATCATCAAAGGCCCCCACACGATCAGTACGGCAATCTCTCCCATTGCCAACCCCTTGAGAGGCCAGGTATAGAACAACAGGAAAAATGCGCCTAGGCCAATCAAAATCCAGGTGGTCGTGCTAAAGGTTGTATACCAGGCCAGGTAAAGACCAAATACCAGCGCAATCAGAGCCGTCACAGAAAAATAGGTAAGATGTTGACGTTGAGTCATCAGTCCGCTGGCGATGGGTTGAGCACCATAGATATTGCGGTAATAGTTATCCTTGTCCACGCCGCGCATAAAGTCAGTGTAGTCGTTGAAGATATTGTTGGAAGCGTGTGCGAGGATGAGGCCGAATGTCAGCGCGACCCAGGGCAGGAAACTGAACGAGTTGTCGCGCCAGGCAAAAAGTCCTGCGAGAGCTGCTGAGATGAATGTCATGACGAGGACAGCCGCCCGGGTCGAGATCAGCCATTTCGAGATCACATCCAGTTCATCCCATTCAGATTTGGAAACGTCGGGGATTACATTGAGGGCTTTGCGCCACATTGCAAAATTCATATTGGAGCTCCTTGTATGATTTAGACAAATTATATCTACTATAGATTAAATCAGTCTTTGACATTTGTCAGATAGAATCTGGAAAATCGTCACGAATTTAGATTTGAAGTATCGACCTGTGGAACTGTGAAATAAAATGTCGCCCCTTTTCCCAGTTCTGATTCCAGCCAAATCCGGCCGCCGTGAAATTCGACGATCCGCTTTACCAACGCAAGTCCAATGCCTGTCCCATCGGTGCGGGGATCCAATTTGTCAAACAGACCAAAGATGCGATCTTTGAATTTTTGATCAATTCCGATTCCGTTGTCACTTATAAAAATAATAAGCAAGCCATTTTCGGTGCTGCCTTCCTGACCGATCTCAATGTGAGGATTGGATTGATCGCCCATGAACTTGGCGGCGTTGTCGATCAGGTTTTGTAAAACCTCAAGCAGACGTGCCCGATCCCCAAATACAGGGGAAAGATTTTCTTCCACACTGACGCGGATATTGCCGCCATAAATGCGCCCGTGCAAAAGCTCGAGAACTTCGGAAATCATTTCATTCAGATCAATAATCTGGAATTTATTCACCAAACGCCCCACGCGCGAAAGTTCAAGCAGGTCATTTAACAAACGCTGCATTTTATCAGCCGCATCGCCAATGCGCTGAATATCAGACTCGAGACGTTTTACATTCCCGCTCTGCGTATCTTCGCGCAAGAACCCAAGGAAACCTTTAATGGTGATCAGTGGAGATTTGAGATCATGAGAAGCCGTGTAGGTAAACCTCTCAAGCTCTGCATTCTTAAGCTCAAGTTCGCTGATCAGTTTTTCGCGCTCACTCAGAATCCATTTTTGAAGGGATACATCCCGCACCATTGCCAGTACTGTGTCAGCACTAAGAGGAGTGAGACGGGCCTCAAATGTTTTGGTCTCATCGTTCTGCACGAGCTGATAATCAAAGGCATGAACATGGCCTGATTCAAGGACTCTTTCGATCGCAAACATTGTCTGGTCTGCGACCGAGGCGGGGAGGACTTCTTCAATAGATTTCCCCAGGAATTGTTCAGGCGGCAAAAGCGGCTGATTTATCGTGGAAGCAATGAATTGCAGGATGATACCATCACTGTTGAATTCAAAGATCATGTCTGGAATGGCATCCAAAAGGGCCCGCGTGCGTGCTTCACTGCGACGCAAGGCATCTTCCGTTTTCTTTAGCATTGTTATGTCAAGCTGACTCCCCCACAGACCAACAAGATGGTTGTCATTGATAATACCCACTGAGTTGTTTAAGAAATAAACGGTCTTCCCATCCCGAGTTACTTCCCAGGTCTCCCGATTTCCTGAACGATATCCTTCTTTTACCAATTTTAGTGTAGCCTGATAGTTGATCTGGTTAAGGCTCTCGCCTGCTTGCAGCTGGAGTAAGCGGGCACCTTTCATCTCAACGCTGGAACTGTAACCATACATGTGTGCCAGCACGTCATTACACTCTGAGATATACCCATACGTATAGATCCAATCGACCTGCTCTTCGGCAGGAAGCTCGATGGGAATAGGCCGGTCAAAAGCCAGGAACCAAATCCCCTCCATACTTTGTTCGACAAAATTTCGGTATTTCTGTTCGCTGGCTTGCAAAGCAACCTGAGCATTTCTCTGCTCTGTAATGTCATAGAACATGGATATAACGGATGGCTTGCCTTCATAATCAATCAATTCGTAGAAAGCAAGAGTGATCCGATCTTCTCCAGAGGGTCGTCTGATGCTATAAGCAGGATTTTGAAGCGATTTTTCCTCCTTTAATTTTTTTACGAATTTTGCCCGTTCAGAATCATTCTTCCATAATCCAAGATCAACGGTGGTGTGACCGACTGCAGAGTTCGAATCAAAACCTGTGAGTTTCCAGTAGGCTGCGTTGGCATCGATCAAGCGACCTACCTCCAGGGAGGAGAGTGAAATTGCGACCGGACTCACATGAAATATTCTGCGAAATTTTTCTTCCCCTACTTGTACCGCTTGAAGTGACTGTCTAATCGAATGAATCACAAGATAAACAAGGAGGAAAATAATGAGGAAAATGCCTGTCAAATCTCTGGCCATATTCAAGGGTGGGTCAATGTGAGAAGTGCGCAAACCCCTTGCTTCCGCAATGGCAAAAAACCAAAGAGCCAAAATACTTAAAATGAAAAGGCCAGTGGAGATCTTCCAGTTGATAAGAAGCGCCGCGATAAGAATGAGGAGGATGTACACATAGATTGCCGCATCGCGTATGCCATCTGCACTCCACGCCTGATAGGTAGTGCCAATCCAAGTGAGCACAACAAGCGTCAGCGCCGCGAGCTTCAAATAACCGCGCTTCACCAAAATCAATAAAATAAATTGCAGGATCAGGAGGCCGGTCAATAGACGCATCGTTGCACTGTTTGATAGTGTGGCCCCGCTCAGCAAACGCAGAATGATCATCACCAGGTTGATGATCAGCGCGCTGATGAGAATGGCATACAGAAATCTCATGGTCGTTTCACGGCCTTCCAAACCAAAGAGTGGCCGAAATGCCTGGCGAATGGGATCGATCTTCATGCTCTCATCTTCGATGCGGGGAGTATATCATGCAGAGCAGCGGCCAGTTCTCCTCAGACTTGTGATGGAAAAGCGCGCTGGTAGGCAGCGACAATCCCGTCCCAGATTGAGTTCATCTCATGGTCTATTGTTTGGAACTCAGGATGTGCCTCAAACCACTCCAGGCATCGTCGTACGCCTTCTGTCCAAGTGACTTCACAGACATAATCTGGCACAAAGCGTTTGATCTTGCTATTATCAAATACCACGCTGTTGGATTTATCCCCAACGAGGCTTCCCAAAGAATCAGGATGATAGGCCGCAATCAAATCAGATGGGATATAGATCACGTTCGGTACCAAGCCGAGAGCCCGATACGCTTCGAGATGAATCTGATTCCAGCTAAGGACCTCATCCGATGTAATCTGAAATGCCTCGCCGATTGCTTTTTTATTCCCTAATAAACCCATCAGTCCTTTGGCAAAATCCGCGTTCCATGTCAGCACCCAGAGCGACGTGCCATCGCCTGGGATGATCACCTTTTGTCCACGCTTCATGCGGTCGATAACCGTCCAGGGATGCTGCCAACTTGAGACGCCAAGTGGGATTTGGGACAACCCATATGTGTGAGAGGGTCGAATAATGGTAACGGGAAAGCCTTCTTCCAGATAGGCAAATAGCAGCCTGTCCTCACAGGCAATCTTGTTACGTGAATATTCCCAATACGGATTCTCAAGCGGCGTCCGTTCGGTGATGACATAATTCTTGGGCGGCTTCTGATAGGCAGAGGCAGAACTGATGAAAACGAATTGATCCGTCTTATCGCGGAAGAGACGGAGGTCGCGTTCGATGTCGTTGACGGTATAGGCGAGGTAATCTACGACTGCGTCGAAACGGTGACCAGCCAAAAGCGTCGCGAGACGCGCTTCATCCGCGTAGACATCGGCTTGTAAAACGGTGGCGCCCTGAGGAAATTAACCTTCTCCCATCTCAGGAATTGGTTCAACAGGCACACGATTGGCAATAAAATTCTCGACCCAAAATATAATGAGGGCAATCCAAACAATGCCAAAGCCGATGAGATGCGCATGGTCGAATGACTCTTTATACAGGAATACACCAATCAAAAATTGCATGGTCGGCGCGATATATTGAAGCAAACCTATCACGGTAAGCGGGATTTGCCTTGCAGCGGAGGCAAACATCAAGAGAGGAATCGTGGTTACAACACCCGCCCCAATTAATAGAAGATCAATTCGCGTGCCGGCTTGCAGGAATGCACCAGTATCAGTAAACCCAATGAAGAAAAGATAAATGAGTGCGATTGGGAATACAATCCCGGTTTCAAGGGTAAGGCCATAAAGCGAGCCCAGCGGCGCAAGCTTTTTGACAAACCCATAAAATCCAAAAGAGAATGCCAGCGAAAGAGCAATCCATGGCAAACGACCATAGGCAACAGTCAAATAGGTCACCCCGGCGGTCGCAAGGACAACAGGAATCCACTGCGCGGGACGCAATCGTTCATGGAGAAAAAGTACGCCCAACAAAACACTGAGAAGAGGGTTGATAAAATAGCCAAGACTGGTTTCAACAATAAAGCCTGCATTGACTCCCCACACATAGACCAGCCAATTGATCGTGAGAAGAACCCCTGCAATAGAATAAATACCAATTGTTTTGGCTGTCAGCGCGGCAGAGCGAAAATCCTGCCATTGTTTGGTGAGCAGAACAAAAAGGATCAGTAAGATGAAGGACCAACTGATGCGGTGACCAATGACTTGCAAAGCCGGAACCTGATGCAGTAATTTCCAATAGATAGGAAAAACACCCCACATGGCATACGCGGCAATGCCATTCAAAATTCCTTTATTCATTATTCTCCTTTGAATTTTTATTTCAAAAACTATCGATTGGCTGTCGCCCCGCATACCCCGCTTCAACCTCATGCCAGAAAGCGATATCATCTTCCCCATATTGCCAGCATAAATAGACTTCGTGCCCATCTTTCAATGCGGGAAAATCCAATAATCCCAGATTGATATCCTTGATCAACACATCGGTTGCTTGAATGCGATGGATTAGCGCATCAAACTTTTCAAAATCCTGAACCATGTTGCTAAGGGCACGGTTGCCACCATTTCCTGCAGACTTTTCAATGGCGGGCCAGGCTTCGGGCTGATTTTTAAGGATCTTTAGGCGAATGGCCTGAATTTCATCCATGAGTGGACGAATAAGGTTCAACGTCTTATTAGCTTCCTGTAGGGAAAAGTATCGTTGGGTCATATTTATTTTTACTATCTATTGCACTCGCAAATCTTTAGCTTCCTGTAGGCGGGTACCGAGAAATAAGCAGACAACCATCAGACCGATCAATACCAACAGCGGCATGGTCATCGAACCTGTGTCAGGCGACTTGAAGGCATCCATGCCGAGGATGAAAATGATACCCGAAATTTGTCCCATCAGTAAGAGCAAACCATTGGAGGTTCCCTCCGGAGCGGGATAGGTAATCTCCGCGCCATACTGAAATCCGATCGGCCCTGCGCTGAGGAGGAAGAAACCAAAAATAAAAGAAGCGATTAACAGAAGAGGATACGTGCCAGCATAAGTAACTCCAACCAATCCCACTGTCGCACCCAGAACCGCGAGGATCAGAAAAGGGACGCGTCTGTGAGAACGATCGGAGAGCAATGGAATGACCAGCGCGCCGAGAATCCCTCCAAAAATCATCGCGCCGCCCACGTTGCCTGCCTGTGTAATGGTGAAACCTCTTGGATTAAGGACCTCTTCGATCCAGGTTGTGATCGCGTTAAACGCTCCCAGCCCCACAAAAAAAATGATCAGTAATAAGATAAAGTCACGTTGATGGATCATTTTTGACAAACCATCAAGTGCCAATGAACGACCTTCCTGATCTGGGAGACAGGGAGGCGAAGGAGGGCGTTCACGGATGAACAAAAAAAATATCAACATGGCTACAACGGATACAATCCCGTAACCAACAAGCAGGCTAGGAATACCTGACTGGATTGCGAGATAAGGAGTCAGAACAAGACCTACAAGGATACCAAGATAAATTGCCAATGATCCCAGGCCTGTGGCGGTCGCCCGTTCCTCTATGGGAAACCAACGCGCTGCGACCGTCGTGACCGCGTTGAGAATAAAAGGCTGGCCAATGGCAATGACAATTTGTGCAACCAGGACAAGTTTGTAGTCTGAGGCGACGAGACCGCGCACGAGGCCAAAGATGCCTGTCAGGGCTGCGCCGATCCCAACCCCGACGCGGATTCCATACGTGTCAATAACCCACGAAGCTGGGAATGAAACCAGAATATAGACGATCATGAAACTCAGTGAAAGTAGTCCAATGCTGAGCTCGGAAACTCCATAATATTGCACAGCATTGCTCGTGATGGGAGCAAAAGTGATCCATAATAGTTGATTAACTACGATGATGCTCATAAAAGCCAGTAAAACCACCCAGCGGTAAGGATAAACTTGAAAACTGTCTTGTTCCATGAAAAGGTCTCCTCTATCTCTAAAAGAAACACCCTAGAAGAGCAATTAGTTTCCTTATTCTGCAAATAAAAATAGAAGGCGTTCCTGTGAAGGAATACCTTCTATAAAACTATGTTTTATCTTCAGAAGTTCAGACAGGCAAAGCCTGATAGCCCTTTTTCCTCACCGCGACGATAATCTGTTCATCGGTTAGTTTGGATTCGTCGTACTCAACGGTCATTTGGAGTTTATGGTAACTGGCGTTGATCTCCTTGACGCCATCCAGTGTGTCTTCGAGCGATTCGAGCTTCATCGCACAGTTGGTGCAGGTCATATCAGGGACTTTGAACGTTTTTTTAATCATAGTTTTTCCTCGGATCATGAACTATCATGGTCTATGGTCAATTGTCCTATTCAATCACAATTTGTCCGGTATACATTCCCATCGAGCAGGTGAAGAACAGCGTATTGCCTTTTGTTTGTGCAGGGATGTTAATTTGAACTGTGCCGCTATCGGGCAGTAGCTCGTAATAATCCAGAGCGGGGATCACAAAATCACGGGCGCAGGAATATGTTTTATTGGTTACCAGATTCAATGTGAAAGCCTTTCCAGCCGGAGCGCTGATCGTCTGTGGAAAGTACCCTTGGTTTTGCACATAGAGCACGACATCCTTATCCGTGAACGAAGATCCAGCGGCCTGCGCTACAGGAGCTGATCCATTATTTGACGGGAGCAGGTTGCGGGTCAGGTTTT
>WNFZ01006220.1_pt1 | contig 11103 bp, 9 predicted proteins | sample 5400081 | NCBI WGS metagenome assembly WNFZ01 (sample SAMN13153365, study PRJNA577476) | soil metagenome | isolation source: 80 cm soil or saprolite under grassland replicate 1 | place: USA:California | collected 2016-06-15
ATACCGTGATTGTCGGTGACGATGTTCCGGCTCCAGATCACTTTGCCGGCGCCCAGGTCCAGGCAGTTCAACATCCCGGTGGCGCCCAGCGTCACGACTTTATCGCCAACGATGGCGGGCGTGGTCCGTGGTCCCTCACCGGCAATCGTGGTGAAATAACGCGCTTTGTCGGCGTGCACCCAGAGCGCTCTGCCGGTCAGCAACTCGTAACACGTCACCAGTTCCTCGTCGCCGCGCTGCTCCAATGTCAGGGCGCGGTTGCCCACGACGGCGAACCCGGACCAGCCCGCGCCTATCGGCTGGCGCCAGAGTTTTTGGGGCGGTTGCGCCCTCCAATCGCGGGCCAGCCGGGGACCTTCCGGCAAGGTTGCATTGCGATGCGGTCCCAGAAACTGCGGGAAACTGTTGGTAAGAATTGTCGCCGCGCCGGCGGAAGATGACGACGATGCGACGATCGTCGGGCTGACCGCCAGCGAGGCCAGCGACGGCGGGGGACGGCTCCAGCCCGGCGAATCCGATCACGCTGACGAACACCAGCCACCGCAGCTTCCAACGCAGTCGCGACAGGAAGAGCACCCACAGGAGCAGCAACAGCACTCCGACGACGCACGTCTCCATCGTATAGAGGTTGCGCCATTGCTGCGAATCCTCGCGGAGGACACGGAAGTACAAGATCGTCAATCCCGTGAGGACGACGATCAAACCCGCCGGCCACCAGCGGACCGGCGGCCGCTTGACGGAGCGGATGTCAGATGTGATGGGCAGGGGATGAATTGGTTCTGTCATTGTCGTCTTACAGAGGAGTCCCATGGATGTGCGACACTCGGTAGCTGTCGAACCGTCGTTTCCCCTCACCCCGGCCCTCTCTCCCGGGAAGCGAACATCGAACATCGAACTTTGAACGAACAGCCGCCGGAGGCACGCGGCCTGGTTCGAAGTTCGAGAGACAAATCACAGAAAAACATCCAACACCTAAAGGGGCACGTATCGCGCCGTATTCGATAAATGACGAATGACGAAAGAAATCCGAAGCCCGAATGTCGAATCGCGCCTGCCTGGCGCATGGGCCGTTTCGTCATTCGAATTTCGTCATTCTTTCGGATTTGGCCATTCGTCATTCGGGTTTGAGAATTACGGTCTGTTCAATTCAAAAGGCCGGTCAGCGGACTGGGGAGAGCGGCCCGTGAGCGGGTGGTTCTTGGAAAGCCCCCATTCGTTTTTTCGAATGCATTGGGACCATGAACCAGTTCGTCCTCGTGCTCGTCGTCGTCCTCGTCCTCGAAGCCAAGCCATCCGATCGAGGACGAGGAGGAGGACGGGGACGAAAGGACGGTTCATGGAGTGAAATGGCGAGACCATTTCTAAAACAACCCTTGCAATTGGCGCCGCTGTTTCTTTGTCGGCCGGCCAAATCCCTTCGGGAAACGGATGGGCGATTGCGAGGCCTCCTCCCGCGCCCGCGCATACTCCTCGGGCGGGGTCAAATCTTCGAGAAACCTGCCGACGAGCTTTGCGCCCACACGTTGGTCCAGCAACGCGATCACCCTGACCGTGCGGTGGATGGGTCCGGCGAGCAGGGCGATCTCCTCGCCGATACGGAGATCGCGCGCCGGTTTGACGCGGTTGCCGCCGATCTTCACGTGACCCCCGTTGCACGCCTCCGTGGCGAGCGAACGGCTCTTGTATAGCCGCACCGCCCACAGCCATTTGTCAATGCGAACGCTTTCCGGCGCTGGCATGGACGGGAGATTAAACCGGCGCGTAAAAGATGCAATCTCCGCCGCGATAGAAATCAAAAAGGCGGCATGGCTGCCGGCCGGACACAGAGAGCGGTCTTTTACTTCTTTGCCAGATCGGCGACGGCATCTTTCATTTCGTTGAGATGAACGTCCGCGGAAGGATTGTCGGTGACGTGCGCGATGTTGCCATCTTTGCCGATCAAAAAACTGACGCGGCGGGCCATGTTTTTGCTCGGCATCCGCGCGCCAAACTGGTCGGCAATCTTGCCCTCAAGGTCCACGAGCAGCGGAAAGTTCAGATTGTGTTTGGTGATGAATTTCTTGTGGCTTTCGCCGTCGTCGAAGCTGACGCCGAGGACCTGCACATTGTCCTTCTTCAGGTCGCTCATGCGATCGCGCAGGCCGCAGGCTTCCTTGGTGCAGCCGGGCGTGTCATCTTTGGGATAGAAATAGAGCAACACGACTTGTTTGCCCGCCAGGTCGGACAGTTTCCAGGTCTTGCCGTCCTGGTCTTTGGCTTCAAAATCGGGTGCTTTGTCGCCGGCTTTCGGCGTGTCTGCCCGACAAACAGTTGCTGCCGCCAGAAGGACCAGCGCCATCGTCAAGGTTGAGAGTATTTTCATAATGATTTCTCCGATGAGGTTTTTTGAATTGTGCGCCCTCAAAATGAACGAACGTCCCTGTCTTGTCAAACGGACACGCGCGGCTGACGCAGCCCGCTGACCTGCATTCCGGGCTAAAGCCGAACAACCCGGCCCGACTTCACCGATCGTTCTTCCGCCTCGCAGGTCTCGATGGCGCTGACGCCGTCCTGCGCAGTGACGACGGAGGGTGGTTTGCCGGCACGAATGCACTCGAGCATGTACTGCAACTCGCCGGCGTAACCGTCCTTGCCCCCGAGGCGCAGGGTTTGCGGGTCTTTGCCTTTCTCGAACAGCTTGAGCGCGTCTGCCCCGCGGGCGATGTCGTAATCCGCCGTCGCGCCTTCAAAGACGACCGTGTAACTCATATTGAAGCCAAACCCGTCGGTCATGGCCCAACTCCCCTCCGCGCTGACGGAGGCACCGGACGCGACCTGATACTGGGTGACGACGTGGTCGATCGCGCCGCTGACTTTGCTGAAGCCGGTGGAAAAAACGCTCTGCGGCCGGCCGAAGCAGAATTGGACAAAATCGGTGTCGTGAATGTGCAGGTCGAGCAGCGCGCCGCCGGAAAGAGCACCGTCCAGGAAGAATTTCTGTCCCCAGGCGGGAGGTTGCGCCACGCGGCGAAAGCGCGCGCCCAGGACCTTTCCGTAAACGTTATCGGCGATGGCCGTTTTCAGCCATGCCCAATCCGGCCAGAAGCGAAGGCACATGGCCGGCATGAGAAAGGTCGGGGCACCGGCGGCGGCGGCGGCGATCTCCCGCGCCGACTTTGAGGTGCGCGCCAGCGGTTTTTCGCAGATGACATGCTTGCCGGCGCGGAGCGCGGCGATGGCCAGTTCGGGATGGGTGTGGGTCGGCGTGCAGAGGTCAACGAGCTGAACGGCCGCGTTCTCGAGCATCTGCGCGTAGTTGCGATAGCCGGCCACCCGGCTCATGTCGAGCTTGAGCGGTTCGGCGGAACCGACGTTGCCGGCCACCCGGGAGAGATCGCCGTCCAGATTGCGCCCGCTGGGATTGCAGAGAGCGGCAAGGCGGCAGCCTTGGATCTGCCGGTAGGCCTTGAGGTGCGTGGCGGCCATGAAGCCAAGGCCGACGATGCCGACGCCGACTCCGTTCGGGGTTTCGAGTTTCGAGTTCAAAGCCGGAGGCGAGGATTCCTTTGCGCTGTTGCTGTCCCGGTCAAAACGAAACAGATTCGACAAATTGTTTGGCGAGGCGTATGTCGGCTACGCGCTGGTTGCCGGCTTCGCGTTCGATGCAGAGGTTGCCCGTGAATTTCAGTTCGCCCAATGTGCGGAAAAATGCGCGCCAATTCACTTCGCCGGTCCCGACCACGACTTCGTCGCCCCAGGTGCCCGGAGTCGTGGTCCGGTTGGCGTCCTTGATATGACATTGCTTCAGCCAGGGGCCGAGCGTGCGCAGCGCCGTCACCGGGTCGCCCTTGTCGTAAAGGATCATGTTGGCCGGGTCGAAGTTCACACCGACGTTGGGGCGGTTCAGTTTCGTCAGAAAAGCGCGGAGGGTTTCGGCGCTCTCCTGGCCGGTTTCAAATCCCAGGTCGATGCCTTTGGCGGCGAATCGGTCGGCGATCAGGTTGATGCGTTCCGCCAATTTCCCGAAAGCCGGGTCGTTGTCGTCGTGCGGCAGAAAACCGGCGTGGAAGGTCACCAGCTTCAAGCCGAGCTGCCGGGCGATGACGGCGTTCGTCCCGATGTTTTTCCGGTTTTCCTCCCAGGTGGCATCCGACACGAGACCGCCGGTGCGACGAATCGATTCGAGGGACGAATAATCTTCGCCGGCGGTCCCGAACATGCCGGAGACCATGAGAATGTTGTTCCGACGAAACAACTCGACGCTCTTGCCCCAGGCGGCCGGCTTCTCACGGAACGGGTCGAGCGCGATTTGGACCCGGCTGACGCCGATGGCCTGGAGTTGTTGGACGAGGTTATTCGGGTCAGTCGGTTGGAGAGACCAACTGCAGATCGCGAGGCGTTGAGCCAGTGATGATGCCATGTTTCGTTGCCGGGCCTGCGGGCCGGTCGCCCGGTTGAACCCGGACAATTGCGGCCAAGGTTGCGCGGCATTGAATTGACCTTCAGCGTGTGCCGCGCAGTGGAATGCCTTTCAGTTTTTCGACGAAATCAATAAAGCCGTTCGCCTGCGATTTCAATCGCTCCCGTATTTCGGGGTCTTTCAAACGGCCGTTGTCATCCAGCAAATCGTCGATATTGGGCAAAAAGACGCGGTTCGGATAAAGGAACGCGTTGCGGTAACCAAAGATCGCCTGCAACTGTTCGACCGGTCGAAGCGCGCCCCACATGCCGGCCGCCAGTCCGACAAAGCAGGCCGGCCGATCCAAGAAACTCTCCGGAAACTTCAGCATGTCGATGAAATACTTCAGCACACCGGGGATGCCGCCATTATACTCCGGACTGACGACGACAACCCCGGATGCCCGCAAAATTGCGTCGGCGAACGGATGAAACGCCTTTGGCTTTTCGGCGTAGGAGGTTGGGAAAAAAATCTCCGGCGGCAGCCTGGCGAGGTCGAGAACTTCCAGCGGCACCTTCAGCTCGGCGTAAATTTCTTCGACGTGCCGCGCCACCTTGCGAGTGTTGCTGCCGGGACGATTGGTTCCAATGACTAAAGAAAGCACGCGAAGGAGCATGGTGAAGAACAACCAGAAGTGCAAGTTTGAACCCTGCGGCGCCGGCGCCTCCGGGGCGCATCTTGATACACCCACCATCGCTGAAGCGGCCCCTCTCCCTGCGAGGCACGAGCGGGGGAGAGGGAATCGCCGCGGGCTTGATCACGATGCGCCCCGGGCGGCCCCGTTTCTCCAGGGCGGACAGCGGCGGAAGTCATTCCGGTGGCGGGGTGGAATCGGAAGGCAACCTACCGGCGCAAGGCCGATGCAACGAGCAGAGCCCAATACGGAATGGAGGCGAGGTAGAGGCCCGCAATAGCGACGCGCAAACCGAAATGTTGCTTTCGGTTCCGACAAATCAACGCCACTCCGGCCAGATTCACGCCCGCCGCCAGCAAGGAGGCGGCGATGAGCCAGGCGAGGTTCAACGTTTTCAACGCAACGAAACCGGACAACAGCAGGGTCAAAAAGCACAGCGCGAAACCAAAATAAACCGTGAAGGGAACATTCGTGAAATCATGAGCCGCCGGTTGACCGCAAATTTCGCCGGCCAGCGCAAACAGGTTGGCGCGTTCACCCGTTTCAATCAGAATCGTGTCCTGGAAAGTGAGCGCCACGCGCAATTGCGTTCCGCGCGGCAGAGGCTCTATCGCAACCGTTCCTGAAAAGGCGTGGTCGAGAAACGCATGAACCTTTTGTTTGGCTGCCTTCTCGAAACGAATCGTTCGGGCATCCGGACCGGTATGGATGGTGAACCCGCGGGCGGCAAGCGTTTGCACCACGTGTTGCGCCGTCACGAGCGGATCGTGGTCGCTCCGGGTTTCGTAATCGATCGTGAGATTCGTAATGAAGATCCCCAGGGGAACGCCCCTCAGCCTGGCGAAGATAAATTCCAAAAGGTTGGCCGCGACAAGTCCCGCGATACTCACCACAAAAAACTGGGCTTGCATGAAAGCAAACCCGGCAAAGGAAATGTCGGACTGAACGAGCATCCAAACGACCAGAGGTGACACCAGGCAAAGCAACAGACTGGCCCGCCAATAGAGCCTTTCTCTTTCGATTTCTGACACCGGCACACGTTTGTTCCCGGCGATCATAAGCGCGCCTCACTGCATGAGCTTTCTCCGGGGCGAACGCCGCAGCCCGTTTTGAAACCACAGCCGCCAGACCATCCAGATCGCTTCCCAAACGATTCGGCCGGACATTTTCGAGCTGCCCTGAAGACGGTCGGTGAAAATGATCGGCACTTCCAGGATCCGCATCCCCTGCCGCCAGAGCTTGTGCGTCATCTCGATTTGAAAACTGTAGCCGTTGGAGCGGATGTTTTGGAGATCGATGGCTTGCAGCGCGCGGCGGCGAAAACATTTGTAGCCGCCGGTCGGGTCGGTGAACGGCATGCCGGTGACGAGCTGCACGTATTTGGCGGCCCCTTTGCTGAGCATCAATCGGCCCAGCGGCCAGTTGATGACCCGAATGCCGTTGCAATAACGCGAGCCGAGAACAAGGTCGGCGTCCCTCGCCGCTTCCAGAAATTTCGGGATGTCGTCGGGATTGTGCGAGAAATCGCCGTCCATTTCAAAAACGAACTCGTAATCCCGTTCCAACGCCCAGGCAAAGCCCGCGCAATAAGCCCGGCCCAGGCCGTTCTTTTCCGCGCGATGCAGGACGTGAATTTGCGGATGCCGGGAGGCGAGGTCGTCCGCGACTTTACCCGTGCCGTCGGGTGAATTGTCGTCCACCACCAGCAGGTCCACCGGGATCGGCAGCGCCAACAATCGGGCCGCCAGCGGCGGGAGATTGTCGCGTTCGTTATAGGTCGGGACAATGACGAGGGTGTTGCTGCTCATGGCGCAAAGTCGCGCAGACTTTTAAGCGACCGGCTGCACGAACACAAGCGGGAAGCGAGGCGGGAAAGGGAGCGGGGAGTGATGGAGGATTGGAGAAATGGAGTGTTGGAGAAATGGAGTGTTGGAGAGATGCGGCAGGGGGGTAGTGAGGCAACACTCCATCACTCAGCTACTCCAACACTCCGTTTGTCTTCCCTGGCAGCAGCGGTTTGAGCGGGCACCGATCGCAGAGTGGGTTGCGCGTGCGACAGAAGTGTTTTTTATTTTGATGCCGCGCGGCTTCCAGCCAGGCTGGATATTTCATAACAGAAAGGCCGTCCGGGCGCCCCCGGCGGCAAAAAGTTTATTGGCAAGCCGCTGATTGCTGCTTAGCTTCTGGCCATGCCGGCGGCTGATCCAACGAATATCCTTTTTGCGTCTTTGATTTCGGATCTGTCCAATTGGCAATTTCTGCTCACCAACCCGGCATTTCTGGTGATGACCGCGTTCCAGCTCTGGATGTTTGTGGACGCGGTGCGCCGCGAAGAATGGATCTGGGCGGTTTTCATTTTCATCGGCTTCGGCGTGAGCGCGTTGCTCTATTTTTTCCTGGTGTATCGCGCCGCGCCCTCGGCCACGCGCGGCTTCGAGCTGCCGGGCGCGCACGATCGCCGCCGGATCAAGCAACTCGAGGCGCAAATCCATCATCTGGACAAGGCGCACCACCGTTCTCAACTGGGCGACATTTATTTTCAGCAGGGCAAACTGGACAAGGCGGAGGCGTGCTACCGCGCGGCGCTGGAGCGCGATCCCGACGACATCGACACGCGATCGCACCTGGGCCAGTGCCTGCTGCGGAAAAAAAAACCGGAAGAGGCGCGTCCCCTGCTGGAGAAGGTCTGCGCCGAAAACCCGAAGCACGATTACGGATATTCCTTGATGGCGCTGGCGGAAACCCAGGCGACACTGGGCGAAACAGACGCCGCCATTGCGACCTGGAAAAAAGTTCTGGAAGACCATTCCTATGCTCGCGCGCGGGTTCAACTGGCAGAACTCTATTTGCAGCAACAGCGGCCCCAACTGGCCACGGTGGAATTGAACGAAGTGGTGGCCGACGACGCGCACGCGCCGGCGTTCCAACGAAGGCGCGAGCGGGTTTGGGTGAGGCGCGCAAAGGCGTTGAGGCGCAAAGCCGCTTGACCGATCCGAGGTCGGTGGAACGGCTTCAGAAAAGCCGCAATCAATTATGGCAACGACAGTCATGACATCAGACCGCAGTCGCGACGCAATGGTCAAGCGGGTGGAAAAAACAGTCGCGACGACGCCCGTCTTCGACATCCACACGCACCTGTACGATCCCGCGTTCAGGGACCTGTTGCTTTGGGGCATCGACGATCTGCTCACTTATCATTACCTGGTGTCCGAGGGATTCCGTTATCTCGATGTTCCCTACGATAAATTCTGGTCGCTGCCGAAAACCGGGCAGGCCGACCTGATCTGGGACGCGCTGTTTGTCAAACACTCTCCCGTCTCCGAGGCTTGTCGCGGTGTTTTGACCACCCTCAACCGGCTCGGTCTGGACGTAAAGAAGCGCGACCTGCCCGCGGTGCGGCGATGGTTCGCGGGACAGGACCTGGAGAAACACCTCGCGCGTTGCCTGGAGCTGGCCCGCGTGGAAAAGCTTTGCATGACCAACTCGCCGTTCGACGATTTGGAAAGGCCGGTTTGGGAACGGGGGTTCCGCCGCGACGAACGGTATGTGGCTGCGCTGCGCATCGATCCGCTGCTTCTGGACTGGCCAAATGCGGCGATACGTCTGACCGGATGGGGTTACCGGACCGGCACCGGCTTGTCCGCCTCGGCGATCGACGAGGTTCGCCGGTTTCTGGCGGAATGGACGAAGCGGATCAACGCGAAATATCTGATGGTCTCGCTGCCGCCGGACTTCCGTTTTCCGGACAAAACCGATTGCGCGCAACTGATGGAGAAAGCGGCGCTGCCGCACTGCCGCGAGTCCGGCCTGCCGTTCGCCCTCATGCTGGGGGTGAAGCGCGGGGTCAATCCCGGGCTCAGACTGTCGGGCGACGGTGTAGGCCGCAGCAATCTGCAGTCCCTGGAAAATCTGTGCGCCGGTTTCCCGGAAAACAGATTTCTCGTCACCGTCCTGTCGCGGGAAAACCAACAGGAGCTGTGCGTGCTGGCGCGGAAATTCCGCAACCTGCATATCTTCGGCTGCTGGTGGTTCACCAACGTGCCCTCGATCGTCGAAGAGATGACGAGGATGCGGTTGGAGTTGGTTGGATTGAGCGTCACCCCACAACATTCCGACGCCCGCGTCCCGGAGCAACTGGTTTACAAGTGGAGCCACTTCCGCGAAATCCTTTCGCGGGCGTTGACCGACCAGTACCTTGCCTTGTCGGGCACCGGCTGGGAGCCGACGGCGGCGGAAATCGAGCGCGATGTGAAAGACCTTTTGGGGGGCGCTTTTGAGCGGTTCTGCCGCGGCGCCGCGTAGAAATCACGCGTAGGTTCCGGGCGGCAAGATGCCGCCCTCTACGGCAGCCAGGATGGCTGCCGCTACGTCTGGAGCCGTTGCCCGGAGACACAGCCGGTTGCGTCCCGCCGCGAAGCTTGTTACTTTCGCGGCCAGGTGAAAGAATCTTTTGGCATCCTCACGATGGCGATTCTCGTCTCCTTCCTGGTTGCCTCCTGTACCCGGACGGGCGGCAAACCGTCCGCTTCGGGAACGATTGACGCCGATGAAGTCCACGTTGCCTCGCGCTACGGCGGACGCGTGGAAAAGGTCCTCGCCCAGGAAGGCGACACCCTCAAATCCGGACAACCGCTGGTCGAATTGGACGCGGCGGAATTGAAAGCGAGGCGCGATCAGGCCGCTGCGCTGCTCGCCGAGCTGGAAGCAGGCCCCCGCAAGGAGGAAATCGAAGCGGCCAAACACGATTGGGAATCGCTGGCCGCCGACCTGGAACTGGCGCGGGCCGACGCCAAACGCGCGGACGAACTTTTTGCCAACAAAACCATTGCCGAAACCGAGCACGACCGCGCCGTCCGCCGCGCGGAAGCCGTGGCCAAAAGCGTCGCGGCCGCCAGAAGCCGCTATGATTTGCTCCTGGCCGGCACTCGTCCGGAACGCCTGGCGCAGGCCCGCGCGCAACTGGCCGAGATCGAAGCGCAATTGCGCGAAATGCATATCGTCGCGCCCGGCGACAGCACGCTGGAGGTGCTGAGCGTCAAGGTGGGGGATGTGCTCGCGCCCAATCGCGAAGTGGCCACGCTGGTGTTGCCGCAACATCTTTGGGTGCGGGTTTACGTGCCCGAACCGTGGCTGGGCCACCTCAAGCTGAACGGGCCGGTGAAAGTGCGCGTTGATTCTTTTCCGGACAAGGAATTTCAAGGCACGATCGAGCAAATCGCGCGCGCGGCGGAATTCACGCCGCGCAACGTCCAGACTCTCGATGAGCGCATCAAGCAGGTGTTCGGCGTGAAAGCGCGCCTGGACAATCACGACGGCCTGCTGCGGGCCGGAATGTCTGCCGACGTCTTCTTCCCGGATCTCCCCGCCTCCCTGAAAGCGAGCGCGGCAAACTGAGCCGGCCGGTTTTCCCGCGATCCGTCACGGCGTATAAGTTTCCATCCGTCCGTCCCGCCGCGCCGCGGGCGCCGCGGGCCGTAGAAAGAGGGCGATATTTGAACCGTTACCCACGACGGCGCTTCGCTTGTCCGGGGCTTCTCTCGTAGTGTCCCTCCGGGACTTCGGATTGGCTCGCTGCGCCCGCAACTGGCCGAACGCAGTTGACCGATGACGAGGAGCGCGCCAATGGCGCCCCGCTCGGAACACCCGGCTGACTGCGCTCCTCGTTCATTCGGTCCAGTGTCTGTAGGCTTGGCAGCAAGCCCGGAAACGGCTGGACTGGCGTCGCTACGAGCGAAGTGACCCGCCTCCTCGAAGCTTCCGAACGCGGCGAGCGCGGGGCTGAGGAGCAGTCGCTCAATATCGTATATTCCGAACTCCACCGCATCGCCGAGCAGAAGTTTGCCGCCGAAGCACCGGTCACACCCTCCAGATTTCCGAGCGCACAGCCAAGCGTTATAGGACTTTCGCGCGCGCCTGGCTTTACGACGAATTGGAGCGCGACGGCACGATTGGCGGGAAGGACGTCGCCTCGCGCGGGAAATCCCCCGCCGCTCGGTGTTGTCCCATGCATCCTTGAGCCCGGATGACAGCA
>WNFZ01009922.1_pt1 | contig 11103 bp, 6 predicted proteins | sample 5400081 | NCBI WGS metagenome assembly WNFZ01 (sample SAMN13153365, study PRJNA577476) | soil metagenome | isolation source: 80 cm soil or saprolite under grassland replicate 1 | place: USA:California | collected 2016-06-15
TTATCTCCCGGCGCTCGGCTCCCTCGAGATCAAAGGAGAGGAGGGACGGCGGATTTTGCCGGCGGTGCAGATGATCGAGACCGGCGACTACGTTGTGCCGAAAGTCGGCAGCGAACCGTACTTGCGGAAGCCACCGCTGATTAATTGGCTCGTCGCCGGGTCGTTCAAGATTTTCGGGCAACGCAACGAATGGACGGCGCGCTTGCCTTCGGCGCTTTGTGTGCTGGCGGTCGCGCTCGTCTTTATCACCGTTGCGCGTCTCAGCCTCGGTGCGACCGGATCGACGATCGCCGCGTTGATCTGGCTAACAAGCTTTGGCATGATTGAGAAGGGCCGCTTGATTGAAATCGAAGCGCTTTACGTTTCGCTCTTCGCGATTGGTTTCGTTTGCTGGCTAAGCTGGTGGGAAGAGGAACGATCACCGTGGCTCACATGGATTGTGCCCTGGATTTTTCTCGGGCTCGGCTGGCTGGCGAAAGGGCCGACGCATCTTTTCTTTTTCTACGCGATCGCGATAGCGGTTCTGTGGCGCTCGCGTGAACTGCGAAGCATTTGGAATGTCCCTCATCTGATCGGCCTTATTGTAATGATCTCGATCTTCGCCGCGTGGGCTATTCCCTTCGTGAAAATGACGAGCGGAGGTCATGTCGCGCAGGTTTGGTCGCGGCAGTTTTCTGGGCGACTCGCCGGAGAGGGGTTCAATTTTGGCGGTTGGGCATTAAATGTTCCGCGCAGTCTTGGCTACTTTTTACCCTGGCTTTTTTTTGTGCCGTTGCTGGGCGGAACGAGTTTTCCATCCGACGGTAAAACCGATATCTCCAATGTAGGTGGGGACCAGCGATCCCGGATACAGCGCGCTGCATCACGAAGGATCGACGTGGTGCAGGGTCTGATTTGGGGAATCGCGATTCCGCTCATGATTGTCGATCTGATCCCCGGATCGCTGCCGCGTTACACGATGCCGCTGCTCGCGCCATTTGCCTGGTTGTTGGCCTCGATTCTGACGGTCGAAACTGTCAAGTGGCCGCGATGGCTCGGCGGAAGAACTTTCTCCCTAAAACATCGACAACGCGCGATTCTTGCTATTGCTATTGCTACCTGCGTCTGTCTTTGTGCTTACGCCGTGGCAATTGTTCCGCGTTTGCAGGCGCGGCAAAAAGTGAAAACGATCGCGGCGAAAATCGACGCCGTAGTTCCCGGATCGGAGCGGCTGTACGCGGTGGATCCCGATTATCAACCGTTCCTCTTTTACCTTCGTCGCCCGATCGTTTACGTAAGGCGCGTCGCCGATCTGCCGGGCGATGCATCCTATTTTTTGGTGCAACCGGATAACGAAAGCGCAGCGGAAACGGCGCGCCAATGGCTGCCGGCATTTCCGCGCCGCGTGCTGTCGATCCAAGATTATCGGGGTCGGAGAGTTTCCGTTTTCGCCATCGGCAAGCGGTGAGACCCACCTCAACTCCGCGCAGTTGTAGCCGGGATCGCTGATCCCGGCCCGCTATCGGATTCCATAACCCCGAACCGGGTCACCGACCCGGGCTGTAAGGCCGGGCAACGATTTAGCGGTTTGACAGACATACAGAAGGAGAATTGGTTAGCATGCTAACCAATTAGGTCTGCTATGATATATGACTGGGAAACGTTCGGTCCATTGCTCCACGGAACCGCTCGTGCATGGCGGCAAAAGCTGGACGAACGGCTAAAGCCAATGGGTCTGAGCCAGGCCAAGTGGCGTACGCTCCTTCATCTTTCTCTCGCCCAAGACGCGCTGACTCAGGCCGAAATTGCAGCGCGCCTCGGCGTGGAAGAGCCCACTGTTGTGACCTTGTTACATCGACTGGAGAAAGAAGGTTGGATCACACGCAGGAGTTCCACGCGCGATCGTCGTTGCAAAATGGTGTTGCTCGGGCAGCGCGCCCAGCGTGTCATCACGCGGATCAACGCGACAGCAGATGAACTTCGGTATGAATTGCTCGCCGAGATCCCAGCATCTCAACTGCAAACCTGCATCAGGGTGTTGGCCCGCATTCGGCAAAAAGCGGAGAAGGACGATAAAGTCTCGAGAAGCGCCGCGTCATTCGTCCGTCCCAGCCACAACGGCCAGAACAGAGGTCGGCATCCGATTTCGAGGAAAAAAGCGCTCCGGGGCGCCGCAGTAAAATCCAGATGAAACGCACACGTCGCACGAACCAAACTATTCCTCGCTGGGCTTATCTGCTTTTCGTCGTGCTGGCCGCTTTTGTCCTGTATCGGATCTTTCAGCACCGGGCCATCGAGGCCAAAGCTGCCCAGCCACAGGGGCGACCGGTTCTTGTCGCAAAAGTTATTACAAAGGATGTGCCCCTTTACCTCGACGAAATCGGCACTTGCGCCGCGTATGAGATGGTTCAAGTCCAGGCGCAGGTGAGCGGCCAAATCGTTGCCCGCAATTTTCAAGATGGCGCTGACGTGAAAAAGGGCGATTTGCTCTTCACGATTGATCCGCGGCCGTATCAAGCCGCGCTCGAACAAGCGCAGGGCCAGCTCGCGCAAGCGCAATCGAAATTGGTTCTCGACCAAATCACCCTGAAGCGTCAGCAGGAGTTGCGGGCCAGGAATGTGATTTCGGCTCAGGATCTCGATACCGCCCAGGCGACGGTGAAAAGCGATGAGGCTACGGTAAAAACTGCCGAAGGCGCGGTGGCGGCTGCACAGGTGAACCTTGATTACTGCAACATTCGCTCGCCTATCAACGGGCGGGCTGGCTTGCGGCTTGTCGATGTTGGGAACGTCGTGACGGGCGGAAACGGCGGCGGTGGCGGCGCAGTCCTGCTCACGATTCAGGGGCTGGATCCGATCTACACAGATTTCACCGTTTCCGAGACAGATTTACCGCTGGTGCGGCGTTATCTGGGTGGCCCAAATGTGAAAGTGGAAACGCGTTCTCCAGACGGCAGCATGCCACCGCGCATGGGCGACCTTTATTTTATCGACACAGCGGTGCAACCGGGCGCGGGCACTGTGAAAGCGCGCGGCGTTACGCCAAACCCGGACCGTGCTCTTTGGCCGTCGGAATTTGTCCGTGTGCGCTTCATTCTAGATAAATTGAAAGATGCCAATCTGGTGCCATCGCAAGCGGTGCAAATCAGTCAGGGTGGTCCATTTGTTTTTGTGGTGAAACCGGATAACACAGTCGATCTGCGCCAGGTTAAACCGGGTCAGCGGCAGGATGGTGATACTCAAGTTATTGAAGATGGCCTCAAGGCGGGAGAAACCGTTGTCGTCATTGGCCAACTGGCACTGGCGCCAGGAACAAAGGTAGAGCCAAAACCATACAATCCCCCTGCGGCACCCAATGGCGGTCAGGTTGCCGCAAAAGCTTCGATGTAGAATCGCATTTCCGATATGAATGGAGAAGAGCGACACGACGGAGCAGGAAATGATGAACATGATTCGCCGCATCGTGGAAAGGATCGGACGAAACCGGTAGCGGCAGCCACGCCGCCAACATCGCCGTCAGAGGCCAAGTTGGTTCAAGTTAAAGGCTCCGGGTTGTCGGGGCCATTCATTCGTCGGCCAGTGATGACCGTGCTGTTGACGATATCGGTCATCGTCGCCGGCATTGCCACCTACGGCAAGCTCGCGGTCAACGATCTGCCAGCGGTTGACTATCCAGTTATCCAAGTCACGTGTTCCTATCCCGGCGCGAATCCGACCACCATGGCGAACAACATCGCCACGCCCCTCGAGAAACAATTCCTGCAAATTCCAGGGCTCGACATCATCACGAGCACGAGCACGCAGGGAAATACGTCGTTCACGCTCCAGTTTGTTCTCAGTAAAAGTATCGTTGACGCTGCTACTGATGTGCAGGCGGCGATCCAGCGTGCAACTGGGAAGTTGCCGCTCGATTTGCCCAGCCCGCCGACGTTCACAAAAACAAATCCAAACGATCAAGCGATTTATCTGCTCGGTTTGCTCTCAGACACGCTGACCGACGGCGATCTCTACAAGTATGCGTCCACCGCTGTGGCACAACGCATCGCGATCCTGCCCGGCGTATCGCAGGTAAATATTTATGGCGTCCAGGGCGCGATTCGAATCAAAGCCGATCCCGCCGGCCTTGCGTCGCGCGGCTTGACCATGGATGACCTCGCGAGCGCGATCAAGGCTGGGACCGTTTACTCTGGCGCCGGGCAATTCGACGGAGCGCACCGTACGTTTGTTCTTCTGCCGAACGGGCAAATCGATCAGGCAGAAGGATATCGCAATCTGATTATTGCACGAAACAGAGATGGCTCGCCCGTTTATCTGCGCGATGTGGCCGGCGTTTACCAGAGTGTGCAGGACGAACGGATCTCACGCACATTTTGGATGCGCGGCTTTAATCCCCCTGGAGCAGTTGTCGTGCTGGCCGTCTCGCGCCAGGCTGGCGCAAACGCGGTCGAGGTCGCGAACTCGGTTAAAGCCCTCTTTCCGGAGATCCGCGCGAGTCTGCCGGGATCGATCACACTCGTTCCGGTATTCGACCGCTCCCAGAGCATCGTCGATTCCGTTCAAGATGTGAAATTCACGCTCATGATCGCGTTCATCCTGGTCGTGATCGTGATCTACATTTTCCTTGGACGCGCCACCGATACGCTCATTCCCGCCGTCGCGCTGCCGCTCTCTCTGTTGCTCACGGTCGCCGTCATGTACATGCTCGACTATTCCATCAATAATTTGACCTTGATGGCATTGACACTTGCCATCGGCTTCCTGGTCGATGACGCCATCGTGTTTCTGGAAAATGTGGTGCGTCGGGCGGAGCACGGCGAATCGATTGTGAAGGCCGCTTTTAACAGCGCCGGCGAGATTTCCGTCACCATCATGTCGATGACACTGTCGCTGGCCGCCGTTTTCATTCCTTTGGTGTTTTTACCTGGTTTGCTGGGTCGCATCTTTCGCGAATTTTCGGTTACGATTATCGTCGCCATTCTAGCGTCGGGACTCGTTTCCCTGACCCTCACTCCGCTCATGTGCGCGCGTATTCTGGGCGAACGCAGGGCCGGACATAAACGCGCATGGATGGAGAGACACACCGGAAATTTCATCAAACGCGTCATAGTCGCTTACGGCAGAGTGCTAGACAAATTTCTCGATCGCGCCTGGCTCACGGTGCCGATCCTCCTCGGGTGCATTCTCGGGCTCTGGTTTTTCTTCACCCATTTGCCGTTCACATTGCTGCCTCCGGGCGACAGCGGCTTCGTGAGAGGCGTTTTCATTGCGCTGGAAGGTTCTTCGCCCGCGCAGATGCATGCCTATCAGCAACAGGTCAACCAAAAGCTGAAGGAGGATCCAAACGTCGGACAATTTTTCACCCTCGCCGGCTTCGCCGCTCGGACTTCTTCCTCGCAAGGTCTGATCTTCTGTTTTCTCAAACCGAGAAGTCAGCGCCCGCCAATCGAACAGTGCATTCCGCAATTACAAAAATCGATCAGCTCTATTCCGGGCATCACTGGCATTTTGCAACCCAATCCGGTGCTGCAAATCAATGTCGGTGCCACTAGTCAGACCCAAGGGCAGTATGCCTACACCCTTAACGGCATTGTTCCCGAGGATGTTTACGCCGCGGCCGATCAGTTGATGGCGAAGCTTAAGGATTTCAAAGGCTTCGCCTCCGTTCGCTCTGATTATTACAACAGCACACCGAATCTCACTGTCGATATCGATCGCGAGCGCGCTGCCACTTACGGCGTTTCTACTTCTGCAGTGCAAAGCTTGTTGCGCACGGCTTACTCCCAAAACTACGTCTATTTAATCAAACAGCCCGAGGACCAATATCAGGTAATTCTCGAAGTGAAGGACAGCGAGCGCGCCCAACCGGCCGATCTCAATAATCTTTACGTGCGTAGCAATACTGGTGGCAATTTCAGCGCAACCGGAGCAGGCGGCGGAACAATCGCGACTACGACAGGCACGGCAGCTAACCTTGTGCCGCTGCGCGCGATCACATCGACAAAGCAAATCGTTGGCCCGCAGGCGGTCAATCACTTCAATCAATTCACAAGCGTGACCATTAATTTCAATTTGCTTCCAGAGGTTGCAATTGGTGATGCCACCAAATTCATTGAAGACAGCTTCGCGCAAGTACACCGGCAACTCCCGAGTGTGCAAGCCACCTTCCAAGGGGAAGCGCTCGTTTTCCGCCAATTATTCAAATCGCTACCGCTCCTGCTCATCGGCGCGATTTTCGTCATGTATGTGATTCTCGGAATTCTCTACGAGAGCTACGTCCATCCGATCACGGTGCTCTTCCCCGCGATCGTGCCCGCCGTTGTCGGTGGTTTATTCACCCTCTGGGCTTTTGGATCGACCTTGTCCCTCTACAGCGTCATCGGCCTTTTCTTGCTGCTCGGTATCGTGAAAAAGAACGGAATCCTTGTCGTTGATTTCGCGCTCAAACGAATCGACGAAGGACTGGGTTTGCGAGAGGCAATTCATGAAGCCAGCCTCGAGCGTTTCCGACCCATCATGATGACGACCTTCGCCGCTCTCATGGGCGCTGTGCCCCTTGCCCTCGGTTTCGGACACGACGCTTCGGCGCGGCGTCCACTTGGTCTTGTGATTGTCGGCGGCCTCATTTTCTCGCAAATGGTCACACTTTTCGTGACGCCGGTGATTTATCTCTGGCTCGAATGGTTCCAGGAACACGTTCTCGATAGAGTTCCTTTCCTGCGTCGTTCACACATGCATGACGAAGGTGAACCCGTCCCCCACCCCGCCGGAACCGGCGACGGCGAGATGGAACCGGCGGGCGCCCGTTGATGCTCCTATTCTTATTCCTATTCCTACTCTTGCTCTTGCTACTTGAAAGCCCACGCGAAAGAGTACGGCGCGCCACGTCTCTGGGGAGCACAGGCTGCCAGCCTGTTCATCTCGGCAGCTTGCCGAGATGCATTGTGCATTCTCGCGAACACGCCTAGCTAGATATTGCCGGCAGGCAGCCGGCAACTACAGGCTAGCAGCCTGTACTCCCCAGAAAGCAGCGGCCACGCTTTCGTCATTCCTTCGTCATTCGACATTCGTGCTTCGTCATTGTCATTCATGATCTATGCTTAAGGGCATGCGCGCGATGGTTCTGGAAAAACCGCAGGGCGCGCTGCAACTCCGCGATGTGCCAAAGCCAAAACCGGCGAAGGGCCAACTGCTTGTGCACATCGCCACCTGCGCGGTTTGCCGGACCGACCTCCACGTTGTCGATGGCGAATTACCCGATCCCAAGCTGCCACTAATTCCCGGCCACCAAATCGTCGGGCGTGTCGAGCAAATCGGAACGGGCGTGGAAGGATTTTCCGTCGGCAATCGCGTCGGAATTCCCTGGCTCGGCTGGACGGATGGCGAATGTATTTATTGTCGATCCAACCGGGAGAACCTTTGCGACCGGGCGCGTTTTACCGGCTACACAATCGATGGCGGGTATGCGGAATTTACCGTGGCCGATGCGCGATTCTGTTTTCATCTTCCCGACCGCTACAACGATGTCGAGGTCGCACCGCTGCTTTGCGCGGGACTAATCGGTTATCGTTCCTATCGAAAGACCGGGGAATCACGCCGGCTTGGCATTTATGGCTTTGGCAACGCAGCGCACCTGATCGTGCAGATTGCGCTTTACCAAGGTCGGGAAATTTTCGCGTTCACTCGACCGGGCGACAAGGCATCACAGCAAGCAGCGAGAAAGTTGGGCGCGAAGTGGGCTGGTGGGTCCGATGAAATGCCGCCGGAAAAACTCGATGCGGCAATTATTTTTGCATCGGTCGGCGAGCTCGTTCCCGTAGCACTGCGAGCGCTCGCTAAAGGCGGCACTGTGGTTTGCGGCGGAATTCACATGAGCGATATCCCATCCTTTCCGTATGCCGATCTTTGGGGCGAACGCGCGATCACTTCGGTAGCAAACCTGACTCGCCGCAACGGCGAAGAGTTTCTTGCGATTGCGCCACGTGTTCCGGTGCAAACGGAAACCGAAATCTTTCCGCTCGAAGAAGCCAACACTGCGCTTGATCGATTCCGTTCAGGCGAGTTGAGGGGCACCGCGGTGCTGACGATCCCGGAATGACTAAGCACGAATGACGAAGGACGAAGGAAATCCAAATGACGAAGCTCGAAGAAAGGCGAAGACCGCCGTGCATCCTTTCGTCATTCGAGTTTTGTCATTGATTCGTCATTCGACATTCGGATTTCGTCATTTGATGTTGGATGCGGCCCACCTTGCTGGGCTGGCTCATCTCAATCTGCGCGGTCACCTTCTGAAGACCCGATGCCAGGTCTTCGATTTGCTTTTCCTGCTCCGCGAGCCTGGACTGAAAGCTCCTCTGCTGCTGCGCAATGGTTGACTGAAAATCTTTGCGCTGCTGCGCGACCGCAGCTTCCAATTTCTCTACCTTACCGTGCTCTTTTAGGAACTCGTTGAGCAACATCGCGTTCACCGCGTCGTAGCGCACAGTGTAGATCTCGCCGTTCTCGTCACGCACCACCAAGTCGGGGTTCACCTGGGCTACTTCCTCAGCGATCAAACCAAACTGCGGCGTGCCACTCTTATCGCTCTTGTAGTGGAAGGTCACCGGCTTGAGCGCTAGGACGGCTTCGCTTGCCTGATCCATGGGTTTGATCTCGTCCTTGAAACGCGCCGAGGAGGGTGCCACGCCAAGTTGACCGTTGCCGGCCACCACAACCGGTGTGCCCGTAACTGGTGCGGTGCTGACGCCGGCGATAAAGGTTGTTATTTTTGCATTCACGGTGTCTCCGATGCGGATCGTGCTGGAGTCACCAGCGATACCGACGTTGCCGATATCGATATTGTCATGTCCCGTGGCGAGATTGGAGCCGGCATTAGAGCCCAAGGCGATATTGTTGCCGCCGGTAGTGTTAAAAAAAAGCGCACCCCCACCAATGGCCGTGTTGTTGTTGCCGGTGGTGTTGCTAAAGAGCGCCTGAGCGCCAATGGCCGTGTTGTTGTCGCCGCTCGTGTTGAAAAGGAGCGCGCCACTACCGGTGGCCGTGTTGCTGATAGCGGTGGTATTGCTAGCGAGCGCATTACCGCCAATGGCCGTGTTGAAGCTGCCGACGGTGTTGAACTGGAGCGCACCATCACCGTTGGCCGTGTTGCCGTCGCCGGTGGTGTTGTGATAGAGCGCAGCAAAACCGGTGGCTGTGTTGGCGTCGCCTTCGGTGTTGAAATAGAGCGCAGAATAACCGTTGGCAGTGTTTTGGGTGCCGTCGGTGTTGTTCGCCAGCGAATAAGCGCCAGTGGCACTATTGAAAAACCCGCTGGTGTTGCTAAAAAGCGAATAAACGCCAGTTGCGGTATTGAAGCCGCCATTAACATCGCTATTCAGGGCTCGAAGACCCGTCGCCGTATTTTGGTTGCCGGCCGTGAGGTGGTTAAGCGCCTCGAAACCGGTGCCAGTGTTCCAGACCCCAGTGGTTCGGTTGACGAGCACCCCGATACCTTCGCCATTATTGGAGCCGGGTATGGTACCGTCCGTATCGGGACCCACCGCTTGCACCATCGGCGCAAGCCCAAAGCAGGCAACCAGTAGTGTGATGAGAAGTGGTACAATTTTTATTTTCATACCGGGGAGCTTCGCAGGAATTTCGCCAAATTGTCGAGAGCAAACATTCGCTCCCGATTTTCGACGCTGGAAAGCACTCGGGATTGATCTACTACGTCCGAAAGATGCGAACCAAAGAGACTGAACCGCGGATTACACGGATGGTCTTTCCTGTGGTTGTTGAATCCGCGCTATCTGCGTAATTCGCGCTTTGTTGTTCGGCTCTTTCAGGTAGAAACGGTTTCAAAAGTGAATCGACTTCCGCTGTTTTGTTCCAGACGCCCTCATCCTCACCTTCTCTCCCCGGGCAGAAGCAATCGCCTCTCCCCGGTAGGGAGAGGTCAGGTGAGGGTCGAAACTACCTTTAATGTCCTACCTCTGATTGCCGACTACTTGCGCCACAAGTCCGCCACGGCGGATTCGTCCTGTGGCGAATTTGCTCAGTTCAAGCTGCGTGCTCACCTGTTGAATCTGCGCTGTCTGCTCTTTCAAGGCTGCCGTAAGAACTTGAATTTCCTTTTGCTGATGCGCGATCTTCGACTCGAAGTCCTTCTTTTGTTCCGTAGTCATTACTTGAAAGTCCTTCTGTTGCTGCGCAACAGTAGCCTTTAGTTGAGTCATGGTTGTTTCTTGTTCTGCGACCTTGCACGCGTGTTCCTCCACCTTGCGATGCTCTTTAAGGAATTCGTTGAGCAACATCGCGTTGATCGCCTCGTAGCGCACGGTGTTCACTTTCCCTTCCTTATCGCGCACCACCAAATCAGGATTGACCGCTTCCACCTCCTCGGCCACCAGTCCAAACTGTGGAATGCCTTGCGGATCGATCCCCTTCTTGTAACGGAACGTAACCGGTTTGAGCGCGAAAAGAGCTTCGCTGGCTTGCTCCATCGGCTTAATCTCCTCTTTAAACCGGCGGGAGGAGGTGATGGTGCCAAGGAAACCGTTCGAATTAATGAAAACCGCGGATACAAATAACGTGATCGGCAGTGATGACATTAGAGCCGGCGCCTTTGCCCAAGGCCGTGTTTTGACTGCCAGTGGTGTTGTTAGAGAGCGCATCAACACCGGTGGCCGTGTTGTTGTCGCCGGTGTTGAACAAGAGCGCATTAACACCATTTGCCGTGTTGTTGAAGCCGGTGGTGTTGCTATTGAGCGCTTGAAAACCGTTGGCCGTATTGCTGAGACCGGTGGTGTTTTTATAGAGCGCAGCAAAGCCAGTGGCCGTGTTGAAGCTGGCGGTGTTGCGATACAGCGCACTGTAACCAGTGGCCGTGTTGTAGTCGCCGCTAATGTTATTCGCGAGCGAATAAGCACCAGTGGCACTATTGAAAAACCCGTTTGTGTTGCTAAAAAGCGAAAAAACGCCAGTAGCAGTGTTGAAGCCGCCATTGATATCGCTAGACAGGGCTCGGAGACCCGTCGCCGTATTTTGATTGCCGGCAGTGAGCTGGCTTAGCGCTTCGAAACCAGTGCCGGTGTTCCAGACCCCGGTGGTTCGGCTGACGAGGACGCCGATACCTTCGCCATTGTTGGA
>WNFZ01005963.1_pt1 | contig 11100 bp, 8 predicted proteins | sample 5400081 | NCBI WGS metagenome assembly WNFZ01 (sample SAMN13153365, study PRJNA577476) | soil metagenome | isolation source: 80 cm soil or saprolite under grassland replicate 1 | place: USA:California | collected 2016-06-15
CCGTCCCAGCGGGCCAACGATACGCCATGGTCGTTCCCTCCTGCTGCGCAAGTCTGTCGATGGTGAACGCCGAAAGCTCACCCTCGCCTCCTCACGACATGCCGTGTGAAAACCATTCTAGCCTTTAGACGGATCGTTCCTCTTCATAGCGTCGATACAACCGGAGATCGACGGGAAAGCGTACAGGACCACTGAGGTAATGGCTGGTTACAGGATTGTGGGCCAGCGGATAGGTGGCGTCGCCGTGGTTGTAATGGCGGTCCACGTAGTCAAAGAGACTGCCCACATGCTCGCACAAGGTGTCATCGAGTATGAGGGCTGCGTCGGCCTTCGGACTGCGGACCCCTTTCGTCTGCTGGAGGAGATACGCGACTCGACGATCGTTGACCTGCTCTTGAAACCAGGGCGCTTCAGAGAAGAAGCGGGACAGGTTGGTTTTGTCAGCGCTCTCCAGCACACAGCGGGTGATGTTGGTCAGGCTTTTGTTGTCCAGGACGATCAGGCCCGTCAAATAGTTCTGGAAATGTTGAAACTGGCACCGATTCTCGAAGAGGTCCCGGAAGACGTCCGCATGGGCAGTCACCAGGGGAGCGGGAGCCACGATTGGAAGCTGCATCAGGCGTTGCCCCTTTCACGTGAGGGTGTGTGAGATAGGGCCTGAGGGTACCACACTGAAACCAGAAAGGGCAAAACACAACAGGGGAGTCCCTAATGCCTCTCCCCTGCTCCCTCTGCCTGTGGAGCGAGATCCCCAAATTGAGTGAAGAGCACATGGTCATGACAGTAGTGGATGAGGAGAAACGAGAGCACCACTATGTAGTAACTGTGCTCAAAGGTGAGTCCAGAGAGCCGAAATACCACCCCAATGAGCAGCAGCGCGCCGAGTGTGCAAGCAACATTGAGCCCATAGAAACAGCTAAGGCGACTTGCACCAAGGTTTGACAGCCAAGGAATGCCCCGTGCCTCGATCGTACCACGTTGCTTGCGTAACGTGTTGATATACCAGGTCAGCGCCAGATATTGAAAAGAGTGCCAGGTGTTAAAACCCTGAAAAGCAATTTCAAGTCGGTTACCACTATAGCTCGTAATAAAGAACGCTAAGCCAATCGTGGTGACCATTAAGAGAATTTTTGGATAGTGCACTGTCCCTTGCTGTATTTCTCTAATGGTTTTGCCAATAAAAAGGAAAAAGGCGAAGGCAAAAAAGCCAGAAACTGTATAGCAAACGATGGGCGTCTTGAGCATATCAGGATACAATAAAAGCGTTTTGCCAATATAGAAGTCATCATGGATGAATCTATAGGAGGCAAAGGGATAGAGACTACTGAAGACCACAGCGTAATCGATGAGTAGGGACCAGCGCTGGGGATGGCCGTGCTGCTTGCGTTCATAGCATTCCAGAATATAGGCGATCTGGTGCAGAACATGGATGGAGGCCCAGAAGAAAAACAGCGTCATCAGGAGCTGGAAAGCCCAGACGGCGCCAGCGACAACGAGTACTGGAATGCCTAACGAACCGATGACGAGTAGCCGATGCCGCTGCCGAAAGGATGGGTCCAGGAGGGTCCGAAAAAAGGTGGCATACATGTGGGGACCACCGATCACGCCAGCAATAAAAAGATTGACAAAGAGTGCGGAATGGCCAACGACTGCATAGAGCATTAGAGGCAGCACCACCAGGACGCTACTGCCAGTGATATAGAGGAGATCCCACTGTTTGCTGTGCAGCCAGAGCCCAGGCTCTCTACCATCTCCTGGGGCTTTTCTGCTCAACGCTGCTGCAGGTGTATTCATGCTGAGCACCTCCTTGGCACACGGTTGGGATGGCTCTTGCCTGCGCTGTACACACAGGAACAAGTCTCCAGGGGCAAGCTCGGATACAAGTTTTGCAAATTCCCCCTGAAAGCACAAGCGCTTTCCCATGTGTAGTCAGGTAGGCGGAGAGAGCCATGGCAAGGATTTTTTCAAAAATCCTAGGGAAGTTGTTTGAAATAGGGTATATTTTGCAAGCTTTGTTGCCGATATGTTGGCTAGGTTATTCCTAGATGCAGAATGCATCGCTTTTCTGAAAGGGAACCAGGCTCATGACGCTGCTTTCCATTCATCCCCCCGCTATCTACAATCAGCGCAAGACTGTGGAGCATACGCAGGGCATTTGCGGCCTCCACGTGGTGCTGCTCAAGCCCTCCAAGTACGATGACGATGGCTATGTGCTGCGCCATTGGCGGGGTGTGTTGCCGAGCAACACGCTAGCGTGTCTTTATGCGCTCACTGAAGATGTCAAGCGGCGTCGAGCGCTGCGGGACGACCTCGATATGACCGTCGAGCTCCTTGACGAAGCTGTCCATGAGATTAACGTGCCCAAGATCATCCGTCGTAGCCGCCGGCCAGGATGGAAAACCGTCGTGTGCTTGGTGGGGGTACAGACCAATCAATACCCTCGAGCTATTGATCTTGCACGGGCTTTCCGAGCGGCAGGGATGGATGTGATTATCGGCGGTTTCCACGTCAGTGGCACTCTTGCCTTGTTCCATACCCCTACGCCTGATATTCAAGAGATCCTTGACCTCGGGGTGACTGTCGTCACCGGAGAAGTGGAAGCTGAGTGGGAAAACCTGCTGCGCGATGTGCTCCTTGGAGAGCTGCAGCCTCTGTACAATTTTCTCGAACCTACCCCTGATTTAAGTACACCCCCAGTCCCTATGATTCACAAAAAATATTTGCGGCGCTTTGCCTATCAACAGTTTGGGACCATTGATTGTGGACGTGGTTGCCCCTTTAGTTGTAGCTTCTGTTCTATTATTAATGTGCAGGGACGCAAGATGCGTATGCGTGACCCAGAAGCGATTGCGCAGGCTATCAAAGAGAATTATCGACAAGCGGATATTACATTCTACTTCTTCACGGATGACAACTTCGCACGTAACAAGAAGTGGCGCGAAATCTTTGAAGCGATTATCAGACTGCAGGAGACGAACGGTATTGCCATCGAGTTCATCATGCAGGTGGACGTCTTGTCCTACAAGATTAAGGATTTTATTACCTTAGCACGACAGGCAGGCTGTACGCAGGTGTTTATCGGTATGGAGAGCATCAATGATGACAACCTGCAAGCAGCGGATAAGAAGCAAAATGATGCTGCAGACTACCGCAATCTCATTGATGCCTGGCATGCTGCTGATATTTCTACGCATGTTGGCTTTATTCTTGGCTTCCCCTTTGATACGTACGAATCCATTGCGCGTGATATCGAACGCCTGAAAAACGAGATCCAGGTTGACCAGGCGTCATTTTTCATGCTGACCCCGATTCCAGGCTCAATGGACCACTTGCATGCGGTGCAAAGTGGAGTGCCTATTGATAGGGACCTGAACCGCTATGACTCATTTCATCCCACTATGGACCATCCACACATGTCCCGGGAGCAGTGGTTCGACGCCTACAAACAGGCCTGGAAGTCTTTTTACAATTTTGAGAATATGCGGAGCATCCTGCAGCGCGCTACACCGCGTATGTATTGGAATGTGTTTAAAAATCTGGTGTGGTATAAAAGTGCGGCCATTCTGGAAGAGAATCATCCCATGATGACGGGCTTTTTCCGCCTGAAAGGTCGTACCGCACGACGGCCTGGATACCCTATAGACAGTCGCCTACACTATCTACGTTGGCGCGTACCCGAAGTGCTTGGCTACTTGAAGGCCTGGGTACACTTTTTACTTGAGCTAGAAGAGTTGTGGCTCCAAACGCGCAAGCGCAGCGAGCGTGAGCAGCGCTTGCTGGAAGCCCTGGCAAGCATACGCGGTGGAGTACTTCACAATGCCCGTATCGAGGAGCTGCAATTGGCCTATGCTCGCGCCAAGCTGGAGGTCCCTTCGCGGCTTCGTCTGTTGCTGAGCAAATGTAACATCTGGTCGATTGGGCGTATGACATCGCGGGAGGAGCTACGGCAGTTCTGGGGCCATACCAAAGATCAGTTACGTACTGGCAACCTGCTGAAAATTCAGGTGCACAAAATGGTACAGAACTTGTGGCGAGAGCTGAAACTGCACACGGGGTTTGCGGTGAGTTTTGCCTTTAACTTATTACCAGGGCGCTCTGACGAGCAGATTATGGTAGAATGAGGGCCCCCTGAGTATTCATACCCCCCTCCCTCCATCCGGTGCACCGGTGTTCGCAGGCGGAGACTGGTAGCTGTCTCCGCTTGTATTTTCAGTCGTGCAATGATTGAGTCTTGACAAGATCACCTTGGTTTTGGCCTAATGTATCTAATGCTTCTTATTTTCCACAACTTGAGAATTGACAATTGCCCTGCTCACTAGTAGGGGGCCCGACTACACACATATAGGGAATAGTAATGGCTGATACGCAAAACGCATTGCGAGCTTTCTATGACGAAGTCAAAGATTGCCAAAAGTGTGCATTAGCGGCTAGCCGGACACAAATTGTCTTTGGGAGTGGAAACCCTGAAGCTGCCATCATGTTTGTGGGTGAAGCTCCCGGGTATTATGAGGACAAAGAGGGACGACCATTCGTGGGGGCAGCGGGGAAGCTCTTGGATCGTTTGCTGCAGGAGATTGATTTGCAGCGCTCAGAAATTTACATTGCGAATGTACTGAAGTGCCGCCCGCCGCAGAATCGCGACCCGCTTCCAGAAGAAGTGGAAGCCTGTAAGCCCTATGTATTTCGGCAAATCGAGCTCATCAAGCCACGAGTCATTTGTACCCTGGGGAATTTCGCTACCCAACTGCTCCTGGAGAAGAAAGTGGGTATCACGAAAGTGCGGGGCCAGGCTTTCCAGGTGAAAAACTACCTGGTGTTTCCCATGTTGCATCCAGCGGCGGCATTGCATCGTGAAACCTTCCAAGCCTCTGTGCGAGAGGATTTTCAGAAGCTGCGGGCTTTGCTTGAGCAGGGTATACCATCAGCGGTGTCTAGAGAGCAGATGCAATTATTGTAAGACACGCCACCTCAGCACTGCGAGTTCCATGGCCTTTTCAATGCACTGGCATGATGCTGATGCAGAGGGGGCATGCCGGAGAGTGCATGGAGATGTGTACGGTGGTAGTCATGATGCTGCTGGCATGAGGTCTGTTATGACAGCACACAGTGTCAAAAGCCGTCTGAGACAGCTTCTAAGTATCTTGCAGAAGACCTACCCGGATGCCCATTGCGCACTCAACTTCACAACCCCTTTGGAATTGCTGATTGCGACGATTCTTTCTGCGCAATGTACAGACATTCGGGTCAATCTCGTAACGCCTACTTTATTCCAGAAATATCGTACGGCGGCTGATTATGTAGCTGCAGATCCTAAGGAGTTAGCGAGGGACATCCAATCAACCGGTTTCTATCGTCAAAAAGCCAGTACCATTCAGCGCTGTTGTGCGGCACTCGTGCAGCAGCATAATGGCTCTGTGCCAGATACGATGGGGGCTCTCGTAGGGCTCCCCGGAGTAGGGCGGAAGACGGCGAATGTGGTGTTGGGGAATGCCTTTGGCCGTCCCCAAGGCATTGCGGTGGATACGCACGTACAGCGCCTGGCGCGACGCCTGGGATTGACCACCGAGCTCATCCCCGATAAAATTGAGCAAGAGTTATTAGTGTTAGTGCCTCGGAAAGGCTGGACGCTTTTTTCGCATCTGCTCATCTCCCACGGGCGGGCTGTGTGTAAAGCGCGTGTCCCCCAATGCGACACCTGTCCTGTACGCCACCTCTGTCCGTCGATCCACCCAGAGGGCTCTGAGTAACTATGGAACACTACGTAGATGTATACATACTTTCTCTCCTGATGGTACTAGCTCATGGATGATAAGCGTAAAGATCGGAAGCGCTTCAACTCCGGACAAAAGTCTGCCGTCCGTAGCTCCAGTAAAGAAAAAAAAGGTTTTGCAGGGCTTGATCCAGCGAAAGTAGGCTTAGAGGGGCCAGGTTGGCTCTCTACATCGCTTCCGCTGACTGATACATCCACTGAGCCCTCGTTACCCCCTCAGTCGGCTATCCATTCTCCTGCTTCCACACAGTGGTCTGAAAGTAATATATTGCCAGCAATGTCTCCGGAGCCTCGCACCATTTTAGAAGGCATGAAAGTCGTATGCATCTGTAAGGGCATCAAAAAAAGTATATTCTGGAAAGTGCTCGATGCAGGGGTACGGACCAAAGAGGAAATTAATTGTCTCACCGGTTCAGGCAGTGGTAGCTGCCAAGGGCGTCGTTGTGGGCCACGTATTATGGAACTGCTCCGCGACCTCTCAACGTAAACTGCAACGGTACTGCTACATGATAGGCGTGTAGAGAGCCCAGATAGCGCATACTAGGTACCGTGCGCCGTACATCCTCTACCAGTTGCTACCTCCTGCCTGCAAGAAGGGCTGGTATCGCTCTCCCCCACCAAGCTGGCGAGGCCATTGTGATGCGCAGCACTAAGTAGAATGTAATGTGTCTGCTGTAAAGGGAGATAGTCATGTTCAGACGACAGAAACTCTCTGAGGCTCAGGTATACGATACTTTAAAAACGGTGCAATATCCAGGCTATACAAAAGATATAGTCTCTTTTGGTCTTATAAAAAGTGTACTGGTTCAAGGACAGAATGTCGAGGTTGTCGTACAGATGACCACCAACCAGCAGGATGTGGCCACCAAACTTCAGCAGGTAACAGAAGAGGCGCTCCGTGCCCTGGCAGGTATTGGGACGGTGCAGGTAGAAGTCCGCCTCAAAGATCAGGTGCCAGCAGAGGTGCAAACGCACCAACATGCGACACCCCGTGTGGCGCCTCTCCCAGGCGTACAAAATATTATCGCTGTGGCCAGTGGTAAAGGGGGGGTGGGTAAGAGTACGGTAGCAACTAACCTTGCTGTGGCGCTGAGTATGGCAGGGTTGCGTACCGGTCTCTTGGATGCTGATATTTATGGGCCGAGTATTCCTCTGATGATGGGGGTGCATGACAAACCGCAGGTCAGTAGTACCAATCGTATTTTGCCCTTTTTGAACCATGGGGTCCAAATGCAGTCATTAGGGTTTTTCTTGGGAGAGAACTCTCCTGTCATTTGGCGCGGCCCCATGGTGATGCGCGCTGTGCAGCAGCTCTTACAAGATACGGACTGGGGCGAACTCGACGTGTTAGTGGTGGATTTACCGCCTGGCACTGGGGATGTCCAACTCACGCTGGCACAGACGGTTCCCCTGACCGGGGCGATACTGGTCACGACGCCCCAGGACTTGGCGTTATTGGACGTCAAAAAGGGCGCGGAGATGTTCAAACAGGTGGACGCTCCCCTGCTTGGGATCGTTGAAAATATGAGCTTTTTCACGTGCCCTGATTGTGGAAAGGAGACCGAGATCTTCCGTCGTGGGGGGGGGCAGAAGGAAAGTGAGCGTTTAGGCATTCCACTTATCGGACGTGTACCACTTGACCCAGAAGTCTGCGATGCCGGTGACACCGGTGTGCCTGTGGCTATCGGACAACCTGATACACAAGCAGGAGCGGAGTTTCATAAGATAGCTGCAGCTGTCGTGGAAATTCTCAACCAGAGCCCACGTCGTACAGCAGTGAGGATCATTAACTAGAAGAGAAGCCCTAGCCTGCTCAGGTATGCAGCAAGCAGGCTAGGGTTTGTTTAGGGCTCAATTTTCTAAAAAACTCCGCAAGTGATTGCTGCGGCTGGGATGCTTGAGCTTGCGTAGGGCTTGTGCTTCAATCTGCCGGATACGCTCACGAGACACGCCAAAAATTTGGCCCACCTCCTCCAGGGTATGGGGAGGGTCATCCCCCAGACCAAAGCGCATGCGCAAAATACGTTCCTCCTTTGGACTCAAGGTATTGAGCATCTTGTGAATCTTCTCTCGCAGGTCACGGTTAATCACCGCTTCCAAGGGGGAGGTTGATTTTTTATCTTCAATGAGCGCCCCGAGTTCTGTATCCCCTTCCCCAACATGATTCTCAAGGGACACGGTGCGTTTAGCTACTTTAAGGGTATTTTTGACCTTTTCCACCTGCAATCCGGTATCCTGGGCAATTTCTTCCGGTAAGGGTTTCCGCCCCAATTCAACTGTGAGGGATTGCGAGGATCGCACCACTTTGTTGAGAATTTCGATCATATGGACCGGAATACGAATGGTCTTGCCTTGCTCAGCAATCGCACGTGTAATGGCTTGGCGAATCCACCAACTGGCATACGTACTGAACTTGAACCCACGGTGATAATCGAACTTGTCAACTGCACGCATCAAACCGATGTTCCCCTCCTGAATGAGATCCAGGAAAGACAACCCGCGGTTGATGTATTTTTTCGCAATACTCACAACTAGTCGCAGATTGGCCTCGACCATTTCTTTCTTTGCCTGTTTCAGGCGCTCTTCAATAGGCTCGATGCCAGTGATGAGACGCTGGAGTTCGTCAAGGTCATCAAAGATTTCTGCACGATCTGGCCCTGCGGAACTTGTGTTGTTACTGCCTCCTAAAATCCGCTGAAGCGGAGTATTTAAAGTGTTTTCTAAGGCGATGCCTTGCCGAGCTATGGTCAAATGTTGGTAGCGCGCTTTCGCCTCTTCAAGCACATCTTGAAGCAAGGAGATTTTAAAATTAAGGCTCTTTAGGCCCTTCAAGAGCCTGTCCGCAACATCAACCTTCCTCTCCTCGCCCTGTGACCCAAACGAGCATGGCTTTGGTTCAAACTCCGCCAGGGCATCGAGCAGATTTTGAAGATGCTCTGCAGGCTCAGCAGGTAATTTGTCTGATTCCTCAGACACCTCTGCAAGGGTGAGTTCGCCTTGCTGCAAACGCCTACGAACGATACTAAGAATATTTATCAGGAGAGGACTCTGGAGAGCAAAGACGAGATGCTCCATTTCAGCCTGCTCGATGCGTTTGGCGATTTCGACTTCCCCTTTGCGATCGAGCAGGGGTACTGAGCGGATCTCTTGAAAATAGACAAGAACTGGCTCGTCAGTCTTCTCTTCATAGCTGGGTTCTGGTGCTGACGCCCGATCGTTCTCAGAGACTTCTTCGTCCCCTGACTCCGCTTCATCAAGTCCATATTTCTCTGGCAGGGTAACATCAGTGTCTAAATCTTTATGCTCAAAGAGTGCAAAAAGATCTTCAGCCTCCTCCGCTTCCTCTGGACCGTCCGCCATCTCCAAGTCTGCGAGGGGGAGATCCTGGGGAAAGAGGCCCTCTTGTAACTCAGGCACCGTCTCTACATCCGACTTCTTCAACTTTTCCTTCATCAGGCACTCCGTGACTCACCAAGCCGCTCGACTTGGATATATCAATAGCTCTGGACCTCCACTCATATAAAGAGAGGTGGCCCTGTTCATACTCCTTGTAATCTATGGACTCCCTCTCATCCAGAGAGCAGCGATGATCTTCTCGGATGTGAAGGCTATCTTAGGAAATGCAGCCTGAGAATACTCGCACAACCTCGGCTGGCAGGTTGGCTAGTCAATGAGGAATAACCTTCGCGAGGTCTGACGCATCAGCTACTCGTATCCAGCGCTCTATCTCTGTGGAATCTCCAAGATTTGCCCTATGAAGGGGCTCATACGATTTGAAGAACAGAAAATACAAGATCGGGGCATCATAACAAGACAATATATATCTCAAAGGGTTTTGTGTCAATTGACCTCCCCAAAAAATATTGGGCTATGTCACCAGAGGGTCGGAGGGTAGTACGGGAGAGCTGAAGACGCGAGAATAGTTGCGAGGCTGAGCTGTATACTCTGTAGAATTCTGTACTACTCCTCCATATTTCATTTACCATTGGGAGGAGCGTAGGGTATATTACTTCAAAACATGCTCCACGAGTGTTTTTTGTCTCCCAACACTAAGGAGTCACACATTGGCACATAATATGCGTCCGTTTGCGTTGATTATTCTCGATGGCTGGGGACTTGCTCCTGCCAGCTCACATAATGCTATTAGTCAAGCACATACTCCAACATTTGATCGACTCTATCGCTACACGGCGTGGACGTCTCTTGAGGCATCCGGAGAAGCGGTTGGGTTACCGACTGGTCAAATGGGAAGCTCAGAAGTCGGCCATCTCAATATCGGCAGTGGGCGAGTAGTGTATCAAGATATGGTGCGCATTAGCAAGTCGATTCGCGACGGAGATTTTTTGCAGAACCCTGCTTTGCGGCGGGCAATGCAGATAGCGCAAGAACGCTCTGCGGCCCTACACCTCTTTGGCCTACTATCTGATGGTGGTGTACATAGCTTACAAAATCACCTGTATGCATTCTTACATATGGCGAAGACACATGATATCCCCCGTGTGTTTGTGCATGCGTGTCTTGATGGCCGCGATACTCCACCCCAGAGTGCTGTCCACTATATGACTGCACTGCAGGAGGCCATGCAGCGTCAGGGTATCGGTGCAGTGGCGACGGTCATGGGGCGTTATTATGGCATGGATCGCGATCAGCGGTGGGAGCGTACAGAAAAAGCCTATCAAGCTATGGTGTATGGGCACGGGCGTGACGCCACTGATGCCGTAGCCGCTATTGAACGCTCGTACAGCGAAGATGTAACGGATGAATTCGTGGTGCCTGTAGTAATACGTCGAGCTGATGGTTCTCCTATCGGTACAATCCAGAATGGCGATGTTGTAGTCTGTTTTAATTTCCGCGCAGACCGGGTGCGGCAAATGACAAGAGCCCTGACAGAATTGCATTTTTCTGGTTTTCCGCGTCCACAGCGGCCGGAAGTGCACTACACATGCTTGACGCACTACAGTCCAGATTTTGATCTGCCTGTGGCCTTCTCACCGCAGTCGCTCGATCACATTTTGGCCGAGGTCTTTGCGCAGCATGGTATACGCAATATGCGGCTGGCTGAAACGGAAAAATATGCCCACGTGACATATTTCTTCAACGGAGGTATGGAAGCGCCTTTTGCTGGGGAAAACCGTCTCCTGATCCCTTCTCCAAAAGTGGCGACCTATGATTTGCAGCCTGAGATGAGTGCCAATGAGATCACTGAGGCGGCTGTGGTGCATCTGCGTGCGCGGCGAGCTGAGGCTGTTATCCTCAACTTCGCGAATGCTGATATGGTGGGGCATACGGGGAATTTCCCCGCCACAGTACGGGCTGTTGAAACACTTGAT
>WNFZ01007463.1_pt1 | contig 11099 bp, 10 predicted proteins | sample 5400081 | NCBI WGS metagenome assembly WNFZ01 (sample SAMN13153365, study PRJNA577476) | soil metagenome | isolation source: 80 cm soil or saprolite under grassland replicate 1 | place: USA:California | collected 2016-06-15
GCCAGGCCGAACGAGGCCGCGAACGGCCAGATCGAGGCCAGCGGCAGCACCGCGAGGTCCTGGTCCTTCAGCGATTTGGGCCCGGGCGGGTCGCTCGGCGGCGCGCCCGCGAAGCGCCGCAGCAGTTCCGGCAGCGAGTTGTCCCCGTCACCGTTGGCGCGACGGTGCCACATGATGAACAGCCCGGCGAACCCCGGCCCGACACCCAGCAGCAGCAGCGCCACGGTGCCGAGCGCCTCGTAGCTCAGGAACCAGTAGATGGCCCCGGCGACCAGCCCGAACGCCGAGACGCGGAGCAGCAGCGCGGCATCGTCGCTCATGCCTGGCCTCGCCGGTAGTCGTAGGGCTGGTCACCGCTGGGCGCCACCCGGACCGCGCCCCTGCGCAGGTCGAAGGCGGGCCGCTCGGAGATGATCTGCGGGATCTGATGGAAATTGTGGTGCGGCGGCGGGGAGGTGGTCACCCATTCCAGGCTGTTGCCTCCCCAGGGGTCGTCAGGGGCGGTCCTGGGGCCGCGCAGGGAGCGCCACACGTTCCAGAGGAACAGCAGGATCGCGACGCCGACCAGGAAGGCGCCCACCGTGGACAGGAAGTTGAGCCCGTTCCAGCCAAGGTCCGGCTGGTAGCGGGCGATCCGCCGCGGCATGCCGCGCAGTCCCAGGATGAACATCGGGAAGAACGTCAGGTTGACCGCCACGAAGAACACCCAGAAGGAGATCTTGCCGAGCCGTTCGCTCATGAAGCGGCCGGTCATCTTGGGGAACCAGAAGAACGCCCCGGCGAACAGCGCGAACAGCAGCGCCATCGCCATCACGTAGTGGAAGTGCGCGACCACGTAATAGGTGTCGTTGACCGCGAAGTCGATCGGCGGCGAGGCCACGAACACCCCGGTGATGCCGCCGATCACGAACACCACGATGAACCCCAGCGCGTGGAGCATCGCGGCGCTGAAGGTGATCGCCCCCCGCCACATGGTCGCCAGCCAGTTCCACACCTTGATGCCGGTAGGGACCGCGATCAGGAACGACATCAGCGAGAACCACGGCAGGTAGATCTGGCCGGTGGTGAACATGTGGTGCGCCCAGACCCCGAACGACAGCGAGAAGATCGCGAAGAACGCGAACACCATGCTGTTGTAGCCGAAGATCGGCTTGCGCGCGAACACCGGGATCACCTCGGAGATGATCCCGAACGCGGGGAAGATGACGATGTAGACCTCGGGGTGGCCGAAGAACCAGAACACGTGCTGCCACAGGATCGGGCTGCCGCCCTGGGCCGGGTTGAAGAAGCTCGCGCCGAAGTTACGGTCCAGGAACAGCATGGCCAGCGCGGCAGTCAGCGGCGGGAAGGCGAACAGGATCATCAGCTGGGTGACCAGCACGCCCCAGGTGAACAGCGGCAGCCGGAACATGGTCATGCCGGGCACGCGCAGGTTGAAGATCGTGACCACCAGGTTGAGCGCGCCGGCGATGCTGGCGATGCCGACGATCGCCAGGCCCATCGTCCACAGGTCCATGCCGCGGCCCTGGAGGAACTGCGAGTCCGACAGGGGCGGGTAGCCGGTCCAGCCGGCGCTGGCGGCGCCGCCGGCGGTCAGGAAGCCGCTGAGGACCATCAGGCTGCCGAACAGGTACAGCATGGTGAACAGCTCGTTGTAGCCGCCCTCGCTCAGCACGCCCAGGCTCGGGTTGGCCAGCTCCAGGCGCACGATCAGCGCGAAGATGCCCGCCAGCAGGAAGATCGCCACCGAGGTGAAGATGTACAGGATGCCGATCTTCTTGTGCTCGACGGTGGTCACCCAGTCGACCAGCCCGCCTCGCGGATGCTCCTCCAGCGCGGGGACCCCCAGCTCCGTGGTTGCCATGGTGTCTGGACTCCGTGCTCTCAGGTCCCGCCGCCAGTGGGCGCGCCGCCACGCCCTGACGTCAGGAAGCGTTCGAACTCGTCCTGCGACACGACCTTGACGCGGAACAGCATGTCCGAGTGGGCCACCCCGCAGTACTGGGCGCACTGGCCGTGGTACAGGCCGACGCGCTGGAAGTTCATGTCGAACTCGTTGGTCGTGCCCGGGATCGCCTGGCGTTTGAACAGCGCTCGCGGGACGTAGAAAGAGTGCACCACGTCGGCCGAGCGCAGCTTGATGTGGATCGGCACCCCCACGGGGACGACCATCTCCGGCACGTGGCCCGGCCCGCCGATGACCTGCCTATCGGAGCCCTCGTAGTCGAACTGCCAGCTCCACTGGAAGGCGGTCACGTCGATGGTCACTCGGGTAGGCGGGTCGGACAGGACGGTGTGCTGCGCACGGACGGTGACCACGAACAGGAACAGCACCAGCGCCAGCGGGATCGCCGTCCACAGCAGCTCCAGCTTGTTGCTGCCGCTGATCTGCGCCGGCAGCTCGTCGTTGCGGCGCCGGTAGGCGACGACCGACCACAGCAGCCACACGGCGACCACACCGAAGACGCAGGCGGCGGCGATCAGGAAGACGTTGTAGGCATCGTGGGTCGCGCGTCCCTCCGTGGTCACGGCCTGTGGGGCGCAGCCCGCGACCAGCAGGGGCAGCACGGCCAGGGCGAGCCGGCGGCCAGCCCGTTTCACGGTTCCGGGAGCAGGGTCATGGAGCGGCAGCGACTCCTTCACGAGCTCGGTCGTCTTGGTCCCGAGTAGCCTACCCCCGACGTGGTAAACAGGCCCGGCTTGCGGGCGCGAACCGGCCAGCTCACCTCCAGCTCCTCCCGCAGCCGCTCCGGGCGGCTCGGCTGCCGTCATCCGATGCCGAGGCCGGTCATCAGCGCCCGGGCCGTCAACCCGAAGATGAAGAACGCTCCCCAGGTGAAGAACAGGTGGTAGGGGCCCTTCTGCAGCGAGCGGGTGAACAGGTGGCAGACCACCAGCACGATCGCGGGCAGGACCGCCCCGTAGAGGTAGTGCAGCACCGGCCGCCGGTCGCCCAGCGCCAGCAGCACGATGCCGGCCACGAGCTGCACCCCGAGCAGGACCTGGAGCGCCGCCAGCAGCCCCCAGTACAGGCGCCCGGCCTCCCGCTTGAGGATGAACAGGCCGAGCCCCCACAGGAACAGCACTCCCCACCCCGCCACGATCACGAAGCCTTCGATCTTGTGGAACCCGGACATGATGACCTCTCGCCGCTTCGCCGCCGGTTGACGGGACGCAGTCTCCCAGGAGCCGCCGGTTCGCGCTCGGCGAGGCTTCGCTGTCGGCGGAAGGGCTCGTGTGGGCACGCCAGGGTCCGGTACCGTGCAGGCATGAGCATTGGTCACTACCCCGACGCCGTCGACCGCCCGATCGACCCGGTCGACCGCCTGCTGCGCCGCCGCGTGGTCCTGCTCTCGGGCATGGTCACCAGCGAGATGGCGCAGGACATCATGGCCCGGCTGCTGTACCTGGAGGCCGAGGACCCCGACGCGCCGATCGACGTGCGCATCAACTCGCCCGGCGGCGACGTGCTCGCGGGGCTGGCGATGCTCGACACCATGCGGAACCTCTCGTGCCCGGTGGGGACCACCGCCGCCGGCCTGGCGGCGTCGATGGCCTCGGTGCTGCTGGCCGCCGGCAGCAAGGGCCGCCGCCGCGCCACCGCCAACGCCCGCATCCTGATCCACCAGCCGTGGAGCCAGGGGTTCCAGGGCCAGGCCACCGACCTGGAGCGCACCGCCCAGGAGATCCTGCGCCAGCGCGCGCTGGTCGACGACATCCTCGCCGAGGCCACCGGGCAGCCGGTCGACCGGATCCACAAGGACACCGACCGCGACACCTGGTTCTCGGCGGACGAGGCGGTCGTCTACGGCCTGGTCGACGAGGTCGTCCGATGACACCGCGGTGGTCGCCGTGAGCCGGCTGCGGACGGTCATCGGCGCGACCCTGCGGCGCAGGCGCCAGTCGCAGGCGCGCACGCTGCGCGAGGTCGCCGACGCCGCCGGCGTGTCGCTCACCTACCTGTCGGAGGTCGAGCGGGGCTGCAAGGAGGCGTCCTCCGAGATCCTGGAGGCGATCTGCGCCGCTCTTGGCCTGGTCCTGTCGGACCTGCTGTTCGAGGTCGCCGAGGAGCTGGCCCGCCTGGAGGTCCGCGGCTCGCTGCCACGGATCGGCTTCATCCCCGACCGGCCCGACCCGCTGGCCGGCCAGGTCCCCCCGCGCCAGCCCACCCGCCGTCCCGCCTCGGCCCAGGTGCCGGCGGTGCTGGCGCCGCCCGAGTCGGGCGCCGCCCCGGCCGTGGTCGAGCCGGTGGTCGTGGAGCCCAGGGTCTCCGCCCCGGTGGCCAGGGTCATCGACCTGCGCGCCTACGCCGGCCGCCGCTCCGCCTGAGGCCGCCCGCTCCGCGGGCCCGGGTCCCTCGGGATGTTGGAAACCGTCGCGATTGGGCATGATGGCGGCGGCAACCAGGCGAGAGGACTCGGGAAGCCATGCGCTATGTCGAGGCCCAGGGGCTGCGGGCGTCGGTGATCGGGCTCGGGGCCTGGCAGTTCGGGTCGCCGGAGTGGGGCTGGGGCGACGGCTTCGGCCCAGCCGAGGCCCAGGCGATCGTCGACCGCGCCCGGCAGCTCGGCGTCACCCTGATCGACACCGCCGAGACCTACGGCAAGGGCGAGTCCGAGCGGGTGCTCGGCCACATCCTGGCCAGGCCAGAGGTCAGGGACTCGATCGTGCTGGCCAGCAAGGTCGCGCCGATCTGGCCGACCAGGGACCGGGTCAAGGTGGCGGCGCACGCCAGCCTGGAGCGGCTGGGCACCGACCGGCTCGACCTCTACCAGGTCCACTGGCCCAATCCGCTGGTCCCCCAGTCCTCGACCATGGCGGGCATGCGCGCGCTGCAGGCCGGCGGGCTGGTCCGCCATGTCGGCGTCAGCAACTACACCCTGGGCCTGTGGCGAGCCGCCGAGGCCGCGCTCGGCGGGCCGGTCGTCTCCAACCAGGTCCAGTACAACCTGCTGCGCCGCAGGCCGGAGCGGGAGCTGCTGGGCTTCGCCGCGGGGGCGGGCCGCCTGATCATCGCCTACAGCCCGCTGGCCCAGGGCGTGCTGTCCGGCCGCTACAGCGCCGGCAACCCGCCAGGCGGCGTCCGCACCCGCAACCTGCTGTTCTCCGAGGCGAACCTGCGCAGGGCCGCGCCGGTGCTGGACGCCCTGCGCGAGCTGGCCGCCGCCCACGAGGCCAGCCCGGCGCAGATCGCGCTCGCCTGGGTGGTGCACCGTCCCGGCGTGTTGGCGATCCCCGGGGCCAAGAGCGTCGCCCAGCTGGAATCCAACGCGGCGGCCGGGGAGATCGTGCTCGCCGACGACGAGTTCCTGCACCTGAACCAGGCCGCCGACCGGTTCCACCGCGACACGCTGGCAAGCGTGAGCGAGCTGGTGACCCGCCGCGCCCGCTCGCTGGTCCGGCGGTAGCTACTCGGCCCCGCCCGGCCCGCGCCCGGCCCGCGTCCCTGCGCGCCGCCCGTCAGCCGGCGGCGTCGGGCAGCGGCAGGCGCAGGCGCACCCTGGCGCCGTGCCCGGGCGCGGCGTCGATGGTCAGCTCGCCGCCGGCCGCCTCCAGGCGCTCGGCCATCGACCGCAGGCCGAGGTGCCCGGTGGCCATGGCCCGCTCGCGCGCCTGGACCTCGTCGAAGCCGATCCCGTCGTCGTCGACCTCCACCTCCAGCCGGCCGTCCCGGAGCCGGCCGTGCACCCGCACCCTGCTGGCGCCGGCGTGCCTGGCGATGTTGGCCAGGGCCTCCTGCACCACCCGGAACACCAGCACCTCCAGGTCGGGGTCCAGGCGCTGGTCGACGTCCCAGCGGAACTCGGTCGCGCAGGCCTTGCGCTGCCCGAGCTTGTCGAGCTGCTGGCCGAGCGCGGGCGCCAGCCCCTCGCGGTCCAGCAGCGGCGGCCGCAGGTCGAACAGGAAGGTCCTGGCGGCGGCCAGGCCGTGGTCGAGGTTCTCCCGGATCTGCTTGGCGGCGTCGCGGAGGTCCCCTTCGGCGTCCACGCCGAGCTTGTCCATGGCGGCGTCGAGCACCGACAGGTGGATCCGCGCCGCGCTCAGCGCCTGGATGGCGTCGTCGTGCAGGTTGCCGGCCAGACGCCGCTGCTCGCTCTCCTGGGCGGTGATGAGCTGGTGGAGCAGGCCGCGGCGCTCGCGCTCGGCGCGCTCCAGGTCGGTGATGTCCACCGCCACGCTGATCACGCCGGCCACGTCGTCGCCGTCGCCGTCCACCGCCGGCAGTGGCCCGTAGTGGACGTCGAAGATCGCCTCGCCGCGGGGGTCCTTGGGGGTGATCTCGCGCCTGGCGCTCAGCTCCTCGCCGGCCAGCAGGCGCTCGAAGTCGGCGGTCGCCTCGGCGATGTCGCCGCGCAGCTCCGCGTAGGAGCGGTCCAGCCGCTCCCTGGGCGAGATGCCCACGCGGTCGAAGGCGCGCCCCTCCGAGAAGGTGCAGATGCCGTCGCGGTCGTAGACGGAGATCACGATCGGGGCGTTGGCGATCACCGAGCGCAGCCACGCCTCGTTGGTCTTGAGGGCCCTGGTGGCCTGGTTGCGCTCGGTCACGTCCTGCGCCTGCGCCAGGAACCCCAGCGGCCGGTGCCCGCGGTCGCGCAGCACGGTGACCGAGAACAGCAGCTCGACCACGCTGCCGTCGGCGCGCTCGGCGCGGCGGGCGACCTCGAACGGTGGCGGCGGCTGCTCGCCCGCGCGGAGCCGCTCGCCGACGCCGCCCAGGTCCTCGAAGCTGGCCGCCGCGTCCACGGCGCCGGCGACCAGCTCCATCTCCTGGTGGCCGAGCAGCTCGCACAGGGCCTGGTTGACGCGCAGGAAGCGCCCGTCCAGCGCGACCAGCGCCATGCCGATGGCGGCCTGCTCGAATGCCAGGCCCAGATCAAGCGCGGCGGGAATTGGTCGTTCCCCCGCCCCGCCGCTGACCGCTTCTGCTTCCATTGGCCTCCCCCAGGGCGGTACCCCCAAAGCCTACTGCATTCGGTCCAGCATTCCGCCGGTACTATCGGACAGGAACGCTCGGCTGGAGCGGCCGCCGCGGGGGAGGTCCATTTGAGCCGCGTCACCGAAACGATCCTGTCGCTGCACGGCTGGGTCGCCCTGCTGGTGGTGTTCCTGCTGCCGGCGCTGGAGGCCTCGGCGTTCTTCGGGGTGCTGTTCCCAGGCGAGATCGCGGTCATCCTGGGAGGCGTGCTCGCCTTCCAGCACCGCGTGGACCTGGGAGCGGTCATGGCGGTCGCGGTGGTCGGCGCGGTCGTCGGCGACACCGTCGGCTACCTGGTCGGCAGGCGTTGGGGCCGGCGCATGCTGCACGGCTCGCTGCGCCGCTTCGTCAAGGCGCACCACCTGGACCAGGCGGAGGCGTTCCTTGGCCGGCACGGCGGCAAGGCGGTGTTCTTCGGCCGCTGGACGGCGGCGCTGCGGGCGCTGATCCCTGGTCTTGCCGGCATGTCCGGGGTGAGCTACCGGACCTTCGCGATCTGGAACGTGCTCGGCGGCGGGCTGTGGGCGGCCACCTTCGTGCTGGTCGGCTTCGTCGCCGGCGAGGGCTGGCGCAAGGTCGAGGAGATCGCCAAGCGGGCCAGCCTGGTGCTGCTGCTGATCGTCGTCCTGGTGGCCGGGATCGTGCTGGCCGGCCGCTGGATCGCCCAGCACCCCGAGCGGGTCCGCGCCGCCATCCAGCGGCAGCTCGAGCGTCCGGTGGTGGCGCGGCTGCGCGCCCGCTACGAGCGCCAGCTCGCCTTCCTGGCGCGGCGGCTGCGCCCCGGCGGCGCGCTCGGCCTGTCGCTCACGCTCGGCCTGCTGGCCATCGCCATCGCCGGCTGGACCTTCGGCGCGGTCGCCCAGGCGGTGCTGGCCAGCGAGGACCTGACCCAGTTCGACGGCTTCGTGCAGCACTTCTTCAGCGGCCACCGGGAGCCCTGGCTGACCACCGTGCTGCACGACGCGGTCGGGCTCGGCGGCGCGGGGCTGCTGCTGGCCATCGGCCTGGCGGTCGGGCTGGGCTTCCGGCTCGCCAGGGGGCGCTGGCAGCCGCTGCTGCTGCTGCTCGGCGCGTACGCCGGCTCGGAGCTGCTGGCGCTCAGCGTCGACGCGCTGGTCAAGCGGCCCCGGCCGCCGCGGCCGCTGGTGGCCGCCGACGGCTTCGCGTTCCCCTCCAGGGAGGCGACCGCCGCCGCGGCGCTGTACGGCATGCTGGTGGCGCTGGCGGCGATCGCGACCAACCGCTGGTCGCTGCGGGTGGCGGCGGCGACCGGCGCGATGCTGACGCTGGCGCTGCTCGGGCTCGGCCAGGTCTACCTCGGCGCCAACTGGCTGAGCGACGTGCTCGGCGGCTACGCGCTCGGCGGCCTCTGGCTGTTCGTGCTGCTCACGATGGTCCACACCCTGCTCGGCTGGCGGGCCTCCAGCCGCGGGGGGCGCACCGAGCGGGCCGAAGTCAAGGCTTGACCTGCCCGGGCGACCCACCCCACCATGGGCACAGTCTCCGGAGGGTTGCCTCCCCGGAACGCGGGTAGGACTCCCCCAGCTGAGCAAGCTCGACGCGACCGGTCACGATCTCACAGGAGCGGCGGCGAATGACCAACAGCCCCCACCGCGCCCTGCTGCCCCGGGCGGCGCGAGCCACGCTGGCCGGCGCCGGCTTATAGCCGCGCCACCGGCGCGTCCCCGCTGAGCCACCGCTTCCGCCTCGGCCCCCACGCGCCCTGATCGCTTCCCCTCGACCGTTCCCAACCCTGCAAGCGCGACGGCCCTGACCCGGCCCCCTGCAGGGGAGAGCCCACCGTGCCGAGCCAGCAGATCAAGACAAAGGAGACAGCAATGGTCATGGTGCCTCGCAAGCGTCCCGGCAAGCCCGCCGCCACCAAGCGGCCGGCCGTCAGGGTCGTCAAGTCCTCCTCCAAGTCGTCCAGGGCCGCCGCCGGCCGGGGCGGGACCCGCCCGCGCGCCCGGGACCGCCGGGGGCTGCCGGTACTGATGGGCGCCTACCTGGCTGGCGCCTGCGTCGTGCTGGCCGCGGTGTTCCTGGCCTTCCCGCACCGCTCCGGCGGGCCGCCGGCGCCGGGCGGCCACACCTGGGACTACCAGCTCGAGACGGTCGCGCTCCAGGGCAGGGGGCTGCTCAACGCCTATGCCCGCGGGGCGGTGCGGACCACCGCCTGGCTGGCCCGAAGTTCGATCGAGCGCCAGCGCGACGTCCACCGGCTCAACCTGCTCGAGTACCTGGCCGGCGAGCCCGCCGCGGCCGCCACCGGCCGCTTCGTCGCCGCGCACCGCCTGGCGCTGGAGGGCGGCACCATCGCGCTGCTGGTGGGCCTGGCCGCCTACGGCCTGCTGCGCCGCCCGAGGGGGCTTGGCTGGCTGGTGGCGGTGCTGGCGCTGCTGGCGGTCACCGCGGTGGTCACGCGGCCGGTGAGCGCCAGCCGCCTGGCCGGCCAGGCCGGTGTGGCCGTGCCCAACCTGGTGCTGCGCGCCGCCGTCCAGGGCGACCCGACCCAGGAGCTGCGCGGCGGCACCCAGCAGGTCCAGGAGGCGCTCGCCGGCGGCTACTGGACCGCCTTCGTCGCCGAGCCGCTGTCGCGGCTGCAGACCGGCACCGCGGTGCTGGCCGACGCGCCGCCGACCCGCAAGCCCGGCGTGCTGGGGTTCCTGCGCGGCAGGATCGGCGCGGTCAACGACTGGGCCGTGGGCCGCCACGGCGTCGAGCGGTCGGTGATCTCGACCTTCGCGGTGGTGTACGTGCTGCCGTTCGCGCTGGTGCTGTGCGCGCTGGCGATGCTGGCCACCTGCGCGCAGGCGCTGCTGTTCCTGCTCTGCCTGGCGGGGCCGGTGGCGCTGGCGGCGGCGGTCGAGCCGCGCTGGCGCCGGGGGGTGCTGCGCTGGTGGCTGGTGCCGCTGGCCGGCGCGGTCGTGCTGCTGTCGGCCACCGCGCTGGTCTCCTTCCTGGTGGTGCGCACGGCCGAGCTGCTGCACGCCTCCGACGAGTACGCGGGCCTGCTGCTGGCGGGCTCGGTCTGGCCGGTCCTTGGCGGCGCGCTGCTGGCCCGCCGTTTCGTCCGCCGGCGCCGCGCCGCCCGCCGCCGGCCCATCGTGGTGCGTGGAGGTGCCGCATGAGCGCCCAGCGTCGTCACCAGCTCCGCGACCACCTCGGCCGCTTCACCAGCCCCGGGACCGCCGGCGGCGGGCGGGGCCGTGGAACCGGCGGGAGGCGCTCCGGGACCGCCGGCGCAGGCCCGGGGCGCGGGCCGGGCGGGCCGCTGCGGGCGGTGCGCAGGCGCCTGGGGCGGGTTCCCGGGCTGGTGCTGGCGGCGCTCCGCGGTGAGCTGGCGCGCCGGCTCTACCGGCTGGCCGTGGTGGCGGTCGCGCTCGGGGTGGCGGTGGTGCTGCTGTACCAGCACGGCGACAGCCCGGCCGCGCTCGCGGGCACCGCGCAGGCGGCCTCGGCGGCCTCCGCGGCCCGGCCGGCGCTCCCGCCGGGGGCCAGCACCACCAGCACCACCAGCTCGACCACCTCGCCGCCCGCCGGGCCGGACGGTGCCGCGCCGCCGGCGGCCCAGCCGGCCAAGCCGACCAAGCCGGCGGACGTGGCGGCCGCCTGGTACGCGGGCCGCAAGCACCTGGGGGCCCGCCAGGTCCGCCCGCTCCAGCAGGACAAGCTCTCCAACCGGGAGGTCCGCGTCCTGGTCCTCGCCGACCGTGGCGACGGCCGGCTCGACACCGCGCTGGTCACCGTCCGGCGCGACGCCAAGGGAAGGTGGGCGGTCCCATGAGCGCGCGCCTCAAGCTGGCCGGCGGGGGAGTGGTCGCCGTGCTGCTGGTCCTCGCCCTGCTCGGCGGGATGGCCTCGCCGGGCTTCTCGATCGCGGGCGCGCCCGCCGCGGTCGGCCGCGCGGTGGCCAGGGTCGTGCTGCCGCCGCGGCCGGCCCCCGCCGCGGCCGGCATCCCGCCGGGCCCGACCGTCGAGGCGAGTGCCTTCGCGCTGGCGGATATTCCGTCGGGGTATCTGGGCCTGTACATCCAGGCCGCCCACACCTGCCCCGCACTCACCTGGCAGCTGCTGGCCGGCATCGGCAAGGTCGAAACCAACCACGGCCGCACCCCAGCCC
>WNFZ01007685.1_pt1 | contig 11088 bp, 10 predicted proteins | sample 5400081 | NCBI WGS metagenome assembly WNFZ01 (sample SAMN13153365, study PRJNA577476) | soil metagenome | isolation source: 80 cm soil or saprolite under grassland replicate 1 | place: USA:California | collected 2016-06-15
CCGGCTGCCCATCTTCGAGCAGGCCCGCTCCGACTGGTTCGACAGCGGCGGGGCGGGCTACCTGCCATTGCGCCGCCATGCGCCACAGCAGCCCGCCGACGACGACGACGACGCCGCCGTCCCCCTCCCCCAATCCGTGCCGGCGCCGAGCGGCCCGGCGCCGAGCGGCCCAGCGCCGAGCGGCCCGGTCCCGAGCGGATCGGCGCCAAGCGGGCCCGGCGCCGCTTCACAGCGGCTGACCAGGACCGGCCTGCCCAGGCGCGTGCCGCGCGCCAACCTGGCGCCGGGCATCTCCTCTGCCCAGACCCAGCCCCAGCCCCAGCCCGAGCGGCCCCGGCCGTCGCCCCGGCCGGCCGCCTCCCGGTCGGCCCGCTCCCCCGAGGACGTCAGGGCGATGCTGTCGAGCTATCGCAGCGGGCTCGAGCGCGGCCGGCGCATGGCCGCCGGTCCCGGCGGCCCGGACCCGTTCAGCGACCAGCCCGGCGGCCAGAGCGTCGGCAGGGGCGAGGATGACGAGCCGCCGGGCTTCGGCAGCGGCCCGATGGCGTCAAGGAGCATTGATGATCTCGCTGAGTAAGGACGCCCAGAATCTCAACTGGCTCGTCAACACCTTCGTCCGCGGCACCCCAGGGGTCGCGCACGCCATCGTCGTCTCCTCCGACGGGTTGCTGATCGCCGTCTCCGAGCGGCTCGACCGCGCGCGGGCCGACCAGCTCTCCGCGGTCGCCTCCGGCGTCGCCAGCCTGACGGCCGGTGCCGCCCGCCTGCTCGATGCCGGCGAGGTCAACCAGACGGTCGTCGAGATGGAGAAGGGCTTTCTTTTCGTCATGACCATTGGCGACGGCTCCTGCCTCGCCGTGCTGGCGGCGCCGTCGTGCGACGTCGGCCTGGTCGGCTACGAGATGGCGCTGCTGGTCGCCCGGACGGGGGACGTGCTCACGCCACAGCTACGAGCAGAGCTGCAGGCATCGCTGCCGAGATGAGCACCGACGACCGCCAGAGCGTCGGCCGACGCCCCGGCCCGGTTGTCCGGCCCTACGCGATCACCGGGGGCAGGGCCCGGCCACGGCACGAGGATCTGGAGGTCGAGGCGCTCGTCTCCACGCCGTCGAGCGCTGAGGTCACGCCGCGTCTGACCTACGAGCGGCGGTCGATCGTCCGGCTGTGCGGCGAGGTGCAGTCGATCGCCGAGATCGCGGCCCGGCTGGAGATGCCGCTCGGGGTCACCCGCGTGCTCGTCGCCGACATGGCCGACGAGGGCCTGGTCACGATCCACCGGCCCGAGGCGATCGGCGGCGGGCCCGACCTCGGCCTGCTCGAGCGCGTGCTGTACGGCCTGCGAAACATCTGAGCTACTCTTCGCCGCGGAAGCTGCTCGACCCGACAAGCCACCGAGGGAGAGGCGACATGCGGTTCTTTGTGACCGGGGGAGCGGGGTTCATCGGCTCCAACTACGTCCGGCACCTGCTCGCCACCGACCCGGACGCGCAGGTCACCAACTTCGACAAGCTGACCTACGCCGGCAACCCGGCGAGCGTCGCGGACCTGGAGGCGGACCCGCGGTACCGGTTCGTGCGCGGCGACATCTGCGACCCGAGGCAGCTCGCCGAGGTGCTGCCAGGCCATGACGTGGTGGTGAACTTCGCGGCCGAGACGCACGTCGACCGGTCCATCGTGGAGCCGCTGGAGGCGGTGCGGACCAACACGCTCGGGGTGGCCACCCTGGCGGAGGCGGTCAGGAACGCCGGGGTCGGCCGCTTCCTGCAGGTCGGCACCGACGAGGAGTACGGGGCCATCGTCGAGGGCTCGTTCCACGAGCGGGACCGGCTGGAGCCGTCCTCGCCGTACTCGGCGGGCAAGGCGGGCGGCTCGCTGGTCGCGCTCGCCTACGCCATCACGCACAAGCTGGACGTGGTGGTGACCCGCTGCAGCAACAACTACGGTCCCTACCAGTTCCCCGAGAAGGTCATCCCGCTGTTCGTCACCAACCTGCTCGACGGTCAGAAGGTCCCGCTGTACGGCAGCGGGGGCAACATCCGCGACTGGCTGTACGTGCTGGACCACTGCACCGCCATCGACCTGGTGCTGCGGCGCGGCTCCAGTGGGGAGGTCTACAACGTCGGCGCCGGCAACGAGGTCTCCAACCTGGAGCTGACCCAGCGGATCCTGGCCGCGTTCGGCGCCGGCGACGAGATGATCGAGTACGTCGCCGACCGTCCCGGCCACGACTGGCGCTACTCCCTCGACTCGAGCAAGGTGCGTGACCTGGGCTGGGAGCCTGCGCGCGACTTCGAGGCCGGTCTGGCCTCCACGATCGCCTGGTACCGCGAGAGCGAGGCGTGGTGGCGGCCGCTCAAGCCGCGGGGGGCGTCCCGCACGCTGGACCACGGGCGCCCGGCGGGAGCGTAGCCGTGCGGGTGCTGGTCACCGGCGCCGGCGGCCAGATGGGCAGCGACCTTCAGGCCGCCTTCGCCGACGCCAAAGAGCTCGTCGCCCTCGGTCACGCGGAGCTCGACATCGCGGACTGGCCCGAGGTGGCCGCCACGGTCGCCGAGCTCGAGCCGGACCTGGTGCTGAACGCGGCGGCCTGGACGGACGTGGACGGCTGTGAGGCCGACCCCGACCGGGCTTTCCGGGACAACTGCCTGGGCCCGCGCCACCTCGCGCTGGCGTGCCGCGAGGTCGACGCCGAGCTGGTGCACCTGTCCACCGACTACGTCTTCGACGGGCGGGCGCGGGCGAGCCGCCCCCACGGCTACGGCGAGTACGACGTGACCGCGCCGGCGAGCGTGTACGGCCGCTCGAAGCTGGCCGGCGAGCAGGCACTGCGCCAGGTGTGGGGCCGGCACTACGTGGTCCGCACCTCGTGGGTCTACGGCCGTGCCGGACGCAACTTCGTCAGGACGATCCTGCGGCTGGCGGCCGACCGGCCGTTGCTGCAGGTCGTGGACGACCAGGTCGGCAGCCCCACCTGGTCGGCCGACCTGTCCGAGGCCGTGCGCGCGCTGGTCCGGACCGGCCAGCACGGCACCTACCACCTGACCGGCGGGGGCACGTGCTCGTGGTACGAGCTGGCCCGTGCCGTCCTCGAGAGCACGGGCCAGGACCCCGCCCGGGTGCAGCCGGTGACCACGGCCGAGCTCTCGCGGCCGGCGCCGCGGCCGGCGTGGTCGGTGCTGGACAACCGCCTCGCCCACCTGGTCGGCGTGCCGCCGCTGCGGCCCTGGCAGGAGGCGCTGCGCGCCTTCCTCGCCTCCTCCGCTCGCTGACTGTCCCGACTGTATAGGATGCTCCTGAAGATCCGCGCCGAGCCGCCGGGAAGGAGCCCGTTTCCAGCCGTGCCAGAGCCGCCCGTGCCAGAGCCGGGACCGACCGCGGTCGCCGTCGTGCTGGTGACCTACGAGAGCGCCGACGACCTGCCGGCCTGCGTCGCCTCGCTGCCGGAGGCCGCCGCCCCGCACGAGGTCGAGCTGCTGGTGGTCGACAACGCCTCCCGGGACGACTCGACCGGCGTGGCCCGGTCGCTCGGCGCCAAGGTGATCGAGAGCCAGCGCAACCTGGGCTACGCGCGCGCGGTCAACCGCGGTGCGGCGGAGACCGCCGCGCCCTGGCTGCTGGTCGCCAACCCGGACACGCGGCTGGAGCCCGGCTCGCTCGCCCGGCTGCTGCGGACCGCCCAGGCCGATCCGCGCATCGGCTGCATCGGCCCGCGCCTACGTAACCTGGACGGCTCGGACTACCCGACCGGCCGCCGCTTCCCCTCGCTGCTGACCGGTGGGCTGCACGCCCTGCTCGGCCCGGTGTGGCCGGACAACCCGGCGACCCGCCGCTATCACCTGGCCGACCTCGACCGCACCAGACCGGCCCTGGTCGACTGGGTCTCGGGCGCGTGCATGCTGCTGCGCCGCTCCGCCTTCGACGCGGTCGGCGGGTTCGACGCCTCGTACTTCATGTACTTCGAGGACATGGACCTGTGCCTGCACCTGGCCAGGGCCGGCTGGAGGATCGTGCTGGAGCCGCGTGCCACCGTCGAGCACGTCGGCGGTGGCTCGACCCGCCACACCCCGTACCGCAAGGTCCTCGACCACCACCGCAGCACCCTGCGCTTCTACCGCCGCCGCTACGCCGGCGACCCGCGCCTGGCGCTGGTGCCAGCGGTGGCCGCCGGCCTGCTGGTCCGCGGCGTCCTGTCCATCGCCCGCACCGCCGTCGCGCAGCTCCGCGCCCGCCGCGGAGCTGACCCCACGTGACCGCCAAGGGGACCCTACCGGCTGCTCAAGCACCGGCACGGGCCCGCCGAGGCGTCTATGGTATTGCTCGCGGCGCGGCGGCGACCCACCACCCTCGCCGAGGAGGTCCGATGGCGGAGCAGGACCGCCACCCGTCCCGGACGGAGAGCGCGTACTACGACCACATGGGCTTCGACCCGGAGCACCAGCGCGAGGTGCTGCGGTTCTACGTGCCCATGTTCGCCGGGCCGGTGGGCACACCGGCGGACGGGACGCCCGGCGGCAATGGGGGGCCGGTGCTCGAGCTGGGCTGCGGCCGGGGCGAGTTCCTCGGGCTGCTGCGCGACGCCGGGATCGAGACGTGCGGGGTCGACAACGACGCCGGCATGGTCGAGCGGACGCGGGCCCAGGGACTCGAAGCGGTCGAGGGCGACGCGCTCGAGTTCCTGCACGCCGACCCCGCACCCGGCCCGTACAACGGCGTGTTCTGCGCCCACTTCCTGGAGCACCTCACCCCGGAGCAGGTCGCCCGCCTGCTCGCCGGAGTGCGGCGGGTGCTGGCGCCCGGCGGGCGCTTTGTGGCCGTCACCCCCAACCCCGCCTGCTACGCGGTGCTCAGCCACGATTTCTGGCGCGATCCGACCCACGTCCGCTTCTACGACATCCCACTCGTGGAGTTCTTCTGCCGGCAGGCCGGGTTCGAGGTCGAGTCCAGCGGCACCAACCCGGTCAACCATCCCGGGCCTCCGCCTGAGTTCCTTGTCCGCGCGCCGGTCGTCCATCCGGGTCTCGGCGACCTGATCCAGGCGGCCATGGCCAAGCTGGCCGCCTCGCCCAACGGGCGCGAGCCACGTGACAGGTTCAGGGGGCGGATGGTACCGAGGGGGTCCGTGGCAGCCCCTTGGGGCTCGGCGGACCTGAGCTGGGCGTACGAGCTGGCCCACGTGGTCAGCGTGCTCGGCGACCGGCTGCAGGAGGCGACCGAGGCCCTGCGGGACCTGCGCGCCGCCTACGACAATCTGGTGTGGGGGCTGTACCAGGGCAACGAGACGTTTGTCGTCGCCAGGGCATGACAGGTCCAGACCGAGACAAGGGGAGGGAGTGTCGCACGCGTTGAAAGCAGCGGTCTACAACCGGTTCCTGCCGTCGATGGGTGGGGGGGAGCGGCATTCGTGCCTGCTCGCCCAGGTGCTGGCCGAGCAGGGGCACGACGTCGAGCTCCTCGCTCACGAGGACGTCGGCAAGGACCTGCTGGCGGACCACCTCGGGCTGAACCTCGCCAAGGTGTCGCTGCGGGTCCTGCCGGACCGCGGCGAGCGGGACATGGCCGGCGTCTCCGCCGACTACGACCTGTTCGTCAACGCCTCCTACATGAGCCGCGTCAAGGCGCGCGCCGTCCACAACGTCTACCTCTGCTACTTCCCGACCCCGTTCGACCACGACCTCAGCACCTGGCGGCGCTGGGCGGTGCGGCGGCTCGGGCCGCACGTGCGCGGGGGCCACCCGGGACCGTCGGGATGGGGACCCGGCTGGTTCCCGCCCGAGGGCGGGCGCCGCCGGAGCTGGACCTGGACCAGTGGCCACGCCGAGCTCCTGCTCCCCGGGGGAGGAGAGCGGGTCGTGGGGTTCGAGCTCGGCCGGCCGGGCGCTCCCGGGCCGGTCGAGCTGGTCCTCCGCGACGAGCGCGGCCAGGAGCTGGCCCGGCTCCAGGCCCGTCCGGAGCGCTTCGCACGCCACCACGTCACCCTTCCGTCCAGCCCGCGGGACGTCGGGATCTTCTTCGACAGCGACACCTTCGTCCCCGGTCGCGGGGACGACCGCACCCTCGGCGTGGCCGTCAGCCGGCTCCGCATGAGCGGGCAGCGCCGCACCCTCAGGGAATCGGTCGGGGAGAAGCTCCCATGGCTGCTGCGCAACCCGGAGGACCTGTCGTTCCTCGACCACTACCAGCGGGTGATCGCCAATTCCGAGTACACCCGCACATGGGTCCAGCGGTACTGGCGCGTCGACTCCGACGTGCTCTTCCCGGCCATCCGCGTCCAGGACCTCCGGCCAGGGCCGAAGGAGCGCAGGATCCTCAGCGTCGGCCGCTTCTTCGCCCGTGGGATGGGCCATTCCAAGAAACAGCTCGAGCTCGTCGAGGCGTTCGGCAGGATGGTGCGCCGCGGCAAGCTCCAGGGATGGGAGCTGCACCTGGTCGGCGGCTGCGAGCCGAGCCAACGGGCCTACGTCGACAAGGTCCGCAGGGCCGCTGAAGGGCTGCCGGTCCACGTCCACGCCAACGCGCCTCGCCCCCTGGTGGAAGAGCTGTTCGCGTCCAGCTCGGTTTTCTGGCACGCGACCGGGCTCGATGAGGACGAGGAGAAGCAGCCCTGGGTCTTCGAGCACTTCGGCATCACCACGGTGGAGGCCATGGCCGCGGGCTGCGTCCCCGTCGTCATCGACAAGGCGGGCCAGCGGGAGATCGTCCGCCACGGCGTGGACGGCTACCGCTGGTCCGGGCTGGACGAGCTCGAGTCCTACACCCGGTCGCTGGCCGGCGACGCCGCGCTGCGCGACCGCCTCGCCCGCAGCGCGGTCGAGCGGGCCAGGACGTTCTCGGAGGAGGCCTTCGCCGCCCGCTGGTCCGAGATCGGAGCCGGCCTGGGCATCCGCTAGCGCCCGGGAGGGGAGGGTGTGGACAGCGGCTCGGGCGATGTCGCCGTGACCGATATACTTCCGGAACCTCAACCAAGCCCAGCCTGCGATTGGAAGGAAGGCGCCCATGGTCAGCGCCGCGGACGCCCGGGCGGCGGCGCAGTCACGGGTCCGCTGGGAGCTGCTCGCCAACCTGATCCGCAAGGACCTGAAGGTCAAGTACAAGAACTCGGCGCTCGGGTTCTTGTGGTCGATGGCGAACCCCCTGCTGTACCTGGCGGTGTTCGACGTCGTCTTCAGCGTCTTCCTGAAGAACAACGTGCCCTATTTCGCGGTGCTGTTCATGTCCGGCCTGCTGGTGTGGAACTTCTTTAATCTGTCCACCTTGAGCGCGACGGGCGTGGTGGTCGGGAACGCCAACCTGGTCCGTAAGGTGCGGTTCCCGCGCGTGGTCCTGCCGCTCGCGTCGGTCGGGTTCGCCGGCGTGCACTTCGTGCTGCAGATGGTGGTGTTCTTCGCGTTCCTGCTGGTGTTCTACCGGGATTTCATCGGCCCGCAGCTCGTGCTGATCTTGCCGGCGCTGGCGGTGGTGATCGTGTTCACGGTGGGCACGGCGCTGCTGGCGTCCGCGCTGAACGTGCGCTTCCGCGACGTGGAGCACCTGCTGGAGATCGCGCTGCTGGCGTGGTTCTGGCTGACGCCGATCGTCTACCCGGTGGCGCTGGTGCAGGAGCAGCTCGTGCACCGCCACCTGTTCTGGGTGTACATGGCCAACCCGATGACGGCGGTGGTGACTGCGATGCAGCGCGCGCTCTACCGGTACCCGTCGGTGGTCGAGGGCGGCGGGGTGCAGCGCGTCCTGGCGACCGGCGGCTACGGCTTCTACCTCAAGTGGCTGGGGGTGGCGTCGGTGGTCTCGCTGGTGCTGCTGGCCCTCGGCCTGGTGGTGTTCCGCCGGCTGGAAGCCGACTTCGCCGAGGAGCTGTAGATGCCTGACGCGGTCGTCGCGCGGGGGGTCGGCAAGCGCTTCCTCGTCCACCACCAGAGGGCCACCAGCCTGAAGGAGCGGCTGCTGCAGACGCGGCGCTCGCAGGCCGAGGAGTTCTGGGCCCTGCGCGACATCGAGCTGGACATCGGCGGCGGCGAGACGGTCGGCCTGATCGGGGCCAACGGCTCGGGCAAATCGACCCTGCTCAAGCTGCTCGCGGGGATCCTGGAGCCGACCGTGGGCAAGGTGAGCGTGCGTGGCCGGGTCGCATCGCTGCTCGAGCTCGGCGCCGGCTTCAACGGTGAGCTGACCGGGCGCGAGAACATCTACCTCAACGCGTCGATCCTCGGGCTGTCCCGCCGCGAGATCAACCGCCAGTTCGACGGCATCGTCGAGTTCTCCGGGCTCGAGCAGTTCATCGACAACCAGGTCAAGCATTACTCGTCCGGCCAGTACGTGCGCCTGGGCTTCGCCATCGCCGTGCACGTCGACCCGGATATCCTGCTGGTCGACGAGGTGCTGGCGGTCGGCGACGAGGCGTTCCAGGCAAAGTGCCTGGCCAAGATCGGCGAGTTCCAGGAGCGCGGCTGCACGATCCTGTTCGTCACCCACGCGGTGGACCTGGTGCCCAGGCTGTGCAACCGGGGCATCGTGCTCGACCACGGCCGCGTGATGCACGACGGTGACCCGCTGGAGGCGACAGAGCGGATGCGGAGCCTGATGGGCACGGGCGCCGACCAGTCGGGTGGTGCGGTGCCCGTGTCGAGCGGCCTGCGGGTCACGGGCGTGCGGCTGGTCGACCCGGGGTCGCCGGCCGCGCACAGGGGCGAGTTCCGGCCGGGCGAGCCGATGACGGTGGAGGTCGGCGTGCTGGCCGGTGCGGAGCCCCCGCCGGTCGCGACCGTGCGCGTGGCGGTGACCGGCCCCTCGGACGTGCCCCTTTGGGTGATGGACGCGGAGGAGGAGCGGTTCCAGCCGGACACGCGCCGGACCGTTCGCTTCCTCGTGAAGGAGCTCCCCCCGATCCAGGGGATCTTCGCTCTGGCGGTCGCGCTGCGCGACTCGTCCAATGGCCGGGCGGTGGACGCCCGCCGGTTCAGCGAGGCGTTCCGGGTGATCGGCGCCACCGAGCACGGCCTGATCGACGTGGCCTGGACGATCGAGGGGGCCAAGGAGGACAAGCGTGCCAAGCCCAGCGCCGACCGCTGAGCCCGCGCCGCTGGTGACCGTGGTCGTGGTCAGCCACAACGGCGCCGACCCGCTGCCGCCCTGCCTGGAGGCGCTCGCCGCGCAGGACCTGCCGCGGGGCCGGGTGCAGGTCTGGGTGGTCGACAACGCCTCCGGCGACGGCACGTGCGAGCTGGTCGAGCGGGACTTCCCATGGGTGCGCCTGTTCGCCAACCAGCGCGACGAGGGCTTCGCCGGCGGCGGCAACGTCGCCATGCGCCAGGCGGACACCGCGTACGTGGCGCTGCTGGACCAGGACGCGCGGCCGGCGCGGGACTGGCTGCGGCGGCTGCTGGAGCCGTTCGAGGAGGAGGCGCGGCGCGGCGGCGGTGGGCCGCGACTGGCCGCGACGACCTCGAAGGTCGTGTTCCTGCCGCGGTTCCTGCCGCTGAGCCTGTCCACGCCCGCCTTCGTGCCCGCCGGCACGCTGGGCACGCGCGAGCTGGGCGTGCGCGTCCACAGTGTGCGCGTGGACGGCCGCGACGTCACCGGCGAGGAGGGGGAGGACCGCTTCCGCTGGACGCGGCCGTCGGAGCGGCTGCTGGTCCCGGTCGACCCGGACGGCAACGGCGGGGCCAGGACGACCGGGTGGCTCCAGCTCGGCCTCCGGCTCGCCGCCGAGAGCTCCAAGCCGGTGGAGCTGACCTGGGCGGAGGGCGGTGCCACCATCAAGGCGGGCACGGAAGCGGCCGACCAGGAGGTCTCGCTGGCGCCCGGGGCCGAGCTCGTCGACGTGCTCAGCAACGCCGGCGGGATGGTACTCATGGACGGCCACGGCGCCGACCGCGGCCACCAGGAGGTCGACCGGGGCCAGTACCAGCGGGCCGAGGAGGTGTTCGCGTTCCGCGGCGCCTCGGTGCTGTTCCGCACGGAGGCGCTGCGCGACGCCGGCGTGTTCGACGACGACTTCTTCACGCACTACGAGGACACCGACCTCGCCTGGCGGCTGCGCTCGCGCGGCTGGTCGGTCCGCTACCTGCCCGAGGCGGTGGTGCGGCACGTCCACGCCGCGTCGTCCGGGGAGTGGTCGCCGTTCTTGTCGTTCCACGTGGACCGCAACCGGCTGCTGATGCTGACCAAGAGCGCCAGCGCGGGGCTCGCCCTGCGAGAGGTGCTGCGCTACCCCCTGACCACCGCCTCGCTGGCGCTGCGGACGGTCGCGAGGGCGCACCCGCGACGGCCGCCGCGCGGGACGCTGCTGCGGCTGCGGGTGATGGCCTCCTATCTGCGCCTGCTGCCGGCGATGCTGGCCCGCCGCTGGGAGATCTCGCGCCACGCCAAGGTCGACCGCCGCCACCTGGAGCGCTGGCTGGTGCTGCGGTGAGGGTCGGGCTCGACGCCACACCCCTGCTCGGACCGAGGAGCGGCGTCGGCCATTACGTGGCGCGGCTGACCGAGGCCCTGGCCCGCTCGGGGGACCTGGCCGAGCTGCGGCTGGTCCCGTTCACCTGGCGCGGGGCGGGTGACCTGCCGGCGGCCGCCCCGACCGCTCCCGCCGCTCCCGCCGCCGCGGTGGTCCGCTGCGGGCGGCGGCGCGTGCCGGCGCGGCTGCTCCAGGCGGCCTGGGCGCGGGTGGCGTGGCCGCCGGTGGAGTTGCTGGCCGGGCGGGTGGACGTGTTCCACGCCACCAACTTCGTCGCTCCGCCGGCGCGGCGGGCCGGCCTGGTCGTCACCGTCCACGACCTCACCTACCTGCGCTACCCGGAGATGGTCACGGCCTCCTCGGCGCGCTACCGCAGGCTGGTGCCGGCCGGCCTGGCACGCGGGGCGGTGGTGTGCACGCCGACCGCGGCAGTGGCGGCCGAGGTGCGCGACACCTACCGCGTGCCGGCCGAGCGCGTGGTGGTGACCCCGCTCGGGGTGGGGCCGCAGTGGCTGGCGGCCGAGCCGCCGGACGCGGCCTGGCTCGCCGCCCATGGCCTGCCCGAGCGCTACCTGCTGTTCGTGGGCAGCCGCGAGCCCCGCAAGAACCTGGCCACCCTGGTCGCCGCCTGTCGCGAGCTGCCC
>WNFZ01005974.1_pt1 | contig 11087 bp, 10 predicted proteins | sample 5400081 | NCBI WGS metagenome assembly WNFZ01 (sample SAMN13153365, study PRJNA577476) | soil metagenome | isolation source: 80 cm soil or saprolite under grassland replicate 1 | place: USA:California | collected 2016-06-15
CGACGACGACTCACGTGACGCGACGGTCGTCGTGCCCGACGACCAGCTCGCGCTTGCAATCGGCAAGGAGGGCCTGAACGCCCGTCTCGCCGCACGGCTCACCGGCTGGAAGGTCGACATCGTCTCCGACACCGAGTTCGCTCAGCAGGAGGCGGAGGCTGCGTTCGGCGGCGAGGGTGACGTCGACTTCAGCGGCCGCTGCGCGGCGATCCTCGCCAACGGCAAGCGCTGCCCGAACACGGCGCTGCCCGGCACGCGCTTCTGCGGTGTCGCGGCGCACCAAGAGCTGGCGAAGATCGAGGCCCAGACCGGCGAGTACGCACCCGGCACGGTCACGCCGACGGCCGACGCCGGGCCGGAAGAGGCGGAGGCCGCCGAGTCCGAAGCTGCCGAAGTCGAAGCGGCGCAGCCCGCCGCGGTAACCGAGACGTCGGAGCCAGCGAACGAGCTCCAGCCCGTAGCGGAACAGCGTGAGGAAGCTCCGGTCCAGCCCGTCGAGACCGGCGCTTACGAGTCGGAGGGCACGGCTCCTGCAGCGTGAGCGGCGGACCAATCCGTACCTGCGCAGGCTGCGGCCGCAAGGCACCGCAGGCGGAGCTCCGGCGCTTCGCTGCGGTCAACGGCGAGCTGACACCCGGCCGGACGTTGCCCGGCCGCGGGGTCTACACGTGCAAACGACTTCTTTGCTTCGAGCGCGCACTGGCACGGCGCGGCTTCAACCGCGTGCTCAGGCAGAGCGTCACAATCGATCCGGCGCTCGCGCGTATCTACACTAGGACCCCGTCAGATGGCGAATAGACCCAACAGACCGATCAGACCCCGCGGCGGCGCAAGCCCGCGCGGCAAGCGTCGCGTCGTCATCGACCAGGGCGGCCAGCGCGGGGGCGGCCCGCCGGGGCGCCAGGGCCGCGGCCGGCAGGAAGTCGGCCCACCCAAGCAGCCCCGTGAGGTCGTCGCTCCGACCGGTCCCGTCACGGTCCAGTCCGGCGTCACCGTCCGCGACTTCTCGCAGGCGCTGGGCGTGCCGATGCCCGAGCTGATCAAGATCCTGATGAACCTCGGTCAGATGCGCACGGCGACACAGTCGCTCTCGGACGAGGAGGTCGAGCTGATCGCGGCCGAGCTGAAGCGCGAGGTGACGATCAAGCACGTCGGCGAGGAGGACGAGGAGCCCGAGGTCTTCGAAGACGCCGAGACCGATCTCGTCTTGCGACCGCCGGTCGTCACGATCATGGGTCATGTCGACCACGGCAAGACGAGTCTGCTCGACGCGATCCGCGAGACCGCGGTCGTCGAGACCGAAGCGGGGGGGATCACGCAGCACATCGGCGCGTACCAGGTCGAGCGAAACGGCCGCCGCATCACGTTCATCGACACGCCCGGCCACGAGGCGTTCACCGCCATGCGTGCACGCGGTGCGAAGGTAACGGACATCGCGGTCCTCGTCGTCGCCGCGAACGACAGCGTGATGCCGCAGACGAAGGAGTCGATTTCTCACGCCCGCGCGGCCGACGTGCCGATCGTCGTCGCGATCAACAAGGTCGACCTTCCGGACGCGAATCCCGACAAGGTTCGCGGCGATCTCGCGAACGAAGGCTTGCAGCCGGAGGAGTGGGGCGGCACGACACAGGTTGCGGAAGTGTCGGCGAAGACGCGCAAGGGACTGGACGAGCTGCTCGAGAAGGTGCTGCTCGTCGCGGACGTCGAGCTCGAGCAGCTAAAGGCGAACCCGAACACGGAAGCTTCAGGTCCGATCATCGAGTCGCGGCTCGACCAGGGGCGCGGTCCGGTGGCGACGATGCTCGTCCAGCGCGGCACGCTTCACGTCGGCGACGCGATCGTCGCCGGCGACGCGTGGGCGCGCGTACGGGCGCTGAATGACTTCCGGGGCGAGAAGCTGCGCGAGGCGACTCCCGGCACTCCGGTCGAGATTCTCGGCTTCGACAGGCCACCGCCGGCGGGTGAGACCGCGCGCGTCGTCGAGAACGAGCGCAAGGCGCGCGAGCTCGCGCACACACGCGGCGAGCGGCTGCGCCGGGAGCAGTTCGCGCAGCGCAGCGCGGCCGGAGCTTCGCTCGAGACGCTCTTTGAACAGATGCAGGAGGGCGGCGTCCAGGACCTGAACCTCATCCTCAAAGGCGACGTCGTCGGGTCCGTCGAGGCGGCCGTGTCCGAGCTGCAGAAGATCAAGCACCCGGAGGTGCGCGTCCACGTCATCCACCAGGGTGTCGGCGGGATCACCGAGAACGACGTCAACCTCGCGGTCCCCGGAAGTGCGTTGATCATCGGCTTCAACGTCCGGCCGAGCGCCGAGGCGCGGGCACTCGCCGAGCGCGAAGGTGTCGAGATCCGCACCTACCGCGTGATCTACCAGCTGACCGAGGACATCGAGCAGGCACTCGTCGGCATGTTGCGGCCGATCCAGACGGAGGAGACGCTCGGCGAGGCGGAGGTGCGGGCGCTGTTCCGCGCTTCGCGCATTGGGACGATCGCCGGCTGCATGGTCACGAGCGGGGTCGTGCGCCGCGGCGCGCAGGTGCGCGTCGTGCGCGACGGTACCGTTATCTACGAGACGACGATCGCCTCGTTGCGGCGCGTCAAGGACGACGTGCGCGAGGTCCAGGAGGGCTTCGAGTGCGGCATCCTGCTCGAGAACTTCAACGACGTCAAAGAGGGCGACGTGCTCGAGTGCTACGAGACGCGGCAGGTGGAGAGGACCGACCTGAGCGCGCCGGCCCCGACGACCGCCGCCTAGGTCAAGCGCTTCAATACCGGCATGGGCGCCGGCTACGTCGGGATCCTCTCCGCCGAGCTGCACTTCCCGGAGAACGGCTCTCTGAAGGGGAAGCGGAAGTTCGTGAAGTCGGTGAAGGCGCAGCTGCAGCAGCGGTTCGGTGCATCAGTTGCGGAGGTCGACCACCACGAGCTCTGGCAGCGGGCGCGACTCACCGTCGCCTGCGTCGCCCGCGACTATGGCGGCGTCGAAGGGTTGCTCAACGACGCGGAGCGGTACCTGCACGGTCAGGACTTCGAATGCTCGCGGGTCGAGCGGCAGGTAGTGACGATCGATGAGTAACCGGATGCGCCGCATCAACGAGTCCCTTCGGGAGGTCCTGGCGGAAGCGGTCGGCGAGCTGAAGGATCCGCGGATCGGATTCATCACCGTTACCGCCGTGGAGACGACGCAGGACCTGCGTCATGCGACGGTCTTCGTCAGCGTCCTCGGCTCCGCCCGGAAGCGCGAGCAGTCGCTCGCTGGGCTCGACGCGGCGCACGGGGTGCTGCAGAGGCGCATCGCGGACGAGGTGAGAATGAAACGCACGCCGCAATTGACGTTCCAATACGATCCTTCGGTCGAACAGGGCGTTCGCATGTCGAAGTTGATCGATGAGCTCGTCACAGACCACGACGACACAGAAGGCTGACCTCGACGCGGTCGTCGAGGCGCTGCGCTCGCACGATCGCTTCCTCGTCACGACTCACGAGAATCCCGACGGCGACGCGCTCGGCTCGTTGCTCGCGGCGACGCTTGCGTTGCGGCAGCTCGGCAAGGACGCATACATGTATCTCGCGGGCCACGCGCCGCTGCCCGGCGAGTACGGCTTCATGCCGCTCGCCGAGCTCCATCGCGAGGTCCCGCAGGAGGCGGAAGAGCGAGTCCTGGTCGTGGTCGACTGTGCGAACGAGAGCCGTCTCGGTCCGGATCCAGAGATCCTCCATCAGGCGCCGTTCACGATCGATATCGACCATCACCACGACAACACTCGGTTCGGGGACGTCAACCTGATCGTCCCCGACGCATCGTCGACCGCCGAGGTGCTGCGCGACGTGTTGAGCGAGCTCGACGTCGAACTGACCCCTGACATCGCCGAGGCGCTGTACATCGCGCTCGTGACTGACACCGGCCGCTTCCAGTACGCGAATACGACCCCGAAGGCCCTGCGTCTCGCCGCGGAGCTCGTCGAGGCCGGCGCGGACGTGCACCGCGTCTTCCAGGGCGTGTACGAGAACGTGCAGTTCGCAAAGCTGAAGCTCCTCGCACGTGCGCTCGACCGCGCGCAGGTGTACGAGGGAGGCGCGTTGGTCGTCTCGTACCTGCTACGCGGAGACTTCTCGGACGTCGGCGCCGCTGAGCCCTACAGCGAAGGGATCATCGACTACCTGCGCGCCGTCGAAGGCGCGATCGTCTCCGTGTTGATCCGCGAGCCGCCGCGCTCCGACGGTCCCACGCGGCGCGTCTCACTGCGCTCGAGCTCGGACGAAATCGACGTCTCGGCGATCGCTCGCAAGTCCGGCGGCGGCGGCCACCGGCAGGCGGCGGGCTTCTCGAGCGAGGCCCCGATCGAGGAGATCACCGAGTTCATCCGCCGCGAGTACGTATCCGCACGTGGTCCCGCGCGCGCTTGAGCCCGCGGGCGTCGTTCTCGTCGACAAGCCGGCGGGACCTTCCTCCTTCAAGGTGATCGCCGCGGTACGGCGCCGGACCGGCGCCCGAACAGGGCATACCGGCACGCTCGACCCGTTCGCCACGGGACTCCTGGTGGTGTTGTCCGGGTGGGCAACCAAGCTTCAGCCATGCTTCCTCGGGTTGGACAAGCGTTACCTCACGGACGTCGACCTCACGGTGACAACTTCGACCGGCGACCCCGAGGGAGAGCCCGTCGAGCGGCACGAGCCGCCATCCGAGGCCGTGCTGGAGGAGCGGCTCGCGGTCCTCCGCGGTGAGATCGAGCTGCCGATACCGGCCGCGTCGGCGGTCAAGATCGGCGGGGAGCGCGCCTACCGGCTGGCGCGGCGCGGCGTGGAGGTGGACATGCCCCTGCGGCGTTCGACCGTGGACGAGCTCGAGGTCATCTCGTATACCGACGGTGTGGTGCGTCTCGACCTGCGCGTCAGCTCGGGGACCTACGTGCGTGCGATCGGCCTGGCGCTCGGCGGCCACTGCCGCACTCTCCGCCGGCTCGAGGTGGGGCCGTTTGCGGTCGACGAGGCCGATCCGGATGCGATCCTCGACGTGGGGGAAGCCTTCGACAGGCTCTCCGCGGAAGCGCAGACGCGTGCTCCGAAAGACGCGCTTCGTCGGATGGGCCGCGCGTGAACGTCGACGTCGAGCGGCTCGTCACGGCCGGCGAGCTCGCCGAGGCGGCACGTGTGCTCGGCCGGCCGTTCGAGGTGGAAGGTGTCATCGTCGAGGGCGACCGGCGCGGGAAGCTGCTCGGCTTCCCGACGGCGAACCTCGAGGTCGCGCGCGGACAGCTTCTCCCTCCCAGGGGGATCTACGCAGGCGCCGCGCTCCGGCACCGTGCGGCGATCTCGATCGGCGTCAACCCGCATTTCGGCGGCACGGCGCTGCGCGTCGAGGCATACCTGCTCGACTTCGAAGGCGATCTCTACGGACAGCGCCTCGTGCTCGAGCTGTGGCAGCGGCTTCGCGACGAGCGTGCGTTCGCGAGCGAGCAGGCGTTGATCGAGGCGATCGCCGCCGACGTCGAGGCGACGCGCCGGGCCGTCAGACCGTGACGGCTGCGCCGCTGCGGCGAGGATCGGCCGCGGCCCCGTCGCGGCCGATCGCGCTGACCCCGCCGAAGTAATGGTGCAGGCCCGGCCAGCGCCTGACCGTGCGGCCCGCGGCCTCCAGCGAGGCGAGCGCCTCCTCGTCGACGCCGGCCTCGGCATTGATCGTCGCGCCGGTCGGGTGGAAGCGCGGGCGGTCGACGGCCGTCTGCGGCGCGCCGCCCTCGTCGAGAACGCCCGCGAGGACGAGCGTCAACGCCGTTCGTAGTCGCGTGCCGCCGGCGGCGCCGATCGCAAGCGCGAGCCCGTCAGCGTCGAAAGCAAGCGTGGGCGTCATCATCGAGCTCATCCGCTCGCCGCGTACGAGCTCACCCACGACGAGGTCGACCTCACCGAGCATGCTGTTCAGGTGGACGTCCAGTCCGGGAAGGAAGTCGCCGGAGCCGAGGCCGAGGCTCGTGGTGAACACGCAGGCGTTGCCCTCGCTGTCGAGAACCGACACGTTCGTCGTGTGCGTCTCGGCCACGGGTGTCTCGAGGAAGGGCAGCAGCGCCAGGACGCGCTCCGCCTGGTTGAGTCCGCGCACCGAAGGCAGGCGAGGCAGCAACTTCGGAAGGCCGGCGAGACCGCCGCGTGTCACCACCCGCGAGCGCGCATAGTCGACCTCGAGCGGCTCGCTCCACCGAGCTTCGTACCTCGCCAGGTCGTCGGCGGTTACGACGCCGCCGCGCTGCCGCATGAGCGAGAGGACTGATTGTGCGAGCGATCCCGTGTACAGCGACGCCGCGCCCTCGTCGGCAAGCAGCACGAGCGCCTTCTCGAGCCCGGGTTGGCGCAGCAGGTCGCCTGGCTGGAGGAGCGTATTCCCCGGCGCGTAGATCCGCGCCCCGGCGTCCATCGTCATCACCGGCGCGAGCATCGCGAGGCAGGACGAGTGCGCGGGAGTCATCGGGACGCCCGCGCGAGCGAGCTTCAGCGCAGGCTCGAAAAGCTCCCGCCAGGGAATGCGCCCGAAGCGGGCGTGCAGCGCGCCGATTCCCGCCGGCACGCCGGGCACGGCGAAGGAAGCGGGGCCGATGGCGTAATGCACGAGCTCTTCGCCGAACGGCACCTGCAACTCGACGAGCTCGCCGAGCTCGCCAGACGGCACGGCGCAGAAGCAGTCGAGATTCGACGCCCGCGCCGACGCTGCATCCCAGTAGATCGCAAAGCCACCGCCCAGCAGCCCCGTCATCACGGTCTCGGCCACGCACGACGCAAGGGTCGCCGCGACGGCTGCGTCCGCGGCGTTCCCTCCAGCGGTCAGAATCTCGGCCCCCGCGGCCGCCGTTGCCGGATGACCGGCCGCAATCCCAGGTTCCATGCCGATTGGCTACCCTACTGCCCGACCGCAGCCTCGGCCGTGCGCCTTCTTCCTTGGCGGCGTGCTGGGATGGCGGAGTCCGAGACGAGAGGAGTCCATGAGCCTCACCAAGGAAGAGAAGCAGGAGATCATCAAGGAGCACGGCCGCGCGGAGACGGACACCGGCTCGCCGGAAGTCCAGATCGCGATGCTGTCGCGGCGGATCAACCAGCTGACGGAGCATCTGCGCACGCACAAGCACGATCACCACTCGCGACGCGGACTGCTCAAGCTCGTCGGCCGTCGCCGGCGCTTCCTGAACTACCTGCAACGCACGAACCTCGAGGGCTACCGCGCCCTCATCAAGGAGCTGGGGCTGAGGCGCTAGCTCACGTCATAGGGGGTGGAAGTTTGAGCGAGTGCTCCAGCCGAGCGCTGACTCAAACCTCCACCCTCGTACGAAGGAAAGTGGAGGGAATACATGGCTATTGCCACTGAACGTCGCGCCGGGGTCTCGGTCGAGATCGGCGGCCGCGAGATCACGTTCGAGACCGGAAAGCTCGCGAAACAGGCCGACGGCGCCGTCGTCGTCCGTTCCGGCGACACGATGGTGCTGGCGACCGCGCAGGGCCGGATGGAGGCGCGCGAGGGCGCGGACTTCTTCCCGCTTACCGTCGACGTCGAGGAGCGGATGTACGCCGCGGGCAAGATCCCCGGCGGCTTCTTCAAGCGCGAGGGGCGCCCGACCGAGCGTGCGATTCTCACCGCGCGCATGATCGACCGCCCGATCCGGCCGCTCTGGCCGAAGGGCTTCAAGAACGAGGTGCAGGTGATTTGCACCGTGCTGTCGGCCGACATGGTCACGGGCCACGACATCCTCTGCATCAACGGGGCGTCGGCCGCGCTGATGCTCTCGCCGCTGCCGTTCCTCGGCCCGATCGGCGCTGTGCGCGTCGGCCGGATCGACGGCGAGCTCGTCCTCAATCCGACGCTGCAGGAGGCCGAGGAAGAGTCGAATCTCGACCTGATCGTCGTGGGCACCAAGGAAGGCCTGACGATGGTCGAGGCCGGCGCCGACGAGGTGCCGGAGGAGATCCTGCTCGAGGCGCTCGATCTCGCGCAGACCGAGATTCGCAAGCTCTGCGAGGCGCAAGAAGAGCTGCGCGACCGGGCCGGCAAGGCGAAGTGGCTCGATCCCGAGCTGACGCACGAGCTGGAATCGTCGAACGGCGACGAGATCCGCGAGCGGATCCAGGCGCACGGACTGCGCGAGGCCGGCGCGGTCGTCGACGAGCTGCTCGATCAGCTCGCGCCGTCGCTCTCGATGGACTCGACCGACGAGGACATCACGAAGCAGCTGCAGGTGCGCTCGAGCCTGAACGTGCTCCTGGAGAGGCTCCGGCACGCAGCGGTCGAGGCGCCGGTGCGCGAGCAGTTCGAGAACGACCTGCGCGCTCTCACCGAGGCCGAGCAGGACTCGAAGGAGCTGAAGTCCGCGAAACGGCACCTGCTGTTCGAGCGGATCATCGACACCGTCGAGCTGCCGTTCCCGGTCGGGCCGGCGACGACCGAGGGCGAGGCTCCGCTCGTGAAGGACACGCTCACGAAACAGTTCGTGAAGCGTGCGGCAGAGGCGATCTACAAGGACCTCGTCCGCAAGAAGATCGCCGTCGAGAAGCGCCGCCCGGACGGTCGCGGCACGGAGGACATCCGCGCGATCGACTGCGAGGTGTCCGTCAGCCCGCGCACGCACGGCTCGGCTCTGTTCACACGCGGGCAAACGCAGATCATGACCCTGCTCACCCTCGGCACCGCGAAGGAGGGCCAGCGGATCGACGACCTGTCGCTCGAGTCCGAGCGCCGGTACATGCACCACTACAACTTCCCGCCTTACTCGGTCGGGGAGACCGGCTTCATGCGCGGCCCGAAGCGCCGCGACATCGGTCACGGTGCGCTTGCGCAGCGCGCGCTCGAGGCGATGATCCCGCCTGCGTCGGAGTTCCCGTACACGATCCGGCTCGTCTCGGAGACGCTCGAGTCGAACGGCTCGTCGTCGATGGGCTCGGTCTGCGGCTCGACGCTCGCGTTGATGGACGCGGGTGTGCCGATCAAGGCGCCGGTGTCGGGTATCGCGATGGGCCTCGTGAAGGAGGGCGACGACTACGTCATCCTCACGGACATCCAGGGTGCGGAGGACCACCTCGGCGACATGGACTTCAAGGTCGCCGGCACGCGTGACGGCGTGACCGCGCTCCAGATGGACATCAAGATCACGGGCGTCACGCGCGAGATCATGGAGAACGCCCTCGAGCAGGCGAAGCGGGCGCGTGAGTTCATCCTCGACAAGATGCTCGAGGCGATTCCGGAGGTGCGCGGCGAGCTCGCGGCGCACGCACCGCGGATCACGTCGATGAAGATCGACCCGGAGCAGATCGGCCTCGTGATCGGCAAGGGCGGCGAGACGATTCGCGGCATCGAGTCCGAGTACGACGTCCAGGTCGACATCGAGGAGGACGGCACGATCCTCATCTACGCGACCGAAGGCACGAAGGCGGAGGCCGCGATCGCGTTCATCGAGTCCCTGACGAAGAGCCCGGAGGTCGGCGACGAGTACCGCAACGCGAAGGTCGTCAAGACCACGCAGTTCGGTGCCTTCGTCGAGCTGAAGAAGGGCACGGACGGGCTGCTGCACGTCTCGAACGTCGGCCCGGGCCGCGTCGGTCACATCGAGGACGTGATCAACCGCGGCGACGTGCTCGACGTCGTCGTCCAGGAGGTCGACAAAGACCGCGGCCGGATCGGGCTGAAGCTGATCGCGAAGCACGAGGACGGCAAGGTCGTGACGCCGGAGGAGCTGATCGAGCGGGCGAAGAACGCACCGCCGCGCGAGGAGCGCGACGAGCGTCCGCGCGGCGGCGACCGGCGCGGCGGCCGCGGCGGCGGCCGCGACCGCGGCCCGCGCCGCGACTAGCGACTAGCGAGAACGGGGGGGCGGCTCGAGCCGCCCCTCACGTTCAGCTCCGAGGTTCGACCATCACGGTCGCCGTCCACCCTCCGCGAGCACGTCGGGCAGCGCGTGCGGGCCCTGCTCCGACTCAAGCACGGGACGGGTTTTCGGTCAACGCCCGTCACTAGACTCAGACCCGTGCAGACGTACGAGATCTCCGAGCTCGACTCGGGCGAGCGTGTGATCACGGAGCCGGTGCCGAGCGTGCGGTCGGTCGCGATCGGCTACTGGATCGGCGTCGGCTCGCGCGACGAAAAGGATGAGCGCGCGGGCGTGTCGCACTTCCTCGAGCATCTCCTGTTCAAGGGCTCGGCGCGCTACAGCGCGCAGGAGATCGCCGAGACGTTCGACGGGCTCGGCGGCGAGCTGAACGCGACGACGTCGCGCGAGCACACCGTCCTCTACGCGCGCGTCACCGACGCACATCTCGAGACCGCGATCGACGTCATGACCGACATGGTCTTCGCGCCGACGTTCGCGGAGCTCGACTCGGAGCGCGAGGTCGTGCTCGAGGAGATCGCGATGTACGAGGACACGCCGCAGGAGCTCGTGCACGACCTCTTCTCGGAGGCTGTCTTCGGCGTGCATCCACTGGGACGGCCCGTGCTCGGCACGCGCGACGTGATCGCGTCCGTCAGCCGCCGCGCGCTGAGCGCGTATCACCGCGGGATGTACGTCGGCGGCAACGTCGTCGTCGCCGCTGCGGGGAACCTCGCGCACGGCGACGTCGTGGGGCTCGTCGAACGGATGCAGCGCGGGCCCGACGAGCCGCCGCGCGGCCAGCGGGTTCGCCGGCCGCTCGTCTCCGCGCCGCCGCCGGGCCTGCGCTTCCAGCGCAAGGACACGGAGCAGTACCACGTCTGCGTCGGCGCTCCGGGCATCTCCCGTTCCGACAAGCGCCGCTTCACCGCCTCCATCCTCGACGGCGTCCTCGGAGGCTCGGCCTCATCGCGGCTGTTCCAGGAGATCCGTGAGAAACGCGGGCTCGCCTATTCGGTCTACACGTACTCGTCCCAGTACGCGGACACGGGCCAGATCGGCATCTACATCGGGACGCGGGGGGAGAACCTGCGGGAGTGCCTGGAGATCCTCTCCGAGCAGATCGCGAGCGTCTCGGCCGGTGACGTGAGCGAGGAAGAAGTCACGCGGGCGAAGGAGAACCTCAAGGGCCGGATCATGCTGTCCATGGAGCTGACCTCGAACCGGATGAGCCGGCTCGGAAAA
>WNFZ01005975.1_pt1 | contig 11084 bp, 10 predicted proteins | sample 5400081 | NCBI WGS metagenome assembly WNFZ01 (sample SAMN13153365, study PRJNA577476) | soil metagenome | isolation source: 80 cm soil or saprolite under grassland replicate 1 | place: USA:California | collected 2016-06-15
TGGCGATCGCGAACTTCGTCGATCTGAAGTCGCCCTTCTTCCTGGGCCATGCCCGTGCGGTCTCCGAGCTGGCCGCCGAGGCCGGCGCCGGCCTCGGCCTGCACGAGGCGGACTTGCGGACGCTGCGCCGCGCGGGCCTGGTGCACGACCTCGGCCGCCTGGGGATCTCGAACGCGATCTGGGACAAGCCCAACCCGCTCGGCACCGGCGAATGGGAACGCGTGCGCCTGCATCCATACCTGACCGAGCGCATGCTCAAGCAGTCGGAGGCGCTTGCGCCGCTCGCCGCGATCGCCGTCCAGCACCACGAGCGCCTCGACGGGTCTGGCTACCCGCGCGGGCTCTCCGGCGCCGGGATCTCGCGCCCGGCGCGGATCCTCGGAGCCGCCGACGCCTACCAGGCGATGCGAGAGCCCCGCCCGCATCGGCCGGCGCTCTCGGCCGACGAGGCCGCCGTCGAGCTTCGTTCCGACGTCAAGGCCGGCCGCTACGACGCCGAGGCCGTCGAGGCGGTCCTCGGCGCCGCGGGCCACCGGGTGTCACGTCGCCGCGAGGGGCCCGCGGGTCTGACCCCACGCGAGATCGAGGTGCTCAAGCTGCTCGCGCGCGGACTCTCCAACAAGGAGGTCGCCAAGCACCTGGTGATCTCGCCCAAGACGGTCGCCAGCCACGCCGAGCACATCTACGCGAAGATCAACGCTCCGACGCGCGCTGCCGCGGGCCTGTTCGCGATGCAGCACGGCCTCCTGCCCGAGGAGGACTTCGCGGCGCCGGTGCGAGCCTGAGCTCGGCGTCGCGACTGCTCAGCCGACCTGCATGGCCTGCATGTTCCGCATGATGACCTCGCTGGTCCTGCGCAGCTCGTCAGCCGGGCTGAACTGCAGGTACTGGCTGTCCGGCTGGTTGCTCACGGGAACGTGACCGGGCGGCGCGTAGAACGCGTCGCCGGCCTCGAAGACCTCCTCGCGGTCGCCGAACCGGAACGTCAACCTGCCCTTGATCACGTAACCCCAGTGCGGGCACTGGCACTTGTCGTCGGGCAGACCCCTGAGCAGCGGGGTGTGGTCGATGTCCTCGCGGAACGTCAAGAAGTTCACCGCGTAGTCGTCGAGGTCCTCGGACCGCTCAACGACGGGACCATGGTCGCCGCCCTGGCTCGCGCTCTCCTTCGACACCTTCGGCATGTGGCCGCCCCCTTCAGTCGTCGTAGCCACACGCTAGGTTCGGGCGAGCCCCACGTCATCGGGCGTTCGACCGATGTTCGGCAGCTGCGCCTGACGCGATACCGGCCTGACCGCGGCCAGTGGGGGAACCACTCTGGAAACCCTCCTTCGGGGTCCAGACCGAGTCGAGGGTGCCCAACGGCTACGCGGCCGGGGTACGGTAGCCACAGCGAGCGACGCCAGCCCGGGCGGACCGCCGAGGCCCGCGCGCCGGGCGGCGTCGCGACGGCACCGTGGAGGAGGCTGGGATGACCCCCGACGAGCAGCAGCCGGAGTCCGGCCCGGGTGGCCAAGGCGTCGACGCCGGGCGCGGACCGCTGGCGGCGGTGGCGGCGGCCCTGCGCGCGAACGACCCGGCGATCCAGGTGGCCGGCCTCCAGGTGGCCGAGGGCGACGACGCCGTGCCGGTCGTCCGGGGCCGGGTCGGCTCCGAGAACGACCGGCAGTGGGCGCTGACGCTGGCCCGGGAGGCGCTGGGCCGCGACGTCCACGACGCGCTGCAGGTCGACGGGTCGCTGCCCGCCAGCCCCCACGCCCCGGTGGTGAGCGGCTTCGAGGACGAGGGCGGCAGCGACCCGGAGGTGGACTGGACCCAGGGCGCGGGCGGCCTGGGCGGGTCGGGCCCTGGCCAAAGGCGGCATCGCCTGCCGGGAGGGGAGGACGAGCACCTCGGCGAGCCGAGGCCGGCTCGCGAGTACCTCGCCCCCGGGCTGGAGCAGGAGACCACACCGGAACCGCCACGCAGCGGCTAGGCCTGGCCGGCTGTCCTCCCCCGCGCCAGCGCCTACCTGCGTGTCTTCGACCACGAAGCGCCCTTGCGCTCGCATCGTGCGCTGCCCATGTCGACCCTCCAGAGGGGGTGGTGATCGCCGCCGCAACAGATCGGCGCTTCCCGCGCGGCGTGGCGGACCCGGCCGCGATGCGCGCGTTCGTCCACGACCGCGTCGGCAGCGTGCTCGCACTCGACTTGGCGACCGGCGCGGTGGCGTGGCGCGCGGGCACGGCGCTCCGGCCCCTGTCCGTGGTCGGCGAGGTGCTCGTCACCGCCCGTGTCGCACCCCGCGGCGCGATCGAGATCGTGATGCTCGACGCTGAGGACGGGCATCGACTTCGAGTGTCGAAGCCGCTGGCGCTGCCCGATTGGGCGCAGCCTTCGCTGGACGACACGCCGGACTTCAGCTTGCGTGCCGAGACCGAGGACCGAGCCGTCCTGCTCCACTGGGCTGCGAGCGCTGGCTACCGCGGCGGTGCGGCGCCGAGCGCGAAGGTGCTAGCGGCCGCGGAGCGCCAGGCCCGTGGCGCGGCGCGTGTGCAGGTCGATTCGGGCGCCCTCGAACCGCTGCCCGAATCCGCCGCCGCGCCGGAGCACCTCGGCGAGCCTGTCGCGCCGGTGTCGGACCCCGAGGTCCTCGAGCAGCGGGACATCGGTGCGAAGCGTTTCCAGCTCGTCGCGCGGGGCGGAGCGGGGAAGAGCGTCCAAGTCCTCGTCCGTGCCGTGGATCACGTGACCGGCCGCACGGTCTGGGAGACCGTGATCGACGAGGAACCGGCCAGACGGCCGCGGCCGCTGCGGCCCTGAGCACAGCATCGGCGTCAGCCAGAGGGAGGTCCGCGAATGGCGATCTCGGACGAGGATCTTGCACGGCGCAAGAGCATCAGCGTCGAGCAGGTGGAGCTTCTGCGCCGCACCCGCGGGGCGACGAACGACACGCTCTCCGGGCTCACCGAAACCGCGATCCGTCGCGCGATCCGGCGGCTGAGCTTCCCGGACCTTCCCCGGGCGCGGCAGGCGTTCCGTGCCGAGCAGGCTCGCAACGACGACGGGCGCATCCCGCCGAACGCGCTCGGACAGGCGCTCGAGCAGCTGCGCGGACTGCGCGCCCAGCGGGCCGAGCGGCCCAGCGTCGCCGGCCTACCAACGGACCGCACCGTCGCGCCCCGCGCGCTGATCGCGGGGGTGGCCGGACTTTCCCAGCAGCGATGGGAGTGGCTCGGGCCGGGCAACGTCGGCGGCCGCACGCGCTCGATCCTCCTCCACCCCTCGCAGCCGGAGAGGATCTGGGCCGGAAGCGTCGGGGGCGGCATCTGGCGTACGACCGACGGCGGCACCCACTGGGAGCCGGTCGACGACTTCATGGCGAACCTGGCCGTCTCGTGCATGGTCATGGACCCGAGCGACCCGGAGGTGATGTACGCCGGCACCGGCGAGGGCTTCTTCAACGTCGACGCGATTCGTGGCGCGGGCATCTTCCGCACCCTCGACGGCGTCACCTGGGCGCAGCTCCCGGCGACCGCGACGGACGACTTCACCCAGGTGAACCGCCTCGCGATCTCGACGACCTCGACGGTGCTGCTCGCCGCAACCCCCACTGGACTCTTCCGCTCGGACGACGGGGACCGGACGACCTGGACGAAGGTCCTCGACGTCCCGGTCGCCGACGTGAAGTCCGATCCGACGCGGAGCACCCACGCGGTCGCCGGCGGCTTGGACAACGGCGAGGCGTACTTCTCGACCGACGGCGGGCAGAGCTGGCAGCCCTCGACCCACGGGCCGTGGTCGGGTCGGGTCGAGCTCGCCTACTCGGTCGCTAACCCGGACATCGTCTATGCCTCGGTCCAGGCGACCCATGGCGAGATCTGGCGCTCGACCGACGGCGGCAGCACCTACCAGCGGCGCGCCACGCTCGACACGAACGGGGACCCGGCGCCCTACCTCGGCGACCAGGGCTGGTACGACAACGCCATCTGGTGCGGCGACCCCACCGACGTGGACCTCCTCGTCGTCGGCGGCATCAACCTCTGGAGGAGCACGGACGGCGGCGACACCCTGGCCGAGATCAGCACGTGGTGGGAGCCGCGTTCGGTGCACGCCGACCAACATGCGATCGTCTCGCATCCCAGCTACGACGGGGTGGGCAACCGCACCGTCCTGTTCGGGAACGACGGCGGCGTGTTCCAGGCCACCGACATCCAGGCAGTCGGCACCGAGGCCGAGCCGCCGTACGTCGATGGCTGGACCGAGCTGGTGAACAACTACGGCGTGACGCAGTTCTACGGCGGTGCGGGCAACGCCGCCAGCGGCAAGATCGTGGGTGGCGCGCAGGACAACGGCACCATCTGCTTCGACCCGGCGACCGGGACGGAGCAGTGGAGGCAGATCTTCGGAGGCGACGGTGGCTGGTGCGCCGCCGACCCGAGCGACCCCAACGTGTTCTACGGCGAGTACGTGTTCTTGAACATCCATCGCAACACCGACGGCGGCACCACCGACGATACGCAAGGCGACCGCTACATCAGCGGCCAGTTCTGGAACCAGGCCACCAGCGACTGGGCCTGGAAGCCGGTGCCGTTCCGCATCGACGACGCCAGGAACCGAACCGCGCTCTTCATCGCGCCCTTCATGCTGGACCCGAGCGAGCCGAACCGCCTCCTCGCCGGCGGGCTGTCGCTGTGGCGGACCAACGACGCCAAGGCGCCCAACACGCCCACCGCTGGCCCGCGCTGGTCGGCGATCAAGCCGAGTGCGGGTGCCAACATCAGCGCGCTGGCCGTGGCTCCGGGCAATTCCGACGTGGTGTGGGTCGGCCATGTCGACGGCATGGTGTTCCGCACCGCGAATGGCACCGCGGCACAGCCGGTCTGGCAGCGTGTCGACAGCGCCGGGACCGAGCCGCTTCAAGCACAGCGGTACTGCACCTGCATCACCATCGACCCTGCGGACCCCAGCACCGTGTACGTCGCGTTCGGCGGCTTCGTCCACGCCAACATCTGGGCGACGCGCGATGGCGGCACGACCTGGACCAACCTCGGCACCGGGTTGCCGGCGGCGCCCGTGCGCGCGGTCGCGCTCCACCCACGCACGGGGTTCGTCTACATCGGCACCGAGGTCGGCGTGTTCGCGAGCGAGGATGCCGGCGCGACGTGGTCCCCGACCAACGAGGGGCCGACCAGCTGCTCTGTCGACGACCTCTTCTGGGTGGGCGAGACGCTCGTGTGCGCAACGCACGGCCGCGGCATCTTCCGGATCGATCTGTCCGGGATATGAGGCCTGAGGCTCGTCCGCTCAGAAGCAAGACGAAAGGGTTCTCATGGACTGGATCGAGCGCATCTTCCACGTGTCGCCGGACGGCGGAGATGGAACCCTCGAAGCCGTCTACTACGCGGTCGCGGCGCTGGGCGTCGTCGGCTTCACCTTCCGCCGCCGACTCGGTCGCTGGGCTCGGAGCCGTCGACGCGGGGAGCCTTGAGAGCGCGCCGACCCCCCGTCGTCCTGCAGCGTGAGCGTCGCGGAGAAATCCAGGCCTGCGGCCACGTGGCCGCAGGCCAAGGTCAGCTCCCCGCCGCGCCTCGACGCCGGCGACGTGGCCGCGGCGCGACCCGCAATCCCAGAGCGTGCAGCTCCAACGCGGCGAGTCTCTCGTAGTCGCCGACGGCGAGCGCGCCCACCGGGTCACGCGCCACCCGTACCAGCTGCCGCAACGGCCGATTGGCGACCGCACGAAAAGCGAACAGGTGCAGGTCCGCGCCACCGTCCCGCAGCAGTGCCGCCGCTGCCGCCTCGCGCGCCCAACGGAGTCTGGGAGGCAGCCAAAGCAGCAGCACGAGCATGATCGGCACAGCCGCGAACAGGACACCAAGCCACAGTGCAAGCTCGTGCACGACCTCCTGCTGACTGTGACCAGCACCAGCCAGCGTCTGCCCCGCGTCGCCGAGACGGCCGAACGGAGCGCAGAGCTCGCCGCCGACCAACGGCACACGGCCGACCTTGTCGCGGATCGTGCCCATGTTGCCGGCGAACTCGTTGCCCGCCTGCTCGACCGTGCGCCCCGGACCGGCCAGCCTGCCCACCAGCCGCTCCACGGCAAGCCCGACCAGCACCCACCCGGCGACCCAGGCGGCGACGAGCAGGTCCACAGCCAACTGACGCAGCCGCAGCGGCGACTGCTCGGCATAGAGCTTCATCCTCGCGAGCCTCCCCACACAGCCGACATCCTTGTCCTGGCGCCACCCGGCGCAGCTCCGCGTCACCGAGTCGATCGGACGCAACCCTTCGGCCGCAAGCCGCCGGCCTCCGCATTCAACTACCTGCGACCAGCCACCTCTCGATCTCCGCGATCCGCCCGGTTGATACCCAGGCGTACCCTGGCGCGACCTCTGTGCTCGGCCGACGCTAGGCGGTCGGGTGCTCCGGGACTGGGGCGAACATGTCCTCCCGGAACGGGAGCCTGGCCAGGGCGTTCCCCGCCCGGCACAGCCCACGGGTGACGGTCCGCGTGACCGCGCGCCGCCGCGGCGAGACGGGGAACCCGTAGAGCTCGCTGGCTGCCTCCGGGAGGACGGCGAGCACCGCCGCGCGGAAGCCGGCGGCGAACGGCCGCCACCACCAGGACACCGGCGGATCGAGGACCAGGCCCCGCACCCGTTCGGCACCGGGCGTCAGCCGTAGCGGCACCCCGGCCAGGAAGGCGCGCACCTCCGCGACGGTCCGCGGCGCGAGGTCGGCGGGGATGCCGACCAGCTCCGCCGCGACGACCATCTCGGCGACGTAGCGGTCGGCCCGCGCGCGGGGCAGGCCCGCCGCGTAGCGGTCGAACGCCACCAGGACCGAGTCGACCAGGACGGCGTGGACCCACAGCAGCAGGGCGGGGTCCTCGGCGCGGTAGCCCAGCCCGGTCACCGGGTCGGTGCCCCGTACCGCGTGGTGGACCGCCCGGACGCGCGCGGCGGCCGCCAGCGCGGTCGCGCGGTCGCCGAAGGTGACGTCGAAGACGTACTGGCTGGTCCGCCAGAGGCGCTGCCAGGGGTCGTCGAGCAGGCGGCCGTGCTGCTCCACCGCCGCGATCGCGAGCGGGTGGAGGGCTTCGACCAGCAGCGCCCGGTAGCCGCCGACGGCGAAGCTGACGTCGGAGTGCAGCCGCCAGGTCACGCTGCCGGGCCCGAAGAGGCCGGCGTCGTCGGTGGTGGCGCCGGGGCTGAGCCAGAACCCACGCCGCGGCGGTCGCGGCCGCCGCAGCAGCGCGGAGAACGCAGGCCAGGTCGCACCGTCCATATCTTGTTCTTCCCCGTGATGGTGGCCCGCTGGCCCGCTGGGAGTCGGCGAGCGGGAGCGGGACTCGACGCACGCCTCGTGACGGCCATCGTTCGCCCCTTGCCCTTAAGACGGGGCAACCCGCTGCGCTGTGACACGCCAGGGCGGAACGCCGCCATGTCACAGGGACGCAGGGTCGTCCGTCTGTACCGATGGAGGCGCAGGCGGCCGTCGCGCAAGTGACCAGGCTGCGAGGTCGACGTTCAGCGCCCCGCCCCCCGCCGACCGACCGATGGGTGCGCCGTGGCCGCGCCTGCCCGCCTGCCGGTCGCTTACGGCAAGCCGCAGGAGGAGGACGGGATGTTCCTACGCGAGGCGCCCACCGAGCAGGCCTTCCACGAGGCGGAGACTCAGGTGTTCGCCAGGTACGGGCTGCGCGTGCGGGTCCGCCAGCTGCCAGGTCCACGCCGACGACGTGGCCGTCAGGACCCACCCGCTCGGCGGCCGGCAGCAGCACCGCTCCGGCGCCGGCGGCCACGTCCAAGACCCGTCCGCGTGGTTGCAGGCCGGCAACCTGGACCAGCCGCCGACCGTAGTGGGAGAACAACGTTGGGCCTACGCGCCCGAGGATCGGGGCGGCGCGCTCGAACACGCCCGCCGCCCCTCCCGCACCAGCGACGAGGTTGGGCGCGTGGGAGCGCGCTCGTCCTGGGCGGTAGCCGCTGCCGATGGATCATGCCAGTCGGGTGGCCCGCCGCGGCGCGCACGCGGCGGCGATGTCGTCAGCCAGCCGCTCGGTGTCCTCCGCCGTCAACGTCGAGATGGTCACCCGGATACCGGGCCGGCTGCGCAGGCGGAAGCGCTCCCCGGCGCGGACCGCCCAGCCCCTTGCGAGCAGGTCCTGGATCACGCTGGCCTCCTCGGCGACCGGGATCCACACGTTCACGCCCGAGCGGCCGTGCGCGGCGATGCCCCGCAGCTCCAGTGCTTGCAGGACCGTTGCGCGTCGTCGTGCGTAGGCGGTGCGCGCCTCCTCCAGCAGCGGCGGCGTGCCCGGAGCGGTCCACAGCGCCACGACAAGGCTCTGCAGGATGTGGCTGACCCACCCGGTCCCGAGTTGCTGGCGGCCCTGGACGCGAGCGACCGTGGTCGCGTCCCCGGCCAGCAGCGCCAGCCGCAGGTCCGGTCCGAGCCACTTGTTGACCGACAGGATCCTCGCCCAGCGGGCCATGCCGGGCTCGGTCAGCGTCACGGGGGGCGCGCCGGCGATCGGCCCGGCATGGTCGTCCTCGACCACCAGCACCTCGGGACGCGCCTGCAGGACCAGCCGCAGGGCGCTGGCGCGTGCTGGGCTGACCGCGGCGCCGAGCGGGTTCTGCGCCCGCGGCACGGTCACGAACGCGACCGCGTGCCGTGCCAGGGCCCGTTCGAGGGCCTCCGGCAGCGGACCGTCGTCGTCGACCTCCACCGGCTCCGGGTGCAACCCGGCCGCGCGAACCAGGTCCAGCAGGGGCGGATAGCCAGGATCCTCGACCGCGACCCGGTCGCCCGGACGGAGGTGCGCGGTCAGCACCCGCTCCACTCCGTCGAGCGCGCCGCTGACCACCGCGATGTGGTCGGCTGGGAAGCCGTCGGCGCGGAACTGCCGCTCGGCCAGTTCCGCGAGCTCCGCCAGCAGGGGATCCTCGCCGTACATGTGGTGGCGCCGGTCCACCTGGGCAAACGCAGGGTCGAGCGGGGGCAGCAGCGCCGGGTCGGCCCGGCCGTGACCGAGGTCGCGTACGCCAGGCGGCAGCGACGGGGGCCCGCTCAGCGGCAGTGGGGGCCGGGCGGCCACCACCGTGCCGCCCTTGCCCCTGGCAATGACGACGCCACGGGCGCGGAGGTGGGCGTAGGCGGCCGCGACGGTCGCGGCGCTCACCTCGAGACGCTCGCTCAGCCGGCGAATCGTGGGTAGCCGATCGCCTGGCCGTAGCCGGTTGGTGCGGACGGCCTCCTCGACGCTGTCGGCGATCTCCGACGCTGTCGCGCCGACCGGGATGTGCTCGGGCTCCACGCGGTCCGACCTCCGACGGGTCGCGGCTTGATCGTCCTCAGCAAGCGTGACTATCCTAGGGCGGCTTGTGATCTAGCTGCTTAACTATATGTACTAGATCATAACTCGCTGTGAGGAGGCAGCCATGCAAGCCGCCGTCCGCCCGGTCCTCAGCCAGGAGCTGCGTCGGGTCATCGCAGAGCAACGGCTTGGTTCCGTGGCCACGGTCTGCCCCGATAGCACCCCCAACCTCTCGCCCAAGGGGGACGGCCTCCCTGACGCGGTGGGACGCATCCGCAGCATTGTCCTGATCAAGGTGGAGCGCGCGTCCCCGCTCCTCTCGCCCGCCTACGACCTCGGCCAAAGTGAGCAGGAGGTCCGCGCGCGCTGGATGTCCCACTTCCAGCAGCTCTGGGAGGCCGCCGCCACGGTGGCCCGCAGCCAAGGCTGAGGGTTCGTGCCGATCGTGGCCCCGTGGCCCGGCTGGCCACGTCCCAGGGGCAGCAGCCCACGCGACCTCACGGGCGCCGGGGGGCTGGTGTGGCGCGTGGAGCGGGAGCGGCTGGTGGGGCTGGCCTACCGCATGCTGGGCAGCGTGGCCGACGCCGAGGAGGTGGTGCAGGAGGCGTTCCTGCGCCTGCACCGCACCCCCGGGGTCGCCGACCCCGCCGCGTGGCTGACCACGGTGGTCAGCCGGCTGTGCCTCGACCAGCTCGGCTCGGCCCGCTCCCGGCGCGAGGAGGCCTACGCCGGGCAGTGGCTGCCCGAGCCGCCGCTGGCCCGGCCCGGCCCCCAGGAGGAGGTGGCGCTGGCGGAGTCGGTGACCACCGCGCTGCTGGTGGTGCTGGAGGCGCTCAGCCCCTTGGAGCGGGTGGTGTTCGTGCTGCACGAGGCGTTCGGGTTCGACCACCCGGCGGTCGCGGCGGCGCTGTGCCGCAGCCCGGCGTCGGTGCGGCAGCTGGCCAGCCGCGCGCGCCGGCACGTGCGGGCGCGCCGGCCGCGCTTCGACGTCGACCCAGCCCAGCGCGACCGGGCCGCCCGGGCGTTCCTGGCGGCCTGCGCCGGTGCCGACCTCCAAGGGCTGCTGGCGGTGCTGGACCCCGAGGCGGTGCGGTGCTCGCGGTGCTGGACCCCGAGGCGGTGCTGCGCGCCGACGGCGGCGGCCCGTCCCCGCCACGCCGCCGTCAAGACGCCGCCAGCCCGCTTGGGGTGATCGGACGGCCAAGAACGCGCCATCCTATGGATCAGGCGCCGACGAGCGGCAAGCGCGCCGCGTTCCGTCCCCACCGCCAGGTGCCCGTGTCACAGGGATGCTGCGTCGTCCGTCTGTACGTATGGGGGCGCGAGGGAGTTGGCGCTGCCTCGTTAGCAGTGCGGGCGCTGCAGGCCGCCGGCGCAGCAGCGGTTTCCCTCCGCACCAGGCGGCGGCGGCCCCGAGACCGCGCTGGGCATCGTCACCCCCGACGCCTCGTCGTCGAACGTGACCGAGAGGTGGAGGATCACGGCCAGCGCGGCGAAGGCGAGCGCTCCGACCGCGAGCCTGGCCGGTCGGGCACCCACCGCCGCGGCGAGGGCAACGAACACCACGACCTCCAGCAGGATCAACACGACGGCCTCCCGGGCGGCCGCGGCGCCGGTCACCTTCCTGCGCATGCCGATCGCTTCCTTTGCGTCTGCTGCGTCCTTGGTGAGATCCGCGAAGGCCGGCACGATCATCCCACCGGCTCGAAGCGCCCGGAAGACCCCGCAGGCTCGGGCGAGAAGGAGCGAGATGCGATGAACGTTGAACTGGCGGTCG
>WNFZ01005978.1_pt1 | contig 11082 bp, 12 predicted proteins | sample 5400081 | NCBI WGS metagenome assembly WNFZ01 (sample SAMN13153365, study PRJNA577476) | soil metagenome | isolation source: 80 cm soil or saprolite under grassland replicate 1 | place: USA:California | collected 2016-06-15
TGTAGGCTTCCTGCGTGCGTTCGCCTTTGCCGTTGAGCTGCAGGGCGTTGATGGAGCGCTGATACCAGTCGGTCATCATGGGTCTCTCCTCGGTTGAAAGAGTGGATACCGCGCCGGGCGAATGCCCGGCCATCTCCGAAGAGAACAGAGATACGCTGGTGCGGCTAGACCCGCGGTCGGGATGGCCGGCTGGACGGAGAACTACTCTGGCGGAAAATGCAACCTGCCGCGAAGCGGCTTACTTGAACATGCCGTTGCAGCTGACTGTCACTCGCCCCGCGTGCGTGAGTACACGCTGCGGGGCTCGCGCCAGCAGCTGAACGCCGGTCGTTCGGCGCAGCGAGAACCTTGTGTAGCCCAACCGTCCGTGGGAGGATCGGACACATGTTGAGGGACACCTTGGCGAAGCTCCTGGAACTGCCGGCAACGGAGCGGGTCGACATCGCTATGGCCCTCTGGGACAGCCTCACCCCGGCCGAGCAGGAAGCCGAGTTCGATCTCACGCTCGAGCAACGCGCTGAACTCGACCGCCGCCTGGCTGAGCACATCGCTGACCCGGCTTCAGCCATCCCCTGGGACGAGGTGCGTCGGAAGCTCCTCCGAGGAGCGTGACATCACGTCTTGTTCTCCGCCCGCAAGCGGAGGCAGAGCTACTCGACGCCCGTGACTGGTACGAGGAACAGCGCCCTGGGCTTGGCAGAGCCTTTGCGGCAGAAGTCGACACGGTGCTTGCCCGGATCGTCCAAGCCCCTCTCGCGTACCCTCGTGTCCAAGGCGAGACACGCCGCGCGCTCGTGCGACGCTTTCCGTACGCGATCTACTTCCACGCGATGTCCGATGAGATCGTCGTGCTTGGCGTCATCCATGGTCGACGACACCCTCGACGCTGGCAGTCGCGGCGCTGACGTCGAACTTCGCAGTCGAGCCGACCGCGGCTCGCATTCGCTCTCGCGGCTGCTCACCGCGGCGTTCGACCCACACGGCGAGAGACGGTTGCTCGTCAGCGAAACAATTAGAGTGCGCGCGGGCAGGTCTCGAGGTCCTGGGCGTGAGGTGCGACAACGCCGGCCACCTCGCCCCGTGGCTGCTACGGCCGTGCAGGAGAACAGATGATGGATGACCATTCCTCGATGAAACGCCGGCTCGCCGCCATTCTCGCGGCCGACATCGCCGGCTACAGCCGCCTCATGGGCGAGGACGAAGCCGCGACGGTCCGCGACCTCAAGGGGCACCAGGCGGTGATTCTGCCGCTGGTCGGCCGTTACGACGGGCGCATCATCGACACCGCCGGCGACGGCATCCTGGCCGAGTTCCCGAGCGTGATCAACGCGACCGAGTGCGCGGTCGAGATCCAGACGATCATGGCGACGCGCAACGAGGCGGTGCCCGAGTCGCGCCGCATGCTGTTCCGCATCGGGATCAACCTGGGTGACGTCATCCACGACGAGACCCGGATCTACGGCGACGGCATCAACGTCGCGGCGCGCCTCGAGGGCATCGCCGAGCCCGGCGGCATCTGCATCTCCCGCCAGGTGTTCGACCAGGTGAGCCGCTCGCTCAAGGCGGATTTCCAGGCGCTCGGCCCGCGCACCTTGAAGAACATCGCGCAGCCTGTGGACGTCTTTGCCATCGCGCCGGCCGATCGCAACGCCGGACCGGGCGTGACGGCTCCCAATGCCCTCGACCTGAAGCAGGAGATTCGCTTCTGCACCGCGCCCGACGGGGTCCAGCTCGCCTACTCTATGATCGGCCAGGGGCCGCCGCTGGTGAAGACGGGCAACTGGATGACGCATCTGGAGTTCGATCTCGAGAGCCCGATCTGGCGGCATCTCTATCGGGAGCTGACGAAGGACCGCACACTCATCCGCTACGATGCCCGTGGCAACGGGCTGTCGGACCGGACCGTCGACGAGATCTCGTTCGACGCCTTCGTGAGCGATCTGGAGGCGGTGGTCGACGCTGCGGGACTCACGCGGTTCGCGCTGTTCGGCATCTCCCAGGGCTGCGCGGTCTCGATCGCGTACGCGGTACGACATCCCGAGCGAGTGTCGCATCTCATCCTCTACGGCGGCTACGCGCTGGGCTGGAACAGGCGCGCGCGCACCGCGGCTCAGAAGGAGGAGGACGCCGCCATGCTCACGCTGATGCGCCTGGGCTGGGGCAAGGAGAACCCGGCCTTCCGCCAGCTGTTCACCTCGCAATTCATCCCCGGAGGGACGAAGGAGCAGGCCGACTGGTTCAACGAGCTGCAGCGGGTCACGGTATCGGCGGACGTGGCCGCCCGGATTCGCGAGGCAAACGGCGAGACCGATGTCACCGCGCTGCTCCCGCGGGTGAGCGTGCCCACGCTCGTGCTACACGCGCGCGATGATGCACAAGTCCCCTTCGAAGCCGGGCGCCGCATGGCTGCCGGCATCCCGGGCGCCCGCTTCGTAGCCTTGCCGGGCCGCAACCACCTCTTCCTCGAAACCGAACCGGCCTTTGTCCAGTTCCTGGAGCACACCCGGGCGTTCCTCGCCACCTAAGCGGCTCGGCCGTTGAGCGCGTATCCAGCCTGCTGCGCCGTGGCGGCGAGTGGATCAAGCAACGACACAAGTTCTTTTGAACGCGACCGCCGAGGAGCTCCGGTCAAGCGAATCGCCGGAGACGGAGGCCAACTGGCCAACGCACGGGCAGGAGAGCGGCCGTCGAACAGCGCGTTCGACCGGCCCGCTGGCTCGCATTCGCTCGCCGCGGCCGGTCAACGCGAACGTTCGGCAAACGGTTCCGAGAACAGTGATTCCGGAGGTCTAGCCACAGAGTGGATTACGTATGATGCATCCGCACCCGTTTCGGTTCGGACTCCTGGGCGAGAGCGTGCGCTCGGCTACGGAGCTAGTGGAGACGGCGCGCCGTGCCGAGGGGGCGGGCTTCGCGACGTTTCTGCTCCGCGACCATTTTATCGCGGAGCCGTTCGGCCACCAGTTGGCCCCCCTGGCCGCCCTCGCGACCGCCGCCGCTGCCACGGCGACGTTGCGCGTGGGAAGCCTCGTGCTCTGTAACGACTACCGCCACCCGGTGCTCCTCGCCAAGGAGGTCGCCACGCTCGACCTGGTGTCAGGCGGCCGGTTCGAGCTGGGGCTCGGGGCCGGCTTCTCGCGACCGGAGTATGAGGCCGCCGGGCTGCCGTATGACCCGCCCGGCGTGCGCGTCGACCGTCTCGCCGAGGCGCTGCAGGTTGTCAAGGGGGTGTTCGGTGCTGCGCCGTTCACGTTCGCCGGCCGCTTTTATACCGTAACGAATCTGGAGGCCTTTCCCAAACCAGTGCAGCAGCCGCACCCCCCTATTCTGGTCGGCGCGGGAGGTCGGCGGATGCTCGCGATTGCGGCGCGCGAGGCCGACATCATCGGGATGCAGACCGCGACGCTGGGGACTGGGAGACGCGTCCCAGACCCAACGGGGCTCCTGGCAGAAACCATCACGGAGAAGATTGACTGGGTCCGTCAGGAGGCCGGCACACGCTTCGCCAACCTCGAGCTAAGCATCGTCGGCTCGGTCATCATCGCCGAGAACCGCCGGGAGGCGGCGGAGCGGCTCGTGCACGCGCGGGGATGGGAGGGCCTGTCTGCTGACAAGGTATTCGAGATGCCCTCCATCTTCATCGGGTCGGTGGGCCAGATCGTCAACGAGATGCAGGGACGTCGTGAACGCTACGGGATTTCATACTATGTCGTGCCAGATAGCAGCCTGGAGATGGTCGCACCGATCGTCGCACGCCTTGCGGGCGTGTAGGAGCCTGCCAGGCCACGGGCGGCGGCGGAGCCGACGCCACAGCGCCGAACAACCGCTTGCAGGTGGCCGCTTCCAGCGTCCGCTCGTGCCTCGCTCCCGCTTCCAGCCGCACCTGAAGCGCAGCGTTATCTGGGTTCTGTAGAATCAGCCTACCGGAGCTCTCGGCGTATACTCGTGGTCCAGAGGGTGTGAACGTTGATTACCTTCAAGGTCGAGGTTGAGCAAGAGGACGACGGCCGTTGGCTGGCAGAAGTGGTCGAGTTGCCTGGCGTTCTCGCGTACGGTGAGACGGAGCAGAGCGCGCTCTCAAGGGTCCAAGCTCTCGCCTTGAGGGTCATCGCCGAGCGCCTGGAGCACGGTGAGGCTGGTCCTGACCTGCTGAGCATATCCTTCAAGGCAGCATGAGCGCGTGGCCGAGCACCCGTGCTCGACGGGTGTCGGCGGCCCTCTTGAGGATCGGATGGGTGGTCAAACGTCAGTCTGGCTCCCATCGCACGCTGTCCCGCCCCGATTGGGCTGACTTCGTCTTCGCGTTTCACGACGACGAGGAGATCGGGCCACGCATGCTCGCCAGGATCGCGAAGCGGACCGCTTGCGGCCGGAAGACCTGTGAGCCAGGCGCGACCAGACACCTTCGCGCTGGAGCGGACGCGCTTCGCGCGCCGCTCACCGCAGCGTTATGCCACTTGTTGAGTTGGGGAGGGTGTTCCCGGGTCTCACCTGGTACCCTCGCCTTGGTGTGACTATGGGCCCGCTCGCCAGCTGGGAGGCGATCCGCAGGCGGCGGCTTCTCGAGACCCTGGATTCCAGATGCAGGTAGATCTCATCCTACGAATGCCGAAGGAAGGCGAGGAGGAGGAGTGTCTGCGCGCACACCGCGCTACGTCGCCCGAGGTCCCGCAGTTTCTTCATTACTACGAAGAAGGGATGCCGTTCTACCGCTATCTTGAGGTGCTCTCGGAACAGGGACGGGGAGTGAATCTTCCCCCGAACCACGTCCCCTCGACCTTTCTCTTCGCGTTTGCCCCAAGGAGAATTGTGGGCCGGGTATCGATTCGTCACTCCCTGAATACGTTTCTGCACCGGGTGGGCGGCCATATTGGCTACGTCGTCGTTCCGGAGTTCCGTCGAAGAGGGTACGCCACTATGATCCTCCGCCTGGCGCTCCAGATCGCCCACGAGAAGCTCGGCATCCAGCGGGTTCTGGTGACCTGCGACGACCACAACATAGGTTCGATCAGGACGATCGAGAAATGCGGTAGCATTCTCGAGAACATCGTCACCGGGCCGGACCTTGAGACACCGAAGCGTCGCTATTGGATCCAAGCGGGCTAGGCTAGACTTGAGTTGGAGCGGCATAACAACGCGTTCGACCGGACCGCTGGCGCGCGTTCGCTCGCCGTGGCCGGTCAATGCGGGCGTTGGCCACTGCTGAGATCGGGTATCCGTGTGCCCCTGCCACAGTTGACCGAGTATGGCGAGCTACCGCTTGGCGTGCACCCAGCGCCACTCCATGAAGTTCTCGATCGCTTCGGCGTCGGCTCCGACCAACGCAAGGCGCTGGCTCTTCGCCTCATGCGCGTTTATCGCGTAGCGCAGGCGAGCGGCCACTTGGCGCGGTTCGTGATCTTCGGGTCGTTCGTAACCGGCAAAATTGACCCGAATGATGTAGACGTCTTCCTGCTGATGGCCGATACGTTCGACGTATCCCGGCTGAGCGGGGACGCCTCGCTGCTTTTTGCCCATGCCGCCGCTCAGGCGCACTTCGGCGCCAGCGTGTTCTGGCTGCGGCGGTTGGCGGCGTGGCCAGATGAGCCGAGAGCGATAGAATTCTGGCAAGTGAAGCGCGGCGGTGGCCGGAAGGGCATCGTCGAAGTCATGCCGAGGGAGGCATCATGATCAGCAACGACCAAGAGCTCCATGCCACGCTCGAGCGCATCCGCCACCTTCAGATACAGGTTGCCCATCTCCGCACGACGGAGACGAATCCCGGGAACTATCACCTGTCCGCATCCGGGTTCCTTGCCGAGGTCGACCGGATGCAGCTTGAGGTTCGCGAGTATCTTTCTTTGCATCCCGGTGAGTTGAAGGCAAGTGCTTGAGGCCGCGAGGGCCGACCGAGCGTGGCTAGCAAGCCATTTCACCTGCCGCCGGGCCTCGCTCCCAACGGTCGCTCGGTTCGCCGCAGGTAGCGGCAGCGTTCGCCGCATAGGGAGAGCAACCAGGCGTTGAGGGGCGTAGTGCGTCGGTGCCGAGGCTGGAGACGTATGGCGTCCATGGATGCCACCGCGTTCATCGCCGTTCTCATCGTGCTTCTGGCCACCACAGTCGTCACCGCGCCGCTCGCCTCCGAGGCGCAGCAGGCGGGCAAGATCGCCCGGATCGGCCTGTTGTGCGCGACCCGGTGCGAAGGCGCGGGGCTCGACGTGCTCCGCGCGGGGTTGCGGGATCTGGGCTGGGTCGAGGGGCGCAATCTGGTCATCGAGGCCCGAGCAGCGGGCGGCCAGCTCGACCGACTGCCGGCGCTGGCCCGGGAGCTGATCGCCCTCAATCCGGACATCATCGTCGCGTCGGCGCCGCAACCCAGCCGGGCGGCGAAGGACGCGACGTCGGTCCTCCCCGTCGTCTTCTTCGGGGTGGCCGATCCCGTCCGCGTCGGGCTCGTCCAGAGCCTCGCCCGTCCGGGCGGGAACGTCACGGGAGTCGCGACCCTGGTGCCGGGCGGCTTCATGGCCAAGCAGCTCGAGCTGCTCAAGGAAGGGGTGCCCGGTGCGTCACGCGTTGCGACGCTCGGCAACCCGACGAACGACGTCTATCGCGTGACGTTCCCTGTCGAGATACCGCCGACCGCTCGGGCGCTGGGACTCCGGCTCCAAGTCCTCGAGGTGTCGGAGCCCGGGCAGATCGAAGGCGCCATCGAAGCCGCGGTGCGGGAACGGGCCGACGCCCTCCACGTGCTCGGAGACCCCATCTTCCACAGCCCGCCAACCCGCCTCCCGGAGCTGGCCGCGCGAGCCCGCCTGCCGGCGATCTACATCTCCGCCGAGCTGGTCCGGGCGGGCGGGCTCATGTCCTACGGCACGAACCTCCCCGAGCTGTCGCGTCGCGCCGCGACCTACGTGGACCGGATCCTGAAGGGAGCGAAGCCCGCCGAGCTCCCCGTCGAGCAGCCCACGAAGTTCGACCTCGTCATCAACCTCAGGACCGCCAAGGCGCTCGGGCTCACGATCCCGCCGTCGCTCCTGCTGCGAGCCGACCAGGTCATCGAATGAGCGAAGCCGAGCAGGATGCTGCATCGGCTCGGCGTCGGTTCGCGCCGAACTCTTATCAGGCCCCCGGTCGTCAAGAGGACAAACTGGTCCATTCGCGGGAGCAGGGGGGTCGGCCCCGCGTGAGACAGCGACCTCGTGCGGCGCAGCGAGCCGTGCGCTGACTTGATTTCCGAACGCGGCGTCAAACCCTGTGGTCTGCACCAAACACGTATTGGCGGGTGTTTGTTTGGCCACAATCACCTTACCCTGTCGCGTGGCAAGGCGGGGCCTGGATGAGGATCAACGCGCTGCAGCGGACCGGCTCCGCCGGCCGCTGAGCGGTACGTTCGGCGCACAGACAGAGGGGGACCGCGAGGTCGATGTCCCCGGAGCGATACGGTGAGACTCGCACCGAGAAGCCGCCGTGCGGTGAGTTCGGTCAACGCGTGAGAAACGCGCGCTGGGTTCACCCGCAGGTGGCAATGCGGCTCGCTACGATCGCCGCCGCCCTTGTTTACGCGGCAGCGGGCCAGGGGCTCGCGTTGCCCGCCCTTGGCCGCTGAGCGTGACGTTGGGCGGCTCTCGTCCAGGCGCCAGATCGATGAACGATGCTCAAACCGTTAGAGACGCCGAGGATACTGCCATGTCAATCACGGTCGTGGAAGCGCGCCCCGATTCTGCCGAGGCCATACAACTCATCGCGGAACTTGACGTGCATCTCGCGGGGCAACCGTATCCGCAAGAAAGCCGCCACGCGTTTAGCATCGCTAAGCTCCTACGGGAGGGCGTCGCTTTCTTTGTAACGCGGTATGCGGGCCAGCCGGCCGGGTGTGGCGGCCTAAAGCTATTTGGCCGAGAGTACGGCGAAGTCAAGCGGATGTATGTGCGTCCCGACTATCGCGGATTAGGGTTGGGTAAAGGCATGCTCACTCACTTGGCAGAGTACGCGCGCGAACGGCAGGTGCGCGTGTTACGCCTGGAGACGGGGATATATCAAACGGAAGCGATGAGACTATACGAAGGCTTTGGATTTCAGCGCCGTCCGCCCTTTGGGGAATACCAAGACGACCCGCTGAGTGCCTATTACGAGAAGACCATCGCGTGAGCGCGGCCGGACCTTGCAGAAACCGCTGAGCCGTAATGATAGCGCCGCCCAACCACCGCATGCATCCGACAGGCTTTGCCTCGCTGCGCTCGGCTCGCCTGCGGCTGATGCGGAGCGGTGGGCGGACCAGAGATTGATACGACGTTGGTCCGGGCGGATCAGGTCATAGAATGATCTCGCGTCGCAGCTTCCTGATTTCGTGTACTGGCGTCTTTCCCGCGCCGCTGGCGGCGCGGGCGCAGCAGGCGGACCGAGTGCGGCGCATCGGCGTGCTAATGAACAATGCTGAGGACGATCCGGAATCGAAGGCCGAGCTTGCCGCATTCCGGCAGGGGCTCCAACAGCTCGGGTGGTCGGAGGACCGTAACATCCGTATCGACACCCGTTTTGCGGCCGACAGACCGGATCAGTATCAGGTGCTCGCAAAGAAACTGGTCGCCCTGCAACCCGACGCCATCTTCGCCTATACGACGCCAATCACCGCTGCGCTGCAGCGCGAGAGTCGCACAATCCCGATCGTGTTCGCGCAAGTCTCTGATCCGGTCGGCTCCGGATTGGTCGCGAGCATCGCGCGGCCGGGCGGCAATCTGACGGGTCTGCTGCTGTACGAGAAGGGAATTACCGGTAAGTGGGCAGCAATGCTCAAGGAGATCGCGCCGCATCTAAAGCGCGTCGCTCTCCTGGCGAACCCCAAAACTACTCCCTATGATTACTTTGTGCGCTCGGCTGAGACCGCAGCTCCGTCGCTCGCGATCACGCTTGTGCCAACCCCCGTCGAGAACGCTGCTGACATCGAGCGCGTCCTCGCAGCTTTTGCGGGCGCGCCAAAGGGCGGCTTGCTCGTTTTGCCGAGTGGCACGACCACCTTGCACCGTGACCTGGTCATTGCGCTCGCGGCACGGTATCGCTTGCCGGCGGTCTATCCATTCCGTTTCTACGTCAAAGCCGGCGGCCTCGTGTCGTACAGTACCGACCTCGTCGACCAGTCCCGACAGGCGGCATCGTATGTCGACCGCATTCTGCGCGGCGCCAACCCCACCGAACTTCCAGTGCAGGCGCCTCTCAGATATGTAACCACCGTCAACCTGAAGACAGCGAAGGCGCTCGGCCTCACGCTCCCGCAGTCACTGCTGCTGCGAGCGGACGAGGTTATCGAGTGACTTGTGTCGAAGCAGTGGAGCGACGGCCAGCCGGTCGACGATGGGCTTCGGTGTCTTCGCCGGCGCCCAGAGCTCCGCCCACGTGCTGAGCGACGCGTCGGGCTGCCCCTTCTCCGTCATGGTGGGGACGTTGGCGATGGCGGGGATGCGCCGGGTGGCGCTCGTCACCAGCGGGGTCACGTCGCCCGAGCGGATGACCGACAGCATCGGGCTCAGCGCGGCGGCGCCGACCTGGACGTGGCCGCCCAGGAGGGCGTTCTTCACCGGTCCCGAGCCGGCGAACGGGACGTGGCCGATGTCGATGCCGTAGGCGAGCTTGAGCAACTCCATCGTGAAGAAGCTGTTCGTGCCCTGCCCGGCGGACCCGTAGGTCAGCGTGCCGGGGTTCTTCTTCGCGTGGTCCACCAGCTCCTCGAGTGTCTTCCAGGGCGCGCCCGTCTTGACCATGACCGTCTGGGAGTCGACGGCATACGCCCCGATCGGCGTGAAGTCCGAGATCTTGTACGGGACGTCGGGCTGACTCGCCGGCAGGATGGTCAGCGTCGAGCGGACCGTGGCCGCCAGCACGTAGCCGTCGGGCTTGGCCTTGGCGACGGCGTCCATCCCGAGGGCGCCGCCCCCGCCCGCCTTGGTGACAGCACGACGGGGACGCCGAGGTTCGACGCGAGCGCGGGCTGGATGAGTCGAATCGCGGTGTCGGTCGGGCCGCCCGGCGCGAACGGGATGATGAACTCGACGGGACGCGCCGGATAGGCCTGTCCGAGGGCCATCGTCGCGCCGAGGGCGACGGCGAGGGCCACGAAGGCGAGGTGGAGCGGCGTCTTCATCGGATCACTCCTCGTCGTGTTCGATCAGTGCTCGTCGCGGACCAGGGGAAACGACCAGGGGCTCATCTGCTCGGCGGTGCGACCGAGGGCGTCCCACTCCGGCAACCGGGCCCACACCTCCTCGCCGGCCGCCTGGGCCTCCCGGCGGAGTGCCGCGAGGTCGACGCCGGGGATCGCGCGCTCCCTCATGCGGACCACCCCATCCACGATGACGGTCTCGACATCGTCACCGATCCCGCACTCGACGACGCTCTTGATGGGGTCGCGCACCGGGCCGAACCGGAGGGTGTCGCCCCCGCTCAGGTCGATGATGACCAGATCGGCCTTCGCACCCGGCGCGAGCCGGCCGAGGTCGTCCCGGCCGAGCGCGCGGGCGCCCCCGAGCGTCGCCGCCGTGAACACCTCGGCGGCGGAGGCCGCGAAGAGATCGTGGGTCACGACCTTGCCCGAGTAGGACGCGATGCGCATCTGCATGATCAGATCGCGGGGATACGTGTCGGTGCCGAGCGCCAGGTTCACGCCGGCGGCGCGATAGCGCGGCCAGGAGTCGAGCGACCGCCCGCGCCGCGCGATGTTCACCGGACAGTGCGAGACGGTGACGCCGCGCGCGCCCATGATCTCGAGATCGCGGCCGCCGGAGTAGCTCAGCAGCCGGTTCTCGGCGATCAGGTTGCCGTGGCCGATCGTCACGTCGCGACCGAGGAACCCGAGCGAGTCCAGCAGCTCGATCGGCGTGAGGCGGTGCTCCGTCACGATCTGGAAGAACTCGTGCACGTTGTAGGCGGCGTGGGTGACGATCGGCATCCCGAGCTCGTCGGCCGCCTTCCGCGTCGCGCGCAAGAGCTCGGGGCTGCACGTCTCCACCTCGCGGGGGGCGAGGAGACCACGGAGGCGACCGCCGGCGGCGCCGTCCACTTGTTTGATGAACGCCAGGGCACTCGCGAACTCGCGGAGGCCCGCCGCCTCGT
>WNFZ01010004.1_pt1 | contig 11081 bp, 9 predicted proteins | sample 5400081 | NCBI WGS metagenome assembly WNFZ01 (sample SAMN13153365, study PRJNA577476) | soil metagenome | isolation source: 80 cm soil or saprolite under grassland replicate 1 | place: USA:California | collected 2016-06-15
GCGTCCCCGGCAAGGAACACCCTGCCCTTGCGGAATGATTTCGCCACGCGCTGGTGCACCCGGTAGATGTTCCGGTGCGCGAGGAGTTCCACCGGGTGGTGGTCGACCAGCTTTCCCAGCCGCCGGCGCACGGCGGCGTCCGAAAACGCCCGCTCGTCGCTTTCGTTCTCGCGCGCGGGGAACACGGCGCGCCAGCGCCCTTTCAGGTCGTCGCCCATGACCTTGAAAAGGTTGGTCCACTCCTGCGGGTCGGAGATGTAGCTGCGCGGGCAGCAGCCGAGCGCAGCCTGGAAGTCGAACAGCGTCGTGAGGACCAGAAACCGCTCGGGCCAGGTGTAACCCTCGAACGCGATGTTCAGGCACCTGCGCACCGTGCTGCGCCCGCCGTCGCAGCCGATCACATAGTCGAAGACACGCTGCTCCGCGCCGCTCGTAGTGACACGAGCGCCGGCGGGGTCCTGCGCCACATCGGTGATGCTCGTGCCGAGCCGCAGCTCGACATTGCCCATCGCGGCGAGCCGCCACAGGCCCAGCTCGCAGAGCTTGTGCTGCTCGGTCTGGACGACGAATGGATAGGGTGTCTCGTCGCGCAGCACCTCGTGATCGAACTGCGCGACGAGCTTCTTCGTCGCCCCGTCCCAGAACTGGAAGTGACGGGCGACAAGCCCCAGCGACTGGAACTCCTCGAGAAGCCCGAGCTCGGCGAGCATCTCGAGCGTGGAGGGGTGCGTGGTCGCCGCGCGCGGGCTGTGGTCGATCTCCCGCTCCGCCTCGAAGAGCGTGACCCGCATCCCCTTGCGGGCGCAGGCGATCGCGGCGACGACGCCGACCGGGCCGGCACCGACGATGCCCACTTGCCCCGTCATCGGGCAGGGCGGGACTTCAGTACGTGCCGGTGTGCCTGCCCGGCGCCGGCAATGCCTCGACCGTCGCCCGCTTCGAGTGCTCCGCCGCAAGCAGCAGGTACATCGCCGGGACGACGAAGAGCGTGAACAGCGTCCCGATCGCGACCCCGGTCGCGATCACCAGCCCCATGTGGAAGCGGCTTACCGCGCCCGCCCCGCTCGCGATGAGGAGCGGAACCACGCCCAGCACCATCGCGCCGGTTGTCATCAGGATCGGACGAAGGCGGATGCCTGCGGCTCTTTCGATCGCCTCGCGCTTGGAAAGCCCCTGCTTCTGCTGGTTGTTGGCGAATTCCACGATCAGGATGCCGTGCTTGCTGATGAGCCCGATCAGCGTCACCAGACCCACCTCGGTGTAGATGTTGAGGCTCGCGCCGCCGATCCCGAGGCTCACGAAGATGAGCGCTCCGCAGATCGACATCGGAACCGAGACGAGGATGATGACCGGGTCGCGGAAGCTCTCGAACTGCGCCGCGAGGGCGAGGAAAATGATGACGAGCGCGAAGAAGAACGTGACGATCAGCCCGGTCGATTCCTGGATGTACTGCCGCGAGGGGCCGGAATAGTCCACCGCGTACCCCTGGGGAAGCGTCCGCGCGGCGAGATTCTGGAGGTGGGCGATCGCCTCGCCCTGGGTGATGCCGGGGAAGGGCACCCCGGCGATGGTCGCCGCGTTCTGCTGCTGGAAGCGATTGAGCGCCTGCGGAACGGTCTTCGTCGTGATGTGGACGAGAGTCGAGAGCGGAATCGAGCTGCCGCTCGCGGTGCGGATATAGGTATTGTTCAGCTGGTCGGCGTTCAGCCGGTCGGCCTGCTGCACCTGGGGGATCACCTTGTAGGCGCGGTCGTGGAAACTGAAGTAGTTGACGTAGCCGCCGCCGACGAGCGAAGACAGCGCCCCGCCCACGTCTTTCATCGTCAGCCCGAGCTGGGCCGTCAGCTCCCTGTCGATGACGATCGTCGACTGCGGCAGATCGTACCTGAGGTCGTTGTCGACGAAGATGAACATGCCGCTCTTCTGCGCTTGCTGATGGAAAGCGGAGGCCACCTCGTTCAGCCGCTCGAAGGGGTCCGTGGTCTGGATGACGAACTGCACCGGAAGACCGAAGGCGCCGGGAAGCGGCGGCGGCTGGAACGCCGCCGCGCGCAAGCCCGCGATCTGCCCGAGCTCGTTCTGGAGGACCGGCTGAAGCTGGGCGGCCTTGAGCTTGCGCTCGCTCCAGGGCTTGAGCACCATGCCGGCGATCGTCTGCCCCGGGACGTCGAGCTGGAAAACATGGTCGGTCTCGGAGTGCTTGACGAAAGTCTCGTACACCTCGCGCGTGTAGAGCTGGCGCTGCTGCAGCGTCGAGTTGGGCGCGGCCTGCGACGAGCTGATGATCACGCCCTGGTCCTCCGGGGGCGCGAGCTCCGACTTCGCGGTCGCGTACAGGAAATAGATGCTGCCCAGCACGACGAGCGCGAAAACTCCGGTCACGGGCACCCAGTCGAGCGTGCCGTGCAGCAGGCCCTCGTAGCGACGGTGCAGGGCGTTGAAACTGCGGTCGAGCAGCAGCACGAGCTTCGCATCCCAGCTCTTCTGGCTCGGGTCGTGGGGCTTCAATAGCCGCGAGCACATCATGGGCGAAAGCGTGAGCGCGACGACCGCCGACACGACGACCGCGCCGACGAGCGTGAAGGCGAACTCCGTGAACAGCGCCCCGGTCAGCCCGCCGAGGAAGCCGATCGGCACATACACCGCCACGAGCACGACCGCCATCGCGATGATGGGGTTGGCCAATTCTCGCGCGGCGAGGATCGCCGCCTGCGCCGGCTTCATGCCCTCGTCTATGTGGCGGTTGACGTTCTCCACCACGATGATGGCATCGTCCACCACGAGGCCGATCGCGAGAACGAGCGCAAGCAGCGTCAGCAGGTTGATCGAGTAGCCGAGCGCGAACATCAGCGTGAACGCGCCGATGAGCGACAGCGGGATCGCCACCGTCGGGATCGCGACCGAGCGGACCGAGCCGAGGAAAGCGAACACGACGAGCGTGACGATGACGAGCCCCTGCGCGAGCGTCCACACGACTTCGTCGATCGCGCTGTTCACGAACTTGGTCGAGTCGTAGACGACCTCGCCCTGCAGTCCCTGCGGCAGCTGCGCCTTGATGCCCGGGAAGACGTTGCGCACGCGCGCTATGACATCGAGCAGGTTCGCCGCCGGCGCGACGCTGATGCCGATATAGACGGCCTTCTTGCCGTCGAAGCCGACTTCCGAATCGTAGTCCTCGGCGCCGAGCGTCACGTTGGCGACGTCGTCGAGGCGGACGATCGCGCCGCCCTGCTGCTTGATGACGAGGTTCTTGAACTCCTTGACCGAGCGCAGGTCGGTCGACGCGGTGAGATTCACCTGGACCATCTGTCCCTTGGTCGCGCCCACCGCGGACAGAAAATTGTTGGCCGCGAGGGCAGCGCTCACGTCGACGGCGGTGAGGTTGTAGGCCGCGAGCTTGTCCGGATCGAGCCAGGCGCGCATCGCGAAGAGCTTGCCGCCGAGGATGTCGGCCGACTGCACGCCTTCGACCGCCTGCAGCTTGGGCTGCACCACGCGGATCAGGTAGTCGGTGATCTTGTTGGGCGCAAGCACGTCGCTCGCGAAACCGATATACATCGCGGCGATCGTCTGGCCGACCCTGACGGTGAGCACCGGCTGCTGCGACCCCGGCGGGAGCTGATTCAGAACGGCGTTGACCTTGGTGTTGATCTCGGTGAGCGCCTTGTCGACCTCATAGTTCAGGCGCAGGGCGATGGTGATCGTGCTGACGCTCTGGCGGCTGACCGAGCTCATGTAGTCGATGCCGTTCGCCTGCGCGATGGAATTCTCGAGCGGCGCGGTGATGAACCCGGCGACGAGCGCCGGGTCCGCCCCGACGTAGGTGGTGGTCACGGTCACCACCGCGTTCTGCGTGCGCGGGTATTGCAGGACGGGCAGGAGCCCGATCGAGCGCAAGCCGAGCACGAAGATCGTCAGGCTCACGACCGTCGCGAGGACCGGCCGCTCTATGAAGATGTCGGTGAACTTCCTCATTTGCGCACCTCGCTCACTGGTCCTTGGGTTTGGGCGCCGGCTCGTTCGCCGGCTGGATCGAATTGTTGATGATCACGGGCACCCCCGAGCGCAGCTTGATCTGTCCGGCGGTGACCACCGTGTCGCCTTCCTTGATGCCCGAGAGGACTGCGACCTGGTCGCCGCGCGTGCCGCCGATCGTAACGAACTTCTGCTGCGCGAGGAGCGATGCCTTCCCGTCCTGGCCCTTTTGCTCCTCCACGACGAACACGGTGTCGCCGTAGGGATTGTAGGAGACTGCCGTCTGCGGCAGCGTGACGAAGCGCTGCGGTCCGCCCGAGGCGATGGAAACCGTGGCGAACATCCCCGGCAGGAGTCTGCGCTTCGGATTGCGCACGGTGCCCCGCACCTGGACGTTTCGCGTCGCCGGATCCACCTTCGGGTCGATCGAGCTGATCTCGCCCGGGAACTGCTCCCCGGCGAAGGCGTCGGTCTTGAGCACGATCCTTTGCTTCAGCACGATTTTCCCGAGCGACTTTTGCGGCGCGTAGAAATCAACGTAAACCGGATCGAGCGCCTGCAGCGTCACCAGCTTGGTCCCGGCGGTCACGTACTGCCCGATGTCGACCGCGCGGATCCCGAGGCGCCCGTCAAAGGGCGCGCGAACGAGCTTCTTGTTCACGAGCGCCTGCTGCTCGGCGAGCTGCGCCTTCGCGCTCTTCAGGTTCGCGGCGTCGGCGTCCACCACCGCGCGGCTCACCGCCTGGATCTCCAGCTGCTTCTGATCGCGCTGGTAGTTGATCTCCGCGAGCTCGGCCGCCGCCGCGAGCGACTGCAGCCGCGCGAGGTCCGACTCGGCATTGAGCTGGACGAGCGGCGCGCCGGCCTGCACTTCCCCGCCCGAGTTGAAATGGATGGCGGTGATGACCCCGGGCACCTCGGCCGCGATGTCGGCGCCGCGCACCGCGCGCAGCGTCCCCACCGCCTGGAACTCGCCCTGCCATTCGGAGAATTCCGCCCTGGCCGTCGAGACGGTCTGCGGCGGGATGACGCCGACCGGAATGAATTTGCGCATCATCGCGGGCTTGACGAGCAGTTGGTAGACCAATATCCCGCCGAAAACGAGCCCGACGGCGCCCAACATGATAAGCATGCGTTTAGTCATCGAATGCGACTCCTTGGAATTCCTTTTGCCGGCTCAGTTCGCGAGCGCGGACGGCGCCTCGCCCGCCGGCTCGCCGCGCTTCCACCACCCGCCGCCCAGCGCCTGGAACAGCGCCGCCGTGTCCGCATAGCGGGCGGCCTGCGCCTGCACCAGCCCTATCCGGGCCTGCTCGTACTGGCGCTGCGCGTTGAAGAGCGCGAGATAGTTGGCGGCGCCGAATTGAAGCTGCATGCGCGTCACTTCGAGGCTTTCGCGCGCCGCGGCCTCCGCCTCCGCCTGCGCCTTGAGCGCGGCCGCGTCGAACTCGAGCGCGAGCAGCACATCGGCCACGTTCTGGAAAGCGCCGAGCACGGTCTGCCGGTACTGCGCGAAGGCCTGGTCGTAGGCGGCGATGGCGCCGCGCTTTCTCGCCTGGAGCTGGCCGGCGTGGAAAATCGGCTGCAGCAGGCTCGCGCCGATGTTCCACAGCTGCGTGCCTGGATCGAAAAGATTTCCGGCGCTGGTCGCGGCGGTGCCGTAGCTTCCGCTCAGGGTCAGCTGCGGGAACATAAGCGCCTGGGCGACACCGATGCGCGCGTTGGTCTGGTGCAGGATCGCCTCGGCCGCGCGGATGTCGGGCCTCTGCCGCACCAGATCCGAGGGCACGCTCACCGGGAGGGCCTGCGGCAGCTGGAACGCGCCGAGATCGAGCTCGGGCAGCATCGCTTCGCCCGGAAGCTTGCCGATCAGCACCGCGAGCTGATTGCGGGTCTGCGCGAGCGCCTTCTCCAGCGGCGGCAGGTTCGCTCGCGTCTGCGCGAGCTGCGCCCGCTGCCCGAGCACGTCCGAGCGCGCGACGGCGCCGAGGGCGAATTGCTTCTCCACGAGCTGCAGCTGGCGATCCTGCGCCTCGACGATCTCGCGCGTCGCGCGGACTTGCTCGCGCAGCGACGCTTCGCGAAAAGCGGTGGTCGCGATGTTCGACGTGAGCGACAGGTAGGCGGCCTCGATCTGGAAGCGCTGGAACTCGATCCCCGCCTCCAGCGCCTCGAGCTCGCGTCGCGCGCCGCCCGCGACGTCGATGGCGTAGGAGACGTTGACCGAGGCGTTGTACAGGTTGAAGACGTTGGTGGGAATCGACGGATTCCCGAATGTCGCGCCGGTAATGCGTTGCCGCTTCGCCCCCAGACTCGCGTCGACGCTCGGGTAGAGCACCGCGTACTGGGCGTTGAGATTCTCCTGCGCCTGGAGCAAGGCGGCCTGGGCGGCTTCGAGCGTCGGATGGCCGGCGAGCGCCGTCCGGATCAGCTCATCGAGCGCCGCAGAACCGAAGAGCTTCCACCAATCGGCGGAAATCTCCGCTCCCGCTTCGAAGCGCTGCGCCTCTCCGCCGCGCACCGCGGCCGCTTCGGTCCGCTCAGGCTGCGGCCTTTCGGTATAGGCGCCGGCGGCGGGCGCTTCCGGCGCCCGATAGTCGGGCCCCACCGCGCAGGCCGCGAGAAAAGCGGTCGTCCCGGCGATCGCAAAGCTTCGCAGCGTAACAAGCGCCGTCATTTCTTTTCCCTCGCATGCTTACCCTCTTCTTTCGGGCCGAGGCCGACGACGAGCGCACGGACCGCCTCCCGCAACTGGCGGTGCGCCTTGGCTTCGCCTCCGGAGCCTCCGTGGAAAAAATGGTCGCGCAAGGCCGTGTTGAAACTCACGGCGAGCATCAGGTCGGCGACCGTCTCGGGCACGGCGGCGGGCAGCACCCGCCCGAGTTGCTGCTCGGCGCGCAGATAGGCCGCGATCACGGAGGTCGTGCGCCCCGGACCCATCGAGCGCTCGTGCATCATGCCGCGCACGCGCGCAAGCAGTTCCTGGTCCGCGAAAAGCGAGCATACGAGCGGCGCGATCCGGTGATGAAAGGCGAACGCGCTCTCCAGCACCCGCTCGAGGTTCTTCTGCACGGTGTTCTGCCCGATCTGCAGAGGAAGGCCCTGCAGCACATCGGGGAAATCGCCGAGCTGGTGCAGCACCACCGAGAGAATCAGCTCGGCCTTGTCGCCAAAATGATGGTAGAGCGCGCCTTCGGCGACTTTCGCCGCGCGCGCGATGTCGCGCGTGGTAACGCAGCCCAGCCCCTGCGAGCACAGCAGCCGCTCGGTCGCGGCGATGAGTTTCTCCTTCTGGTCGATCGCCGGAGGATGGGGATTGACGCGGGTTGCGGCGGGCCTGGCCATGCGGGATCGGGGCTGGGGGAAGAGTTCGAATTGAGCAAACGCTCAGGCATTATGAGCACTTGCTCAATAAAAATCAAGACCCGCTCAAAACGCGGCCTTGCGATTCCCTGCGGCAGCCAGGGTTGGTGAGGGTCAGGCCGCGACGCGGCTCTTCTGCTTCTGCTGCGCGGCCTTGGCGTGCATCGCGGCGTAGGCCTCGTGCGCGGCGGCCTCCGCGTCGCCGACGTGGATCGCGAGGCCCATGTCGGAGAGCACCGAGCCGAGCGCCGACAGGCACAGCATCACGTTGTCCGGGCGACACGAGTAGCCCATGATCCCGATGCGCCAGATCTTGCCGGCGAGCGGGCCCAGCCCCGCGCCCATCTCGAGGCTGAATTCGTTGAGAAGCGTCTTCCTCACGTCGGCTTCGTTCACACCCTCCGGACAGCGCACCGCGTTCATCTGCGGCAGCTGGTACTGCTCCTTGACGAGGAACTTGAGCCCCATCGCTTCCAGGCCGGCTTTCAGCGCGTTGTGATGGCGTTGGTGCCGTGCCCAGGCGTTTTCCAGTCCTTCCTCTCGGATCAACAGCAGCGCCTCGTGCAAGCCGAAGAGCGAAGTGGTGGGCGCGGTGTGGGGATAGGTGCGCGCGGGCGAGCCCCAATAGCCGAGCAGCAGGTTCATGTCCATGAACCACGAATGGATCTTGTCCTTGCGGCTCTTCACGTAATCGACCACGCGCTCGGAGAAGGACACGGGCGACAACCCGGGCGTGCACGACAGGCACTTCTGGCTCGCCGAGTAGATCGCGTCGATCTCCCATTCGTCGACGAGCACGGGCGAGCCGCCGAGCGTGGTCACCGCATCGACGATCGCGAGCGCGTCGTACTTGTGATTTTCACGAGGGTCTTCGCGTCCGACTGCACGCCGGTGGAAGTCTCGCCGTGAATGAAGGCGATCACGCGCGCGTCGCGATTCTTTTTCAGCGTGTCCTCGAGCTTCTGCGGATCGACGGGCGAGCCCCACTCGTCCTCGACCACGATCGCCTTGCCGCCCATGCGCTCGACGTTCTCGATCATGCGGGCGCCGAACACGCCGTTCTTGCACACGATCACCTTGTCGCCGGGGCGCACCAGGTTCACGAAGCAGTACTCCATGCCGACCGAGCCGGGCCCGGAAAGCGGGAAGGTGAGCGGGTTCTTCGTCTGATAGACGTAGCGCAAGAGCGCCTTCAGCTCCTCCATCATCTCGACGAACACCGGGTCGAGATAGCCGATCGCCGGCTGGCTCATGGTCGTCAGCACCCTGGGATGGATTTCCGTCGGTCCAGGGCCCATAAGCGTCCTCTGCGGGGGGTGGAACGAGCTGATGCGTTTGGCGGGCGCGAAATCGTTCATGGCTTCCTTTCCCGAAAGAGGCGACCCGAAGAGATGGCCCTCGGGACGCGATTTGACCTTCACCGGCTTCTTGGCGTGGGCTTCGTTGAGCACTTCTACCGCTGCGATTCTGCCGCCGGAAACGTGCTCGACTTCCATCGCCCAGCGCGCCGGCACATAGCCGCACTTGACCCAATTGTTAACCACCGCCCGATCGAGCCGGAACGCGCGGGCGACTTCCGCTTGGCTGCCGAAGATTTCTACGAGACGGGAGGCGCAGTTCATGGTCGAGTTACGCAAAGGCTATCATGTCAAACTAGGTTTGACAATTAATCGCGCAAGAGCAGGCGAAACCTTTTGCCGATACTCCGAACTCGGTGCTGCGGCGGATCGCGGGGCTGGATGCAAGCGATGGCAGTAGCGGCCTGGGCAAGAAGCGCACATTTTTTTCGAAAGATGAGGATGCGGGCGCGCAGAAAACCCCGCAACACGCGTATAGAGCACCACTGCTGAAGATCCTGAAGAAGCACCGCGGCCAAGCGAGCCGTACGCAGGTGCTTCGGGAACTCGAGTCAATACTCGGTCAGAGCCTTACCGCACATGATCGCAAAAAGATCAAGACTGGCGCCGTGCGTTGGGAGCGAACCGCTGAGTGGGAGGTGCGTCTCATGCGCGAGGAGCAGTTGATTCAGCCCGTCGAAAACACCGCGCGCGGTGTTTGGGCGCTGACGTCTAAGGGAATGGAGGCGGCCGGCAAGCTGTGACTCCGCACCTCCAACACTTCAAAAGACACAGGCAAATGAAAAGGTTTGTTGTTCATTGGGCCTTGTCTTTCGCGAATCCTCCGTCACGACATAGTTGACCCCTATTCAACCCTTTTTGAGAAGAGCCATAACCTCCTCCTGCGATTTGAGCGGTCGTCCTTTTTGACGCTCCCGTGTCTCGGCGAGGACTTCGCTGAGCTTTCGGACTCGCCTGAGGCCGGCCAGCGGCTTCTTTCCCGGCGTCACTTTCCCCAGCTCCGTGATCAGTTCGACCAGGTTCGCATTACGGCCGACGCCAAACAAAACAGCTCTCGGCTGCCCGTGACGTTGAATGACAACGGGGGTCCGCTGCGAATCTTCGACGAACTCTCTGAACTTGCGTCGTGCTTCGGATAGGTTGGTCACTTTCACGTTTGCCGCCATGTCACACCTCTTTGCCTGTCTGTTCTCGGCCGTCGTCAATCGGTTCATCCCGAATGAAAAGCTTGTGGCTTTTGTCCCGATAACCGACCCGTTGAATCGTCACTTCGCGGTCCCACGCATCTACGTCATAGAAGACCCGGACGGAGTTGTTCTGACCGCATCTGAGCTCCCAAGCCGAGTCGAGAATCGGTGGGTTCAAGGGCTTGCGATTTTTCGTCTTGACGTCAGCCTCGTGGGACAGCCTATTGCCGATTTGCCTGACAATTTTCGGGCCTTTCTGTTTGCCAAACCACTTCAAGTCGCCTACCGCATCATCGGAGTACCCGATTTTGAACGGTGCCTTTTTGGGCATGCAAAGTATTGTACAAAATAATGTTCATATCTGCAATTCGGCAGACAGCGGGAACCCTGATTGGAGGCAGGCCGCCCTCCGGGATTTCAGCCCGACTCAAGAAGAAGACAACGGTTTGAAGTGCTTGCTGAGCGCAATGCCTTGACCTTGATATGACGAGCTTGCGCTGCTGCCGTAGAGCCGGTTCGGCTGCGCGGTAAGACGCTCATAGGTCAGCCGACCGACGACCTGGCCGTGTTCGATCACGAACGGGAGTTCATAAGAACGGACTTCCAGGACCGCCCTCGCTCCTTCGCCGCCGGCAGCCGCGTGTCCGAAACCGGGGTCGAAGAAACCCGCATAGTGAACCCGGAATTCCCCGACCAGGGTGTCGTACGCGACCATCTCGGCGGCGTGCGTGGGCGGAATTTTCACGGGTTTCTCCGACGCCAAAATGTAGAAATCATCCGGATCCAGCACCAATCCACCGCGCGGGGGTGCATAGACCGGTTCCCAATACTCATGCACGTCGTAATGCCGCACTTTGTCGACGTCGATCAGCCCGGCGTGATTCTTCGCTCTGTATCCGATAAGTCCCGAGCTCCCCCCCCTCACGTCGACGGAGACCGGGACGCCGTTGCGGATTTCATCCCGATCGACAGATTCGACGAGCTCGACTTCCTGCTGCAAGCGCCTCATTGCCTCGTCGGTGCTCGGAGGATTGCCGCGGCGTATCCGAATTTGGCTCAATTTGGAACCCTTGCGCACCAATATGCTGAAGGTCCGTGGCGACACCTCGGCGTAAAGCGGGCCCTTGTATTGCTCGCGGACGCGGTCGAATTCCGTGCCGTAATCGGTAATGAGCCGCGTGAATACGTCGAGGCGGCC
>WNFZ01017306.1_pt1 | contig 11081 bp, 10 predicted proteins | sample 5400081 | NCBI WGS metagenome assembly WNFZ01 (sample SAMN13153365, study PRJNA577476) | soil metagenome | isolation source: 80 cm soil or saprolite under grassland replicate 1 | place: USA:California | collected 2016-06-15
CGAAATAGATTCCCGCCTCTGGAATTATCAAGCAGATAAACAAAGTAATCGGCTAATTGCCCGACATAGTTCTGCTCGATGCTAGTATTCTGGAGGCGATTGAACGCTACCGCGGTAAATAGATTGTAAACGTTATTGGCCGTAACGGCCGAATTCTCCAAATAACGTATATCCATGGCGATAATTGGCAGGGCCGGATTTCCTCCGCCTTCGATTCGATTTTGGGCGATGGTAGTATTTTTAAAACTCAATGCGCTGTTCGGGCCGGCATTAAATTTTATAAGCGCCGATTCGCTCGGCTGAGATTCGGCCCCTGCGGCTACCTGAATCAAATTTGTCTGGACAGTAATTTTATCATAAAGATTTCCGCTAGCGACAACGCTGTTGTTACCCGGACCGATATGAACCGCTTCGGTAGGGATGCGATTGAATAGGATGGTATTGTTGCTAATGGTAATATTTCTAATCGTTACATTGATGTTGTCTGGTGGATCGATATTGACCGCAATCGCCGCTCCTACGGGATCGATGATCGTGTTGCCGTCGATCAGATAATTCTCAAGGACGACGCCGTCGTCGATGGTGAATAAACCGATCGCGCCTGTCCTCACACTGCGATTGAGTGTGTTTTTCTGGATCGTCACGCCTTGACCAAAGTCCACTTCGAGCTGGAGATCGTCGATCACGTTATTGGTGATCCGGATATTCTTGTGCGGGCGGCTGCCGTTGCCAAAGACATAGGAGTATCTATCGGTAGACCCCAACGGCAGAGGGGCGCTGTCGAAGAAACGGGTGCGATTAATTAGCACATTCTCCGTATCGTAAAAACGCACGCCGCCGTAGGCGCCGATTGAGCGGTTGTCGAAGGCTAGGTCTTGTATGGTTAGCCCGTTAACCGTGGCGAACGTCAGGACAGGAGTAGTTCCGTTGGTGATCCCATTCCTGATTATGGTTGAATTTCCTTGACCCTTTAGAGTCAAATCGCTTTTATTAGCGACATTGACGTCGTTGCAAATGTAAATTCCGGCGGGAAAGGAGATGACATCGCCCGAGCGAGCAGCGTCAAAAACCGCAGAAATGGCTGCACTATCATCATGCACTCCGTCTCCTTTAGCACCAAACTTTTTTACACTGAGCGGCGCACGGGCCCAAACGTTTGCGATCCTGCCCAAGGATATTCCCTTCAATTGCGGATCTCGCCAAGAGACGTGAACCGGGAGTAGAATCACGATCATTACCGGCAAACCGATTACGAATAAACGAAATTTCCGTCCTATCATCTTGTTAAACACCTTTCTTTGGGCAAATAGTTTTATTGGCGAGCTCCTGATCATCTATGAACCTTCCGAAGTCGAAGAGACTTCAGGCACATGTGCTCCTTGAAGACCGTTGCCATGCGTGGATATCCCGGCCCGCTACCATGAGGCTCAGCGCAAGGGCAGACGACGCCTTCACTCAATATGCGATTACGTTTCGCTTTGGACCGCCGATTGCGGCACGGATGCTACGAACAAAGATGCTGCCGGCAGGGTACTTCGACGATGAAGGGTTTTTCGAACTTCGCTTCCGTCAGCGCAGCACGAACCTGCTATATATGCACCTCTCCGGCCCTTCGACTTAGCAAAAGCCATTCACAAGGCGCGGAGCGGTAAGCTTTCCTTTTTTACTCGCCGGAAGAGAAAGAAAGGGTAGGAATTACTGTGGCTCTGGTCCGTTCTCGCGACAGTTGCTGTCAGTCGAAGCGCACTTCTGTCAGCTGCGCTCTGCCGGACCGAAGGTGGGTTCAGAGCAGCGTTAAAAAATTGACGCAGTTATATCTCAATGGCCGATGGATTTGCGGTTATTTGTTAACGCAGCTCGGCCCCCCATAGCTCCTTGAGAAAACCACTCTTGGCCAATTGCTCGGCGAAACTATTGTCGAAGAGCTCGACCGATTTCTTGCGCACGTTCGTGCCGTTGTCGCGCGCGACGTCCACAGCTTCGGCGAGTGCGTTGGGCGGCACAAGCATTGATCGATTAACCAGGGATACGGCGTAAGCATCGTAGGCTGATTGGAGAATTTCCGAATCGTTGATCTTAAGCACTTTGCTCAGAGAGGCTTTTGCCTTGTCGGGATTTTTTTCGGCGAAGTGCAGAGACTCGGCAATGGCGGCGACGAAGCGTTGCACCAATTGCGGCCTTTCTTTCAAGGTTTTTGGGTTCGTATGAACGGAGCTATAAATAAATGGTAGATTGAGGTCTTTAAGGTTGTAGATAACATTGAGGCCGTCCTTCCTTCCCCGAGCGTCCAACGGGGGTGTGACCGGTGCCGCCTATACGATGCCGCCGATCATCGCGTTGTACCGCTCCGGTTGGCTTCCACCGATGGGTCGAATCGTGATATCAGCTGTGCTCAAGTTGAATTTCTTTAGAAGCGTTTTTATCAGGCGATCATCTAAATCTCCGGCCTTCGAAACGCCGATGCTCTTACCCTTCAGATCTTCAAGGCGCTTTATTTCTTTGTGCGCCAACAGCACGTAGGGCAACCCAAGAAGCGGCGAAGCCACCAGCTTACCATCCACGCCGCTGGCCAATCCGGGAATTGTGCCGTCAGCCGCACAATAGAGAAATGAAACCTCATCGGCCGAGAGCGCCGCAAGGTTCATGGCGCTGCCGCTGATAAATCGGTGGTCGATCTTGAGGCCGTATTTGTCAAAGAGGCCATTGTCCATCGCCGTATAGAGATGGATGAAGCCGCCCGAGACCGCGCATGTGGCAACCTGCACTGTGGTGGGCGTTTCGCCAGCCTTCGCGATAAAAGGATTGGCCTTGGCTGCCGTTGGCGCGGCGGACCCATAGAGCGCCAAGAGAATGGCTAGTCCTCTCAACAATCGACGAAACATCGCCAGATGACCGCTTCTACGAAACGAACCACCAGTACTCATGACTTTGCCCTCCAGATTTTCGTCTTGCCCCGGATTGGTGGCGAGCATAACCGCGACCAGGATTTGATTTATCGGCTTCAAACGGCTGCTGTCAATGTAAAATCTTTGGCACATGAGCAGATGAAATGTCCTCGCCGTTAAGCGAGCGCGTATCTGAATCAGGCGCTAAATCATCTTTTACAACGAAAGCGATTCTTATTTGCTTTGTTTCGTGTTAACACGGCGCGTATGCGCTGTATCGAAGGTCTTATCTCGCGCATGATTAAGCTTGTTTATAGAGTGGCGCGTAGTACAGGCGCTGTAGGAAAAATTGTCAGCTAATTACCAACAAGATCGATGAACCGTATGCTATTGGGCAGCCAAAAACATCGAAGAAGGTTATTGGTACCGGAATTGCGCCTTACATCATAGGGGGCAATACTTGGAGGGTCAGTATTCGAAAGGAGGAAAATCGATGTACGCAAAAAGTCTTGGTTTAGCTATTGCTATTATCCTGGGAATTTTGCTGCTGCCGGCAAGTTCTTATGCGCAGAGCCGTACAGGGGCCGAATCGGTCGCAGACATTGATACTTCGACTCAGCCCAATGGCTCGATAGTCATCCTCAACAAAGAGCAAACAGATGTCTCCGGGTACGTTCACACACAGTACGCGTTTATTGATCAGCTTTGCGGCGCCCAGTTGGTTGACCATTACGGCCCGCCCGTCGATCCCAACGACAAAGAGCTAAAACTAGTTGAGCAGCGGGCGTGCATGGAAATCGCGATGAACACTCGTGACGGAGATTGAAAGTAGGTCCGTTGAATACTGTCCTCCAGGGTTGCCCTCCCATTGATTGTGTCGAAGCACCCAGTTGTCAATAGTCCGTTCGATGTGACATTCGGAATAACTTGATATTTTCAAACCGTCGGTCGCAGCAACGTCTGTTGCTGCCTAGGTAAATCATTTCGTACAAAGCTTTGTCGTTTTGTCGCCAGCAGCCAGCGCTGGCGGCATCTTGACTTACCCTTCTTGCAGTTTTCATCTAACTGCGGCGGGGGATACCCAAGAAGAAACTTGATCGTCGAGGTCACATTGGGATATAGGGAACAATGATGGAGGCTGTGGCTAAGAAGAGAGTTTCCCTAAGGATCAACGGCGTCGAGCAAATCCACGAAGTAGAGCCTCGGCTACTCTTGGTTGATTTTCTCCGCGATGTCGCGCGGCTGACAGGCACCCATGTCGGCTGCGACACCAGCATCTGTGGAGCTTGCACGGTGATGCTGAACGGCGCGGCGGTAAAGTCGTGCACAGTGCTGACGGTGCAGGCCGACGGTACCGAACTTCTGACCATCGAGGGGGTTGCTCAAGGGGACAAGCTTCATCCGCTCCAGGAGGCCTTCTGGGAGTGCCACGGACTGCAGTGTGGCTTCTGTACGCCGGGGATGATTCTGTCCGCGCATCAACTTTTGATACGCAATCCGAAACCGACGGAGAACGAGATTCGCCACGCCCTCGACGGCAACCTCTGTCGCTGCACCGGCTACCAGCACATCGTGGACGCGGTCCAATACGCGGCGAAAAGAATGAGAGAGAAGCCAAAAGCCAGAAGGCGAAGTTAGTTTCGCGTCCAGAGTTTCGAGTCTTGGGTTAAAACCCGAGGCGTGAGACCGGAATCCGAAACCGGAGAAATGAGATGCCTGTCAGTAAACTTGTCGGCGCCAGGATCAAGCGGCGCGAAGATCCGGCTCTGATCCGCGGACTCGGTCAATACGTTGACGATGTCAGGCTTCCCGAGATGCTTCATGTCGCCGTTCTTCGAAGCCCGCATGCCCATGCCAAAATCAAAAGCATCGACGCGGCCGCGGCGCGCCAACATCCCGGCGTCGTCGCGGTCATCACCGGAGCGGAGCTGCGCGATCAGATTGATACGATTCCGACAACGGCGGATAACCCGACTCTCAGAATACCCAAACACTATGTTCTAGCGGTCGATAAAGTTTGTTACGTCGGCGAGGGCGTGGCGGCGGTAGTCGCGGAGCACCGTTACGCGGCGCGCGACGCACTCGATCTCATTCAGGTGGAATACGAGCCCCTGCCGGTGGTCACCGATCCGGAGAAAGCGCTCGCGCCCGGGTCGCCGGTGATCCATTCCGAATGGCCCGACAACATGGCCTTTCGCTGGGAGCACAAGCAAGGCGATGTCGACAAGGCCTTCAAACAAGGACACAGAATCGTCAAGCAGCGACTTGTGCATCAGCGCCTGGCGCCGATCGCCATCGAGCCACGCGGCGTGGTGGCCCGTTATCTTGCGACCAAGAAAGAGCTCACCGTCTGGTCCTCGACGCAGATTCCGCACCTGCTCAAAACCCATCTCGCCAAAATGCTCAAGCTCCCCGAAGAACAGATGCGCGTGATCGCGCCCGACGTAGGCGGAGGATTCGGCAGCAAGCTCAACGTTTATGCGGAGGAGGGCTTGCTCGGTTATCTCGCTCTCAAGTTCGGCCGGCCCGTGAAATGGACGGAGGAGCGCCGGGAAAATTTTCAGGCGACGATACACGGTCGAGGGCAGGTCGGAGAGGTCGAAGCGAGTGTCAAGAAGGACGGCACGATCCTTGGGCTCAAATATAAAGTCGTTGCCGACATCGGCGCCTATCATCAGCTTTTCACGCCAGCCATTCCGCCGTTCACAGGCTTGATGCTTTCAGGATGTTACAAGATTCCGACGATGGGCATCGAAGTCACGGCGGCGTTCACCAACAAGATGTCCACCGATGCTTATCGCGGTGCCGGCAGACCCGAGGCGACCTACGTGATCGAGCGGCTGATGGACCGAATCGCGCAAGAACTAAAGATCGATCCGGTGAAAGTGCGGAAGATCAACTTTCCCACAGCGAAGGAATTCCCCTTCAAGACCGCAACCGGTCTTGCTTATGACAGCGGCAATTATCAACTGGCGCTTGATAAAGCCTTGAAACTTGCCGGCTACTCAGAAGTCGAGGACGATACTTGGGGATTGGGTTATCGACCTACGTCGAAATCTGCGCGGTGGGACCGGGATTTTGGGAGTATGGCAAGGTCGAGGTCGATGCCGACGGGAAAGTCAAAGTTTATTCGGGCGCATCGCCACACGGGCAAGGGCAGAAGACTTCCTTTGCGCAGATTGTCGCGGATCAATTGAGCGTCCCGCTCGATGATGTCGAGGTGGTCCATGGCGATACCGCGACTGTGGCCAAAGGTATCGGCACGTTCGGTAGCCGAGCGACGGCGGTGGGCGGCATCGCGGTCTATCAGGCGGCGGAGAAAGTTAGGGAAAAGGCGCGCGAGATGGCTTTACATCTGTTGGAAGTGGATGCCGACGATCTGGTTTTTTCCGACGGGCGATTCGGTGTCAAAGGCGTGCCGCGAAGGGCGCTGACGATTCAACAGATCGCCCGGCAAGCCGCCCAGGCAAAAAATCTCCCCAAGGGAATGGCAGGCGGTCTATCCGCGGATTCCACGTTTGAGCCGGCTAATTTTACCTTTCCCTTCGGCACGCACATTTGCGTCGTCGAAGTCGAGCCCGAGACCGGAAACGTGGAAATCAAAAAATACGTTGCGGTGGACGACTGCGGCAAGGTGATCAATCCTCTGCTGGTCGACGGGCAGGTCCAGGGAGGCATCGCCCAAGGCCTGGGACAGGCCCTCTACGAGGGAGTCGTCTACGATGAAAACGGCCAACTCCTCACCGGGAGCTTGATGGATTACGCGTTGCCGCGCGCAGCTGACTTGCCGCATTTGCAGCTTGCCCGCACGGAAACACCCAGTCCGGTGAATCCTCTGGGGCTCAAAGGCATCGGCGAAGCGGGAACCATCGGCTCCACGCCCGCTGTGGTGAGTGCGGTGGTGGACGCGCTGGCGCCCTTCGGCGTCACGCATATCGACATGCCGCTTACGCCACAGAAGATCTGGAGCTTGTGCCAAGGACAAAAAGCAGCGTCGGGAGGTCGCAGATGATCCCGGCGGCTTTCGATTACCTAGCGCCGCAGTCATTGGATGAGGCTGTGCGCGCGCTCGCGGCCCACGGAGAGGATGCGAAACTTCTGGCGGGCGGGCACAGTTTGTTGCCGCTGATAAAGCTGAGGCTCGCCAATCCAAAGCTGCTGATCGATCTCGGGCGAATTTCCTCACTGAACGGCATCAGCGAACGGGACGGCAAGATCGTCATCGGCGCATTGACGACACATTACCAGGTCGAAAGCTCGGAGCTGCTCAAGAAGAAATGTCCATTGCTGCCGGAGACGGCCGGTGAGATCGGCGATGTCCAGGTGCGCAATCGCGGCACGATCGGCGGCAGCCTGACGCACGCCGATCCCGCAGCGGATTGGCCGGCGGCGATCCTTGCGCTTGGAAGCGAGCTGAGACTCCGCGGGCCGAAAGGCGAGCGAACGCTCGGCGCCGAAGAGTTTTTTCTGGGTCCGATGACCACGGCGATCGAACCGAACGAGATCCTGACCGAGATCCGCTTGCCGATGTCATCCCGCCGCTCTGGCAGCGCCTATCACAAAATGGCCCAACAAGCCTCGGGCTTCGCGATCGTCGGCGTCGCGGTTTCAGTTAGACTCGATGCCAAAGGGTCTTGCGAGGAAATCGGCATCGGCGTGACCGGTTTGAGCGACAAAGCCTTTCGCGCTCACGCCGTCGAAGATCGCCTGCGCGGAAAAAAATTGAACGCGAAATTGATCGAAGAGAGTGCCGCACTTGCCGCCGACGGCATCGAGCCGCTTGAAGATTTGCACGCCAACGCGCAATTCCGCGCCCACCTGGCGCGAGTTTATGCCGCCCGCGCTATTAAAGAAGCCGTGAAGAGAGCAGGCGGGAGCCGGCAATGAGCTTCTTGGAGTCTTTTGCTAAAATCTAATCCAGATCAAAGTGGTAAAGTCTGGCGCTATTCTCGGACAAAATTTTCCGCTTGTCCTCCTCGCCGACGTCCTGAAAATCCTGCGCGATCTTTTCCCGCGAATGGGGCCAGAAGGTGGCGCTGTGGGGGAAGTCAGATGACCAGAGCAAATTTTCCACGCCGATCTCATGTCGATGAGCGACGCCGAAGCTGTCGTCGATAAAAGTCGCATAAAGCTGGCGGCGGAAATATTCGCTCGGCTTCATCGTCAGCTTGGTGGGGAATGGGCTCCCATGTAACCGCGTTCCGCGCATCACGAAGCGTTCATCCATACGGCGGAGAAAATAGGGGAGCCAGCCGCAGTTCAATTCCGCTGAAACGACCTTGAGTTCGGGGAATCTCTCGAGCACGCCGGACAGGATCAACGTGGCGAAGGTGCTCTCGACCTCGTGCGAATTGATGGCACCGGCCACGGTTCGCTTTTTTGCGCTGGAGTCCCAATCGACCCAGCGAAAGCCAGCGAATTCGTGCAGGCTCAACGGCATCGAGAGTTCCTGGGCCGCCGCCCAAAAGGGATCATAAACCTCTGAGTAAAACGGCAGTTCCTCCGGCGGCGAGGCCCACACCAGCGCCCCCGCCAGACCTTTCTTAGCGCAGTCCGCCAAATCTTCGGCGGCTTGCTTCGGATCATAGAGTGAGATGAGTCCCAAGCCCTTGAGACGCTTGGGCGAAACGCTGCAGAACTCGGCGAGCCAATCGTTGTACACCTGGAAACAGGCTCTTTGGAAACCGGCATCCCTGATCCAAAACATGCGGAAACCGAGAGTGGTGTAGAGCACGTCTCCCGCCACCCCATCCTGATCCATGTCTTTGACTCGCTGTGCCGGGTCCCATCCACCGGGATGCGCCCCGGCATACGAAAAGCCTTTCAATAACTGCTGCAGTTCTTCGAGACTCTTGTTGGCACCGAAACCCAAAATGACGTTGTGCGGCGGACGATCCTGTTCGATGTGCCACCAGGCGCCGGGCTTGCCTTCATATTCGGTCATCATGCGCGGGGCGATATCGCGGTATTTTGCCGGCAGCCGATCCTGCCACAGATTCAACGGCTCGCTGACATGCGAGTCCGCATCGAGCAGCATTGTTTCAGTCATATCGTGTTCCTTTATTCATATCGGACTCTGCGGGTGTGATCTCTGAAAGTACGTCATTCCCGCATGTTTTTAGCGGGAATCCAGGCGAAATTAACTGGACCTCCGATTAAAACATTCGGGAGTGACACTTTTTGAGAAAATTCACACTGACCTAAAATAGGCCAGACCGAAACAGCGAGTCAAGTAGTAAGAGTTATCGGTTTCCACGCTCTGTTGAACCGTCGCCACCGGCTGAGTTAATCTGACAGATGAAAGGGGTACCGATGACCTTATATCTGCTTCGGTGGATGCGACCACGGGCCGAATATCGTGCTCTACCCACAAAAGATTTGGTATTCCGGTGTCAAACAAGAAGATCTCCCGGAGATCCTGGATTCCATGGCGGGCGGACCTCCCGTGAGTCGTTTGGACACGATCGATCCGGCGTTGAAAGAAATGGTCTATCAGCTGCTCGATACTGGCGTGTTCTAATCGCCTCACTGAAAGCCTCCCGACGTGAGCCCCTGATAACATTCGGGGGTGTCTGTCCCATTCGTCGATTTTCGCTCCGGCTTTGTCATTCCCATGTCTTGCCTCCATGTTTTCGCAATTGCGAAAACATGATCATGTCGGTGAGAAACGCCGTTGACGGCGGCCCCCAGCCGATCCGCGCCTCGTGCGGCACGAATGCAGAAACGCAATCGCGTCTACCCATCCCGCCTATTGGCCAGTTATTCGAGCGTGAATAAGTCCTGAGGGCGGCCGACGCCGCGCAGCGCGTAGCGACCGACTGAGACGAGGCGGCTTCGTGCTTCGCCCAGTGCTGCAGCGAATGCAGAGGAGACGAGCAGCGGCTGATCAACGGAGCGGCACAGCGCCGCGATGCGGCTCACCTCGTTGACGGCCGGGCCGACCACGGTGAAATCGAGGCGGTCCTTGCTGCCGATGTTGCCGTAGAACACCTCACCGATGTGAAGAGCGAGATACATGTCGGTGATGGGAAGACCCTTGGCGGCGCGGCGCTGGCTCACCGCGGCTACGCCGCAGCGAGCCGCGAGAGCGGCGGTGAGCGCCGCATCGCAGGCGCGGCCGCGATCCTCAGCGGTGAAAATGGCGAGTTCACCGTCGCCCATCAATTTGAGGACGTCGCCGCCCTGCTCATGAATGGCAGAGATGATCGCGTCGGCATAATGGTTGAGCAGAGGGATAATGTCTTCCGGACGCGCCGTATCGCTGATCCGGGTGTAGCTGCGGAGGTCGCTGAACCACAGCACCGCTTCGATCCGTTCGGCGACGCCGCGGGCGATGCGGCCCTGCAGAACTCGCCGGCCGGGATCACGGCCGAGGTAGGTCTCGACCAAGGTCCCGGCAATGCGCGCCAACGACGCGGATTTCACCGCGAGCGCGAGAAAGGGCATGAGCCGGCACAGATGGGCGATATCGTCATCAGCGAAGCCTTGCGAGGCGTCCGTCGTCCAAGAAGAATAGACGCAGTCCATGCGGCCGATGGTGTCATCGCCGTCGAACCGGTTCGCAATCGCCACGTAATCAGTCATGCCGTTGGCACGCAGCTCGGGAAAGATGGCAAATTCGGCTTCCGTCTCAGCGGTCAACCGTCGCCGCAGAAGCGATTCGCCGGAGTCCTCGAGGCGAGAGAAGGGACTCCGTTGCCAGCGGCTCAGGTCGTCGTCAGTTCGGCCGTATTCGGTGAGAGTCGTTTCCTTCTGTGCGCGCGTCCAGCGGAAGGCACGGCCTTCGTAAATCGGGTGCAGCGTGTCGATGAGCACGAGCGCGCGCGCCAGCGGCAGACCGCGCGCCACTTCTCGCTCACAAAAACCGGCGAGGATTGCGGTCTCGCTCTGACCGGCCAGTCCCGCCTCGGTGATCCAGACGGAGAGCTCCGCAAATTGGGCGTTGTCCATGCTGTCGCCTGTATACCACGAGCTGACGCATCGGTTCTACGAGAAGCTGCTGGAAGCGGGTCGACATCAAGAATCAACAAACTTAACGTTTAAGCCTTGCCCTGGTTTCTAGTTGCAATCTGCGTAACAAAAACTCCGGCCTTGGAACGAACCCCGGTACGTAAGCACGGGATGGGTATTTGTCAAGTGGATTGACACCCCGCGTAGCCGTGCTTAATTTTTTCATACATTAGGAGGTAATCACTA
>WNFZ01016822.1_pt1 | contig 11080 bp, 9 predicted proteins | sample 5400081 | NCBI WGS metagenome assembly WNFZ01 (sample SAMN13153365, study PRJNA577476) | soil metagenome | isolation source: 80 cm soil or saprolite under grassland replicate 1 | place: USA:California | collected 2016-06-15
CAGCACAGGCGAGAGACGGAAAACCATCTGTATATGGAGGTATAAAAAACGAACGAGTCCTAAGATGACTGCTTTCCCCGCTAATTCGCTAATGATCTTTATAGGATAAATTCTCAAGCAACTACATAAGACTTTGAAGCATTGCCAAACATAAAAATGCAGATACTTTATCATAGTAGCACACATGTGGTCATAATCCGGTCACAAAACTGGTCGTAATTAGTCGCAAAACGTTAAACTTTCTGGGAGTCTTTTTTTGTAGTTGGTTTTGGCTAAGCACACCGGTACCCCATTGCATTGTCCTTTCCACTTTCCATACAGAAATTTTATCAAGGAGCTGTTAAGGACCTATCAAAGGGGTTTTATTGTTTGGTTAATGGATCCTCCTGCAACAAAAATAAGAACCAGCACAATTCGAAGTGTTATGCAGAATGGAAGTTTTGACTGAACTCCACAAACGAAGAAAGAATAATAGCCTCTCCATGTTTTTATAGAAAGTTACGATGAAATATTTGTTTTCTATGAGTCAGTAGAGGGTTTTTAAGAAACAAAACCAGGTGCTACGCATATTGTATGCGCAAGCGGTCAAATAAGAGCATCCTGGATCAAAGCTGATAATACTATTATGGAAAGCGGATTCGCAAAGTCAAGCGTTTCGACAAATCTTAATAAACTCTTAACATAACCCCATAGTGCACACGAAGTGTGTATATTTTCGATTCGTATTTTAAAAATCGGACGGCGGACCACGGTCCGCCGTCCGATCATGCTATATGAACTAAATACTGAATGAAATATTGAATTGATTTTTGTTCTTATGGATTTTGCTGTGCCAGCACAATTTGCGGGAGTGGGTTGCCGTCACTATCCGTGGTGAGGGTATCGTCAGTGTAAATCACGGCCGCGCGCCCATTCTGTGGATTAATACTTACCTCAAATAGATCAAGTAGATTCCGTGTGCCATCCGGGCAGGCAGTGCCCTGGGTGCAGATAACGCCCACATGATTCGATGTATTGCTAACTTGGCTTTGAGTGAAGTTTGCTCCATTATCGGTCGTTTGAGCTAAGTAAACATTCCAGACCGCGCTCTCATCATCTTTGCTGGCTGCGGTTGTGCCATAATAGACAACGTCCACCGTACCGTTATAAGCAGCAATCCACGGGAAAATCGCGGTAGTGGCCGGTGATATATTGACAAAGACCGCTGTTGTCCAATGTGAACCCTGATCGCTCGAGGCTGCGAAGAAAACATGATGAGCATCAGACCAGACCGCATAGAGCTTGCCATTGGTTGGGTCAACTGCCAATGAGGGGAAGACGTTGCTGAAATCTGTAAACAGCGGCGCATGGTAGACAAGGTTGGCTGTCCATGTTTTTCCCATATCTGTGCTGCGCGAGACATAGATGTTATTGAAAGCCGCGCTTGTCCCTTTTTGAACGCTTGGTTCTCCAGCGGAGTAAATGTCATAGACGTTGTGAGTATGTGGATCAGCCACAATCGGTCCCTGGGTGTTATTGAAGGTCGCGTCGCCAGTCGCTCCATCTTGACCGACGATTGGGTCACCCACTTTCTTCCAGGTATAGCCATCGTCATCCGAGCGCTGCACACGGATCAAGGAACTGTTTTTCGAGTCGTGATATGAAATCCAAACGTGGGCGCCGTCTGAAGTGATCCACTGTCGGTCCGCGCCGGCGGTATCAATGATCTTTTTAGAGCAGCTACTTATGCTGAAGCTAGGGGATGTTCCATTGGGGCAGGTAATGGCCGAAACGCCCAACTGCGCGGTTTTAAATCCTGCATTAATCAAGATGATCAGGGATGTCGCATGGAGTGTACCGGTCGAGCCGAGATCTACATCCGCATCACCACTACCAAAGACGAACTTTCCAGTTTTTTGCAGGTCAGCATCCAGCAGACCACGAAAGGTTGGAGTTGAGCCGAAAGGACCAGTCCAGAGGTGTGTGCCATAAGAGTTAGGATCAAATAACCATTGAAGTCCTGTGACTGCCATGGTGCCGTTACCAGCGATTGAGATGGCGGGCTCACTTTCCCCTTCGGGAACAGTCAGCGGAGTATTCGAAAAGCTTAAACTACCCGGTATTGTGGCAGCACTGACCGACGTTACCATCGCAGTGATGACAACGAAGACGATAGCAACTTGAAATGCGAAAATTTTCTTCCTCATAACTAATGTACTCCTTTTGTGACTTGTTGGAATAATAAATAATTAGGGCGATGAGATATTTCACCGCCCTATCCGTTAATCAATTATACTTCCCCAATGGTACCTTTTTCACCCCTCTCTAGTAGTGTTAACGTTACATATTACGTCACTATAAGGTTACTGATAGACTCGATCATGTCCTCCCTACTAAAAAACAAAGGCAGGACGACTCATCAGCAGATGGAGCAATCGAAATTCAAGATTGGTCAATCTGACCTCCGTACCATCCGGATCGATTACACATCGCCGCCCCGGCAGAGTTTGAGGCCAACTTACTTTCCGTTCAAAAACTTGATAGCAGTATATCTTTTTAGCATCCAGTTTTACGGAGGTATTAAAGTTCTTATCCCATCTTTGAATTTTCCTTTGTATTCTTTGTATTTGAAAATGTTTTTTTAGTGGACTCACTTGTTAATAGCTCTCTATAAAGAAATTCAATCTCCTTAAGCATGCGCTCGCTAGAAAACCGCTCGGAGAATTGCATTGCATTAATCCCCATCTTATAACATAATTCATTATTATTGAGCAAATTGAGCATACGATCGGCCATTTCGCGAGGTTGGTGGGGTGTCACCAGATAACCTGTTTCGCCATTAATAATCACGTCCCGAGCGCCCTCAATATCATTGGCTATAATTGGCTTTCCGGCACTCATCGATTCTTGAAAGACTACAGGCAAACCTTCCCATAGTGAACTCAATGCTGTCATGGTCAGGACCGGCAGGATTTTGTTAATATCATTCCGATACCCTAGAAGAAAAAATCTACTGGCAAGATTGAGCTGATTAATTAAACTTTCACATTCCTGACGTAACGAACCCTCTCCAGCAATTAGAAATTGAACTTTTGGATAATCTTTGGCTGCCATAGCCGCTGCCCTGATGAAGTCCAGGGGATTCTTCTGTTTATCCAAACGTCCAATCATGCCCACAATCTTGCATTCTGGATCCAACCCTAGTTCCGAAAGAATTTTTTGTTTATCAATTTGTTGCTGAAAATTTTCTAAATGAATTCCATTGTAGATCAAAGCAAATTTATCTTCCTGACATATCCGGTAAGCAAGCCCTTTTTGAAGAGTTGGCCTGGATACCGTGATTAGTCGGTCAGTAAATCTTGCACAGAAACGCTCCAGGCCAAGGTATAACGTTTGAAATATTTTTGACATGTCTTCCTGCAATCCCCAACCATGAACATGATGGACAATCACAGGGACTTGAGCTAACACTGCTGCTCCATCACACCAATGGGAAAAGGGTAGTGCTCATATGTGTTTACTTCTCCGCTTATTCAAGAGTATTGCTCGAAGCACTAAGTTGTAGATATCCTATTTTTCTCCTAACGATCAGTGGTCTGTAATAATGCTTGATGGTTTAGAAGTTGCTCGTATACGGCATGAATTCTGCTTGCAATTTTTAAAAAGTCAAAGCGCTCCACAGCTCGTTGGCGAGAAATCTTTCCAAAGCCTTGCCGCAATTGAGGTTCCTCAATCAGATGTAATAAGGCTTCTCTAAGGGCGGAAGAATCACGTGTTGGAATAAGGAAGCCATTGATGTTATTTTCAACCACTTCCCTACACCCAGGAGAGTCGGTCGTAACGATTGGCAACCCCATGGAAGCTGCTTCTAATAATACTCGTGGCATGCCTTCCCGATAAGCAGATGGCAAAACAAAGATATCTGATACAGCTAATATAGATGATATATCTTGTCTGGAACCAAGCCAGGTAACCACCTGTTTCAACTGTTTGAGCTCATCAGCATTCAACCGATCTAAACTTTTATTATCTTCGGGTCCAACTAATAAAAAGCGTGCATTTGGATAATGAGTGATTACCTCTTGTGCTGCTGACATAAATTCAAAAACACCCTTAGATTTTATGATTCGGGAAACCATGGTAATCACAATCTTATCGGGTTGAATCTGTAGTTCTTTCCTCAATTCAGCCTTTTTTGCATCAGAAATTTGTTCTTGAGCGAACCATTGAGTGGATACACCTGAACCTGGAATCACCATCACTTTTTGAGGGGAGAGAATTCCAGCTTCGATAAATTGGCGTGCATCGTCATGGTTTTGGAAAATCGTTAGATCAGAAACATAACATGCCAATTGTTGTAATCTCTCGTAAATTGATCTTAATAAACGATTGATAAAATTTTCGTTGGTATACAATGAACCCAACCCAGGCAATGTGCCAATAATTACTGGCACCCCTGCAAGATCAGCTGCTATACGCGCCCATACGCACGGTTTTGTGTCAAAAGCATGTACAAGATGGGGTTTCAATCTGCGAAATATGAAATAAAGTTGAATTAAAGTAAAAATATCTAAGAATGGATTAGCCCTTCGGCTAAGGGTGTAGGAAATGTAACTAAAGCCTTCATCGGAAAATTTACCTTGAAGTGTTGGCAGCGATCCTAGAGCACTGATGTCGAAATTATCAGAGAGAAAATGCATTAATTCGAGACGCGCATCGATATCGATACTTCCGACAAGCATAACTTTTGGCAAAGCAGACATCAGATTGACTCCCAAATTACTTTTTTTATGCAAAGAATTGTTTCAGTTAAAGATTGCTCAGTATCTATCTCATAAATATGTCTGGTTCCACACATCTTCCATTCTCCAGCTTGGCGATGCCGGGACTCTAGATATTCATCCGTTTCTTTACCAACCTTAATGCGCGCTTGATTTCGTTTTTTCGCAGTTTCAAGCGACACTTTAAGTTTTAATACAATATCAGGTGGAGGAATCTCTGTGTAAAGCTGGCTTTCCAGATGGGCTAACAAACTAAAAATAATACCGAGCAGTCCACTGATAGAGTGAATTTCTTGTAAGCGTGGACTATCCATTGCTCCTATGGTTTCCGAAGGATAACGGTCACAAATTACTATTTCACCATTAGCCGCCAGTTGCCTTGCCTTCACCAAGAGCCGTCGCCGATCCCAAGCGAGGCTGACACAACGAAGTGCATAAATGATGCCAGATAACCCTGTGAACTTGGGAAGTCTCTCTTCTCGATCAGAATCAGACATATGTCCTTCCAATCGGCTGGTGCGCAGGCGCGGCCACAATCGGCGTGTTAAAGGTAGGGTCATATTAATAGGTGCAGTGATCCAGGAAGACGGGGGCTTTCCTGCATGTACTGTGCTCACTGCAAAAGCTTGACTCAACCATTTTTTAGACTCGGAAACAAGAGTGGACTTTCCAGTCGCTTCAGGACCCACAAAGGCAATCACTATGCCACCAGCGCCTGGCACCTTATTCCTTTTATTCCCATTCAAATAGCGTATTCCTTGTTCCCATAAAAGTTGAATATAAGTGAAAGCGCGTTTGAGGAGATTATCTATAGCGTAAATATGAAGCCGTCTCCGCACACGTTGCGCTAAAACCACTCTTTTGAAGAGAAGACCTTTTGACTTTAGTACTTCGATACAAGTCAAAAATAACTCTTTATCAACGACAGGACAGTATGTTTTCAACAGAGACAAGCTTTCAGAGATATCATTATCAGACATCAGCCAGTGTAACTCCGCTTTTATATCTTCGGATTTGCCAATCAGATACATTAAATCCAACAAAGAGCCATACTTGATGAAAGTTCTTATAACAAATAAAACCAACTCGGCCGCTTTAGAAGTCACCGTGACCTGACCAATATTGTACGTCTTTTCAAAAAGCATGTTTTCAAAAGGAAACAAATGACTCTTGACAAAGCTTTCCCCTGTTAATATCCTGTTGAACAAGTGAACATGGATAAGCTGACTAGTTCGATTAAATCAATATCCATATTATCAGAGAAGCTTTCTGTAAGGGAATAATTGCTTTTCCAATGACAATAAAGAACCTCGCTATTATTTAGGTCATTCATTAAACGATTTATGAGTTCTATGGCCATACGCTCTTCATTCAAATACTTAGGATTACCCAAGCCTTATAAGAGGGGACTCGGTTTGCTTATGCAAAAAATCAGTATTAGTAGGTTCAAGCCCCGCTTTCAGTATTTCTAATATTTTGCTTTTTAAGGCTAAATCTTTCTCACTCGGTGGCACACGAACTTGGTAATCTGGCTCCACGATAAATAGTCGAGAGGCAACAATTGGAGTTTGAGCGAGCTTATCAAAAGTAATTAGCGCGCGTCTGATGAAGCGTTCTGTCATGGCGCGCGACCCACCTGGAATACGCTTATGACCTCGCATTAATGTTCTTTCAATCAATATCTCTTCGTCTTGACGGAGATAGATCACAACATCAGGCAGAGGTACTGACTTTATGAAGCTCAACAGATCAGTCTCAGGAAGATTATTGGTAAGATGAACAAAAAGATAGTGGGCTGTATGTAATGAGCCTTCATCAAGTAGTATGATTTGCTGATTAGAACTTAGACGGCCAATAATCTCATAAACCCCAATTTTCTTCAAAGTATTTCTGATAATGTTCAATCTTTCCAGCCAATCTACTCTCTTCAGGCTGAAGATAATTCTGAATACCAACTGATAAAAATCAGAGTGCCTTCGCCAGGCCCATAGGCTTGCCATTAAAGAAAAAAAATCTACAAAAAGTGTACGTGCTAAATGACCTTTGACCCAGTTCAGGTGAGCATTTTCAAGCACATAATCATCGCCATTGAACGCATCAAGTCCTCGTTCGCGGCACGCTCGGAGGATATTATTAAGCAGGGTCGTTTTTCCTGCGCCTGTACAGCCAATTAATTCGATATAGCTCATCTAATCTGAAAATTTGCTTCGGTTATATGGAATCAATCAAATTGGTATAAATTAAATTATATTCTCTACGCATTCTTGTTAAACTAAATTGATCTTCCACAAGTTTTTGGCATTTTTCTCCAATCTTTGCTCTTTCGATAGCTGACATTTTTTGAAATCTTTTGATCTCTTGGGAGAATCCACTTATATTATTAACTGGAACAAGCGGAATAAAGTCAGCTTTTGCAGCGATCTCCCGATGAGGCGCTATATCAGACAAGAGCACTGGACAACCACAGGCCATAGCCTCGAGCACGGCAACAGGTAGTCCCTCTATCAAAGAAGTAGAAATAAACAGATCCGTTTCTATCAAATACTTATAAACCATTTCCCTTGGAATCAACCCCGTTAATTCAATTCGTTCTTCTAAACCCTGTTCTATTGCTTCCTTTAGGAGCTCTTCACGTAAGTGACCTTCACCGATAAAAAAGAGCCGGCTTAAACCATCATTGCTTTGTTGAAAAGCTCTCTGAATAGCAATAGGATTTTTGACTTCTATCAAACGACCAACTGCAGTAATTGTAAAAATATCATTATGATGAGATTTTGCATACGTTTTGATAACTCGATCAATTCGCGTAATATTTATACCATTCTGAACAACACACAGCCTATCTCCTGCAAAATTCTTAAATAAAACTGGCAAGCTATCCAAACTCGCATAGCTACAACAAACTATCTTTTGAAAGAAAATAATTGTAATTAACAACATCAATTTATTGGTCAATTTGTAATTTGGATAGGAACTGTGCAAAGTATAAATAGTATGCGAAGTTAATTTCCAGCGTAAAATATATTTAGTGAACAATAGGAGAGTCGCTACATGAACGGAATGGGCATGTATAATATCATATTCTTGCGTATTCAAAGCAGTCCACAATGCATGAAAGAAACCCAACAAAGTACTATTACCCGCAAATAGTGTAATACCTTCAGCTGGCATAACTGCAGGCTTAAAAAAAGTACAGATAGCAATATTTTGACGTTCAACTGAAGGCAAGCAATGCTCATTATAAGGTGCGCTTGTTTCTCCCATTGCTAACAAGAGGTGCAAAATATTAAGTGGCTTATTTGACATATTAAGGTCAATAATTTCTCCAACTATAATTGCTAACATCTCAAATTGAGGCCCGGATCCATGGTTAGCTTTTGAGAAATGGCCATCTTACGCGCTCGTAAAATCGACGCGTCAAAGTAGAAACCTTCAATTTGAAAAGCCAAGGGGTAATATGATAATAAATTCCTGTTCGCCGTAACGTATAACACCCTAACGGGATGCCTGCCCTATTAGGTGTTACAACAGCACATTTATAACCAGCCTTCTCGACAATTTGGATAATATCCATATTAAGTTTACCTCGTGGATAACAAAAAGACACTGTGTCCGATCCGAGTTTGGATTTAAGATCGTCGCGCGAACGGGCAATTTCCTCTTCAGATTCTTTCAAAGAAATAGTCGTTAATTCTGGATGCGTGCACGTGTGAGATCCAAATTCAATTCCATAATCTGCCATTTCGTAAATTTGGTCCCAACGCAGGATATGGTACGCTGCTTCAGAACATTGAGAAGTGAATTTCGTTGTGTCCCAGCGATACACATGAGTAGTATTCACATAATCAGTTACAAGAAAAATAGTTGCCACAAATTCATATTGTTTAAGGATCGGGAACGCTAGGCCATAGTTATCAGCATAACCATCATCGAAAGTGATAATAACGATACGTTCTCCTTTCTTGAAATTTTGACTTTCGAAGTCTGATAATGTCACGGATCGATAATCGGAGCGATGAAGCCAAGACATTTGGGCTGCAAAATCAACTACATGCACGGCCAATGCGTCTTGGCGGCATTCACTGATGCTATGATACGCTAATATAAGGGGCCAATCGTGCCAAACGTTATTCTGATTCATTATTATTTGATTTTTTCTCCAATTGCAAAACTTCAATATTTAGCAACTATCTATTAAGTAACACTTTTGGCAAACAAACCCACAAATACAGTCAATTTCTATTAACTCATTTGGCTTTCGATGATGAAGGGCGCATTGGATTGTTTTCGGAAAAACCTTCCATATGCTACTAGAAAGCTAAGGAACAGCCATGTTTGTTTTCTGTCCTCAATATTATGAGTAAAACCTCCAATCATTAGTGTTAGTAAGATTGCCAACCAAAACATCATTTCCCATTTAGGTAGATATTTAAGCTGATAAGCCGCAAGAGCTAAGAGAAGGATAAAAAGGCAGAAGCCAACGATGCCAGTTTCAGCGATGACCGCTAGGAAAATATTGTGAGCGACTTCACCATTTTCTTTATTGGCGGTGGCAAATGCGTTACTACCTACGCCTAAGAATATATGTTCAGAAATGATCCTCACACCCTCATTCCAAATCATGTCACGCTGGTTCAGGCTGCCCTGTTTCTTTTCGAGTATGTCTATCGATGTCTGAGGAAAATAATTCCTTACTACAAAGAAGGAAATTGTCAAAGCCACAATAATTAGGATACGCGTAGTGAGTCGAAATCTAATAAGAGAAATAAGCACAAACAAAAGTGAGAAGACAAGGCTGATAATAGCGGCTCTACTCACAGTCAAAATAATAGCAAACGTCGCAGCTGGTATGTATTACCATGATTATAGTTATAAATTGTACTAATGATCGAAACATAGGCACCCAACACGTAAGCCTGTAATCCAGCCTTAAGAGCCAATGGTTCTGAATAAAAATCCCACAATATCAAAACAAGTACGAACAATTGAAGATACGTTTGAATGCGACTAATAGTCCTGTCAGGATTTAGACTCCAAAGGATAGTAACCATATTCCAGAGAATAAATAGGTAGATTGCTACATGAAAAGAGTTTGGTTTACGTATTTTTCCAGTGAATAACACTGTCGCCAGCCAAAATATAGTTACCATGAATCCAATAACTCGGCTGATTCGCCCAAGGCTTTCAAGATTGAGACTATTCTCCCAAGGGATCGTAAAAATCAATAAGAGGGATAACCAATACGTTATGGTACGCATAACTAAGCTCCCAAAAGCAGATCAAGATATTGATCTACTACGGTCTCCAATTTAAAAGGATGCCAACTTTCCAAAGGGGGATGTGGATATCCACCAAATAATGCATTTTCAATGGCACGGGCCATCTCTGCCTCTTCACCGACTGGTACTAGTTGGCCGTACCGTCCATGTGCTAGAATTTCCCGAGCTCCACTTGGGCAATCAGTTGAAACAACCAATGCCCCACAATATAATGCTTCTATCAGTACTCCAGGTAAGCCTTCCCACCTTGAGGATAAGACGAAGAGTGAAGCTCGAGACATATAGGCGTAAGGGTTGGCAACAAATCCTGGTAGATTTACAACTTGTTCCAAGTCAAGTTGTTTGACAAGAGCTTCGAGCGCAGAACGCTCAGGCCCCTCGCCCAAAATTAGAAGTCGGGCCTGATGGGTACGGAGTACCCGCGCAAAAGCTTGGATCAATGTAGCGAAATCTTTCTGCTGCGTTAAACGGCCTACTCCCAAAATAACGGGAGGCCGACCCGGCTTAAACCATGGATGATCCAGCGGGGCTATTACTTTTTGCCAAAGTTCGGGTGTGACTACAGGATTATAAATTACCTTAATAGTTTGACGAGGAATGCCCATGACATGGGCTAGATCATCAGCCACTCCATTGGAAACAGTGACAATTTCATTAGCCAATGGATAAAACATTCTGACTAGCCATGGCATAAATTGCGCTCGCCAAGTTCGTGCATGTTGAGCGGCAATCGAAAGTGTATTGCGCTCGCTCACTAATACCCTAGTTGGAATGCCACTCAAACGTTGAGCTAATAGAGCGACAATATTGGCATGATTCATTATAGAAAGAATAGCGTGGGGCCTCACCTCACGCAAATAACGCATAAGACCGGGCAAGCTAGTCATGACTCTAGATGCTTTGAGATCAATTAGGTGTATTGACTCAGGAATATCTACCAAATGAGGCCCCTCGGCCTTGGCCAGAACAAGATCAATCGTGTAACCACGCTGAGCGATGCCAAGCAGTAAATTAAGCATCATCTTCTCAGCCCCTCCATCG
>WNFZ01008371.1_pt1 | contig 11073 bp, 11 predicted proteins | sample 5400081 | NCBI WGS metagenome assembly WNFZ01 (sample SAMN13153365, study PRJNA577476) | soil metagenome | isolation source: 80 cm soil or saprolite under grassland replicate 1 | place: USA:California | collected 2016-06-15
GATCTGGAACATCCGGGACGACTCGGAGCCCTGGGTGGCCGAGCTGTCGCGGATCGCCGAGGGCGCCGAGGCGGCCGGCAGCGGAGTGCACGAGGGATGGATCGACCATGACTTCGGGCCCGAGTTCGGTCCCGTCGAGCGGGCACTCTTCCCGCACTCCGTCGAGCTGACCGCCGACCAGCTCGTCCAGCTCATCGCGAGCCGGTCCTACTACCTCACGGCCACCCCGGAGAAGCAGGCGGAGATCGAGGCCGCGGTCCGGGACCTCGCCGCCGGCCTGCCCGAGACCTTTCCGCTGCCCTACGTGACGGTCACCTACCGGTCCACCCGGCGCTGATCTCAGGCGTTGCGTTCGAAGATCAGGCGCAGGCCGATGAGGGTGAGCATCGGTTCGTGGTGGGTCACCGTGGCGCAGTCGTCGAGGACCACCGAGGCGAGCCCGCCGGTCGCGACCACGGCGGCGACCTTGCCGCCCAGCTCGGCGGTGATCCGCCGGACGAGGCCGTCGACCTGGCCGGCGAAGCCGTAGACCACCCCGGACTGCAGGCACTCCACGGTGTTCTTGCCGATCACCCGGGCCGGCCGGACCAGCTCCACCTTGCGCAGCTGCGCGGCCCGGGCGGCCAGCGCGTCGACCGAGATCTCGATGCCCGGCGCCAGCGGGCCGCCCAGGTACTCGCCCTTGGCCGAGACCACGTCGAAGTTGGTCGAGGTGCCGAAGTCCACGACGATCGACGGCCCGCCGTACAGGGTGTACGCGGCGAGGGTGTTGGCCACCCGGTCGGAGCCGACCTCCTTGGGGTTGTCGATCGCGAGCTGGACCCCGGTGCGGATGCCCGGTTCCAGGATCACCGTCGGCAGGGCGCCGTAGTACCGGGTGAGCATGGTACGCAGGCTGCGCAGCGCCATCGGTACCGTCGAGCAGGCCGCCACCCCGGTCAGCTGCACGTTGTCGGCGGCGAGCAGTCCCCGGAACATCAGCCCGAGCTCGTCGGCGGTGGACCGGGCCTCGGTCCTCACCCGCCACGAGTGCACCAGCTTCTCGCCCTCGAACGTGGCCAGCACGGTGTTGGTGTTTCCGATGTCGATACAGAGCAGCACGGCACGAATGTAGTGCGGCGGCACGCCGCTCCTCCCGGGGGGATCGGTTTAGCGTCGGGGCCGCAGGTCGAGTGCGACGTCCAGGATCGGCGAGGAGTGGGTGAGCGCGCCCACCGAGACGTAGTCCACGCCCGTCGACCCGTACTCGCGGGCCACGTCCAGCGTGAGACCGCCGGTCGCCTCCAGCTCCGCGCGGCCGCCGACCGCGGCGACCACCTCGCGCAGCAGCGCCGGCCGCATGTTGTCGCTCAGCAGGAAGGTCGCCCCGGCCCCGACCGCCTCCACCGCCTCGGCGACCGTGGTCACCTCGACCTGGACGGGTACCTCCGGGAAGGCCGCGCGGACCCGGTCGAAGGCGGCGGTGATCGAACCGGCCGCGAGCTTGTGGTTGTCCTTGATCATCGCGACGTCGTACAGGCCCATGCGCTTGTTGGTGCCGCCGCCGGCCCGCACCGCGTACTTCTCCAGGATCCGCAGGCCAGGAGTGGTCTTGCGGGTGTCCAGGACGGTGGCGCCGGTGCCGGTGAGCGCGTCGGCCCAGGCCCGGGTGTGCGTGGCCACGCCGGACATCCGGCAGAGCAGGTTCAGGGCGGTACGTTCGGCGGTCAGCAGCGCCCGCGTCGGCCCTTCCACGGTCGCGAGGACGTCGTCCCGGCGTACCCGTTCGCCGTCGCGGACCTTCGCCGTGAACTCCACCGTCCCGCCCGACGCCAGGTCGAACACCACGGCGGCCACCGGCAGCCCGGCCACCACCCCGTCGGCGCGGGCGACGAGGTCACCGACGTCGGTCTGGTCGGCCGGAATGGTGGCCACGCTGGTCACGTCGAGCCGCTGGGGTCCGAGGTCCTCGTCGAGCGCCCGCCGGACGATCTCGGCGACCGCGACCGGATCGAGACCGGTCATGGCAACGCCTCCCAGGTCTCGGTGAGCCGGCCGGCCCCGGGGAAGCCCGTGGCGGCGGGTTCGTCGTGATACGTGTCCGTCAGCGCGGCGAGCAGGTGGCCGAGCCAGCGCGGCGAGGCTTCCGGGAAGTCCTCCCGCCAGTGGCAGCCGCGGGTCTCCTCCCGCAGGGTGGCCGCGCCGACCAGGGCGGTGGCGACGGTGAGCAGGTTGGTCGCCTCCCAGCTCGCGGTGTTGGGCCGGGCGCCGGGCACGGCCAACTCGCCGAGGGTGGCGGCCACCCCGGCCAGCGACGCGGCGCTGCGCAGCACCCCGGCGCCGCGGGTCATCGCCTGCTGTAACACGACCCGCAGGTCGGCTCGCGCCACGCCACCCGGGGTGGCCGGCGCGACCGGGTCGCCCTGCGGCGGCAGATCGCGCAGGACGTCGGCGGCGATCCGGCGGGCGAACACGAGGCCCTCCAGCAACGAGTTGGAGGCCAGGCGGTTGGCGCCGTGGACACCGGTACAGGCGACCTCGCCGCAGGCGTAGAGGCTGGGGATGGAGGTGCGGCCGGCCAGGTCGGTACGCACGCCGCCGGAGGCGTAGTGCGCGGCGGGCGCGACCGGGATGAGGTCGGTGCGCGGGTCCACCCCGATGGCGAGGCAGGACGCGGTGATCGTCGGGAAGCGCCGCGCCAGGTCCGGGAGGTGCCGGGCGTCGAGGAAGACATGGTCGGTACCGGCGGCGCGCAGCTGCCGGAAGATGCCCTTCGCGACCACGTCGCGCGGGGCCAGCTCGGCCAGCTCGTGCTGCCCCACCATGAAGCGCTTGCCGTCGCCGTCGACCAGGTACGCACCCTCGCCGCGCAACGCCTCGGACACCAGCGGCTGCTGGTCGTCGGCGGACCCCCCGACATACAACGCGGTCGGGTGGAACTGCACGAACTCGATGTCGGTCACCTCCGCACCGGCCCGCAGGGCCAGGGCCACCCCGTCGCCGGTGGACACGACCGGGTTGGTGGTGGCCGCGAAGACCTGGCCCATCCCGCCGGTCGCCAGCACCACCGCGCGGGCCAGGACCGCGCCCACGCCGTCCTCGGTACCCTCCCCGAGCACGTGCAGCGTCACCCCGCAGGCCCGGCCGGCCCGGTCACGGAGCAGGTCGAGGACGAGCGCGTGCTCGACGAGGCGGATCCACGGGTCCCGCCGTACCGCCGCGTGCAACGCCCGTTGCACCTCCGCTCCGGTGGCGTCCCCGCCGGCGTGGACGATCCGGTTGGCGTGGTGCCCGCCCTCGCGGGTCAGCATGAGCGTGCCGTCGGGATACCGGTCGAAGTCCGCCCCCCAGCGCATCAGCTCCCGTACCCGGGCCGGCCCCTCGGTGACCAGCACGTCGACCGCGGCCGGATCGCCCAGCCCGACCCCCGCGACCAGGGTGTCCCGCGCGTGCGCCGCCGGCGTGTCGAGCGGGTCGAGGACCGCGGCGATGCCGCCCTGGGCCCAGCGGGTCGAGCCGTCATCGATGTTGACCTTGGTGACCACGGTGACGTGCAACCCGGCCGCACGCAGGTGCAGCGCGGCGGTGAGGCCGGCAACGCCGGACCCGACGACCACCACGTCGGTCGGCTCCGCCCAGCCGGGCTCCGGGGCGCGCAGCCGGCGCGGTAACGGGGGCAAGTCCATCCGGCCAGTGTTGGACACGGCATCACCTGGGCAGCGGGCGGGTACCGAGATTGCGAATCGTGCCACGCAGCGCCGCGTCCGTCGAGGCGTAGCAGCCGAAGGTCTGGTCGCTGCCCAGCCAGGTCTCGGCGCTGGTGGGGCCGACATAGCCGACCTTGAGATCGGGGCGGGTGGCGTCGGCCGGCAGGCCGAGGTAGGTGAGCGCGACCTGGCCGCAGCCCTTGGTCACCGCCGCCTCGACCGCCTTGGCGTCGAAGGGCGCGTTGTCCGGGGTGATCCGGTATGCCCCGACGAACTCCCCGCTGTGCGGTTCGGTGCAGGAGGCGTACCGGATCGCGTCGCCGCTGCGGGCCACGCAGGAGATGGCGAGCGGCCCGGTGTCGCCGGCGCCCTTGAGGCTGCCGGTGCGCGTGACGTACCCGGCGCCGCCCGGTCCGGTGGTCTGCACCAGGGCGCAGCCGAAGAACCCGTCGCGGGCCGGCTCGATCCAGTTGGCGAGCAGGGTCACCTGGTCGTGGTGCCAGTCGCCGCCGAGGTAGACCGACGCAAAGCTGCCGCACGCCCGGCGGACCTGCGCGAACATGAGGTTGGTGGCGACCTTGGCCGCCTCGCCCTTGGCCTCACGGGCCTTGCTGATCAGGCCGTGGTCGACCTGGCCGACGTGGTAGATCTCGGCGGTGTGCGCCGACGAGCAGTCCCGGGCGGTACCGGGCCACGGCAGCGTGTGCTTGGCCGCGGCCGGCTCGACGGCCCAGCACCCGCCGACCGCCGGCGCGTTGGCCGGAGGTTTGCTCGGGATCGGCTCGCCGCGGCTGGTCCACCACACCACCGCGACGGCCAGCAGCGCGAGCACGCCGACGGCGAGGAGCCTCGTGCGCCACAGACGCGTCATGCCGACCCTTCGTCGTACCGACCGGTAAGTACAGCCCGGTCAGCTTAGCCGGTGGCTGGGCCGGTCCTCAGGGCTTCTTCGGAGCGCCGTCCTTGATGCCCTTGACGCTGCCGACGACCCGCGCGCCGTTGACCGTGTTGCCGTTGAACGCCAGGGCATAGCAGCGCTCGGTGCGGTCGCCGAGGTTCCACTGGTCCTCGTCGAACCCGAGCGCCATCCAGCCGATGTAGCGGCTGAGCGCCTGGTCCCCGGGGAAGCCCAGGAAGTGCGCCACGATCGACTCGCAGCCGGTGTTGGCGAGCTTGCGGCGGGTCTCCTGGTTGGCTTGGTACGGCCCGTCGGGCGCGGCGTAGATGCCGGCGAACTCGCCGTTGTGCGGCTGGGCGCAGTCGGCGTCCTCGGTCTTGGTCAAACTGTTCTTGCCGTCGTCGGTGACGATCAGGCAGGTGAGCCCGAGGGGGCGGGAGCCGCGCAGGCCGTCCTTGACGCTGCCGGTGGTGGCCACGATGTCGAGGTTGCTGTCCTTGAAGGCGGTGACGTCGCAGCGGTACCACCGGGCGCCGCCGGCCCACGCCTTGTCGTCGGGCAGCACGAGGCCGAGGAACACCTTGCCGGACTGCCACTCGCCGCCGAGGTACTCGGTGGCCGCCTTCTGGCACTGGCTGTAGGCCGCCTTGCGGGAGCTGCTGCCGGCGAGCGGCGGGGCGCTGCGGTCGGCGTCGGCGGCGGTGAACGTGCCGACGTAGACGGTCTCGGTCTGGTGGCTCGCGACCTTGCAGTCCACCGCCGAGTCGAAGTCGCCGTGCCACGTCGAGTCGTACTCGTCGGGGTAGCACGCGCCGACGACGGGTACCGGAGTCTTGGCCTTCTCGAAGGCCGGCCATGCGTTGGTGAGGTCGCCGTCGACGCCGGCCGGCTTGCCACAGCCGCTGAGGGCCAGCGCCACCGCGCCGGCCACCCCCCATGCCCACCAGCGCCGCATGTCACTCCTCCCCGTACCTGCGTGGACCGCGGCCACCCCGTGCTCCACCGCCCAGGCGGGCAGCCTACGGAGGCCTCGCGGCCGGGCGCAACGCCCGATCAGGCGGTTATGAGACTATCGCCGCGCGGCAATCCGGGGGGCGCGGCCGCCGGGTCCGATCCCCGCTCGACGATCTTGTTGGCGGCGTCGACGTGGACCACCTTCGGCCGGTACCCGCGGGCGGTTTCGTCGTCCATCTGCCCGTACCCGATCAGGATCACCAGATCGCCGGTGTGGACCAGGCGGGCGGCCGCCCCGTTGATCCCGATCACGCCGGACCCGCGCGGCCCGGGGATCACGTACGTCTCCAGCCGGGCGCCGTTGGTGATGTCCACGATCGCCACCTGCTCGCCGGGCAGCAGGTCGGCCGCGTCGAGCAGGTCCTCGTCGACAGTGACCGAACCGACGTAGTGCAGGTCGGCCTGGGTCACCGTGGCCCGGTGAATCTTCGACTTGAGCATCGTGCGCAGCATCATCGCCTCACACCTCCACGGCCACGTTGTCGATCAACCGGGTGGCAATGGACATTCCGGCTCCCGGAGCTTCACCGGGCGAGCCGGAACGTCCACCGACTCTCGCGGCGACGAGCAGGCGGGCCGGGCCGTGGGTCGGCGGTGGGCCGAGGTCGGGGTCGGTGAGCGCGAGGTAGTCCAGGTCGACGCCGGTCAGCTCGGCGCGGGCCGCCGCGAGGACGGCTTCGGCGCCGGTGCCGGCTGCCGCGGCACCCGCGCGCAGCGCCCGGGACAGCGCGAGCGCGGCCCGGCGGTCCGGCGGCGACAGGTACCGGTTGCGGCTGGACAGCGCCAGGCCGTCCGGCTCCCGTACCGTCGGCACGCCGACGATCTCCACCGGCAGGTCGGTGTCGCGCACCATCCGGCGGATCAGGGTGAGCTGCTGGTAGTCCTTCTCCCCGAAGAACGACAGGTGCGGCCGGGTCAGGTGGAAGAGCTTGAGCACCACGGTCAGCACGCCGTGGAAGAAGCCCGGCCGGCTCGCGCCTTCCAGGATCTCGCCCTGCGGGCCGGGGTTGACCCGGACCATCGGCTCGCCGTCGGGGTACATCTGCGCCCGGTCGGGGGCGAAGACCAGCTCCACTCCGTTGCGGGCGCAGACCGCCAGGTCGCGGTCGACCGTCCGGGGGTACCGGTCGAAGTCCTCGTTCGGGCCGAACTGCAACGGGTTCACGAAGATCGTCACGAGCACGTGGTCGGCGCGCTGGCGGGCCGCCCGGATCAGCGCCTCGTGCCCGTCGTGCAGCGCGCCCATGGTGAGGACCACGCCGACGGTACCGTCCATCTTGTCCCGGCCGGCGGCCAGCTCGGTCCGCGTGGTGGCGACGATCATAGAAGCTCCCGGATCGGTGCGGCCGCGGCCGCGGTGAGCCGGCCGGCCGCGACGGCCCGGTCGGCGGTCCGGCGGGCGAGGGCGCGGTAGGCGGGTACGGAATCGGGCGCCGCACCGGCCAGCGCGGCCAGGTGCGCGGCCACGGTGTCGGCGTCCCCTCGCGACACCGGCCCGGTCAGGGCGGCGTCGCCGAGGCGCAGGGCGTTGTCGAGCGCGGCGTGCAGCAGCGGGTCGAGGACGCGCTCCGGCTGGGCCACCCCGGCGTCGCGCAACCGGTCCACCGCCTCATTGACGAGGGTGACCAGGTGGTTGGCGCCGTGGGCCAGGGCGGCGTGGTAGAGCGTGCGATGCTCGTCGGCGATCCACTCGGGGGTACCGCCGAGCAGGTGCACCAGGTCCTCCGCCAGCGGCCGCACGTCGGGCGGGGCGGTGACGCCGAACGGGATGCCCTTGCGCAGCCGGGCCAGGTCCTCGGGACCGCCGGTGAACGTCATCGCCGGGTGCAGCGCGAGCGGCCGGGCGCCGCGCGCGACGGCGGGCGCGAGGATGCCGACCCCGTGCGCGCCCGAGGTGTGCGCGACGACCTGCCCGGGGTGCACGTCCAGCCGGGTCGCGACGGACGCGAGCGCGTCGTCGGGGACGGCGAGGATGACGAGATCGGCGGATCGGTCCGGGACGACCGGCACGCCCGCGTCGGTCAGGGCGGCGGCGAGGGTCGACCCGACGCGGCCCCGTCCGACCACGCAGACGGTATAGCCGCGCAACGGTGCGCTCATCAGGGTGATCCAGTCCTCGATAGGGGGTACCGGTCGGGTCCAAGTATGGATCGAGCGCCCGGCGGCCGGACAGCACCTGTGGCAACCTTCACTGGTGGACGCGGAGCGCTGGCGGGAGGCGATGCAGCGGGCGCTGTACGCCCCCGGTACCGGCTTCTTCGTCGGCCCCGGCCGGCCCGTCGAGCACTTCCGTACCAGCGTGCACGCCTCCCCGCTCTTCGCCGCCGCGCTCGCCCGGCTGGTGGAGCGGCTCGACGAGGAACTGGGCCGGCCGGCCACCCTCGACGTGGTGGACGTCGGGGCGGGGCGGGGGGAGCTGCTCGTCGGGCTGGCCTACGCGGTCCCCGCCGAGGTGCGCGAACGGCTCCGGCTCACCGCCGTCGAGCTGGCCGACCGGCCCGCGCCGCTGCCCCCGGACATCGGCTGGGTCGCCTCCGTACCGGACCGGGTCACCGGGCTGCTGCTCGCGACCGAATGGCTGGACAACGTCCCGCTGGACCTGGTCACGCTCGACGACGCCGGGGTGGCGCGGTACGTGCTGACCGACTGGTCGCTCGGCGAGCCGGTGTCGGATGAGGACGCGGCCTGGCTGGCGACGTGGTGGCCGTCGAAGCCCGGGCACATCGCGGAGGTCGGCGTCCCCCGGGACGAAGCCTGGCGGGCGGCGGTGTCCACCGTGGAGCGTGGGCTGGCGCTGTGCGTCGACTACGGGCACGTGGCCGCTGAACGACCGGCGCTCGGGACGCTGAGCGGGTACCGCGCGGGGCGCCAGTTGCCGCCGGTACCGGATGGGGATTCGGACCTGACCGCCCACGTGGCGGTGGACGCGCTGACCGGCCCGCGCACGACGGTGCTGCGCCAGCGCGACGCGCTGCGCAAGCTCGGCGTGTCCGGCGCACGGCCGCCGCTGTCGTTGGCCTCGGAGGATCCGGCGGCCTACGTCCGGGCGCTCGCCGCCGCCAGCGACGCGACCGAGCTGACCGACCCGGCCGGGCTCGGCGGCCACTACTGGATCGTCGAGCCGATCGGCATACCATCCCTGCTATGACGCGCGAGCGAGCGAAGCGGGCGAGCCACCCGGCTCAGTGCGGTGGTGCCTCATGACGGCGGCGAGCGGACGTTCCGGCTCGCCTGGCGTAGCTCCGGGAGCCGGAACGTCCGCAGCAGCGAGCCGGCGGCATGAGCTTGTGGTCGGTACCGGCGCGGGCCTGGCCACCTCCGACATGGTGCTCAACATCGGGCCGCAGCACCCGTCCACGCACGGGGTCCTGCGGCTCAAGCTGGTGCTCGACGGCGAGTTGGTGATCTCCGCCGAACCGATCATCGGATACATGCACCGGGGCGCCGAGAAGCTGTTCGAGGTGCGCGACTACCGGCAGATCATCGTGCTGGCCAACCGGCACGACTGGAGGTACCCGAGCGGGCGGTGTGGCTGCGCACGGCGCTGGCCGAGATGAACCGGGTGCTGAGCCACCTGGTTTTCCTCGGCTCGTACCCGCTGGAGATCGGGGCGATCACGCCGGTCTTCTACGCATTCCGGGAGCGCGAGACGCTCCAGGCGGTGATGGAGGAGGCGTCCGGCGGGCGGATGCACTACATGTTCAACCGGGTCGGCGGGTTGAAGGAGGAGGTACCGGCCGGGTGGACGCGCCGGGCCCGGGAGGCGATCGGCCTGGTCCGCCGGCGCATGCCCGACCTGGACAACCTGATCCGCAACAACGACATCTTCCTCGCCCGGACCAAGGGGATCGGGGTGCTGTCCGCGGACTCGGCCGCCGCGTTCGGCGCGTCCGGTCCGGTCGGCCGGGCCAGCGGACTGGACTTCGACGTGCGCCGCGACGACCCCTACCTGGCCTACGGCGAACTGTCGTTCCCGGTGATCACGCGGACCACGGGGGACTGCCACGCGCGGTTCGCCTGCATGCTCGATCAGGTGTACGTGTCGCTGGACCTCGCCGAGCAGTGCCTCAACCGGGTGGACCAGATCCGGGGGCCGGTCAACGTGCGGCTGCCCAAGGTGGTGAAGGCACCGGAGGGGCACACGTACGCGTGGACCGAGAACCCGCTCGGCGTCAACGGGTACTACCTCGTGTCACGGGGCGAGAAGACGCCGTGGCGGCTCAAGCTGCGCACCGCGTCGTACGCCAACGTGCAGGCGCTGTCCACGCTGCTGCCGGGCTGCCTGGTACCGGACCTGATCGCGATCCTCGGCTCGATGCTCTTCGTGGTGGGGGACGTCGACAAGTAGGGCTCCGCCGCCACCTTCGCACCCGGGTCAGCGCCAGCGGTCTTCGGACATTTCGTACGTGCGGCGCGGGCGCGGGTTGACCGGGCCCGGCTCACCCCACCGGTCGTCGCGCTCCTCCGCACGGCGCCGGCGCGGCTCGCGCTGCCGCTCGGGCTCCTCGCGCCAGCTCTCGGTCCAGGTGGCGGCCGGTTCCGGGCCGGTCGCAGGCAGCGCCGGCAAAGCGCCGGACCGGCTCCACGCCGGCTCCTCGGAGTACCCGGCGTGGCGGTGCGTCCCGGCCGCCCGCCGCCCGTCGTCGCGGCGCCCGTCATCCCAGCGCCCCTCGTCCCAGCGCGCGTCATCCCGGCGCCCGTCGTCCTGGCGTACCTCGGCCCAGCGGTCCTCGATGCGCAGCTCGGTACCGGAGTCGTCGGTGCGTACCGCCGCCCGCCGCTCACCCATCCGCAGCTCGTGCCCGCGCTCGTCGGAGCGCACCGAGGCCCACCGGTCCCCGGCGCGCGCACCGCTCCACCGGACGTCGCCCGTGGTCTCGTCGAGGCGCTCCTCGTCCCGCTCGAACGGGCGGGACCGGCGCGGCTCGCCGCCGAAGTCCCAGCGGGGCTCGCCGCCCGCGTAATCCCGGCGCGGCTCGCCGCCGGGATAATCCCGGCGCGGCTCGCCGCCGGCGAAGTCGTCACGACCGTAGTCGTCGCGCCGGACGTCGTCGTGGCGGTAGTCGTCGCGGCGCGGCTCGCCCGCGCGCACCTCGGCGAGCCGTTCGCGCAGCCGCTGCTCGGTCCAGGACTCCTCGCGGGGCGCAGCGGGCTCGTCCGCGCGGGATCCGGCGACCGCGCGTCCGGTGGCGGTCGCGCGCCCGGTGGCGACCGCGCGCCCGGTGGCGACCGCGCGCCCGGTCGCCGCATGGCCGGTCGCCGCATGGCCGGTCGCCGCGTGGGCGCTCGCGGCGTGGCCGCTCGCCGCGTGGCCGCTCGCCGCGTGGCCGCTCGCCGCGTGGCCGCTCGCCGCGTGGCCGCCGTAGACGGTGCCGCCGCTGCCGGCGCCGTACCCGGCGCCCCGGTCGTGGTCCGCGTGCGGGTCGACGATCGTCTGCCGGGTGGTCACCTGCACGGTCTCGGTATGCCGGACGA
>WNFZ01008788.1_pt1 | contig 11073 bp, 5 predicted proteins | sample 5400081 | NCBI WGS metagenome assembly WNFZ01 (sample SAMN13153365, study PRJNA577476) | soil metagenome | isolation source: 80 cm soil or saprolite under grassland replicate 1 | place: USA:California | collected 2016-06-15
CCGGGCGTGATGAATCGGGCGCGAAACGGACCGCCCAAACCGACCAGCAGAATGCCGGCGGTGAAGGCAACGACCGAGATTGTGAAGAGTTTGCGCCTGGCATGAAGACCCCGCACGGGAACGCATTTCGGAATCGGACGACTGCAGGTGCCGTCGGGCCGCGGCCCGATTCCACACGGGCCGCCGTAATCCGCCGTGCGCGTGCAACGGTAACGGCCTTTGTTTTCGCCTTCTTTGATCTCCAGCGCCGGCCGGCATTCGTAAGTTGCGCGGCATCGCCTTTTGGCGTCGGGTCCGATGCGGCACGGTTTTCCCTCCGCCGCTTTGCCGCAGATCCAGTTCTGGTTCGGGCGCTCGTATTGGCCCGAATTGAACTCCGGCGAGGGCAATTGCTCTTTCATCGGGCGCCCCCGGAGAAGGCGAAGACCAGAACGATGTGCGCCAGCGTGAAGAGCAACAGGCTGTAAGTGAGCGGAATGTGCGCGAACAGCCAGGCCTTGAGCAAAAGCTGGAGCGCATAGTGGTAATCCAGTCCGTCCTTTTGCCTCACCAACCCGGCGATTTGATCGAGCGTCGCGCGTTCCTGCTCGTTGAGATACCGGTTCAGGTCGTTGATTTTGTTCAACAACCGGTTAACCGGGCTGCGCACCTCCAGCCAATGCCATCCGACATTCCTGCTGCCTTCAAAAAAGTCTTTCAGCTCCCGGACGTAGAAATCGGCGACGGTCGAAGACTTCGCTTGGGCAAGGGATGTGAGCGCCAGCGCCTCGGCGCGTTCCTGCAACTGTCGGCGGATGGAGGGAATCCGCTCGAACAACACCTCGCCTCCGCGCGTGGTCAGGCGTTTCGGAATCGCCCGCGAAACGAACAACCCGAAAAATCCACTGAGCATGACCAAAATATAGAGCGAGGCCAGCGTGCCTTCGAACCAACCTGTCGGCATTTTGTAGTCGAGGTGCACTGTGAAGAGCGCCGCGGTGAGCAGGCCGCCGTAAACGTGGGACTGCAACCACAACTCCGAAGAAAGCAGGGGAACAAAGGGCAGTTTCTTGCGCGCGTTGTAAAGGCTCAGCAGCAGAATCAATCCGAACAGGGCCCAGCCGGTGAGATAACTGAGGCGGGACATCGCGCCGGAATACCTGCGGTGGAGCCAAACGATCAGCGCGGAAACGAGAATCAACAGGATCAAGCCGATCCCGCGCTGTTTGACGAACGAGATCATCGCTTCAGCCAGTTCGCGAAGGCGTCCAGATCATTGAGATTGATGCGGACAAGCGCGCCGTGCGGACAGGCGCGCTGGCAGGCCGGACCGCCGAGTTGTTCGACGCACAGATCGCATTTGGTCGCTTTGAGGATCGGTTTCATTTCCTTGTCCACGAGGAACGCGCCGGTCTCGTCGCGAATTTCGACCATGCGGATCGCGTCGTAGGGACAGTTGTTGAAGCAGGCTTTGCAGCCGATACAGGTGACCGGGTTGATCACGACCTGCCCGCCAAAAGCATCGCGGTGAATGGCGCCGGTGGGACAGCCGATCATGCACACCGGATCGACACAGTGCATGCAGGCGTTGGCGACCATGAGCCGGCCGCTGACCGGGCCGTGCCGCAAAAAACGGGGATTGTTGTCATGGGCGACGGCGCACGCGCGCACACAATCGTCACAGCGCGTGCAGCGGTCCAGGTTTATCACCATCGTCGCCGTGCCGTTGAAGAAGCGGTTTTCGGTCAGAAACTCCAGCATATCGGCGCCGATCTTGGCGCCGGCATCGATGGGCGGTGGCGGCGCCATTTCCTGGTCCGCAGCGGGAACGAGCAAGGGGGGCAGATCCTTCGTCGGTGTTTCCGGCAGAACCACGGTTTCCATGACCGCCGTGGGGATGACAATAACGTGCGTGTAGCCGATCACGCGCAAAGTATATTGCAGCGGCACAATCGCCTCGGGCTTGCGCCAGTTGTGGGCAATTTCCTGGAAACCGTAGAACTGTCCGGCGCCGAGGTAATTGAGCGTGCGATGACCGTGGCCGAACTTCTGGCTGACGCGGGCAAAGCCGGACTTGACCAGGATGACGCTGTTCGGGTAGTCGCCTTCTCTGGCGATGATCGGCTCCTCATGCGATTGCCCGGAGGCGGCGGATTGCACGAGCCGCTTGTAATCCCCAGACCAGTCGTAATCGCCGTAGGTGCCGAATTCCGCTCGTGCCATGACCCGTTGCAGGGCTTCGTCGGAGAGGTGACGGAAGATGGGAACTTCGCGGAGCGCGGTCTCCAGGGCGCGCTCACGGTAGATCTCGTCGACACCGACGTTGTGCGCGGCATACGGCTGAGCGCGGCAGTCTCGCCGAAAAATTCCCCGCGCTCGAGCAGGGCGGTCTTGTGTTCGTTGAGAATCCGCGGCACGTCCTGGAGAAAGATTTTGACTTCATCACCCTGGCCGCGTCGCGCCCCGATGCGGGTGTCCTGTTTGAGCTGCCGGGATTTGAAGCTTTCAGCTTCCTTTGGATTGGTCCACAACTGGGCGATGACGCGGAAAAAACTTTTGCGCGTCGGCTCGCGCCGCCCAAGCAGCGAGGGCGGCAGCTCCGGTCCGAGCACCACCCGCACCGAGCCGGCCATCACGAGAAAGGCGGAGGTCCCGTAATCGCCTTCGCGCATGACGATTTCGCCACGACGATAGCGCTGGATGCGGGTGTCGTGCTTGAGAATGTCGCGCAGGGAGAGCCGCGCGGGAAAATTTTCCGGTCGCATCCTGGAGAAGGGCGAAATGGACAGGAGCCGGCTCACGTCCGCGTCGGCCATCTCCGGATCGAACGCGGCGTCCCAGCGTTGGGGGCGGTCAAAAGCTGGCGGTGCCGTCGGCATGTCGGTCAACGATTAGGCATCGAGCACAAGGTTCGATTTGGGTTTGCAGATGCAAGTCAGGCAGGAGCCTCCCTCGGCGCTTGCCCCCTGCGCGGCCAGGTATTCCACTTCACCGGATTTGATCGCCACCAGGCACGTGCCGCAATTGCCGGCGCGGCAACCCGCTTCGATCTTGATGCCCTGCTCCTCCGCAAACTCGAGCAAGGAGGCGGTCGCCGGATTCCAGTGGCAGGTTTTACCCGAACGGCTGAATGTGACGCGCAACCGGGAGAGCATGGCCGTCTCGCTCTGCGTCGGGGGCGCGGTCGCTTTTTTCACGGTCGCGGGACCGAACGCCTCGAAGTGGACGTTTTTATCCGGCACCCCCCAGGCTGCCAAACCGTCGGTGATGCCCTTCATCATCGGGCCGGGGCCGCAGATGAAGTAGTCATAATTGTTCGAAGGCAGCACCTGCTTGAGCAAATCGCCGGTGACATGGCCCGCGTGCTGGTAATCGCGTCCCAGGACATCTCCCTGGGCCGGTCGGCTGTAGGAAACGTGCAGGCGAACATTGTGGTTTTCCGCCGCAATCTTCTCCAGGTGCTGTTTGTGAATGTGCTCGGCGCTGTGGCGCGCGCCGTGAAGGAACCACACCTCGCGCTTGGAGCGGCTTTCGACGATCGCGTTCAGCATGCTCAGCATGGGTGTAATGCCAACACCGCCGGACACCAGCACCACCGGGTTCTCCTCGGACAAATCGAGAAAGAAATGGCCGCCCGGCGCCTTCACATCAAGAATGTCGCCGACTTGAACCCGGTCGCAGAAATAGCAGGAGGCCCTGCCCGGTTTGAGGTCAGGCTGGTCGGGTTGCGCGCAAAGCTTTTTGATCGTGACCCGGTAGTAATCCTGATGAAACGGGCTGTCGGAAAGTGAATAGCAGCGAATCACCGGCTTGCCTTCGCCGGGAATATTCAACTGGAAAGTGATATACTGGCCGGGTTTGAAAACGGGCAGGGGCCGACCGTCATGAGGCGCGAGGTAAAACGAGTCAACCCCGCCGCATTCGCGGACTTTTTTGACGACCTGGAATTTGCGGTAGCCGTTCCAGAACAACTTAATCTGCTCAACCTCCTGGCAACGAAGTTTGGCCGCCTTGATTTCCTCCCGCAGTCGTTCGCGCGCCAGCGACCGCTGTTCGCGCTCGAAGTAAAGTCGCCGGAACGTTCCATAACACAACAGGGCCGCATGAAGCGTCATCAATCCCAGGAGCACGAGCCCGATGAACAGACCAAGATCTCCCCCCAACGCGGCCCGGAGTTGGTGGATTATGGATTGCACTTCGGGCGAGCAGGCTATAACAAAGCCCCGTGCCATGTAAATGTTTAACTCCGCCGGGGGTAGCTTCCGGGGCACATCTTGATACCACCACCACCCGGCCGGAGGAGGTCTTCTCCCTCTCCTCCCGCGGAGGAGGAGAGGGCTGGGGAGAGGAGGCCAGTTTTATTGAATGCCCCTCACCCCGACCCTCTCCCCACTCGTTCCTCGCGGGGAGAGGGACAAAATTTCTGGTGGTTGTATCAAGATGCGCCCTATCTTCCGTCGCGCGGGACTGGCACGGGAAAATTCGTCCGCGGGACAGTTGCCCGCGCGGGCTGTGGCTGGCGCTCTTATGTTTCGCGGGCGCGGTTTCCGTCCGGGCGAACGATGCGGCCGCCGATGCCGCTTCTGCCAAATTCCTCGGCGCGCGAAGCTGCAGTTCCAGCAGTTGCCATGGCGGAGCGGGAAACAACCGGAACCAATACACGGTGTGGTCCGCGCATGATTTTCACCACCTGCGGCCCTACGCGACGCTGGAAACCGCCCGCTCAGAGCGCATCGCCGGAGTCTTGAACGTCGGCAATCCGGCGCAAAGCCGGCGGTGCACGGTTTGTCATGCGCCATTCCACACCCTGCGGGCCGGTCAATTGGACAAGGAAACGAGCATCAGCGAAGGGGTTTCCTGTGAAACCTGTCACGGCCCCTCCGAGAATTGGCTCCGCGCGCACACGCGCCCCGATTGGAGTCACGAAGACCGCGTCCACGCCGGCATGCGCGATTTGAAAAACCTCTACATTCGCGCCAACACCTGCGTGGCGTGTCATCAGAATGTGGACAGCGACGTGCAACAGGCCGGCCATCCGGAGTTGATCTTCGAACTGGACGGCCAGGCGGTGTCACAACCCCGGCATTGGAGACAATCGGAGGAGAAGCCGGGTCCGCAAATCTGGCTGGTTGGGCAAGCGGTGGCACTGAGAGAAATGAGTTGGCAATTGGCGCGCGAGAAGTCTCCCGGCCAAACACTGGTAGAACGCTGGGCCGGATTATTTTGGCTCGTCCAGGCTGCGGGCGAGGTCGAAGGCCATTTGACCGGTGTTGAGTCAAACTCAACAGCACGGACCGCAGAGCAGTTCGATCAAGTCCAGCGTTGGAGCGATCGCTTTGCGAAGGAAGTGGCCGCCCTCCGCTGGTCTGAAGAACGGACGCGCCGATGCCTGGCCTTGCTCGCAAACAGGCAGGCGGCGTTCCGCGATAGAAAAATCCCCATCCCGCTGCACGCGCGCCGGGCGGAACGGTTGGTTCTGGCCCTGGATCGGCTGGTGACGGGTCTTGGCGATTCCTCGGGCGACCCAACCCTCAATCGTGCATTGGATCGCTTGTTTGATGATGCCCAATCTTTGCCGGAGTTCGATCCGAATCAGTTTGCAAACAACCTGAAGGAATTCCACGCGAGTGTCCCCGGGATCCTGGATTCAAAGTAGGGACGGCTTGCTCGGCCGTGCCAGTCACGCCCTCTTGCAACCCGCGAGGTATTCCGGCTCGTTACTCCAGCTTTTCGCACTGTCGTTCGCAAAAACTTTTGCGTTTTGTGGAAGGCCCTCCGGGCGGTTGGCGTCTCCCGGGGGGCGTCGGGTCTTCCGAGCGGCCCGGCCAAAGACCCGTTTATGTCCCAGGGGACGTTTCCCGGTTCCGGCACGATGCAAACCTGTCGATACCGTCCCAACGAGCCGCGGGATGCCAGCGCCGCTCGTGTCGCGGTTCGCTCGGGCGGCTCATGCCGGCTTTCTGGCAACATTCTTTGCAATAGGCGCCGCCGCGGCGCCTTCACCTGCCGAAAGGGCGCCCGCGAGCGGAACGGAATCGTCTCGTTCCAATCACGTCGCCGGGACAAATGCGCTGCGGCCATTTCAGACGATCACCACCAACACGCCTCCCTTACCGCCAACTCAATTCAATCCCGATCCCGGTGTGCCGCCCGTCCCCGGCACAGTCCGGGTGCCAGACACAATTTTGCGCCTGAAGTGGGCGACCAACTCCGCGACGCCGGCGCAACCTCCGGGCCTTTTCAATCCGGACCCTGGCGCGATGCTGAAATCGCCCCCTGCGAACGTGCCCTTTTTCACGAACGCATTGGGTTTACCGCCCGCATTCCGAGGCCCACCGGTTCCGCAGGCGTTGACGCTGCCGCGAACGAACGTCCGCAGCCGACATCTGGAGTCAATCGAACCGCCGGTCACGAATTACGGCTACGAGTGGCTGCCGAAAGATTTGGCACTGCCGCGCGAGCGCACGCGAGCCAATCAATATATCGAGCGAAAGTGGGACAACCCGGATTACCCCATCAGCCGGCAAGGCTATGATTACCCGGCGTTCAGCGGACCGGCGACGAATCGCTGGCGGATCGGGTTTGTGCCGTGGCGACGCTATACCAGCGGCGCAATCGAGACACCGTACGAAACGCCCGAACCCATGCTCTGGCATCCTTACACGCAAAGCATCCTGAAAGGCGACGCGCCCATTATCGGCCAGGATGTTTTTCTCGATCTTACCGCCGGCTCGCAAACGGAGTTCGCGGCGCGGCGCCTGCCCACGGCCAGCGGCGTCAGCGCGGCCGAACCGAACAGCGCGGAGTTTTTCGGCCGGAGCGAACAGCTCTTCGTGCAGAACTATTTCTCGTTCACGGCCGATTTGTTCAAGGGTGAGACCGTGTTCCAGCCGGTGCATTGGGCGGTGCGCCTGCAGCCGGTTTACAATGTCAATTACACCGACACACGCGAAAATGGCGTCATCAGCCCGAACCCGGCGCGCGGCACGGATCGCACGGATGATTTCCTCGCGTTGCAGCAGGCGTTCGTGGAGATCCACCTGGGCGACCTGTCTTCGACTTACGACTTCCTTGCCTGCCGGTTCGGCAACCAGCCGTTCAGCAGCGATTTTCGCGGGTTCATTTTCAACGACATCAACTCCGGCGCGCGCATTTTCGGCAACTACGACGATAATCGCTGGCAGTATAACCTCGGGGCATTTGACCTGCGCGAGAAGGACTCGAACTCCGGGTTGAACACCTTCGACCGGCGCGACCAGTTCGCGTTCATCGCGAACGCCTATCGCCAGGATTTCATTTGGAAGGGCTACACGGCGCAACTCAGCTTCCACGCCAGCCTTGACCGCGGTCGAACGCATTACGATCAAAACGGCAATCTCGCCCGGCCCGCGCCGCTCGGCACGCTCGCGCCGCACGACGTGGATGCGTTTTACCTCGGTTGGGCGGGGGACGGACACATTGGCCGTCTGAATATCAGCCACGCTTTTTACCAGGTCCTTGGTCGCGACTCCTTCAATGGGTTGGCCGGCCGGCCCGTGAACATCGAGGCGCAGATGGCCGCATTGGAACTTTCCTTCGACCGCGATTGGATTCGTTACAAGGCGTCGGTCTTCTATGCGTCGGGCGACGGAAACACCACGGACCGAAAAGCGACGGGATTCGACACGATCCTGGACAATCCCAACTTCACGGGCGGGCCGTTCAGTTGGTACGTGCACCAGGGCTTCAATCTCGCGGGCACGGCGGTGAATCTGAAGCAACCCGACAGCCTCGTGCCCGACCTGCGCACGAGCAAGGCCGAGGGCCAGGCCAACTTCGTCAACCCCGGCGTGTTTCTTGCCGGCGTCGGTACGGAAATCGAAATCACGCCCCGGCTTCGCAATTTCATGAATTTGAATTACGTCCGATTCATGGAGGCCGATCCGATTAAAGTCGCGTTGTTGACGGACAAGGCGGATCGGGACTTCGGCTGGGATTTGAGCGTCGGGTTTCAATATCGCCCGCTGCTTACGGACAACGTCATTATCTCCGCCGGGTTGGGAGTGTTGCTCCCCGGCCGCGGTTTTCGCGACATTTACCAGACCAACCCCAATCCCGTTCCCGGCTATAATCCACCGGGCGGCGGCCGCGTGGATGATTTCCTTTACAACGGGGTCATCGCCCTCACACTCACTTACTGACCGATGAGCCGGTTACTACTGAGGAGTCCCTGGGATATGTTACACTTGGCGTGTTCGACCGAGGATTTCTCCCTCACCCTGACCCTCTCCCTCAGGGAGAGGGAACAGCAGGCTTCTGATTGGTGTATAACTGAGGGTCGTTGGGCAAACTCCGGCGCGGCAGTGATCGAGAGCCGGTGGACCATTCTCCCTCTCCCCCGGGGAGAGAGCCGGGGTGAGGGGGAACCGAGTGTAGCCCATTCCAGGGTCCACTCAGTATTTGATCGGAAACCGGTCACCCGGAAGACACGGCTGCTGACGGTCGCGCTCGCCCTGCTGGCGCTCGGCGCGACGCTTCTCAAAGCCGACGACGTTGGCTTCGGCCCGCCGATTTCCGTTCCGCGGGATTTGATCGAGTTTGCCTCCCGGCCATTGCCTCCGCGGAACTTGATCGACCAGACACCGGAGGACGCGATGCGCAAGAGCCGCGGCTGTTTGGAATGTCACAAGGGCATCGACAGTTCGAGCATGCACGCCGGTCCGAACGTGGTGCTGGGCTGCGCGGATTGTCATGGCGGTAATCCCACCCCCGGACTGACCATGAGGAAAGCCCACGTCGAACCGCGCAACTCTCTGTTCTGGCCCACGTCGGCCAACCCCGCTGATTCCGATGTGTTGCTGAATCGCGAATCGTTGGAGTTCGTTCAGTTTGTCAACCCGGGGGATTTGCGCGTGGCCGACAAAGCCTGCGGTCTTTGCCACAAGGAAGACCTTCAGCACGTCTTTCACAGCATGATGAATCACGGCGCCATGCTCTGGGGCGCTGCGCTCTATAACAATGGGAATTTTCCGCTCAAAAATTATCGCTTCGGCCAGGCGTACGGCCCGGGCGGCGAGCCTCTGAAACTGGTCAACCCCGAGCCGGTCACTCCTGAAGACACACGAACGCGCGGCATTCTGCCTTTTATCGAGCCGCTGCCACGCTTTCCCATCAGCCAACCCGGGAACATTTTGCGAATTTTCGAGAAAGGCGGAGAGAAACAGTTGCAACTTGGCATTCCGACGACAACCGAGCCGCCCGGCCGGCCGCTGCGCCGCCTGTCGGAACGGGGCCTGGGCACGTTGAATCGCACCGACCCGGTTTTTCTGAATCTGCAGAAGATGCGCCTCCACGATCCGTTGCTCGGGTTCCTGGGCTCGAACAATCATCCCGGCGACTATCGCTCCAGCGGTTGTTCGGCCTGCCACGTGATTTACGCCAACGATCGCTCGCCCACCCACTCCGCCTACTACAGCAAGTACGGCAACCAGGGTCTGAGCTTCAGCGGCGACCAATCCGGCTTGCGCCACGATGAGCGCGGTCATCCGATCCAACACGCGTTCACGCGGGCGATCCCCTCAAGCCAGTGCATGACCTGCCACATGCATCAAGGCAACCTCTTCGTGAATCCCTACCTCGGCTACACGTGGTGGGACCAGGAGACCGACGGCGAGTCCATGTACCCCAAAAAGCAGCACGATCCGACGGATGAAGAACTGATCCGGTCGGTTCGGAATAATCCCGAGGCCGCCGCCGCGCGGGGGTTGTGGCGCGATCCGGAGTTTCTGGAAAAAGTTGCCGAACTGAATCCGCAGCTCAAGCACACGCAGTTTGCCGATTACCACGGCCACGGCTGGATTTTTCGCGCCGTGTTCAAGAAGGATCGCAAAGGCAATTTCCTCGATCCCGACGGCCATGTCATTCCGGCTGACGATCCGGCGAAGTTCGCCAAGGCCGTCCATCTCAAGGACGTTCACCTGGCAAACGGCATGCAGTGTGTGGACTGCCACTTTCTTGCCGACGTCCACGGCAACGGAAAACTCTATGGAGAGCCGCGCGCGGCCACGACCATCGAGTGCATCGATTGCCACGGGACAATCGAACAACGGCCGACCCTGGTCACTTCGGGCAACGGCGGGCAGATCGATCTGGGACAGAGCTCGACGCCTTGGGGACCGCGGTTTGTTTGGGAGGGGAAAAAACTTTTCCAGAATTCAATGCTCGGTCCGGACGTGCGCTGGGAGGTGCCCCAGACGGTCGATACCATCGATCCGAAATCGCCGCGCTACAATGCGAAGTCGGCCTACGCAAAGACGCTCCGCCGCGATGGCAAAACATGGGGCGACGTGCCGGTCTCCAACTGCAAACGAAACCTTGCCCACGACAATTCATCCATCTCCTGCCAAATCTGCCACACGTCCTGGGCCACCAGTTGCTTCGGTTGTCACCTGCCCATGAAAGCGAATCAGCGCGCGCCCCTCAACAAGTACGAAGGGATTACCACGCGCAATTTCACCTCCTACAATCCCCAGGTTGTCCGTGATGATGTCTTTCAACTTGGCATCGACGGTACCGTGAAGAGCAATCGGCTCGCGGTGATCCGGTCTTCCAGCGCGGTCGTCGTCGGTTCGCAGAATGCCAATCGCGAATGGGTTTACTCGCAACAGCAGACCGTCTCCGCCGAGGGCTACAGCGGCCAGGCCTTCAATCCGCATTTTCCGCACACGACCAGCGGCGTCGGCACGACAAAGAACTGCACCGATTGCCACCTCTCAAAAGACAACGATAACAACGCGATCATGGCGCAATTGCTCGGCTTCGGCACGGGCACGGTGAATTTCTTCGGGCGCTACGCTTATGTCGGCTGCGGCAAGGACGGTTTGTATGGCGTGGTCTGGACGGAGCAGGACGAACCCCAGGCCGTCATCGGCAGTCATCTGCACCGACTGGCTTATCCCGACAACTACCAGAGGCACGTCGAGGAGAACAAAGGCGAACTCAAGGAGGCTTACCGTCATCACGCCAAAGAAATTCTCGATCTCACGTTGCGCGGCGAATATCTCTACACCGCCAACGGTCCGGACGGTTTGGAGGTTTTCGATGTGGCCAACATCG
>WNFZ01005992.1_pt1 | contig 11068 bp, 7 predicted proteins | sample 5400081 | NCBI WGS metagenome assembly WNFZ01 (sample SAMN13153365, study PRJNA577476) | soil metagenome | isolation source: 80 cm soil or saprolite under grassland replicate 1 | place: USA:California | collected 2016-06-15
GCTACTACCAGCTCACGCAGGCCCGCTGCGAGCCAAAGCCGATCCAGTAGCCGTATCCACCCTTCGTCATCGGTGGCGGTGGCGAACAGCTCACCCTGCGGGTCGTAGCGCGCTACGCCGACGTGTGGAACTCCATGCCCACCGACGTGGAGGAATTCCGGCACAAAGTGCGCGTCCTGCACGAGCACTGCGCCGCCGTGGGCCGCGATCCCGCGCAGATCGAGCTGTCGGTGCAGACGCGGGTCAACTATGACGATCTCGCGGCGACGGTCGCGACGCTGCAGCCGCTCGTCGAGGCCGGCGCGACCCACCTCGTCCTGATGCTGAACTACCCCTACCGCGACGGGATCGTCGAGCGGCTGGCCGACAAGGTGGTTGGGCGGGTCGGCTGACGAGCGCGCAACTGCGCGAATGACTCCGCGGGCGTGAGCGCTCGTTGAATGGCCAGCCGACAGCGGGCAGACGACAAGGAGAACGACGATGACGACAAGGAGAACGACCATGGCGCCCAATGAGCGAGCGCGCAAGAACCACGACGAGCTTTTTCCCGGCCACATCTCACCCTGGCGGTGACCGATCCCGAGCTCATTGAGATCTTCGACAACTTCGCCTTTGACGAGGTCCTCCGTCACGGCAATCTGGACGTGCGAACCCGCCTGATGGTCCAACTCGCGTCGATGATCGCCTCCCAGGCGCTGCGCGAGTACCGCGTCATGCTCGGCGCAGCGCTCACCGTCGGGGTGACGCCGGTCGAGATCAAGGAGATTGTCTACCAGGCGGTGCCCTATCTCGGCATGGCCAAGGTCTTCGACTTCATCCACGCCACGAACGAGGTACTCACCGAGCGGGGCGTTGCATTGCCCCTGCCCAGTCAATCCACGACCACGCCCGAGACCCGCGCCGAGCAGGGCCTGGCGGTCCAGAAGCAGATCGTCGGGAGCGATGTCGTCGAGAAACTCTACGCCTCTGCGCCCGCCGATCAGCAGCACATCCAGCGCTCTTTGTCGGCCAACTGCTTCGGCGACCACCTCACCCGCACCGGCATCGACGTGCCTACGCGCGAGCTCCTGACCTTCAGCATGCTCGTGGCGCTCGGCGGATGCGACGCGCAGGTCAAGGGCCATGTCGCTGCGAATCTCAATGTGGGCAATGACCGCGCACGGTTGATCGATGTCTTGACCCAGCTCCTGCCATTCATCGGCTATCCCCGCACACTTAACGGGCTACGGGCCATCGATGAGGTCACCGCGTCGTGAGCATGGCGGGCGCAGCGACGCCGGACAGCCGGAAGAGATCATGACTGAATGACGGTTCGGCGCATCGCTGCCTTGTCGCCGGCGCGGCCGGAAGGCGATGCGGCACGGCTTCATCGGCGCGCACTGATGATTACAACAATGATGGGAGAATGTACGATGTCACAACGCACATGGTTCATCACTGGTGTCAGCAGCGGGTTCGGCCGCGAGCTGACCAAGCAGCTCCTCGAGCGGGGCGATCGCGTCGTCGGAACCGTTCGCGACACCGGCAAGGTCGCCGATCTGCGCGAGCAGTATCCCGAGACGTTCCGCGCCGAGGTGCTCGATGTGACCGACACGGCGGCGATCCGCGAGGTTGTCGAGCGCTCGTTCGCGCAGCTCGGACGCATCGAGGTGATCATCAGCAACGCCGGCTACGGCCTGTTTGGCGCCGCGGAGGAGCTCAGCGACAAGCAGGTCGAACAGATCGTCGCGACCAACCTCGTCGGGCCGATCCAGCTGATCCGTGCCGCGCTGCCGTACCTGCGCGCCCAGGGCGGCGGACGCGTCATCCAGATCTCTTCCTACGGCGGGCAGGTCGCCTTCCCGGGGAACTCGATGTACCACGCCACCAAGTGGGGCATCGAAGGCTTCGTCGAGTCGGTCGCCCAGGAAGTCGCATCCTTCGGGATCGGCATGACGATCGTCGAGCCCGGCGGCGCGCGCACCGAGTTCCGCTACGGCAGCGCGCAGATGGCAGAGCTCATGCCAATCTACGACGAAACCCCGGCACACAGCTTCTTGCGGATGCTGGATCCCAAAAACGGTCTGGCCCCCGGCGACCCGGCCCGAATGGCCGCGCGCATCATCGAGAGCGTCGACCTGGAGCCGGCACCGCTGCGCATGGTACTCGGCTCACAGGCGCTAGAAAGCACCCTGACGACACTGCGCAAGCGAATCGCCAGCTTCGAAGCGCAGACTGAGCTCGCCGCTTCCACGGACTTCCCGCCTGGGGAGTGACCAGCACCGGAGGTGCGAGCTCGAAAGTGCCCACCGGCTGTGACGGTAGCCCAGTGAAATGGTAGGCATCCCCGCCGGCTGGCAGCGGGCGATGTCCGCCATCAGGGTCGCGAAGGAGGGCTTCAAAGCGAAACGGGCGCTCGAAACGAGTACAGCTAGATATCACGAAGAGAAGGTCACTCGGCTCTGTCCGACACATGGCGGCGCGGAAGGCCATCATCGGAATCGCTGCCCCCGCGGAGCAGAGGAATCGGTGTCTTCGCTCCGCACAAGCAGGGTCTTTACGTACAAGAAGAGGAGGCGAAGCATGCAAACGCGGAAGCTTGGTCGAACCGGCCTTGAAGTCTCGCCGATCGCGATCGGTGGAGCGGCCTTTAGCTATGTGCAGAGTTCAATGGGCTGGGATCCGATGTCCGAAGATGGCCGCAAAGTGGTCTATGAGACGCTCAACACCGCGCTGGACCGTGGCATCAACTATATTGACACCGCGCCCGCGTACGGCAACGGCTATAGTGAGACGCTCATCGGCGAGGTGATGAAGACCCGCCGGAAGGACTGCGTGCTGGCCAGCAAGGTCTGGTACGAACTGGATCATACGGGCGTCATTGACAGTGTCCACGCGAGCCTCAAACGGCTGCAGACGGATCACATTGACATTTTGCAAGTGCATGGTCGGATGTACTCGCCGACAGAGATTGAGCACGTCCTCAACGGGGGGCCGCTCGATGCGCTTCTCGAGCTGCGTGATGCGGGCAAGATTGGCCATATCGGTATCACAAGCGAAGAGCCGTGGACCGTGATCCCCTTCCTTGCGCACGAGACGATTGAGGTCTATCAGATCGCCTACAACATCATCTATCAGGCTGCAGCTCGACATTTCCTTATCGAGGCAGGTAAGGCGAATGCGGGCGTGGTAACGATGCGCACGATGACGTCCGGAATTTTTCAACGCGAGATGAGCTTCCTGGCACCGGAATGGCAGTCCGCGCATGATCTGTATGAAGTCGCATTAAAGTTCGTGCTGTCCGATTCTCGTGTGCATGCTGGCATCGTCGGCATGCGTTGGCCGCACGAGGTGGAGCAGAATGTTCGACTGCTGGAGGGGTGGGAGCCGCCCGTCGATTTCGCAACCATGCCGCGCCTTACCTTTGAAGTCTACAAAGCCGAAGACGCACAGCAACGGCCGTGAATCACCGGATCGTCCCGTTCGGCCTCATCTCCACGATCGGCACGTCGAGTTGCTTGGCGATAGTTCCGAGTTCCTGCGCATCGGGTAGAATCTGTTCAACAATCCAGTCGCTGATGAAGTTGCTGGTAGAGGTTGCGTCAGCAGTCGCAGATAGCACTTATTATGGCAAAGTGCAACTTTACCATAACCGTAAGCGGATGGTCGGGAAGGGCCTAGCCAGGAACAATCCAAGAATATGAAAAATCTCCATGCATCGGATGCCCCGCCCGGACAAAGCGACGCCAGTAGCCCCGAGGCCGGTGCTTCTATGTGGAGCCCGCTGCGCGGTCCGGTTTTTCGTGCGGTTTGGATCGCCTGGGTCGTGTCCAACACCGGCACCTGGATGCAGAACGTCGGCGCGGCTTGGCTGATGACCACCCTCACCCCTTCTCCGCTGTTGGTCGCGCTCATGCAGACGGCCACCAGCCTGCCTGTATTCCTCGTGGGCCTACCCGCAGGGGCGCTGGCCGACGTCATTGACCGGCGGAAGCTGTTGCTCGTCACGCAGACGTGGATGCTGCTCGTCGCGCTCGTCCTGGGCGTGCTTACCCTGGCGGGCCTTGCATCAGCCTGGATCCTGCTGGTGTTCACCTTCCTCATAGGCCTGGGGACCGCGCTCACCTCACCGGCCTGGAACGCAATCATCCCCGAGATCGTCGAACGCCAGGAGCTACCAGCGGCAGTTGCACTCAACAGCACGGGGTACCACGTGGCCCAGGCCGTCGGGCCGGCCCTCGGCGGGTTCGTGGTCGCTGCGGCAGGTGCGGCAGCCGCCTTCCTGCTGAACGCCGCGTCCTTCCTCGCAGTGTTAGGGGCCATCTTCCACTGGCGGCGCACGCAGGTCCCGAGCAATGCCCCTCCCGAAGATATGCTGGGCGCCACCGCCGCGGGGATGCGCTACGTGCGCCATGCCCCTGCGTTGCAGGCGGTCTTGGTTCGCAATGGCGTCTTCATTCTCGGCGCCAGCGCCCTCTGGTCCTTGCTGCCTACTATGGCGAGGCACGAGCTGGGCCTTGACGCAACCGGGTACGGTATAGTATTGGGCAGCCTTGGTTTGGGTGCCGTGGGTGGTGCCCTGCTCCTGCCTCGACTGCGGCGCTCGCTGTCGGTTGACACCTTGACCGCAGCGGCGACGCTCGTGTTCGCCGGAGCCACGCTTGCTCTGGCCTACCTGCGCTTCGTGCCGCTGATGTTAGTCAGTACGATGGCAGGGGGGCTGGCCTGGCTGGTAATGCTGTCCACCCTGACCTTCTCCGCGCAGACAGCATGCCCGGCCTGGGTGAGAGCGCGTGCCCTGGCGATATACCTGCTGGTTTTCCAGGGCATGCTGGCCGTGGGCAGCTTAGCGTGGGGCGCTGTGGCCGAGCGGTTTGGAAGTAGTACGGCCCTCGCTTTTGCCGCGTTGGCGCTGGTCTGCGGGCTGGTGGCGATAGTACGCTGGCCGCTGCACGTGGTCCAGGGCCTCGACCTCACTCCCTCCGGGCACTGGCCCGATCCTGAGATGGCGATGACGCCTGACGCGGAGGACGGGCCGGTGCTCATCACGGTCGAATACCGGGTTCCTGCCGAGCGGGCCAGCGATTTCATCGAGACTATGGATGAGATGCGCACCTTCCGCCGCAGGGAGGGGGCCATAAGCTGGGGCCTCTTCCGCGACGCTGCCGACCCCGACCACTACGTGGAAACCTTTCTCGTGCTCACGTGGGGCGAGCACATGCGCCAGCATGCTCGCGTAACGGTGGAAGACCAGGCCCTCGAAGCACGGCGCAACGCCTTCCTACAGCCGGGTGTCGCGCCGTTTACATCTCACCTAATCGATGCCCATGCTTTTGATGGCCGGACACCTGCTGAGCCTCCTTACGCTGAGCTATCATAGCGACGAAGGCTGGGAAGAGCGAGCATGCGAGCGGGCAACGGCACCTCGCAAGCCCGGCAGCAGACCGCGCCAAACCTTCGGTCATGTCGAGGTACGAGATCCCGCTTGGCAGCGACCCTCAAGAGGAGATGGAAACGCCTAGGTTGCTCTTACAGCTTCAGTATACGCTTCGGTGTCAGGAACAAGGACACCATCGATCAGCCGGCTCCTGATCGATCATAGCGCACATTACAGAACGTGAGCAGGATTTAGGTGACTGTAAAGGGCAGGAATTCTTGGCTGCAATACTTGAGCGGCCAAGAATTCCTGCCCTTGTTGCGCCTTTGTCTTCTTCACTAACGATATTGTGCGTTATGATGCCTCAAGACAGGAAATGTGCAGACTGATATAGCAGATGCATTTTGTGAGCAAGGCCACTATCCCGAATTTATCGCTGGGAACAGCGACGATTCAGTTCATTCACCAGGGAGCTTCCCCGCTTTTCGCACGGACGCCCTTGCTTACACGCCCGCCGCATGTAATGTCGTACTGACGATTGCCTGGGCCTCGGATTGAACTGCTGCGAGATGCTCCTGCCCCTTGAAGCTCTCCGCATAGATCTTGTAGATGTTCTCTGTGCCGGACGGCCGCGCCGCGAACCAACCATTCTCAGCCACTACCTTCAGCCCACCAATCGGCGCATTGTTGCCTGGCGCGCGTGAGCTTGGCGATAATCGGCTCGCCCGCCAGCTCTGTCGCCGCCACCAGATTAGGCGATAGGTTGGTTAGCACCGCTTTCTGGGCCGGGCTCGCCGGCGCGTCCACCCGCTCGGAGCTTGAGCGCCCGAACTGCTCCTCCAGCGCGCGATAGTGCTCGCCGGGGTCGCGCCCGGTCTTGGCGGTGATCTCGGCCGCCAGCAGGTTGAGGATGATGCCGTCCTTGTCGGTCGTCCAGACTCCGCCGTCCATCCGCAGGAACGATGCCCCGGCGCTTTCTTCGCCGCCGAAGCCATACGAGCCGTCCAGTAGACCATCCACGAACCACTTGAAACCCACTAGCACCTCGGCCAGAGGCCAGCCGAGCTGCACCGCCACCCGGTCGATCATTGAGCTTGAGACCAGCGTCTTGCCAATCGCCGCGTCCGCGCGCCAGTGCGGCCGATGCTGAAACAGGTAAGAGATGGCGACTGCGAGGTAGTGGTTCGGGTTCAACAAGCCGGCGCTGCGCGTTATGATACCGTGACGGTCGCTGTCCGGATCGTTGCCGAACGCGATGTCGAATCGATCCTTGAGCCCGATCAGGCTTGCCATTGCGTAGGGTGACGAACAGTCCATACGGATCTTTCCGTCCTTGTCCAATGTCATGAACGCAAAGGTCGGATCGACATAGGAGTTGATCACATTCAGGTCGAGTCCATACTTCTCGGCAATCGGCGCCCAGAAGGGCAGCGATGCGCCGCCCATCGGGTCGACACCAATCTTGAGATGTGCTGTGGTAATCGCCTCCATGTCAACCACGTGGCGGAGGTCGGCCACGTAGGGCGCGACATAGTCGTACATGTGGGTCGTGTCGGCCGTAAGCGCTCGCGCAAAGGGTATGCGGTGAACCTCCTGCATCCCTCCGAGCAGAACCTGGTTGGCACGATCCTGGATCTGTCCGGTGGTCGAGGTGTCGGCTGGCCCGCCCGAGGGCGGATTGTACTTGAAGCCGCCGTCGTCGGGCGGGTTGTGCGAGGGGGTGATCACCACGCCATCGGCGAGACCAGAAGCGCGGCCGTGATTGTAGGTCAGGATCGCGTGCGAGACCGCTGGCGTGGGGGTGTAACCCAGGTCCGACTGGACAAAGATGTCCACCCCGTTGGCGGCGAAGACCTCGATCGCGGTGGCGAGCGCCGGCTCGGACAGGGCGTGGGTGTCCATACCCAGATACAGCGGGCCTGTGATACGCTGAGTGCGCCGCCACTCGGCGATCGCCTGGCAGATCGCCAGGATGTGATCCTCGTTGAACAAGGTCTGGAGCGACGAGCCACGGTGGCCCGAGGTATCGAAGGCAACCTGCTGTTCGGGGATGCTCGCGTCGGGTTTGTAGGTGTAGTAGCCGAAACCAGGCGGGGTATGTTGACGAGCAGATCGCGGGGCGCTGGCATGCCGGCAAGCGAACGTGTGCTCATACCTTCCTCTTATTATCAGTAGTGTGGTTACACTCATATCGACCGATGAGTAACCGCCAAATGCGGCTGTTCGCGACCGACGACTAGCCCTCGTCGCAACAAATGTACACACGCGGTCCGCCGCCTTCATCGGGGATCCACTCGTTGGCCGAGGCGCGTGTTCCTTTGCGCAGCACCGCACCTGTGCGCGGGTCCACCACGCGGTAGCGCTGCGGCACCTGCTCCCCGAACATGAGCTCGAGCGGGCCGCCTTCCTCGGTGTAGCCGATGTACAGCCTGTCTGGCACCAGCAGCCCGCGCCGCCCGAGAGTCACCTGCCAGTTCGGCGTCATGTCCGCAATCGGTAATCCGTCCAGGATGCGCGCGATCATGCCGACATAGCGTGATCCCTCGAAATCCAGGGCCTCGCGCCAGCCGGCGCCCTCGGCCAGAAAATACTCCGCGTGGCCGGCTTCATCGCGGTGGAGCCGCCACTGCCACAGGCTGCCCGCGCCATAGACTACGCCCATGGTGCCGCCAGCGCAGAGGTTGCACCAGGCCTCGTGGCCCTGCCACCAGCCCACCGCATGCCCTGCCGCGCCGCCGCGTTCATAGGTTGGCTCCCCATTCGCCACGCCCTTTGCAGGCGCGTTACGCCACATATCGGCCACACGTTCGGGAACATGCTCACCCCTATGGCCCGTCTGACACCATTGGAAATCCAACCAGGGAGCATCCTGGTGGGCCTGGTTGTCGGCGTGCGGGCGGTAGTGAATGCCCGCTGGTTGGCCATAAGCATCCCATCGCCTGATCTCTTCGCCGCCAACTGATACCTGCGATTCGTAGCCCGAGCCGTCGGCGCCAACCAGGTAGATCGCGGGGCGGGCGCCGTAGCGAGCCACCAGATAACGGCAGTAACGAGCGTACTCGGCGGGCGGCACGACCGGCCCCGCCACGCTCAGGCCCTTCCAGCCGAAGCCCATAAAGACCGGCTGCAGCACCGGGGTAATTTCATGCTCCACGAGGATCGCGATCAGCCTGTCCAGATACTGGAAGTAGATTGGGTTTAGCTCGTTAATATGCCCACTCGACAGATCCTCGAATCCCACGTCGAAGCCTTCGTCGGCGGTGCGGTCGCGTGGGCCGCGGGCGCGCATATCCGGCTGCACGCTCATTAGCAGAACGGCGTTGAAGCCCTTGGCCTGCCGATCGGCGGCATACACTTGGCACTGCTCCTCGGTGGCGCGCCAGGGCAGCGCCCAAGCGGTGTCGGCAGCAAGTAGCGCGGGTGTGCCGTCGGCATGGACCAGATTGCGGCTGCCGGGGGACATGCGCCAGAAACCACGCCGCTCGAAGCGGTGATCACTAGGCGGCCCGGCTGCGCATATGAGCTTGCCCGACTGTCCCGCGAGGCCGTTGTCCTCGGCAGAACTGAAGCTGCGCCATGTCCAGTGCCCTGTGGGGATGGTCGAGGCAAAGCGTATCTTCCACGTGCGCCCGCCATCCCAGAAGGCCGGGCGACGCAGACTGACCCCCATATCATGGCTGAAATCTACCCACACCTCTAGGTTGGTATACGGGCTCGGGTAGTCACGCTCGGCCTTTAGCGTGATCTCGACCTCGCGCCAGGGGTAGGCGAGCATGCCATCTCCTTATACCAAGTATTGCGTATTGGGTATCACGTATTGCATAAGCAGCATACGCACTACGCAATACGTGATACGCAAGAGTTGTACAGATGATGGCGATACGAGTATCCGTCACTCGATCGCTACCCCACTCGCCACGATCTCGCGCTGGCGATACTCGACGACCTCGCCGCGCAACTCGACGACCTGCTCGGCGCGGATGTCGGCCGCCGATGCGCCGACGCTGAAGCTGAATGCACCCGGCTCGATCACAAAGCGCATGTGTGGGTCGTAGAATGCCAGCCGCGAGGGATGGACGGTGAAGGTCACACGCTTGGTCTGGCCGGGATCGAGGCGCACGCGCGCGAAACCGATGAGTATTTGGTCAGGCCGCGCCACCGAGGCGACGTTATCACGAAAGTAGAGTTGCACGACCTCGTCGCCCGCGTGCTGCCCGACGTTGCACACCTCCACTGAGATCTCGATCGGCGTGGCCGTCGTAGCTGCGCTTACAGTGAAGTTGGAGTACGTGAAGCTGGTGTAGCTCAGCCCATGGCCAAAGGCGAACAGCGGTGTCGGTGGGCAGTCGGTGTAGTCGTCGAAGAACATCGGGCGGCCGCCGCCGGCGCGGTAGCCGTGGTAGATTGGTATTTGCCCGACCATGCGCGGCAGCGTCACCGGCAAGCGGCCACTTGGATTGACGGCACCGGTGAGTACGTCCGCAAGCCCGTTGCCACCTTCTTCGCCCGGTGGAAAGAGTTGGATCAAGGCATTGGCCCGCGCCGCGACACGCGTAAGCGTATGCACCCTGCCGCTGAGCACGACCACCACCAGTGGCGTACCACTGCCTGCCACTGCTTCGACCAGCTCGTTCTGCATGCCGGTGAGATCGAGATTGGTCGCGTCGTTCCCCTCGCCCACCGTGACTGGGCGATGCAGCCCGCTCTTGCCTGCGACCACCACGATCGCCACATTCGCATCGCGCGCAGCCTCGACGGCCGCGTCGAAGCCGGAGCGATCGTCGCCCAACACCTCACAGCCCTTCGCATAGTGGATCTCGACCTTGTCGCCTAGCGCGGCCCGCAGGCCGGCCAGCGGCGTGACATGCGGGGTGAAATGTGGGCCAGGCGCGTATGCACCGCCGGCGGTCGGCACGAGCGCTTCCTCCCCGATGTTCATGGTGTCGGACTGTGACGCCAGGTAGATGCTTTCGAGGTGTGACGGGTAGTGATAATCGCCCTGCAGCAGCCGCTGGTCGTCGGCGCCCGGCCCAATCACAGCAATACGTTTCAGAGCTGGTGTCAAGGGCAGCGTGCCGTCGTTAGCGAGCAGGATCGCCGACTCCGCGGCCGCCTGGCGGGCCAGGTTACGCTGATCCGGAGTCTGGAAATGCCGGCTGGCCGCCTCGGGATCAACGTAGGGGTGTTCGAAAAGGCCCAGCTGGAATTTCATCCGGAGCACGCGGCGGACTGCCGTGTTCACGACGTGGGTTGGCAGCCGCCCGGCCTCGACCTCGGCCTTGAGCGGCTCACCGTAGAACTCGGTCGCCGGAAGCTCCATATCCAGTCCGGCCGAGAGGGCCAGCCCAGCGGCCGCGCCGCGTTCGGCGGCGACACGGTGGAAACGCACGAGCTGGGGGATCGACCAGTAGTCGGCGACGACAGCGCCCGCAAAGCCCAACTCGCCGCGCAGCAGGTCAGTCAGGATGGCCGGGCTCCCGGCGCAGGGCACGCCATCGACCGACGCGTACGAGTTCATGATCGCGGCGAGGCCAGCATCACGAATGGCGGCGGCGAACGGTTCGGCATACACTTCGCGCAGCTCGCGCGGCCCCAGCTGCACTGGGTTCCAGTTGCGCCCGCCCTCCGACATCGCATACCCAAGGAAATGCTTGCCGGTGGCCACCACACCGGCGCGTAAGTCATCGGTCTGAAGACCCCGCACGTAGGCCG
>WNFZ01005993.1_pt1 | contig 11066 bp, 10 predicted proteins | sample 5400081 | NCBI WGS metagenome assembly WNFZ01 (sample SAMN13153365, study PRJNA577476) | soil metagenome | isolation source: 80 cm soil or saprolite under grassland replicate 1 | place: USA:California | collected 2016-06-15
TGTCGGTGCGTCGGGGCATGGACTCGAGTTTACCCTTGACTTATGTATGACGTCAAACCTACCATCAAGCTAAGTCGTACGTCATAGCTAGCAACGGGCCTGGAGGAATCATGAAGAAATGGACAAGCGATGACGTGCCCGGCCAGCACGGACGGCTAGCCGTGGTCACCGGCGCGAACACCGGCCTCGGGTTCGAGACCGCCCAAGTCCTCGCCGCGCGCGGTGCGTCGGTGGTGCTGGCCGTGCGGGACATCGAGAAGGGCAAGCGCGCCGCCGCCCGCATCGCCGGCACCGCCCCCGGCGCGAACGTCATGGTCCAGCACCTCGACCTGACCTCGCTGGATTCCATCCGCGCCGCCGCAGGCGAACTGCGGGCCCAGCACCCCAGGATCGACTTGCTGATCAACAACGCCGGGGTGATGTTCACGCCGAAGCAGACCACCCGGGACGGGTTCGAGCTGCAGTTCGGAACCAACCACCTCGGGCACTTCGCCCTCACCGGGCTGCTGCTCGAGCAGATGCTGCCGGTGCCGGGCTCCCGCGTGGTGACGGTCAGCAGCCTCGCGCACCGCATCCGGGCCCGGATCAACTTCGACGACCTGCAGTCGGAGCGGTCCTACAGCCGGGTGGCCGCGTACAGCCAGTCCAAGCTGGCGAACCTGATGTTCACCTACGAGCTGCAACGCCGGCTGCCCGGCGCGGGCAGCACCATCGCGGTCGCCGCCCACCCGGGCCTCGCCGCCACCGAGCTGACGCGCAACTCGCCCGCGATCGCCGCCGTTCTCGCGCGGCTGATCAGCCAGAAGGCGGCGATGGGCGCCCTGCCCATCCTGCGCGCCGCGACCGACCCCGGCGTGCTCGGCGGCCAGTACTACGGCCCGGGCGGATTCTCCGGGGCCAGGGGCTACCCGAAACTGGCCCACTCCAGCAGGCAATCCCACGACACCGCCATCCAGCGCCGCCTGTGGACAGTCTCCGAAGAGCTGACCGGGGTCACGTTCCCGGTCTGACCCGACAAGGACATGCAACTCGTCGTCGTCGAGGGCGGCCCGCACGCATCCCCTGGAGGTACTGACTTCGGCCCCCTCTGGGCGGGACCTTCGGCCGTGGTCGCCGGGCAAGGGTGCGACCACAGTCAAGGCTGCGACCACAGTCAAGGGTGATGGTGACCCCGGTGCGAGAGGAGGGAATGGCGATGAAGATTTTCTTCTGGACTCTTGCCCTGCTGATGGCGGGCCTGGTGTTCGCCGCTCCGCCGCTAATAATCGTGGTCCTGCCGGCGCTGGTCGTGGGCGGGCTCCTGATGGCCGCCCCGCTGATCATGGGCTCCATGACGCGGATGGACCAGGGCGGCCGCACCCGCGACGACGGCTCCGGGGTGCGCCGCGACCCGCGTCCGACCTCGGCCCCGACGGCACGGTAGGAACCTCGGCACCTGCGGGCGCGCTCCTCAAACGCCCGGGGGAGATCAGCGCGAGCCGGGCCACCGCCTGCTCCTCGGTAACCTGTCGTTTGGATAGGCGTTCGCCAAGGTTCCCGGCTTCCGCGTGCAACGCGATCTCGGCAACCTTGTCGGAGGTGAGGGGTCGACCGGCTGGCATCGCAGCCGCCCGGCGCGGAACGGCTCGACCCGTCGTCCCAGGATGCCACGGCAGACTGTCCGTGGGCATGCCGCGCTGCTCCTGGGATGCGCTCCTGCGGGTGGACGCGGACGACGTGCGGCTTGGCTCCTGGCGCCCACGGCTGCAGTGGAAGCCGGCGCAGCCTTTGCAACTGGCTCGGGTCTATCACGTGCTCCGCGTGCCTGCGGACACCACGCACCACCCGTCCCGGTTCGTCGGGTCGACGCCGTCCACCTCGAAGGCCACCGACGCGCCGAGCGTCGCGGCGTCGAGCTAGCTGCCCGGGATCCGTCCGGAACACCGCCGCCGCGTCATCGAGCATGTAGTTCACCGGCAGGATCAGCGGGCGCCCGCGCTCGACCATGGCGATCCGGCCCAGGTGACCTCCGCGGAGAAGGGTGTGACATTCCTCGTCGGTCAGCTCGCGCCAACGCTGAGCCGGCATTCCGGTCCTCCGCCGTCGGGCCGGGTGACGGCAGCAGGATGTCGGAGGCTGGGCGGCGCGCGGTCGCAGGCCATCTGCTGGCCCACTCGGTGCAGCGGCCGGTGTCAGGCTGGTGTCAGGCCGGCGTGTTCGCGGGGCCTGCTGCCGTCAGAGGCGCCGCCCTGAGATCTCGTCCGCGCGAATGACGATCCAGTCCGGCCGCGCGGTCGCTGCCGCCCACGGCTGAAGCCCGCTGGCCCACAGCCGGGCGAGCGTCGCGTCGTCGGTGACGAGCTCGGCCCGTCCCTTGACCACGACGCTCCAGCCTTCCCGGCGCGACGCGGTGTAGGAGTCGACCTCGAAGGCGACCACCGCGGCGGCCAGGGCCGCCTCCAACTTCGAGCCCGCTGCGGTACGGAAGGCGATCGTGTCATCGACGACGCAGTGGTTGACGGGGAAGATCTCAATGTCACCGGCCTGGGCGAACGCGATTCGACCTACCGGCTGCGACTTGACCAGGCGGAGGCACTCCTCCAACGACAGCACGGTGAGGCCAGCGTGATCCAGCGGTGGGTTGGCCCGGTCTGCCACCGTCCTCTCCTCTCGAACGCAGTCTGGCGGTCCGGTGCCGCCGGCAACCACCCTGCCCGCCCGGCGATCACACCGACAGTACCTAAGGACCCGCCCAAACCAGAACTCCGTGCCTGAACGGAACGGCTCCGCCCGCGCGCCTGCCGGCCGGCCCCGCCCGCATGTGCAGTCCGGCTCGGTCGCGCTCGAGCACATGAACCCGGTGACCGGCATGTCCCGGGTCGACGGCTTCTCCGTGATCTCACCCACCACGTCATGCATGCCCTCGGCAGCCGGATGTGGGGGTTCACCCCGCGCTGGGCATGGTCGTCGGCCGATGGTGGCTGCCGACGTTCCCTGCGGCGATGGCGGCAGGTGCCTCGCACCTGCTCCTCATGCCGGGCACGCGGATCGACGGCAACAATCCCGTGCCATTCCTACTGCCACTCCTCCAAGGGGCGCTGATCCTCGGGATCCTGGCCAGGCGCCGGCTGTCGTTGCACGCACCGACCAGGTGACTCCCCGCTGAGCGGGGAGTCAGCGCCCCGGGCTCGGCCAAAGCGATCCGCGTACCCCAGTACCAAGCGACTTGCGGCAATTGAGGGCGGGTCCTGTCACGCGACTGACGCCGCGGACCATGCCGCGGCTGGCCGACCGACTGCTGCCGGCCGGTCTGTGGTCGTGCGGCATCCTGGGTCCGGCACTGTTCTGAAACACGGTTACCGAGGGTCGGACGAGCGGTTCCCTGGGGTCTAAGAGCGTGCTTGAGATCTTGATCTCGGGCGGCGTGTCGAGGTGATCTTGCATGGTGTGGTGGTCAGGGTGTGCGGATGTCTCGTGATCAGCGGTACCCGTCGGACCTGACCGGTGAGCAGTGGGCGGTGGTGGGGGCGGTGCTGCCGGCGCCGACCAGGCACCCGCGGGGTGGGCGGAAGGAGAAGCACCCGCGGCGGGCGATCGTGGACGCGATCCTGTATGTGGTGCGGACCGGGTGCTCGTGGCGGCAGTTGCCGGCGGACTTTCCGCCGTGGCGGACGGTGTACTGGTATTTCGTGCGGTGGGAGGAGCAGCAGGCCACCACGGCCGTGCTGGACGCGCTGCGCGGGCAGCTGCGGGTAGCCGAAGGCCGGGACCCGGAGCCGACGGCGGGATCATCGACGCGCAGAGCGTGCGTGGCGCGGACACCGTCGGGCGGGAGTCCCGCGGCTACGACGCGGGTAAGAAGGTCAAGGGGGGTAAGCCGTTCATTGTCACCGACACCCTCGGTCTGCTGCTGGTGGTGATGGTCTGCGCGGCCAGCGTGCAGGACCGCGACGGCGGCCGGCCGGTGCTCAACCAGCTGACCGACGACCGCCGTCGGGTCCGGCCCGTGTTCGCCGACGGCGGGTTCGCCGGCCGGCTGGTCGACTGGGCCGCCGAGATCCTGCGGGTCACCGTCGAGGTCGTCCGCAAGACCGACGGACAGCGTGGGTTCTCCGTCCTGCCACGACGGTGGGCTGTCGAGCGCACGCTGGCCTGGATCACCGCTCACCGCCGCCTGGTCCGGGACTACGAACGCCGTCCGGCGAACTCCGAAGCCATGATCCGTTGGGCGATGATCAGCACCATGGTTCGACGGATCACCCGCGGCCATCCCGCCACCCGACCCGGTCGCCGACCCCTCGAATACCTCACCTGACCAAGATCTCAAACACGCTCTAAGACTAAGGCCACGGGTGTGTAGCCGGTCGGCCTCCTCAGCCCGTTTTTGTTGAAAAGCGCCTGAGCCAATTCAAATGCCGTCCGGGTACAACGAGGCCTCGACGGCCTGCCTAAGGGGGCTCCGGCGATGGGGTGGTCGAAGTCCCGGCTCATCTGCACGACATCGCCGGAGCGCGGCTCGACTGGGCGCGGGCCTGGGCCGGCGACACCACACCTGTTACCAGCGCGATCGAGTCGCTCAACGCCCGCTACCGGCGCTCGCTGTCCGCGCCCCGCGGGCATTTCCCTACCGAGCAGGCCGCGCTGAATTATCTCTACCTCACCGCGGTCAGCACCGACCCCGACCGGGCGAGGACGAGAAGGTTGGAGCAGCACGATGATGCTAGCCACGCCGTTGCCGAACAGGTCACCTTTGGTGGTCTAGGCGAAGTAGGCGGCGATGATCGCGACGATGACGCCGAACACGGTCCAGATCGCGGCGGTCGACGACGCGTACCGGATCGAGTTCGACGCAGCCTCGGCCGCGATCGCCGGCGACGCGCCGCCGACTTTCGGCCGCAGCGACGCCGTGGACCAGGCCACGGCGATCGAGGCCGTCCGGCAGTCGGCCCGACTGGGCGTGCCGGTGGAGTTGGCGGCCGCCACCGGCTCCCGCACCGCCGACCCAGCCCGCGGGCTTGCCGAACCTCCTTCGTCTGGTCCGACGCGTCACCAGCCGTAGCGGAGCGGATAACTCGGCGTCGCAGGCGGATGTTCGACGCGGCTCATCCCGGTGTAGGACCGGTCGTGGGACGACGTGAGGTACCCGGAGAGCGGCTGCGAGGGAGGGTGTGCGCAGCGTGACCAACCATCGGCGGGGCGTGCCGGCGGCCGCGCTCGACCGGGCCCTTTCCGGCTGGTCGTGGTCGACGTGGATGTGCCCGAGATGACGCGCGCTCTGCGGGCGGAGGTTGCGGTGATCCTGCCTGCCGACGCCTCGGCGATCTACACGCAGAGGACCGGCCCCGGAGGGCCGGTCCTGTGGTCCAGATCAGGCGCCGTTACGGGTCGATCGTGGTGGAGAAGGTCTCGAAGCTGGCGCCCGAGACCGTGATCGTGATCGGCCCGAAGACCAGCGTCATCGGGGGGGTGCACTTCGGCTTGAACACCGCGGTCAGCGTCAGCTCGAAGTTTGCCTTTCCGTTCTGCACCGGGAAATCACTGCCGGCACCGACGGACTGCTTGTTCGACGCCGAGGGGAAGTTCTCCCCCGGGTTCAGGCACGCCACCTCGGCGGAAGCTTCGACGTGGATCTGTGTCTCACTGCCGAGACCAGCCACCTTCCCGGACACAGTCGCCGTGTTCCCGGAGATGGCCTTGGTCGGGGTGCCCACGAAGTGCGGAGCCCCGGCCAGTGCCGCCGGCGCGCCGATGACCAGCGCGACGAACACGCCGAGTATCACGACGAATGCTCGCTTCAACATCGGCCACATCCTCCTAACGTTAGGTTTCTGCCGTCCGGTGGCCGAACGGCAATCCCCGTGTTGGCAGGCCGCGAAACCCGGAGGACCGGTTCCCGGCGGCCTGCCGTAGCCCATCGCCGTTGTCAGCGCGAGCGATCTTGCTGTTGGTCGCGTCCTGCGCGTCGAGCCAAACCGGCGGGCGCCGCCTGGCCTACCGCCGGGATCGGCTGGTGTCCGGCGGACGCGAGCACGCCCGTATGAGGTGCGCGCAAGGCACGTGACAGGAGGAGGCCCGCGGGCTCGGGGAGTGTCGCGGTTCACCCACGCAGACCAGCCGCCGCGCACATGCCCCCCCATGATGGGCCTCCCGCACAGGTTTGCCCGAGGAACGCCCGTTCGGCGTGACTCCCGCGCCCCCGAAAGTCCCGCCCGCCCCCTGATGACCCCCGACTGCAGCGACGCTACTACTCGCCCATGTCTTAGTAAAGGGGATGGCAAGTGGCCGTCAAATCAAAAGGCCGGCGGTGAGGATCAGGCCTGACATACATGCCGGAGCATCCTTCTCGCCGTCCCGGTCTGCACTTTCGGGCAGTCGGATCTCCCCTTCGGCCAACCTTTCGCGGTATGGGCAGATAAGGGGCGTTGGCGTCGTCGGACGATGGACGTCGATCGGGCCGTCCCGGCGGGCAGCCGCACTCGCTCGGCCAAGTCGATTCGTACCTCAACCACCCCCGGCGCGGGACGGAACCTACAAAGCGAACAACAACGGCAACCGGTGCAAGTTTCGGCCTCATGCTCGGCCTCACCATCGCGCTCGGCCGCCCAGCCCGATCGGCCCTGCCGGCCACTTCACCGCGCCCGGTCCCGCCGCGGCAATGGCGCTCACGACGCCACGCAGCTTGAGGGCCTAGGACTCGCCAGACAACCTGCCGCATGAGGCTCGTTGGCGGCCTGCGGGTACCCGCCCAAGCACAGAGCAGCCGCCCGGGACACCCCGAAGATGTAGGGCGACCCGGTGCGGGTGCAGCCCAGGCGGCCAAGCGTCCTGCCAGCGGAAACGGCAGGCAGCTAGAACAACACCGCCCAGAGCACATAGCTCGCTCGCCGGACGTCGCTGCAGTATCCGCTCATGAACGTCAAGTTGGATGTGCCGCTCGAGGACCTTGCTGCGTCGTAGGCGCGGTACCCGCGTGCCGAGCAGAAGTCGGACCGGACCATCCGGCTGCACCGCGATGCCGTGACATGCCTCTGTCGGTGGCTCGCCGAGCACGGCCCGCCGATCACGTCGGCGAGCCTCACCAGGGACGCGCTCGTCGAGTATCTGGCCCACGCCGCAGAGATGGTCGCGCCGGGCACTGCGCTGACGCGGGTCAGCACCTCCGCGCGTTCTGGTCGTCCTCGTGGCCGAGGACGACCTGCCGACCTCGCCGATGGCTGGGTTGAAGCCACCGGAGGTGCCCGAGCAGCCGGTGCCGGTGCTCACGGACGACAGCCTGAAGGCGTTGATCAAGGCCGCCGTGGCGGAACGGCAACCGCTCAAATTGCTGACCAACGCGGCTGAGCCGCAGGTTTGACCGCTCGTCGTACAACCGGTGCCTGGTGCTACTCGCCGCTCAGCTGACGCGACAGCACCGCGGCGCCGATCTCCACGGCGAAGTCGCGACCGGCGCCACCGAGCCAGGCAGCCGTACGCCGGAGCCAGCCTCTCTTCTCCTCGTCTTCTCCTCGTCTGGCTCCCGGTCCGCCGCAGACTGCAACACGGCCACCAGCCGGTCGGCTACCGAGTCGGCAGTCGGCCACTGACCGACAGCCCGCCGTGCCCGTTCCGTGACATTGAAAACTATGTCCGGGTCGCGAACCTCAGCGGCAGGCGGGATGACCTCGAGGTACGGCGGAGTGGCCTCGGAGAGCTTCCGCTGCGAGCGAGCGACGTCGGCAGACGACAGGTCGAGCGCCTTCGTGATCTCCATCGCCTGGATGTCCAGCGCGTCTGGGTCCTCGAACCGCTGGACGAGGTAGCCGAGGACCGGAAGCTCCCGGGAGGTCCAGGTGTCGTCAACCACGGCCGGAGCCTATGCGTCGGCCAGACTGAGCGAGCCCGGGAGACCTGCCAGGTGCGCACCGCCACCCCAAGTGGCGGCCGGGCGGCGCGCGCGGCCCGGCGCGAGTCGGCGGGCCGGCACTCGCGGGACACGGATCGCGCCCAGCTTGCACGCCAAGTCGTGCCATATCGGCTCGGCGCGCTCCACCAATTGAGCGTGCCTGGACGTCGATGGCAGGGTCGTAGTGCTGCCCGCCAATAACCCGTCCCTTGACATCAGGTAACAGGTTCGCCAATCTGACAAATGGAAAGAGGAGGAAGCTTTCGTCAAAGACTCGCAGTAAGCCGTGACTTGACCATAGGCTATTCGATATTTTGGCTCTACTATGCTTCGAAATGAATGAGCCCGGGGGGTTATCTGATGCAGAGAATTACCCGGGGCGAGGCCGAGGCAGTGTTTCATTCCCAAGGGACTGGGGGCTTCCACGGCCGAGGACCGTCGGACGCAAACAGACAGGTGGCCATTCGACCTTTCTACCCTGACGGGCTGCATTACTGCGTGGAGGACTGGCATGTCTTGGCCCTGGCGCTAATTCTTGACGAAGAACTTGACGGGGTGTCCAATCTGAGGGACGCCAAGAAGCTGTTGGATGCGAGTGCGAGCACCACGGGGAAGCCGGCGACGTGGCACCCTGACCGCTCGGCGTGCGCCGCCATCACCGCGCACACCCGGATCACCGCACGTAAGCGATACCAGACCGTCGGACCGAACAGGGTGTAGCGTGCCAATACTCGTCTTGCCGCGCTGACCTGGTGGCGCAGCATCCAGCTGGTCACGTTGCGGACCTTCGGCGGTGCTGGGACGGCGGGTGGGGCGACGCCCAGCTCCCGGAACGGCTGCAGATGGCCGCGGATGGTGCTGTAGCTTCCGCCGTAGTTGGCTGCGGATCTCGGTGAACAGCGTCCACACTGTGGTGCAGCCGGCGTTCCACCGTTCGTGCAGGTAGGGCTTGAACTCGTCCAGGACGCTGGGCCGCCCATCGCGGGCCTTGGCCAGCAGGTCCTCCACGCTGGCCGCCCGGGCGAACCGGCGGACGGTTTCCTTGGCCAGGCCGAGCTCCCGCATGATCGGTTTGATCCCCTTGCCCTGCCCGAGTAGCGCCTGCACCGCCGCGTAGCGCTGCCGGGTGCGGGTGACCAGCGCGGTCTGCTCCAGCCGCTCGGCCGCGGCGTCGGCCGAGCGGCCAGGTCCGGTCCGGAATCCGGCCGGTGCTGCGGTTCCGGTACACCGACCGGCTGCTTGTGTGGGTGCCGAGAACCACGTCCATGGGGTCTGACCTGGTCGTTCGCTCGTGCAGGAGGTTGCGGGCCTGCTGGGTGGTCCACGGCCGGTCGGGTTCGCGGTGACACCCAAGATGTGCACCCGGCCAGCCAGCCCAGGACCCGCGCCAAGCCCAGGTAAGCACCGCACAGCCACGGCCCGCGATCATGCCGTGCCAGCCCAAGTCGGCAAACCCCCGGTCACCGGCCCGTACGGAGTTTGGGCCGGTACACCCGGGAACCGTGATCGCTTCGGTGGAGGACCAGTTCCGTTCAGATCACCGTCTACACGGTCGAACCCAGGGTGTTCGTCGCGTCTGGGTTCGAGCCCGCCGTACTCTGCTCACCGCGCCACGCACAGGCCGGGCGCGCCGCATCAACGGAGACAGCCATGAGCGACCAGCCCACACCTGATGCGATCATGCGGCTGACCCGCGCCTCCGCCGGTTCCAAGGCCCTGGCCAGCGCGGTCGAGCTTGAACTGTTCACGACACTCGCGGACGGACCGCTCACCGGTGAGGCCCTACGGGCAAAGCTGGGGCTGCAGCCGCGGGGCACCACCGACTGGCTGGACGCGCTGGTCTCGCTCCACATGCTCGAGCGGGACGGTTATCTGTATGCCAACACCCCGGCCACCGACCTTTATCTGGACCGCGCGAAGCCGACGTATGTCGGCGGGATGGTGGTGGGGATGGCCGCCGACACCAGCCACTGGGACTCGCTTACCGCCGCGCTGCGCACTGGTCGTCCGCAGATCGGGGGCGACCAGGATTATCTCGACCAGTACCACGACCCGGCCCTGTTCACCGAGTTCATGCACTCGATGACGGGCCTGAGCATGGGTGCCGCGCAGGCGATCGCGGAGAAGTTCCCGTGGCAGCGCTACCGGACGGTCATCGACATTGGCGCAGCCGAAGGATGCGTGCCGGTCCAGCTCGCGCTGCGCCACCCGCAGCTGACCGGCGGCGGATTCGACCTTCCCATCGTTCAACCGGCGTTCGAGGCCTACGTGGACACGCACGGGCTCACCGGCCGGCTGCGCTTCTACCCGGGGGACTTCTTCACCGACCCGCTGCCCTCGGCAGACGTCCTTGTGATGGGCCACGTCCTGCACAACTGGAGCCTCCAGCAGAAGGTTGAGCTGCTCGGCAAGGCCTACCGGGCGTTGCCCGACGGCGGGGCGCTGATCGTCTATGAGAGCGTCATCGACGACGACCGGCGAGCCAACACGTTCGGCCTGCTGTTGAGCGTCGGCATGCTCCTGGTAACCCACGGCGGCTTCGGCTACACCGGCGCCCAGTGCCGCTCCTGGATGTCCGCCATCGGATTCCGCGACAGCTACCTGGAGCCGCTCGTCGGACCGGACTCGATGATCGTCGGCCTCAAATAGCCGCCCCAGTGCCGTCGGATACTCCGACACGCCTCGGACGCGTCCACCCGACAGTCCGCGCCATCCGTCCGGCTTCGACGCGTCTGCACGCTTGAGCCGGATCTCCACCAGCCTCAGCGACCGGTGCCTGCGGGCAGCCGCCCGAGACCGCCCCGAATCTGCACACTCCCGACCAGGATCTGGCGATCCGGCTGCTGACCGGCCTGCGGACGCGCCCTAGCCTGTGGGTGCCGACAACCTCATCCGCCCTCTGACCTGCTCGTTCGCTGGTGGAGGCGATCGGGCATGATCGCGGGTTCGTGACCCTACGGCTGCTCTACCTGATCTTGCAGACGGTGGTCGACTGGCTCAGCCTGCTAACCGGCACCGGCGCGTCCAAAGACGCCGAAATCCTCGTCCCGCGCCACCAACTCGCGGTCCTCCGCCGGCAAGTCGCCCGGCCCCGCCCATCCTGGGCCGACCGCGCCGTCCAAGCCGCGCTGAGCCGGCTCATCCCGCGCAGTCGCTGGCCCCGGCTGTTCGTCACCCCCGAGACCGTGCTGCGCTGGCACCGCGA
>WNFZ01016990.1_pt1 | contig 11066 bp, 7 predicted proteins | sample 5400081 | NCBI WGS metagenome assembly WNFZ01 (sample SAMN13153365, study PRJNA577476) | soil metagenome | isolation source: 80 cm soil or saprolite under grassland replicate 1 | place: USA:California | collected 2016-06-15
TCGCCTTGCCGAGCTCGGCCGAGAGCGCCATCGTGAAGCAGCCGGCGTGCGCGGCGGCGATGAGCTCCTCGGGGTTGGTCCCTTTGCCGTTTTCAAACCGTGTCGTGAACGAATAAGCGCTGTTCTCGAGCACGCCACTTTCTGTCGAGACGGTTCCTTTTCCGGTCTTCAAGTCCCCTTGCCACTCTGCGGATGCCTTGCGTTTCATTTGTCTCCCCTTTCCGATTCTGCCGCAAGCGCGAAGTATCCCCTTTTTCTCCGGTGCCGTCCTCCGGCGAAGACAGGACTTCAGCCCATAACCCTTTGACCATCCCGCTGCTTCCGAAGTAGTTTCTCTTCGTGCTGCGCACCCGCATCTGCCACCTCTTCGGCATCGAGCATCCTATTCTGCTGGGCCCCATGGGGTCGGCGACCGGAGCGGCGCTGGCCGCCGCCGTCTCGAACGCCGGCGGCCTCGGGATGATCGGCTGCGTCGGCCGCACGCCCGACTGGATCGCCCGGACAGCGCGGGAGATCCGGGAAAGGACGGACCGGCCGTTTGGACTGAACCTGCTCCTCTTCGAGGCGGACAAGCCGGCGCTGGATGCGGTCTTCGACGCCCGGCCTCCCGTTTTCTCGACCGCTTGGGCGTGGCCGGAGCAGGATCTCCACGATCTCTTTTCCCGGGCACACGAACTGGGAGCGCACGCACTGCACATGGTTTCCGGCGTTCCCGAGGCGATCCGCGCCGTCGAAGCGGGGGCCGACGCGGTTGTCGCCCAGGGCACCGAAGGGGGCGGGCACGTCGGACTGATGGGGACAATGGCGCTCGTCCCGCAGGTCGTGCGCGCGGTGGCTCCGGTCCCGGTCCTCGCGGCGGGCGGGATCGCGACGGGCGAAGGCCTCGCGGCCGCACTGGTGCTCGGCGCCGACGGAGTCCTGGTCGGCACACGCTTTCTCGCCACTCCCGAGGCTCCCGTCGCCGACGGGTTCAAGAAGGTGATCCTCGCCAGCGACGGCCACGACACGGTCCTGACGGAGATCCCCGACATCGCGCGCGGGCGGGTCTGGCCGGGCGCTTACTCCCGTGTCGTGCGCAACCGGTTGATCGAGACCTGGGCCGGACGCGAGGGAGAGCTGCGCGCCCGCCGCGCCGAGGTCGGCGCCGCGATGGTCCGCGCCTTCCAGGCCGGAGACGCCGAGGAAGCGCCCCTCTTCATCGGGCAGGACGCCGGCCTGATCGACGCGATCGTCCCCGCGGCGGAACTCGTGGCGCGAATGGTCGCCGAGGCCGCGGCCGCTCTTTCCCGCGCGGCCGCCGACATTCGGCCCTAGTAGGAGTGTGTCGCGGTAATCTGTCATCCTGAGGAGCGGAGCGACGAAGGATCTGCCCTCTTTGGATGAGCAGATCCTTCGCTTCGCTCAGAGCCTGCCCCGAGCTGGAAGTTACTACTCGAAGCGGCGGGAGCAGATCCTTCGCTGCGCTCAGGATGACAGAGAGAAGCGAGGGGATGACAAGAATCCCGGATTGCCCGCCAATTCAACTCTCTCCTCGTCCTCGGGTCCCGGTCAATGATGTGAGTTAATCCATTCTGGCAGAACGTCCAGTCACGCTTGATGCATCTTCCTCTAGGCCCGCGCGTGGAGCGGCGTCATCTTCCGGGTGTCAGCGGTTCGCACGACACCAGGCGCCGGGGCAGAAGAGCCTGGGTGTGGTATCTCGACTGGTCACTCGACGGATCCCCGGAGAAAGGAACGACCATGGTGACGACGACGAATGTCTTCGACAAGAAGGCCGACCTGGCCGGCCCGGGCATCGGCAGTTACGAGGAACTGGAAAGGGTCCTGCCGGAGGACTACAGGCCTCTGCTGGGACCTCGGGAAACTCAGCGGGCGATTGCTGCCGTCAAGCGATCCATCGAGGACGGACTGTGCCGTGAGCTCAACCTGATACGCGTGGAGGTCCCGCTCATCGTGGACTCCGAGAGCGGCGTCAACGACTATCTCGACCGCGACGGCTCACGGGGACCGATCTGCTTCCACATTCCCAACGACAACGGAAAGAACCCGATCGAGGCGCAGGTCGTGCAGGCCGCCACGAAATGGAAGAGGATCGCCCTGGCACAGTTCGGGATGGCGCCCGGCGAAGGGCTCGTCACCGACATGCGCGCGGTCCGCAAGGACTACTTCCTCGATCACGATCACAGCGCGTACGTGGACCAGTGGGACTGGGAGAAGGTCATCACCCCGGCAGAGCGCAACCTCGAGTTCCTGACGAAGACCGTCGAGGCGATCTGGAAGGTGATCAAGAGCGCCGAGGACCTGGCGCTCGATCTCTTCCCCGCGCTCAAGGTCGAGAACATCCCCCGGCTGCCGGAAAAGCTGACCTTCCTCCACGCCGAGGACCTGTTGGACATGTATCCTGACCTGCCGCGAAAGGCGCGCGAGACCGCGATCCTCAAGGAATCGCCGGCTGTCTTCATCTACGGCATCGGCTGGACCCTGAAGGACGGTTACCCGCACGAGATGCGCGCGGCCGATTACGATGACTGGGTCACGCAGACGCACTCGAAGGACGGCCGGCCGATGCACGGTTTGAATGGCGACATCCTCGTCTGGAACCCGGTGACGAAGCGGCGCCACGAGTTGTCGTCCATGGGGATCCGCGTCAATGCGGAGACCCTCCGGAAACAGCTCGAGCTGACCAACCAGCTCCACTTCCTGAAGTTTCCCTATCACCAGGGGATCGTCAACGGCTCGCTCCCCCTCTCCATCGGCGGCGGGATCGGGCAGTCGCGCACCGTGATGCTCCTGCTCCGGAAAGCGCACTTGGGCGAGGTCAGCGTGACGGTGTGGCCGAAAGTGCTCAAAGATATCTGCGCGAAGCGCAACATCCGTGTGATCGAGTAGGGCCATGGGAACTTTCACTGTCAGACACGATTCCCAGGGCAACAAGCGGCTCGAGGTGCCGTACCGCGGCACGCAGCTCCTCCGGCACGCCATGTACACCAAAAGCTCCGCCTTCAATCAGGAGGAGAGGAGGGCCTTGGGCCTGGAAGGGCTCCTGCCCAACGCGGTCAGCACCATGGAGCAACAGGAGCGGCGAGTGTATGCCAACATCATGCGTAAGTCGGACCCGCTCGAAAGATACATCGGGCTGGCAGCCCTGCAGGACCGCAACGAGCATCTCTTTTACCGGCTCCTGGTCGATCACGTGGAGGAATTCCTGCCAATCGTCTACACGCCCACGGTGGGGCAGGCGTGCCAGCAGTTCAGCCACATCTTCCGGCGGGCCCGCGGCCTCTGGATTACGCCCGGCCAGCGGGGGCGCATCTACGAAGCCCTGGGCAACGCTCCGTTCGAGGACATACGCCTGATCGTCGTCACAGACAACGAGCGCATCCTGGGCCTGGGCGACCAGGGCGCCGGCGGCATGGGAATCCCGATCGGCAAGCTGGCGCTCTACACGGCGGCCGCGGGAATCCATCCTTCGCAGACTCTTCCGATCAGTCTCGACGTCGGGACCGACAACGAGGCGCTCCTCGTGGACGACCTCTATCTGGGCTGGCGGTTCCCGCGCTTGCGCGGCGCCGAATACGACTCCTTAGTCGAGGAGTTCGTCCAGGCGGTCAAGCGCCGCTTCCCCAAGGCTCTCCTGCAGTGGGAGGACTTCAAGAAGAACAATGCCTTCCGGCTGCTCGACCGGTACCGCAAGGTCATCACCTGCTTCAACGACGACATCCAGGGGACCGCGGCCGTGGCGACAGCCGGCATGATGGCCGGCTGCCGGGCCACCGGGATCCCGCTCAAGGAGCAGCGGGTCGTCCTTCTGGGCGCGGGCGCCGCCGGCATCGGCATCGCGCGGCTGCTGCGGGACACCTTCCGGCGCGCGGGCATGAAAGGCGAGGACCTGACCCTTGCCACCGCCAGCCTCGACAGCCACGGTCTCGTCGTGGACGACGAGGAAATCCACGACGTCCACAAGCGCGATTTCGCGTGGCCGGCCGCCCTGGCGGCGAAGATGGGCCTGCCCAAAGGCTCGCCGCGCGATCTCCTGGCCGTCGTCAAGGCGGTCAAGCCGACCGTGCTCATCGGAACCTCCGGCGAGCCGGGCACGTTCACCGAGGCCATCGTGCGCGAGATGGCAAAGCACGTCGAGCGGCCCGTCATCTTCCCGATGTCCAATCCGACGAGCAAGTCCGAGGCGAAGCCGGTGGACATCGTGGCCTGGACTGACGGCCGCGCCCTGATCGCCACCGGAAGCCCGTTCGACCCGGTGCCGCACGGAGGCCGCACGATCACCATCGGCCAGGGCAACAACGTCTTCATCTTCCCGGGCGTGGGCCTGGGGACTCTCCTGTCCGAGGCGAAGGAAGTCACCGACGGGATGTTCGCGGTGGCCGCCCAGAGGCTTGCCGACGAGGTGATGGCCTCGGACCTGGCCTCCGGAAGCCTCTTCCCGTCCGCGCACGAGATCCGGCGCGTCAGCGCGCGGATCGCCGGCGCGGTGGTCGCCGAGGCGCGCGACTCAGGCGTCGGACGCGCCATTCCCGACGAGGACATCCCTGCGCTGGTCGCCTCGGCCGTTTGGAATCCGGTCTATCTCCCGATGATCCCCGTCTGACCCGCGATCGCTTTTGGATAAGCTCCGCCGCTGAATTCCACATTTGCGCTCGCTGCGCTCGTGAAAAGGAAAGCGATGAAGACAGCGAAGCTTCTCCTGCCGTCCTTGCTCGTTCTCGTACTGCTCGCCGTGGGCGTGCCGGCGGCTTTCACGCTGGGGCAGCGGCCGCCGGAACCGGTGGCGCAGCCGACTCCGATTTCCACGCCGGCGCCCACACCGATGCCCACGCCCGCACCCCAGGCCCAACCGGCCGAAAAGGAGAAGCCCGAAGAGAAGAAGTGGAACGTCGAGGCGCCTCCCTACCCGATGCCGGTCGAGGCGGAGATCGACACGGACGAAGGGACCTGGATGAGCCTCGACGTGTCACCGGACGGCAAGCAGATCGCCTTCGATCTTCTGGGCGACATCTACGCTGTGCCGATCGGAGGAGGAGAAGCGCGAGCGTTGACCTCGGGAGTCGCCTGGGACATGCAGCCTCGCTACTCCCCCGACGGCCGGTCGATCGCGTTCACCTCTGACCGCTCGGGAGGAGACAATGTCTGGGTGATGGACCGCGACGGCTCGCACCTCATGCAGGTGACCAAAGAGGATTTCCGCCTGACAAACAGTCCCGTCTGGGCTCCGGACGGGGACTTCCTCGCCGCTCGCAAGCACTTCACCGGAACACGCTCGCTCGCGGGAGGCGAAGGGACGCAGATGGTCAAGCGTCCCGACGAACAGAAGGACCTCGGCGAGCCCGCCTTCTCACCCGACGGGCGCTACCTCTACTACAGCCAGGACGTCACGCCGGGCAGAATCTTTCAATACAACAAGAACCCGCACGAGCAGATCTACGTCATCCAGCGGCTCGACCGCGTCACCGGCCGGGCTGACCGGTTCGTGCGCGGCCCGGGCGGCTCAATCCGCCCCACGCCCTCGCCCGACGGCAAGTGGCTCGCCTTCGCGCGCCGCGTGCGCTTCAAGACAGTTCTCTTCACAAAAGATCTCGTCTCGGGGCACGAGCGGCCGCTCTACGACAGCCTCGACCGCGACATGCAGGAGACCTGGGCGATTCACGGCGTCTACCCCGCCATGGCCTGGACTCCGGACAGCCGGACGATCGTGGTGTGGGCAGGCGGAAAGATCCGCCGCGTGGATCGCGCGAGCGGGCAGAGCGCCGTCATCCCGTTCCACGTCAGAGGCACGCGCAAGGCGGCGGAGGCTGTGCGCTTTCCCGTCAAGGCCGCGCTGGACCGCTTCCCGGTGCGGATGCTGCGCTGGGTGACGGTCTCGCCGAAGGGAGATCAGGTGGCCTACGAAGCGCTCGGACGCATCTGGGTGCGAGACCTGCCTGAGGGCACACCGCGCCGTCTGACAAAACAGACGGATCACTTCGAGCTGTATCCCTCCTTCTCGCGCGACGGCCGGTCCGTCGTCTATGCCACCTGGAACGACGAGAAGGCGGGGGCGGTGCGGGTCGCGCCGGCGCGAGGAGGAGAGGGGCGCGTCGTGACCGAGCAACCGGGCCTCTACCGGGAGCCGGTCTTCTCGCCGGACGGAGGAAGGATCGTTTACCGGAAGGACTCCGGCGGCTTTCTCGCGACGCCCGACTGGTCCACCGAGACCGGGCTGTACTCCGTGCCCGCGGGAGGAGGCAAGGCCACGCTCGTCTCGCGCGAGGGATTTGCTCCGCAGTTTGGCGCCACAAACGACCGCGTTTACTTCACCAGGCTCGAGGAAACCGAAGGCAGCCGCGAGCAGCGCGAAGAGGAGAAGCGCGTTTTCGTCTCTTGCGCTCTGGATGGCGCGGATCCGCGCGAGCACTACGTCTCGGACAACGCCACGGAATTCGCGATCTCGCCGGATGAGAAGTGGCTCGCCTTCCGCGAGCGGTACAGCGCCTTCATCACCCCGTTCGTCCGCACGGGCAAGCGGATTGAGATCGGGCCGAAGGCGAAGTCGCTTCCCGTGGCGCGGGCCTCCAAAGACGCCGGCGAGTACCTGCACTGGTCCGGAAATTCCGCGAGTCTCCACTGGTCGCTCGGGCCGGACCTCTTCACGCGCGCCCTGCCGGAGACCTTCGCTTTCGTTCCCGGCGCCCCCGAAAAGCTGCCCGAGGCGCCGGAGAAGGGAAAACCGATCGGGTTCGAGGCTGCCGCCGACATCCCGAGCGGATCGCTCGCGTTCGTCGGGGGCCGCGTGGTGACGATGCGCGGCGGCGGCGACGAAGTGATCGAAGACGGCGTCGTTCTGGTCGAAGGCAACCGCGTCAAGGCCGTCGGCCGGCGCGCGGACGTCCCGGTGCCCGCGGGGGTCCGCTCGGTGGACGCCTCGGGCAAGACGGTGTTACCGGGTCTCGTGGACGCGCACTGGCACGGCGCTCTCGGCTCGAATGGCGTCATCCCGCAGCAGAACTGGTCTACGGACGCCGGACTCGCCTTCGGTGTCACGACCGCGCACGATCCTTCGCACGACACCGCGGAGTTCTTCGCAGCGAGCGAGATGGCGCGCGCCGGAGTGATCCGCGCCCCTCGTCTCTTCTCGACCGGCACCATCCTCTACGGTGCCGCGGCGGACGTGAAGGTGGAGATCGAGAGCCTCGACGACGCGCGCGCCCACGTCAAGCGTATGAAGGCAGCGGGCGCCTTCAGCGTCAAGAGCTACAACCAGCCGCGGCGCGAGCAGCGGCAGCAGATCCTCGCCGCGGCGCGCGAGCTCGAGATGCTGGTCGTTCCCGAAGGCGGATCTCTCTTCGAGCACAACATGACGATGGTCGTAGACGGGCACACGGGGATCGAGCACACGCTGCCTGTCGCGCGGATTTACAAGGATGTCCTCCAGCTCTGGCCGAAGACCGGCGTGGGTTACACGCCGACACTTCTCGTCGGATACGGCGGTCTCTGGGGGGAGAACTACTGGTACGAGCACACCAACGTCTGGGAGAATCCGAGGCTTTCGAAGTTCGTCCCTCCCGCCGAGCTCGACGCCCGCTCGATGCGCCGCATGATGGCGCCCGAGGAAGACTTCAATCACTTCAATATCGCGCGGATCGCCAGAGAGCTTCACGACGCCGGCGTTTCGGTGCAACTGGGCGCGCACGGCCAGCGCGAGGGCCTCGGCGCTCACTGGGAGCTCTGGATGTTGGTCCAGGGAGGCATGACGCCGCACCAGGCATTGAAGTGCGGGACCTGGAACGGCGCGCGTTATCTGGGTCTCGACGCCGATCTGGGGTCGCTCGAGCCCGGCAAGCTCGCCGATCTCATCGTGATCGACGGAAATCCCCTGACCGACATCCGCCAGAGCGAGAAGGTCCTCTACACCGTCGTCAACGGCCGTCTCTTCGACGCCGCCACCATGAACCAGTTGGGCAACCATCCCGCTCAGCGGGCGAAGTACTACTGGGAAAAGGACTGAGACGCCTTCGCCGACTCCGCCGCCCAGTTCACTCAACCTGCCATCGGCCAAAGCTTCTGTGGACCGAGCACGCGCCATGGACGCGGCATTCATGACCCGGGTCCAGCTGCGTAGTCTCGAGGATGTCGAGCTCGGCCGGATCGCCGCCGACCGCGCTTCTAACCTCGGCGTCCGGGCTCTGGGACAGCAGATCGTCCAGGACCGCGGCAAGGCCGCCGAAGAGCTGCAGCTCTTCGCCCAGAGCGAGGCGATCGCTCTCCCCACCGCGCTCGACGCCGACCGCAGGGCCGAAGTGGACCACATCTCCAAGCTCTCCCCGCCGGCACTCGACCGCGCCGTCGTGCTTGCGATGGTCCGGCTCTACGATGCGGACGTCGCCGACTTTCAGAAGCAGACGCAGATGGGTCAGGAAGTCGAGCTTCAGGGATGGGTCTACGACACGCTCCCGCTGCTCGAGGATCAGCAGGAACAGACCCATCGAATCGCGGGCGAATTGGGGATCCCCGTACGCACCGGCCAGTAAGTGCCATGGAAACGGAATCCCTTTCTCAACAAGAGATCCGAAAGGAGATCGCCATGCGTCCCCGCAAGACCATCGTCCCGACCTTAACCGCGTTTCTCTTCCTGGTCGGGGCGTCCACTGCCCTGGCTCGCGAAGAAAAGCCGATCGAGACGTTCACGGCCTTTGCGGCCGCTCTGGGCACCGGACAGACGAGCGTCGTCCACATCGACATCTACCGCTGGTCCACGGACGAAGAGCGCGAGCGGCTGCTGACGACTCTCCAGGAATTCGGGCCCGACAAGCTCCTCGACGCTCTCGAGAAGGTCCGGCCGCCCGTCGGCGCGATCCGAACGGCCACCTCTCTCTCCTGTGACCTCTACTATGCCCGTAACAATCCGTCCCCCGACGGCGGCCGCCGTGTCATCCTCGCGACGAATCGCCCCGTGTCATTCCGGGAGCTGAGAAACAGCTCCCGCCGTCTTCATTACCAGTTCACTCTTCGAGATTACCAGTTCACTCTGATCGAGATCCACATCGACAAGAACGGGAAAGGCGAAGGCAAACTCGTTCCCGCCGCGAGGGCGAGATGGGACAAGGAGTCCAAAAAGATCGAGATCGAAAACTACAACGAGTTGCCCGTGGACCTCCTGAACGTCACTGCGAAGATGCCCTGAGAATCCGCGCAGCGGATCCGTCGGCGCTCATCCCCAATCCAGACCAATACACTCTGTCATCCTGAGCGCAGCGAAGGATCTGCTCTCGCGCTTCCAAGCCGGAGCAGATCCCTCGTCGCTGCTCCTATGACAAGGGCCGCGAGCTAATTTAGCTAGCCGCGTCTCCGAGTCATCGTGGTTCCGGGCCCCGGTCGCAGCGTTTGCGCGGGATCAGGCGAGCAATCGAGACTTTCAGCCGCGGCGGTCGCTGCGCGACCGGCGGCTGAGAGAGTTAAAGACGAGAGCCCTCTAGTCCACGACCTCCTAGAGCCCCGGTCGCGGCGCGAGGAGTCTCCCGAGTAACCGCAGGGAGGAGCCTCGCGCCGCGGGAGCGCAGCGTTTGCGCGGGATCAGGCCAGCGATCGAGGCCGCATCCGGCCGAGTCGCTCGCCGGTGCGCCGTGAGGCGCAGATCCCGCGCAAGCGCGGAGCGACTGCTAGCGGTCGTCGCGGTACCGGTCACGATACCGGTCGCGGTCGCGTTCCCGCTCGAGCTCGCGCTCATGCTGGCGCTCGTGTTTGCGCCACTCGCGGCGCGCGCGGATATCTTCGCCGACAATCACCGTCTGGGTGGACCAGTGGCCGGGCTCGTAGATGTAACCCCGTTCGCTGCGAACGTATCGCGGCGTGATCCAATACGCATCCGAAGCCGCGGGACGGTCCCAGCGGCCGGCAACCCAATCCCACCGCCCGCCGCCCCAGTGCCAGAAGCCGCTGACCCACACGTAGTCCCGTCCGGGACGAGGACCCCGTCGCTCGTGCCGAAGCGCGGGCGGCCTGCCCGTCGTGATCCGCACGTCCAGACCCGGAAGCGGAGGGGGCGGCGGTAGGGGAACCTGCGGCAGCGCCGCGGCGGCCATACCGCCGAGGACCGTTGCGGCCAGAATCGTTCGCTGGAGAGTCTTGAGTCTCATGCAACCTCCCTGTGTCGCGTTTCCCGCAACCGGAACTCATCGAGCAAGCCACGTGCCACGCCCGGCCGGTGAGCGCTGCCTTGAAAAACGTGCCGCCGATTCAACGCTTTGTGGTGTCGTTCGAAGGACCTGACAGCGTCCTGCCTTCCTTAGCCAAAGGCGATGTGGAGAGGCGTTCAGAGGAGCACCACCAGACCCCACCCCGCGATCACGATTCCGAGGACGCTCGCTATCCGGTCGCCGTGTGGCGCAACCTGTTCGATCCCAACCACGAGCGTCAGGACGGCCATCCATGCCATGTTCATGACGCCCATCGCGAGACCGGTCATCATCAGCAGCCAGCAGCATCCGACGCAATACGCGCCGTGAGCAATTCCAAGACGAAAACCCCCGCGAGGCCCGCCTCGCCATCGTGACAGGAGATACGTCAGCGGGTTACGGCAGTGGGTAAGACAGGCTCGCTTGAACGGCGCGAATTGAAACAATCCCGCGAGAATCAACAGGACGCCGGCAGACGACGCGCCGATCCTTCCATTTCGGAGCAGGTTCATCTGCTGCAGCGCAATCTGAACTGCGGCCGCGCCGAGGCTGTAACAAAGCCAGATGACGAAGTAGCCGCTCGCGAGAGCCGCAACAGGCCGCAGCCGCGACGCGCTGCCGTCCGCGTCTGCCGTCAGGGCCGCGAACGCCATCAACCAGCGCAGCAAGGCCGGCGTCATCATGGCCACCATCATGGCCTGCCACATGATCACACCGGAGATAAGAGAACGGCCATCGAGCTCGTGGCGATGCGGCGCCAGAAATGTGGAATGAATGCAGGACGATGTGCCCGCGCCCGTGAGCCAGAGCCACGCCGCAAGGGACACGAGCCCGGCCGACGCGAGAAGCAGCACACGCGTGCCGCGGGCGAGCATGGCAGGCGAGAGGGATGCCTGAAGGGCG
>WNFZ01012165.1_pt1 | contig 11063 bp, 10 predicted proteins | sample 5400081 | NCBI WGS metagenome assembly WNFZ01 (sample SAMN13153365, study PRJNA577476) | soil metagenome | isolation source: 80 cm soil or saprolite under grassland replicate 1 | place: USA:California | collected 2016-06-15
TTCGCTGGATGCTTAGCCGGGTCGTTGACCGTACTGAACCCTGAGCCGAAGGTGCCTCCGATAACGACCACGGTCCCCGCCCCTGCAGTGTAGAATCCTCTCGAGCCGTCATCTACGACGCAGTTTGAATTGTAGACGACATAGCTGCTGTTCGTGGTAAACGCTGTGCAGGCACTGTTGAAGCCTAGCTGCTTGCTCCTCTCATACGTATGGTCATGGCCCTCCAGTATGACATCTACTTTCTTCGAGACAAGCATGTTGAACAGGTTTGTTCCAATATTGCATGACTCTGCACCGGCAGAGATGCAGACCTTGTGCATCCCTACGATAACCCATCTTATCCCCGCTGTTCTTGCACTGTCTATGGCCTTGGCAGTCCAGTTCCAGTGAAGATCTTTCGTGTTGTAAGGCCAGCACCCGTTGGTGTCATTGCACAGTGAACCTACGACCGCGTTGCATGTGGTTTTGCAGACACCGGTGACGTTGAAGACCCGAGGCGAGATCATGATGAACCTTGCAACAGGGCTGGTGCTTGGATAGTCGAAGTAGTACTCTTTTCCATAGCACTGTCCCGTAACGGGCCCGCAGGTCAACTGGGGCGCCAGTGTGTACGAGCACCCTGCAACATATCGCTCATAGCTCCTGGTCCCACTGGTGTCGGTCACTTCTCCCGTGTCATGATTGCCGGGTCCTATCTCGACATTGTTGTACTGGGCTTTGAACTGGCTACACCAGACATCGCCCGTCGTCGAGGAACTGTAACTGTAATCTCCCAGTCCGAGGAAGAAATTCGTGCCTGACGTGGCGAGCCTGCTAAGACTGTTCATCCCGTCCCCAGACGTAAGTGTGGAAGCGTCTCCAGCAGATGCGAAAGAGAAGCCTGCAGTCGCCGAAAATGTATGAGGGACGCTAAATGTTAAGGTGAGGAGCAGGAGCGTGAAAGAGAGAACAAAGAATAGAGGTCTCTTCCGTTCGTGGCTTAAGACTCACCCTTCTCCTGCTATCTGAAGTTAAGCATCTCGGATATTTGAGCAGTAAGTCCACACATTCCTAGACACGACCACAAACGAACACTTACGGCAAACGTCATCCAGGGACGGAGAGGCGAGAGGCAGCTCGGCTTGAGCACATGGGGCCCAAGGCGACGTAGAGACTATTGGGGCAACTGTGAAGTGTATTCTCCAGCGACTAACTACGGGGAAGTTGTAACCGTTTTGAGGGAGAAGCGGTGGCGAAGCGCGATTGTGATCCCTCCCAGGATTACTACCGCGAGTATCGGGAAGTAGATCGATAAGAATAGGTTCCGAAAGAGATCAAAAACCCCAGTGCTTGGACCAGAAGTCCCTGAGCTGGCCCCGGGTCTTACTGTAACGGTGATTGTTTGATAATTGTCCGAGAGGTCTGTTTCTCCTTGGACCTGATTAGCGACCGCCTTTAGGACGTACAGGCCTGGTCCCGATCCTCCAGCGTACAATGTAAATGGTATTTCTCGAACGGTTTCTGGTGGAAGATTCGTGACGACCTGGGCCCCGACTGTTGTATTGTTAGCGTATAGCATGAGGCTGGTTGTTTCAGGTTCGTCTCCCAAGTTGTGAACTGTGACATTCACCGGCACTCTGGTCCCCACTGGAATGATTCCATCCGTAACATGAAGAACGTCTACTGCTACATCGTGAAGGATTGGGATTATTGGGAAGCTGTTGTATTCTATCAAAGTTCCCCATTGGCCAGGATTGAGCGCGCCGTAGATTCCTGTGTTTGGTGTGCTGGTCCATGAAGCAGCGGCCCAGAATAATCGTCCGATCCTGAGACCGGTGTTGTCCGCAAGATCGATAATGTCCTGAACATATCGAAGGCTGACCGAGGAATACCCGGCCGGGCCTGGAACAATATATGGACAAGTCGTATTACAGGAGGCTCCTCCTTCCGTGTTGAGAATCGGCCATCCCTGACGCACGGTCTCGTTTAGCATCGTCAAGTAGTCCTGATGAGCTGCATTGTCTGCAGTCGCATTGCTCCAACCGTCCCAGATCCCGTTGCGATTGCTGTCTACGAATTCGACCATCGGGTCGAATTTCAGCGGCGTTCCGATAGAAGGGACTGTCCCGGTGACGGGGATGTCTCCTGCATTGTACCTACCGTCACTAGTCGCATCGTACACCATCGCTTTGCCTGTGCTCCAGATTTCGTTCTGATTATTGGTTGTATTCACAAATTCGATCTTGGGGTCGCCCGTGAGAACAGCCCCATTGGCGATGCTCCCTACAATCGGGATTTCGCCAGAATCGAATATTCCATTGCTATTAGAATCATAGGCTACATGCTCCACGAAAGCAGGATAGTACATGTAGGTGTGAAGGCTTTCGAAGACGCGGTTTTGGCTGTCGGTCACATTTGGATAGTTGAGATACCAGTGAGACCTGTCTCTTGAGCATCCGTAGCTGCAGAGGTTCTGAACAACCACCCAGTGGGTATAGCCGAGTTGCCGCGCAGCGTCAAGCCATGCCTGATACTGAGCCGCAGCATAGCGTGTCTTGTTTGCCTCGCACTGCAGGGGGTTTTGTTGGCACCATGCGGTGGAGCTTACAGGAAAAGATCCTGAGGCCGGCTCATTGAGGGGCTCCCAAACAATGCGTGAATAGTTGCCCATGAATTCTCCCACAACACCAGTTGGACCGCTATCGCTGTTCGGGCCAAACCAGAAGTTCAGCCAACAATTCACAAGGGTCGAATTCGTAAAATCTGAGTATCCGTGATAGTCGACTACTATCCACATGTTGAATTGTCGAGCGATCTTGAGACTCCTTGCAAGTTGTGTCGCGCTGTAGTTACCCATGAAATCCTGTGGCGAAGCATTGCTGTTCAGACCATACCTCACAGAGCAGTAAGGTGCAAAGGAGGCCCGGATGGTGTTGTAGCCGCTTTGGACTTGTTCGAGAGCAATCTGCTCGAAGTTGCTAGCCCTTTCGCCCGGGAACACGAGTGATGCTGGCCCGGTCAGATTTTGGCTGGTATCTTTGAGACGTGTACCTCCCCATCCGCCTAGGATGGGCATCGTGGATGGAGTCGCGTGAGCTCTCTCTGTCGCTGTGAGAGTAGCGGTCAGGGAGACTGCAAGTAGGAGAAGGAGAATCGTTGCAAGCGAGCTTTTGCCGGGTTGTATTCTCACGCGCTTTCTCCCCCAACCGCCACAGCCGAGGCGCGTTGGGACAGCTGTACTAGTCGTAGGGTAGCGTCTCGATATATTCGGGCCGTCTACAACGTAACACAAGCTAAACGTGGTCGCCTCGATTACTAAGATGTCCCTGCTTGTGCTTTCGTGAACGAAGTTCCTTCTTGCACGAGCGCTTCTCAAGTCTTTTTCCCAGCGGCCACTATCAGCAATACGGGGAGAAAGAACAATTCAGGGTAAGGATCATTTCTGGAGTGGGAAATTGGGTGGCAAACAGCCAAATACCGATGGGAGTTGCTGACCGGGGCAACTACGGATTGGTATCCTGGATGAAGCTCTTTGAATACGAAGCGAAGTCCATCGCGCAAAACCTCGGCATTAACACGCCCCGAGGTGCTGTGGCTTCTACATCAGAAGAAGCTAGGGATATTCACAAGCGTATTGGTGGAGAGGCTGTAATCAAGGCCCAAGTCCTCGTTGCTGGACGCGGAAAGGCTGGCGGAATAAAGTTCGCCAGCAAACCTGACGAGACCCGGGATAGGGCAACAGAGATTCTGAACATGACAATTAAGGGCGAGAGGGTCAAGAAAGTCCTCGTCGAGCAGAAAGCCGCAGCGAAGAAGGAGCTCTTCGCAAGCATCGTTCTAGATCGAGCAAACCGATGCCAGACCGTTCTCGCTAGCGACCAAGGGGGGGTCGATATTGAAGAGGTCGCACGACAAGCCCCCGAGAGAGTTCTCAGACACCGCTTCACCGACTTCCTATCCAATCTCTATCGACTGTCCGTGATCTATGACGCGGAACTTGTGGAGAGTAATCCTGTTATCGAGATGCAAGACGGCCGCTTCGTCGCCGCAGACCTCAGAGTCATAGTAGACGACAACAGTCTCTTCCGCCACCCCGAATTCCAAGAGAGATCCAAAGAGATCAGCAGCGAAGTCACGGCTCTTGAGTCGAAAGCTCGGGACAACGGTCTCGCCTTCGTTGAGCTAGACGGTGATATCGGCATCATCGGAAACGGCGCAGGCCTTGTCATGGCAACACTCGACTTGGTCAAACAGTACGGCGGAAAACCGGCCAACTTCTGCGATGTTGGAGGAGGAGCCAACGCAGAACACGTCGCAACAGCACTCCAGATCATCCAGGGCGCTGACAAGGTTAAGGCCGTATTCGTCAATATCCTAGCCGGAATTACCAGATGCGACGAAGTCGCGAAAGGAATCGTTGACGTAAAGAAAGTCATGGGTCTCAAGAAGCCGCTCGTCATACGAATGGTCGGAACCAACCAGGAAGAAGGAAGAAAGATACTCCAGTCAGCTGGACTGACAGCTATGGACAAGATGGATGAGGCAGCGAGACTCGTCGTAAGTAAGGCGGTTGCATAGATGGCGGTATTGATCGGGAAACAGACGCGGGCGATTGTCCAAGGAATAACCGGCAACCAAGGTAGCTTCCACACACGTCTCATGCTAGACTACGGAACAAGAATCGTCGCGGGGGTCACCCCTGGGAAAGGAGGGACAACTGCCGTCGGCCTCCCCGTATTCGATACGGTAGCCTCAGCCCTCGAAAAGACAAACGCTAACGCGTCCATAATTTTTGTCCCTGCCCCGTTCGCTAAAGAGGCTGGAATGGAAGCAATTGACGCTGGTCTGAGCCCTGTTGTGATAATTACGGAAATGATCCCGGCGAGAGACTCCATGATACTCATCGAGTACGCAAAGAACCGTGGAGCGATTATCATTGGTCCCAACACTCCGGGAATAATCACCGCAGGAGAATCGAAACTGGGCATTATGCCTGGCGACGTGTTCAAGCCTGGCAAGGTCGGCCTTGCATCAAGAAGCGGCACCCTAACCTACGAGATAGCGGCATCTCTAACCCACAGTGGCATAGGCCAATCCACCTGCCTCGGCATAGGCGGCGACCCTTTCACTGGACTGAACTTCGTTGACGTTCTCAAACTCTTCAGAGACGACCCCGGCACAGATACTGTCATTCTGATCGGCGAGATCGGAGGTTCTGCCGAGGAAGACGGTGCAAACTACATTCGCGACACGAAATATCCTAAGCGAGTCGCAGCGTACGTCGCTGGCCGAGCGGCACCCCCGGGCAAACGAATGGGCCATGCTGGCGCAATCATAACTGGGACAGAGGGAACAGCCGATGCCAAGATGAAGAGCTTGAGGGAGGCTGGTGTCCTGGTTGCTGAGGTTCCATCCGAGCTCCCCAAGCTATTGCTCCAACAGGTCTCCCCGTTGCAATAGACCAGTAGTTGTCTATTTTGCTCCGAGTTCTCTTTTCTTCCAGCGAAGGTTGTCTCCTCGGCAGCGTCGGCATCTGTAGGCGTTCGGTGAGTTTCGTGAGCCGCACGTCCTGCATATTTTGAAGAACAGCCTGTGACGCTGTGCTAGCTGTTTCTTCATCACGTCAGTTATCGGCATTGGAGACGTAGCACGAGCGTTCTGCCTGCAATATATTATTGCTGTTGAAAGTCAGTCTTGGAGAGTTGCTGACAAAGCTCCTCGAGATCATTGATGGTTAGTTGATAGACTCTCTTCTCAGGCAGAGTCATCGTTTCAAGACTTTCTCGCGCCTTTTCGTGTCCTATTTTCTTGGATAGATAATGGTGGAAAGAGCTTCTAACAACACGTCTACGCTGGTTGAACAGTCCTCGGACCAGTTCCTCAAACAACTCCTCGTTTATAGCCATGTTGACGTTGCTGGGTGACATTCGCAGGAGGATCGAGTCCACCTTGGGTCTCGGTCGAAACGCGGTAGCAGGGATGTTCATTATCGGTCGAATCTCGAGAGATCGTTGCGCGGTAATGGACAATCTTCCATATTCAGCGGTTCCCGGCTCAGCCAGGAGCCTTTCTCCGAACTCTTTCTGAAGCACCAGAGACGCAAGCTCGAACTTTCTCTTGGCTAGAAAGAGGATCAGTTTTGACGATAGAACGTAAGGTGGAGTTCCCACCACCTTGTTGAACTGGGGGAGAGGGATTTTGAGCACGTCTCCCTCAATGACAGAAACGGTTGGACTATTCTCGAACTCTTTCCGTAGGTACGAGACTAGCCTCCTGTCTTTCTCGACCGCGAGCACTCGACCTGCCTGTTCTTCAAGAAGTCGGGTTAGGATCCCATATCCTGCCCCGGGCTCCAGAACGGTATCTGTCCTAGTCAGCTCGGCGGTCGAGACTACTCTTGAGGCGATGTGTTCGTTGGCTAGGAAATTCTGGCCTAGTCTCTTCACCGGTCGATGTAGGACGGGCGTTGCCACAAGCTCATACTGCCCTTGTGAATAACCTATACTTCGACTCCGTGCTCAGCTCTTCAATGACTCTTTTCGAGACGATCTTTGGAATGTCGCTGAGCCCGGTTCGTTCCTGAATATCCTTGTAGCTGGTGAAAGGTTTCTTCTCTCTCATGTTGACGATCTGCCACATCGACTTCTTACCAATGCCCGGCAACAATTCAAGAGAATGCATTCGAGGCGTGACAGGTTGCGAGTTGTTGAAGAATTCTACAAACCTTTTCTCCTGACTTTTGACCAGTTCCGCTATCAAGGGCGCTATCTCCGCCTTCGCATTCGCCGTGAGCTGGTCATAGCTGATCCTGGTAAGAATTCTGTCAACCTTCTCCCTACGCTCACGCCCAATGTAGATTCGCTCATGTACCAGCACAGTAGCTCCGATCTTGAGCTCCGCCTCAAGCAAGGTGAAGAACTGTTCCCCCATAATCTGAACAGTAGGCACCGCCAAATGCCTCGACTTCTCCGACGACCTACCATACGGAAGGAAATCTAGGACGTACGCGTGTTCCTCGTAAACATGCCTTCGCTGTAAAAACTCGTCTTCGTGAATCGCCAAGAATAGGCCTCCCTTCTTCCTAGACGTTCTCTTGCAATCGCTCAGTTAGCTTTCGTCGGTTGCTAGGGTGTCGGAGACCCATTGGTGGTCATTCAGGACCACACGTTTTCTCCTTAATTGGGTATCGGTCAGAAGCTTCTATCGACTAGACATACCGTTTCATAATTTCCAGGATACCGTTCAGCTGGTCAGTGCTCACGAACCGGCCTTTTACAGTCAACACTGCCCTAAGCTCCTCAATCGTCTTGGGCAGCGAATTAACAATCTGGATCGCGTCATTCCTATCCAGCTGAAGCTTCGAAGACAGGTCCTCAACTAGCTTCTCAGCCCTATCCGGCGAAATCTTCGAGAACTTTCGCGCATAATCAAGGGTCCTGCGTTGGAACTCTCCAAGTTCTTCCTCCTTGATTTTTCCCAGAATTTCCTGGGCCTCCGCATTCGTTACGATTTTTCCTTCAACAATCTTCCTAGCCACTTCAGCTCGACTCCTTTACGGAGGTTATGTGCTCGGGTCGCGCGATGATGATACGAGGCGTTTTCGTCCCGGCCACCTCGACAACATAGCTGCGGCCACGTTTCTCCGCAATAGTTCCAACACGTCCATGGTACCGGCGGTGCGGCATTCCCTTCTGGACTGCGGGATTGATCATGATCTTGACCATTTGGCCCGGAGCATAGGCGATAAGGAGTCTTCCAAGAGGTTGCTTGCCTCTGTCCCGAGGCTTCCTGCTGATCAGGGTTCTAGTCTTTGTCCTGAAACCCTTGGAACGTCTCAACAGCCAGATCTCCGTTGGAGAAAGTCGCGGGCCCGGAGGTTCCGTATATATGTTCGCGACATTCCACTACCTGCATGGCCGGGAACTCTGCCAGATTCTTCTTCATTCTATCTGGAGAACATTCCACCCTGCCACTTGCAGAACTGAAGGCCATACTCCAAGCCTACGCGATAGAATACAAGATAGTGGGTAATTTCTACAAGCTTGTAGAAGTGGAAGCGGATCGCACCCGGCTGGAATCGATTGCTGGTCGCGGAGGATATCTTGACGAAATGGGAGAAGAAGTTCTTCACACAGAAGACAACCTAGCCAGCATTAAGAGGGAGGTTGAGTTCACTGATCTCGAACCATTTCTCTCCTCGCAAGAAAGTTTCAGCATACGAATGTTACGGTTCGGTGGAGTTTCGAAAGAGCTCTCAAGAGTCCAACTGGAGGGCTATCTGGGAAAACTACTCGCGGAAAAGACTGGCGCTAAGGTCGATCTTCGATCTCCCAAGAAGCCCTTTCGGGGAATTCTTGCCGGATCTCTTTTCCATCTGGGACTAATTATGCACCAGCGCCCGAAGGGGAGCATCCATCGCCGACGCCCCCGAAAACGAGCTGTCTTTCATCCCAGCACCATGCCCCCAAAACTGGCCCGATGCCTGGTGAACTTGTCGGAAGTCAAAGAAGGAGAGACATTTCTCGACCCGTTCTGCGGGGTCGGCGGCATCGCAATTGAAGCAAGCCTTCTCGGCTGTAATGTTGTTGGTGTCGATGCTCTTTCGCGAATGGTTCGATCGGCCCGAAGAAACCTTGCTCATTTCGGGCTCAAGTCCTACGGCCTAGTCCGAGGCGATGCCCGAAGCATTCCATTGCGTCGTGTCGATGCGATCGCCACGGACCCGCCTTACGGGACCGGAGCTTCGACCCTCAAGTCTACAACAAAGGATATCCTAGCTAGCTTCCTGCCCCAGGCAAAGATGATCCTGTCTCCTGGGGGTAAGGTTGTATTTGCATCGCCATTGGGAACCGGGGCCGTTGATCTGGCCGAGTCTCAGGGGTTCAAAGTATTCGATCGCCATGAGTTATACGTGCACAGAAGCCTGACGAGAGAGATTCTGGTGTTGGGAGCAGAATAGATGCCTGCGGGTATCGATGTCATTTTCCTAGGCACCGGGGGCAGTCTTCCTACCAAGGAAAGAGGTCTGCCCGCGGTGGCTCTGCGTCGCGATGGGGAACTCTTCCTGTTTGATTGTGGCGAGGGGACCCAGCGGCAAATGATGCACGCGGGACTCGGCTTCAACCGTCCAATGTCGATTATGATCTCCCACTTGCACGGAGATCACATCCTCGGATTACCCGGACTCCTCCAAACCATGTCATCATTGATCAGAGACAAACCCCTAGACCTGTACGGTCCCGAGGGCATCTCCAGTTATCTAGCCTCCCTCCGTCGAACCCTAGGTTTCTCCGCAAACTTTCCCGTACGAGTCACAGAGCTCAAGCCCGGACAAGAGGTATCTAAGAACGGCTACAACATCAAGACGACCAAGGCATTGCACGACATAACCTGCCTCGCCTACGCTGTTGTCGAGACAGATCGCCCTGGCCGGTTTCACCCCGAAAAAGCAAAGCGGCTAGGCGTTCCTGAGGGACCATTGTGGAAACAGCTTCAGATGGGCAAAGAGGTCAAGGTCGAGGGGAAAACAGTCACGCCTCGCCAGGTTATCGAGGAACCACGCCCCGGCCTGAAGATCGTCTATGCCGTTGATACTCGTCCCTCTGACGAGGTAAAAGCACTGGCGAGAGAAGCGGATCTTCTCATGCACGACGGAGGATTCGCCGAAGACAGGCGAGACAAGGCGAAAGAGTACTTCCATTCAACCGCCAGAGAAGCCGCTCGGGTCGCAAAGGTTGCGCGAGTTCGCAAACTTGCACTAGTCCACATCAGCGCCGTTACACGGGATGACTCCATTCTCCTCAAACAAGCAAGAAGCGTGTTCAAAGCAACACTGGTTCCCAAGGACCTGATGGTCTTATCGCTGAAGCGCTCGAAGTAGGAATTACTCAAGCAAATCCGATTCTAGTCTCTTCTTCGTTCTTCTCGCTGTCCCGCTAGCCAATCAATCAACTGGTCAGGGTTTTCCGCTTCAACAATTACCTGTATTGGACCCATAGGGGATTCGCCCTCCGGCGCCGAGAACGACACGTGGCCCGCATACGCAGCCTGCTTGTTCAGGTAGAAAACTAATCGGTTGCCTTCCACAGATCTCCTTAGGACAGATCTCGCCGCGGCACGAATTCTGTCACGCTGAAGAATCATCCGAAACCTCTCGAGAGAAGACTGATCCTTCCCGTCGAGAATCACCTTCCCACTCCACTCGTCTACTTGTCGAACCTCCACTTCGCCTCGAAGAATGTTGGTTACAGCCTTCTTGACCTTCTCAGCGTCCTCGGTTGGCCGGATTTCCGCTTCGCTGTGTACGAGGAAGCTCAGTTCGGGAGTGTCTTCAGCAGACGTGCTGTCCGCCTCTTGAGGTCGTTCTTCGTATCCTCATTCTCAACCACTCGATCGGCAACTGCAATGAGTTTTCCAACCCCGACCTTCAGCTCTCTCTCATCGCGCTCTAGAAAATCTGCCCAGTTTCTGGGCCGGTCAGATCTTCCCCTCTTTAGCAGTCTCTGGAACCGACTTTTCGGAGAGGCGTGGATGGCGATGGTGAAGACGCCGTACTTCTTGTTCAGTTCTTCGATCTCCTCGATGCTCCTCGCACCCTCATAAACGAAAATGTTCCCATCGATCTTGTCGATAAGCGGACCCAATCGCTTGGCGACCGCGCCCATCCCCTCCTCCTCTCTGATCTTCAGCATTAATCTACCAAGATTCTTTCTGGTAGGTGACATGTTCTGCCGCTTCGCCTCAGCTCTGATGATATCCCCGGACACGAATACAGGAACCCCACGTTTCGCCGCAACACTAGACGCTAGACTCTTGCCAGCGCCCGGCATTCCGACAATTACAATGACAGTCTTCGACTTCCCTTTGTCCATCGAGGTCCGCGCACGTTGGCGAAGGGAGTGTTATAGCTCTTAAAAATAGACCAGGTTATCCGTAACAAGGATTTGTCAGAGGACCAAGTCCGAAGCTTCATTTCAATAGACCTCGAAGATCAGCAAATTCTATCACGCATAGCCTCGATCCTGTCTTCTCTGCAGGCCCTAGGTGGAGATTTGAAACCTGTCGAGGGAGAGAATGTCCATCTC
>WNFZ01005999.1_pt1 | contig 11061 bp, 14 predicted proteins | sample 5400081 | NCBI WGS metagenome assembly WNFZ01 (sample SAMN13153365, study PRJNA577476) | soil metagenome | isolation source: 80 cm soil or saprolite under grassland replicate 1 | place: USA:California | collected 2016-06-15
ACGGCCGATATGAAGGCCGGGGTGGCGGCGATGTTGTTCGCGGCGCGCGCGCTCCAGCTGGCCGGAGCGCCATTCGCCGGCCGCATTCGCCTGCTCGTCCCGGTCGACGAAGAAGGGCTGATGCTCGGCGTCAAGCACATGGTCGCACGCGGCCACGCCGACGGCGCCGCTGGGGCGATCATCTGCGAGCCGGAGGAGCGCGAGGTCTGCGTGGCGCACAAAGGCTCGCTGCGGCTGCGCCTCATTTCCTACGGCCGGATCGCCCATGGCGCCATGCCCGAGGAGGGCGTCAACGCGCTGGCCGGCATGGTGCGGCTGCTGGCGCGCATCCTCGATCTCGAAGCGCAGGTGCAGGCCGAGCAGGGCATCCACCCGCTGCTTGGCAAGCCCTACATCACACCGACGATCGCCCGCGCCCCGCTCAGCGGCGATGCGAGCCAGATTAACTGCCTGCCCGACCAGTCCGATGCGTTTCTTGACATTCGCAGCCTGCCGAGTATGCGCCACGGCGACCTGGTCGATCGGATCCGCGGGCAGATGCTGGCGCTGCAAATTGAATTCCCGGCGTTTCGTTTCGATCTTGAGGTGATCGACGATCGCCCATCCACCGAGATTGCCGTCGATCATCCACTCGTTCAAGCGGTCGCCGCCGCGCACACGCGTGTCTACGGCTCTGAGCCGGTTTATGGCGGCGTGCCCGGCGCCACCGACGGCGTAATGCTGGTACGCGATCGCCAGATCCCGGTGGTGGTGTACGGCCCGGGCGATAAGCGTATCCCACACCAGCCGGATGAGTTTGTCGACCTCGACGAAGTGGTGCGGGCCGCGCAGGTGTATATCATTTCGGCTCTAAGCTTCCTGCTGGAGTCAGGAGTCAGGAGTCGGAATTCAGAATGATTCAGAGTGAACGATGAACTACAGTGTAAGCCTTGCTCTTATGCTGACTCCTGACTCCTGACTCCTTATCTTCACGAAAGGTCCGTTCTATGGCAAACTCAAAAGTGACCATCCCCGAACTGCAATCCTGGAAAGGCAAGCGCAAATTCACCATGCTGACCGCCTACGACGCTCCGCTGGCGCGGTTAGTGGACCAAGCCGGCATCGACGTGATTCTGGTGGGCGACTCGCTCGGCATGGTCATGCTTGGCTACAGCGGCACCTCGCCGGTGACCATGGACGAGATGATTCATCACGCCAAGGCGGTCGGTCGCACGGCCAAGCGCTCGCTGCTGGTCGGCGATATGCCGTTTATGTCGTATCAAGCCGATGCGACCGAAGCCATTCACAACGCTGGGCGGCATATCAAAGAAGCCGGGATGGACTGCGTCAAGCTGGAAGGTACCGCCAAGCAGGCCCCGATCGCCAGGGTGATTGTCGACGCTGGCATCGCGGTGATTGGCCACATCGGGCTGACGCCGCAGACGGCCGCCAGCCTGGGCGGCGTAAATGTGCAGGGCGGCGGCAGCCTCGACGCGGCCCGGCGCATTCTCGACGACGCGCTGGCGATGGAGGTGGCTGGCTGCTGGGCTGTGCTGATGGAAGCTGTGCCGGCGGCGCTGGCTGGTCTGATCACCCGCAAGCTGAAAGTGCCGACGATCGGCATTGGCGCTGGACCCGACTGCGATGGCCAGGTGCTGGTGACCCACGAGATGTTTGGACTGTTCGCCGGCTTTGGGCTGCCGTTCGGCCGCCGCTACGGCGAAGCCGGCGAGCTGATTAGCCGGGGCATACACCAGTACGCCGAGGATATCCATAGCGGCGCGTTTCCTGGCCCGGAGAATAGCTTCCCGATCGATGAGGCGATCCTGCGCGAGCTTGAGTAGCAGTCGGCAGGAAGCAGTCACCAGGAGGCAGTATCGAGCTATGCAGGGAAACGGTGAAACAGGATCAACCCGTGCATAGTAGAAAGGATTGGTGGCTGCCATGGTCGGATATCGGGATTTGAAGGTGTATCAAAAAGCATACCACTTCGCAATGGCGATTTTCAATATGTCGAAAACATTTCCAAAAGAAGAACGCTATGCGCTGACTGATCAGATCCGTCGATCATCGCGTAGTATTGCCGCAAACATTGCTGAGGGGTATCGTAAACGACAGTATCCGAAAATGTTTGTGAGCAAGCTTGCCGACGCTGATGGCGAAGTCGCAGAGACGCAGGTCTGGCTGGACTTTGCGTGCGATTGCGGATATATATCTTCAGATGAACATGATGTGCTTCTTAAAGCGTATATAGAGATTGGCAGAATGCTGGGCAGTATGATTTCAGCGCCAGACAGGTTTTCGCCGTAAGTAATGGATAGCACGCCTACTGCTGACTGCATCCTGCCTACTGGTGACTGGTGACTATGAAAATAGGCATTATCGGTGCCGGCGCGATGGGCAGCCTGCTCGGTTTCTACCTCAGCGAACACGCCGAGGTTTGGCTGCTCGACCCGTGGCAGGCGCACGTCGAGGCGATCAACGCCAATGGCCTCCGCCGCGAGCTGGGCGGAACGGAGGAAACACGTTACCCGCGGGCGACCACAGACGCATCCGCGATCGGAGCATGCGATGCCGTGCTGGTGTTGGTGAAAGCGCAGCAGACCCCGTGGGCCGCCGAACAGGCCCACGCTTTGTTGAAGCCGGATCGCTTGAATGACAGGGTGACAAGGTGGCAAGATGACAAGGTGATACCGCCCATCGAAAATAGCTCAGGCACCTTGTCACCCTCTCACCTGGTCATCTTGTCAAAGACGCTGGTCGTGACGCTGCAGAACGGGGTCGGCAATCGCGAGTTGCTGGCCGAGACGCTTGGCGCCGGGTGCGTTGGGCAAGGTGTGACGGCGCTGGGCGCGACGCTGATTGGGCCGGGGCGGGTGCGCCATGCTGGCCAGGGCGCCACAGTCTTTGGCGCGGCGCCCGACCCGGCAGGTATGGCCGCGCTGGCCGCACTGTTCAACGCCAGCGGGCTGCCGGCCGAGCTGAGCGACGATCTCGACGCGCTGGTATGGGGCAAGCTAGTGGTCAACGTTGGCATTAATGCTCTGACCGCGCTGCTGCACGTGCCTAACGCCGCGCTGGCCGATGCCCCGGCCGCACGCGAGCTGCTGGCTGAAGCGGTCGCCGAAGCCGTAGCCGTCGCTGCCGCGCGCGGTACGCCGCTGCCTTATGCCGATCCGCTCGAACATGTACTAGCAGTTGCGCGCGCGACGGGCGCGAACCGATCCTCGATGCTCCAGGATGCCATGCGCGGCAGCCCAACCGAGATCGATACAATCAACGGCGCAGTGGTACGCGAGGGCCAGCGCCTAGGCGTGCCGACGCCAGTGAACCGCCTGCTTGCCGCCCTGGTGCGGGCGCTCGACGCGACCGCCGCAGTGCGCGTGCGCGAATGACTTATTGGTATAATAAGCAATATAGCTGTTCGGCGGTAAGACCGCGATCTGTAGGAGGCGGCAGCGTATGGACGAACGGCGGCCATTCTATTACCGCGAGACTGAGGGCATCCGGGTCACCGTGCGTCCAGTCTACATTGAAGACCAATCAATGCCGGTGCTTCGCCGCTACGTCTTCGTTTACTTCATACGGATCGAAAATGTGAGCCAACGGGTGGTTCAGCTGCTATCGCGGCACTGGTATATCCATGACTCGATCGGCGAAGATCATGAGGTCGTTGGCGATGGCGTGGTCGGCGAGCAGCCGACGATTCAACCCGGTGGTGTGCACGAGTATAATAGCTTCTGCGTCCTCAAATCGCCCAACGGTCATATGGAAGGCAGCTTTCATTTTATCCACGACGACAATACTTTTTTTGATGCCGCCATCCCGCGCTTCTTGCTGGTGGCCGGCGAGCCAATGTGAGGTGCTATCATGATGACCAAACGCGACCGTCTGGCCGCCGCCATTCGTGGTGAAGAGATCGACCGCCCGCTGGTCGCGCTCTGGCGCCATTTCCCAACCGACGATGCCGATCCGCAGCAGCTCGCGCTCTCGGCGCTAGCCTTCCAGAGTCAGTACGATTGGGATTTCATCAAGCTGACGCCAGCCAGCAACTATAGTGTCGATGGTTGGGGCACTCGTGTGGCCTACCATGGCCATCCCGAGGGCACAAGCGACTATATCGAGCGGCCGGTGGCGAGCCCGCAGGATTGGCTGCGCCTCGAGCCGCTCGACCCGCATAGCGGCGCGCTGGGCCAACAACTCAGCGCCATCCGCGCCACGCGCGAACTTGCCGGCCCCGATATTCCAATCATCGAGACCATTTTCAGCCCGTTGGCGCAGGCGAAAAACCTGATTGGCGGGGGTCTCGATTTGATTCACATGCGCCAGCATCGCAATGAATTTCTTGAGGGTCTGGAGATCATCGCCGAGACGACGGTGCGCTTTGTGCGGGTGGCGCTGGCTGCCGGCGCCGATGGGATTTTCTATGCCATGCAGCGCGCCTCGGCCGAGTACCTGAGCGAAGTTGAATATAATCAAGTTGGCCGGCCGCTCGATCTGCGCATTCTTGAGGCGGCTCAGGACGCCAGCTTCAACCTTATTCACCTGCATGGGCTGCACACCTATTTCGATCTGGTGACCGATTACCCCGCCCACGCGCTGAACTGGCACGACCGCGATACTGGCCCGAGACTCGCCGAGGGTGCGCAGCGCTTTCCTGGACTAGTGGTCGGTGGGCTCAGCCAGCGCGACATGGTCGAGGGCACACCCGCGAGCGTGAACGAGCTTGCGCGCGCGGCGATCGACTCGCTGGGCGGCCGGCCGCTGTGCCTTTCGACCGGCTGCGTGATGCAGACGGTGACGCCCTGGGGTAACATTCGCGCGCTGCGCGCGGCGGTGGATGCGCCGTAGCGGGTTATTTAATGCATCTATCGCCATTAGCCGCGATTTACCAACGCCGGCTTCGCCCGAGATCAGCGCCGTGCGGCCAGCGCCGGTGTGCACGTCGGCAACCAGCCGGTCGAGCGTGGCCAGCTGCGCGGCGCGACCGATCAGAATGGGGCAGATGATCGGTTGTGCGAGCAATGCGGTCATATACGCTTCAGCCAGAGAGCGAATGAGCGATCATCTATCGATGTAGGGGGTGGAAAGCTTGGGGCTGATGGCAGCGAAGCTGCCCCCAAGAAAGCTCTTTTCGTGGTCTTGCAGTCTCCGCAGAGACTGCAAGACCACGAAAAATCTAGTACTTCGGAATCGACGGATCGACCTCATCCGCCCAGCGCAGGATGCCGCCGGTCATATTCTTGACCTTGCGGAAGCCCGCCCCGCGCAGCATATCGACGGCGCGGCCACTGCGGACGCCGCTGCGGCAGTAGACCACCATCTCGCGCGCGGTGTCGAGCTCGTTCAGCCGCCCTTGCAGCTCGTTTACCGATATGCGCGTTGCGCCAGGCAGGTGGCCGATCTCCCACTCGTTCGGCTCGCGCACATCCAGCAGGAACGGCGGGTCAGCGCGATCGAGCCACGCGGCAACCTCAACCGGCGTAATCTCAATTGACGTGTCGGTCTGCGCCGGCTGGGGCACAATCCCGCAGAACTGGTCGTAGTCGATCAGCTCGGTGACGCTTGGGTGCTCGCCGCACACCGGGCAGTTCGGGTTGCGCCGCAACTTCAGCTCGCGGAAGCGCATCGACAGCGCATCGTAGAGCATCAGACGGCCGATCAGCGGGTCGCCGATTCCGGCCAGCAATTTCACCGCCTCGGTCGCCTGGATCGTGCCAATCACGCCGGGCAGCACGCCCAACACTCCGCCCTCGGCGCAGCTCGGCACCAGGCCAGGCGGCGGCGGTTCGGGGTACAGGCAGCGATAGCACGGCCCGCCCTCTTTGGGGTAGAATACCGTCGCCTGGCCCTCGAAGCGGAAGATCGAGCCATAGACATTTGGCTTGCCAAGCATCACGCTGGCATCGTTGGTCAGATAGCGGGTCGGGAAGTTGTCGGTGCCGTCGACAATCACGTCGTAAGGCCGCATGATCTCGAAGGCATTCTCTGAGGTGATCTGCGTCTCATAGGTTGTGACGTCGACATTCGGGTTCAAGTCGTGCAGTCGCTGCTTGGCCGACTCGGTCTTGCGGACGCCAATCGTGCTGGTGCCATGGACGATCTGGCGCTGCAAGTTGCTCTCGTCGACCACATCGAAATCGACCAGGCCGATATGCCCAACCCCCGCCGCCGCCAGATACAGCGCCAGCGGCGACCCAAGCCCGCCGGTACCGATCAGCAGCACGCTGCCTTGTTTCACGCGCCGCTGACCCGCCATGCCAAACTCGGGCAGAATCAGGTGGCGAGAATAGCGGGTGATTTCCTCATTTGAAAGATTGACTGTCATATACATTGCAAATTGTAAATTGTATATTGTATATTGCAAATTCACTTCTGCAATTTACAATATACAATATACAATTACTTGCCTCCCGCAATCGCCGGAATAATACTAATCGTCTCGCCATCGGGCACCTGCGTATCGGGACCTTGCAGATAGCGGATGTCTTCGTCGCCGACGTAGATGTTTACGAAGCTACGCAGCTGCCCTTGTTCGCTATACAGCTGCTTGCCGAGCTGCGGGTATTGCTCGACCAGATTCGAAAGCAGCGCGCCCACGGTGCCATTCGCCAGTTGCACAGTTGCATTGCTGCCGGCGTATTGGCGCAGCGCGGTTGGAATCGAAATAGTAACTGCCATGTTTCCTCCTGACAAGATGACAAGATGATGGGATGACAAGAATAACGATTGCTGTGATGATTGTCATCTTGTCATTTGAGTTCTTCGGTCACAAATCGCTCGCCATCGAGGTTCAGCAGCCAGCTCGTAAGCTCGCCTGCCTGGCCGTTGCGCACACTCTGAATCAGGAATGAGAAGCTCGAACCGCCGCCGACGCCCTGCGCGCCGACGCGATCGCGCTCGGAGGGGATGGCCGGGTGATCGGGGTGCGAGTGGTAGCAACCTACGACGTCGTACCCCTGCGCGCGCGCTTGGCGGTCGGCCTTCATATAGTCGCGCGGGTCGAGATAGAAGCGGTCGCGCAACGAATGTTCATGCTCGGCGTCGGTCAGGCCAACCTCAGCGTGCCAGGTATTCTGGGCGCGATAAGTCGTCTCGACCAGCTTGTTGCCGCCCTCCAGCCGGCCAATAAGCAGCCCAACGCACTCGTGCGGGTAGGCCGATTCGGCGTGCTGCCCGATTTCCTGTCGCGCTTTGTCGGATAGTGTGATCATTCGTAGTGCGTAGTGGGTAGTGGTAGTGCATCATCGATATGTTTCGCACTACGCACTATCGATTATATTCCCTCGCCAGCACCGGTCTCAATTGAGTCATCCCAAAATTGGTCGCTGAGATATTTTGCCGCTCCATCGCACAATATTGTTACCACCACGCCTTGTTCCAGTGTGCGCGCCACGCGTAGCGCCGCCGCCACATTCGCCGCCGCTGAGATACCGACCATCAGCCCCTCGGTGCGCGCCAGCGTGCGGGCCATCTGAAATGCCTCTTCGCTACTGATCTCGATCGTTCCATCTTGTAGTGTTGGGTCATAAATCCCCGGCACCAGCGCGGTTGTTGGAAGGTGTTTGACGCCTTCGAGCGCATGATATGGCCCATCGGGCTGCACCGCCAGCAGCCGAACAACGGGGTTGTGCTCGCGCAGCAGCCGCCCGGTGCCAACAAACGTGCCGCATGTGCCGAGCGCGGCGACGAAATGCGTCACACGCTCGTCGGTCTGCGCCCAGATCTCCGGGCCGGTAGTCTCGTAGTGCGCCTGAACATTAGCAGGGTTATTATATTGATCTGGGTAGAAAAATCGCTCGGGCTGCTCGGCGACCAACGCGCGAATAGTACGAATCGCCAGATCGGTTCCTTCGAGTGGATCAGTGAGTATCAGCTCCGCGCCGAGCGATTGTAGAATGCGCTTCCGCTCGATACTGGCATTGGCTGGCAGCGCCAGGGTGACCTGGTATCCCAATACCGCGCCAAGAGTCGCATATGCGATGCCAGTATTGCCGCTGGTAGCGTCAGCGATGCGCATGCCGGGTTGTAGCCGCCCGCTGCGCTCGCCATCGCGAATCATATACAGTGCCGGGCGATCCTTCACCGATCCGCCAGGATTATACCACTCAGCTTTAGCGTAGATCGCAACTCCCGTCGCCAGATCCGGCGCGATCTGCGCCAGCCGCAGCAGCGGCGTGTTGCCCACCAGATCAATCACCGAAGAGCGGCGGTCGAAGGTCTCGGTTGTCAAAGCGAATCCCATAATGTTAGGTCGGCCATGTAAAACGTAAAACGTAAAACGTAAACATTGCACAACATCGCGCGGCTTACGTTTTACGCTTTACGTTTTAGTGCTCGGTGTCGAGATCGGCCCGAACTTTATCGGTACGGTACTTCGTAATCGCGGCCTTAAGCGTGCCGAGCGCCAGCGTAGCGCAGCGCGGGCGGGTGTTGACCACCTCGCGGCCCAGCGTGTCGATCATATCATTGAAATCCATCTCGTCGACTTCGGCCAGTGGCTTTCGGTCGACCATCTCGGTCAAGATCGATGCGGCCGCTTGGCTGATCGTGCAGCCAGTACCCTCAAATGTTACATGCTCGATTTTGTCGCCAGCGTCGTCGACTTTCAGATAGATCGTCACGACATCGCCACAGCCGGGATTCCCACCAGGCATCGTCACATCCACCGGCTCGAACGCCCCGTGATTGCGCGGATTCTGGTAGTGATCGAGTAAAAATTCAATTGCTTCCTGACGCTCCACTGTATCCCTCCAGAACCGAGAACCGGGTACCCGCACCCAGAGGGTACCCGGTGAACCGAGAACCAACATGATACCACATTCGGTTCTCGGTTCTTAGTTCGCCCATAGGGCACCCGGTTCTTAGTTCTTTCTTTAGCCTTGGTAGGTCTTCTCAATCGGCAGGCCGACCCCATTGCCCCACTCGGTCCAGCTGCCGTCGTAGTTGCGCACCTTTGGATACCCCAGCAGATAGGTCAATACGAACCAGGTGTGACTCGAACGCTCGCCAATCCGGCAGTAGGCAATCACATCCTTGTCGGGCGTGATCCCCTTGCCGCCGTACAGCGCCGTGAGCTCCTCGGGGCTCTTAAAGGTGCTATCTTCCTTCACCGCCTGGGCCCACGGGATGCTCGCGGCGGTTGGAATATGGCCGCCGCGCAGGGTGCCTTCCTGCGGATACTCGGGCATGTGGGTGCGCTCGCCGCTATACTCCTGCGGGCTGCGCACGTCGACCAAGGCAGTGCCCGACTTATTAATATGCTCGCGCACCTGATCGCGGAATGCACGAATGGTCGTGTCGTCGCGCTCGGCAGCCGTGTAGCTGCCGGCTGGATAGCTTGGCACTTCTTTGGTAAGTTCGCGCCCCTCGGCGATCCACTTGGCGCGGCCGCCGTTCAAAATGCGCGCATCTTTATGGCCGAACAGCTTGAACACCCAGAAGGCATATGTCGCCCACCAGTTATTCTTATCGCCGTAAAAGACCACCGTGGTATCATTGCTGATACCCTTGGCCGCCAGCAGCTTCTCGAAGCGCTGTTTATCGAGATAGTCGCGCACGACTGGGTCATTCAGATCGGCAACCCAATCGATCTTAACGGCGCCAGGGATGTGCCCCTGATCATACAGTAAAATATCTTCGTTGCTTTCTACCAACCGCACCTTTGGGTCGTTGATATGGTCGGCGACCCAGTTGGTATCGACGAGTACCTCGGGATATGCATACTCAGCCATCGCGCGCCTCCTTCTTAGGGTTGCTTATTCTGAAGTAGTCTGTTCAAGATACTCAACTATTCTACTTCGAACAATGCTTGGCGTCAAGTATCATTGCCGATTGTAGATTGTAGATTGTAGAGCACACCGCGTTGAGTTCGCAATCTGCAATTCACAATTCCACAAGCACATCTTCCCCTTCGATCCGCACCTGATACACCGCGATCGGCTCGTACGCCGGCAGCGAGAGCACGGCGCCGGTGCGAATGTCGAAGCGCGAGCCATGGAGCGGGCACTCGATCGTACAATCGTCGGTGTCCAGGAACCCTTCGCTCAGCTCGGCGTACTCATGCGAGCAGATATCGGTCGTCGCGTAGAACGTATCGCCAATATGATAGATAGCGATTCGCCGCCCGTCGTACTCGACCGCGCAGACCGAATTTTCCGGCAGCTCGCCGATCGTCGCAAGCTTTACAAAATTGGCCATGGGCTCCTCAAATAGACTTAGCGCTTGCCGTCTAGGCCCAGCGCTTCCAGCAGACGTTCGGGCTCATTCTCCAGCCAGCCCGTTTCGGCGCCCTGGCCGCTGATCACCAGCACCGAGGCGATCGGCGGCACAAACATAATGTCGATCATGCCATCTTCCGTAACCAGCCCGATCCGGTCGAGTTTGCCGCTGCGTACCTTGACCCATAGGCGTAGCGACATGATTCCAATCTTAGCGATCGTCGGCGCGGCGTGCTGGAAGGCTGGGTTGCTGGCCCACACACATTGGCCGTTCAATGCGCAGAGTGCCGCGGCCTCAACTCCGGGAGTTTCGCGCATCGCGGCGCGAATATGCTGCGCGGCGCGCGTGATCAGCGCTGGCGTCAGCGCAACTTGGTTCGTCACAGCCATAAAACCCTCCGCAGGAGACCGCCGCTCTTTCGGCGGCGGGGAATGTGGTCATTGACGAGATCGAACGTCTGTTCGCAATGCGGTACAATGACCGTAAGGCACAAAGCGCGTGAATGCGCGGCGCGCAAGTTTGATCGCCGGCCTGTACACTATACGACGTTTCGTAATGATTGGTCAATGTTACTGTTGGGCCAAAAAGCGGCGAACGACGTGAGCCCTCGCTCATGCGCCGTACGCCGCTATGAAAAGAAAAAGGAAAAAGATAAAAGGCAAATAGTCGCTTATTCCCTTTTTACCTTTTCCCCTTTTACTTTTTACCTTTATCCAACCGAGCCTTCCATCTCCATCTGGATGAGCCGGTTGAGCTCGACCGCGTACTCCATCGGCAGCTCGCGGGTGAATGGCTCCATGAAGCCCAACACAATCATCGACATCGCGTCCGACTCTTTCAAGCCGCGGCTCATCAGGTAGA
>WNFZ01015466.1_pt1 | contig 11056 bp, 10 predicted proteins | sample 5400081 | NCBI WGS metagenome assembly WNFZ01 (sample SAMN13153365, study PRJNA577476) | soil metagenome | isolation source: 80 cm soil or saprolite under grassland replicate 1 | place: USA:California | collected 2016-06-15
GCGTACGCCTCGATCGAAGAGATCGCAGATCCCGTCGAGCTCGCGGTGATCTGCATCCCGGGTGCACAGGTGCTGGAAGCAGCCGAGTCCGCGTTCCGGAAAGGCGTCCGCGCGCTCTGCGTCATCTCGTCGGGTTTCGCCGAGACGGGACCGGAAGGACGCGAACGGCAAGAGCGCCTGCTCGCGCTCGTCCGCTCGCACGGTGCGCGCCTCGTCGGCCCGAACTGTCTCGGCATCGCGTCAACGGCCGTGCAGCTCAACGCGACGTTCGCGCCCAGATCGCTCCCGCCGGGACGGATCGGTTTCTCGTCCCAGAGCGGCGCGCTCGGTCTGGCATTGCTGGAGCGGGCGTCGGAACGAAACCTCGGCTTCTCCGCATTCGTGTCGATCGGCAACAAGGCCGACGTTTCCTCGAACGACCTGCTCGAGTGGTGGGAGGAAGACGAAAGCACCGACGTCGTTCTCCTCTACCTCGAGTCCTTCGGCAACCCGCGTAAGTTCGGACGGCTCGCGCAACGCATGGCGCGTCGTAAGCCGATCCTCGCATTGAAGGCCGGAACGACGGGAGCGGGGGCCCGGGCGGCCAGCTCGCACACCGCCGCGCTCGCTGGGTCCGAGGCGGCGGTCGAGGCCCTGTTCCGTCACGCGGGCGTGCTTAGGGCACACACGCTGGAAGAGCTGGTCGACGCCGCCGCGCTCTTTTCGAGCCAGCCCTTGCCGGCTGGGAGGCGCGTGGGCGTGGTGACCAACGCGGGCGGACTCGGGATCCTCTGCGCAGACGCGTGCGACGCAGCGGGCCTCTCGCTGCCCGAGCTCGCGGAGGAGACGCGCACCGCGCTTGCTCAGGTACTGCCCGCGGAGGCCAGCCTCGGCAACCCCGTCGACTTGCTCGGTTCGGCGACGGCCGAGACGTATGCCTCGGTGCTACCGCCGCTGCTCGCCGACCCGCACCTCGATGCCGTCATCGTGCTCTTCGTCCCGCCTGTCATCGCCGGCGCGGAGGAAGTTGCAGCCGCGATCCAGCGCACGCTCGAGATGCTGCCGCCGACGAAGCCCGTGCTCGCCGTGGTCATGAGCGCCGAGGGAACGCCCGCTGCTCTGCGCGGGAGCTCCTCGGCGGTGGCCGCCTTTCCGTACCCAGAGTCGGCGGCGTCAGCCCTCGGGCTCGCGGCGCAACGCGCCGAGTGGCTGCGTCGGCCCGCCGGCACCGTACCCGCGCTCGACGGTATCGACGCGCATGCGGCACGCGCGATCATCGAGGCGAAGCTTGCGCAAGCGGATGACGGGTGGCTGGAGGCCGCGCCCGCACGCGCGCTCCTGGAGGCGTACGGCGTACCGGTCGTCTCGGAGCGCGTTGCCACGACTGTCGACGAGGCGCTCGGGGCCGCCCGCCAGCTCGGCTTTCCCGTCGTCGTCAAAACAGCCGCGCCAGGCGCTCACAAGACGGAGAAAGGCGGCGTCGCGCTCGATCTGCGTACCGTGGAGCACGTGCGGGATGCCGTCGACCGGATCGGCGCACCGGTGATCGTCCAGCCCTTCCTCCGCGGCGGCGTAGAGTTGCTCGCCGGAGTCGTGCAGGACCCGGTCTTCGGGCCGCTCGTCGCCTTCGGCCCGGGCGGCGTGCTCGCCGAGCTGATCGGCGACGCCGGCTTCCGCATCGCACCGCTCACCGACGTCGATGCGGAGGAGCTGGTGACCGAGGGAAAGGCGGGCCGGCTCGTCGCCGGCTTCCGAGGGGCACCCGCGGCAGACAAGTCGGCGCTCGTCGACCTAGTCCACCGCCTGGCGCGTCTCGCCGACGATCTGCCCGAGGTCAGAGAGCTCGACCTGAATCCCGTCATCGCGACCGCGGAGGGCTGCGTCGCAGTCGACGCACGGGTGCGGATCGGAACTCGGGCGCCGGCACATTCCTTGAAGAGCTGGTAGGCCCCGTCGACGCGGACTGGGCGACGCTCGTCGCAAGCGCCGTCTGAGCAGGAGAACAGGAGAGATCCGTGTTTTCCCGCGAGCGATCCGCGCGCCTCCACGGATGCTCGCGAGGTCGAGCCGTTTGATGATTCCGGCAACCGAGTGAGAGGAAGCCGCCATGACCACCGCATACGCCCGGCGCCATCATCCCTCTACTTCCATCGACTCGATTCGCGTCGCCGAGACGATGCACCGCGGCGTCGTCACCTGCAGACCGGACGCAACGCTCAGCACAGTCGCACGGCTTCTCGCCGCACACCGGATTCACGCAGTCGTCGTTGCGCCTGAAGGTGACGGTGAAGACTGGGGAATCGTGTCCGATCTCGATCTCGCGGCCGCGCTGAGCAAGGGCTCGCTCGGGGGTACAACGGCCGGAGAGAGCGCGTCGACGCCGCGCCTCTTCGTGACACCGGACGATTCGCTCGCCCGCGTCGCGCAGCTCATGCGCGAATACGACGCGCACCACGTGGTCGTGCTCGGACGCGGATCGAGTCGTCCCGTCGGGATCGTCTCCACGCTCGACATCGCTGACGTCGTCGCGGAGCTCTCGCAGCTGTAGCGGTCGCCTTCGACGCCCGGCCGCCTACGAGCCGAACCCGACGCCGTTCCTCGTCTCGTCCCGCGACCAGTGGTAGCGCTCGTGCGCGAGTCGCGGCGGTCCGTCGAGGATCGCGCGCCACGGCCCGAACGCCGTGGACAGCACCGGGTCGTCCACGATGTCGTTGACGATCCACTCGACCTCCGGCGCCTCGAAAATGAAGACGACTTCGGTTGCCGTGAGATAGGCGGCGTGGCGGTGCAGGCCGAGCTCATCGGGCTCGAACGGCGGTCCCTTGCGCAAGAGCGCTTCGGCGTTTTCGTGCTTGCCGTCTTGCAGGCGGGCGACGATCACCAACCGGTCCATCGCATCCTCCTTCCATGTGCGCGTCTCCCCGGCTCGCCTCGAATCGGCTCCCATGGCCGCGACCTGCCTACGCGACCTGCCTACGAGAGCCGATTCCTCGGCCGCCGGCTACGAGACGACAACCGTCAGGCGCAGGACGTTGTCCTCGCCCACCGTCTCCATACCCATCATCTTGGGATAGTCCTCGCCGGCCTTTGTGGTGAATTTGTAGGTGCCCTTCTTGGCGAGCGCGATTTTCGCCTGCGCCATCATGTGATTCATCGCAGGCGCGATCAGCTTCGCCTGTGGGCCGGCAAGCTGGACCAGCTTATGTGGCATCAGGTCGTTGTCGATCACGGTCAGCGTGGTGCCCCGCGCCAACGTGATCTTCTGCGAGGCCTTGTACGCGCCGCCGTTGAACGACCAGGTGTGGCAGCCGCGCGTCTGGTGGCGAATGGTCAGCGTGGCCCTCTGCGTATTCGCGAAGGCCGAACCGGCGACCACCGCCCCGACTACGACCGCGAGGATACTCGTGGCAATACGCATCCTGCTCTTCATCGTCCTTCCTCCTTCGAGTCGTTCACCGGAATGTGCGCGAGAGGACCCCTACAGCCATCGGCGGAGATACCGATTGTCGTTGCGGGATTGCCGCAGATGGCCTCGCCCAGCAGGTCGCATCGGGTCTTCGGGTGATCCGCTTTTGCACCCGCGCATTGCCGGCGATCAGGCCGCGACTTTGTGATCGGCGAGCTCGGCGAGGCCGGTGATCACGGCGTCGGCCCCGTCCGGCAGCACGGCTGCGGCGCCTGTGCGGTTGACGGCGATGACGGTCCGAAAGCCAGCAGCTCGTGCCGCCGCGATACCGGCTGGAGATGTTTCGAAGGCGGCCGCATGCCGGGGGTCGACGCCCAGCCGCCGGCACGCCGCGAGGAGAATGTCGGGTGCCGGCTTGGCGCGTAGGCCTTCGGCTGTAATCGCGTTTCCGTCCACGCTCGCGTCGATGACGTCGGCGAGCCCGGAGCGCTCGAGGATGGTCCGGGTGTCTGCGTGTGATCCCACGACTGGCGAGAAATGCACGCACACCGTCGAGCCTTGGCTTGCCGTGCATGTGCTGTGGGTAGTCGATGCGCTGGTTGAACGGTGCGAAGCGACCGCCGGTCCGGTCGATCCGCCGCGAGATGAACTCGTCGAAGGTCTCCGTCCAGGCGGCGGCATGGATCGCGGCGCTGCCGATCAGCACGCCGTCGAGGTTGAAGACGCAGGCGTCGACACCGGCCGGGAGTCCGAGCAACTCCCTCGCCTCCCATCGAGAGACGCCGAGCGGCGAGATCTCGCTGCTGTCGTGTTCATCGCGCGCGAGCGCTTGAAGCAGCTCAGTGGTCAAGTCGCGCTCGACCGCGAGCCGGCTGCCTCGGTCGCGAAGCTCGTTCGCGGGCACGTAGAGGGCGGCGTGGCTAAGGGCTGCAAGGGCGGCGTCGAAGGCGGTCTGCCAGCGCCCTCTCAGTTGCTCGATGTCGATGCGCGGCTCCTGCGAAAGCGCCCAGTAGGCCTCCTCGCTGATCGGGCCAGCGTTCACGCGCTCGCGTCCGGACGGCAGCAGGCGCAGCTTCGCGCGAGGTTCTGGCGGGTCTGGCTCTCGGGCCGGCGCGATCTTGAACGGGCGGACGACGGTCTGGTTGGCACGTTTCCATCCTCATCGAGAAGCTGCGCTCGGTCATCCGGGAAAGACCGGTCTCGCTATGAGCAGAAGTCCGCGATCGCAAGCGCCGAGTACGGGGTAAGCCGTAGGCGCGATCGTGGGTCGTACCGATGCCGGAGCGCGGTGTGCAGGGCCACGGCCAGCGTGCCGTCGACTGCATCGACCGCCCAGACGGAGAAACGATGCGGGCAGTCCGGAAAAAATGGAGCGTACCGGGATCGAACCGGTGACCTCCGGCTTGCAAATACCAGGTTTCGAGGCGAGGTTAGGTCAGATTAGGTCGGTCAGGGCAAAGTTGTGCTGGTTGGGTGAGGTTGAAATTGGCTATTCGGGGACACGGTTCGGGACACGCTTTTGGTGTGCCTCCGCACCCGTTCTCAACGCGCTAGTCGGGCGACAGGACGCTCGCGCAGCCGGCCGTCCTCGTGCCCTCGAGTGCGATTTCGACTTACCGGTCTTCGCGGTTGGCAGTTTCCTTGCGGCGGCGCTCAGCGTGGGACTGGCGACGACATTCCTCTACGTGGCTCGTGCTGACACAGGGCCAGACGTTGGCCCGACCGCCGCAACTCTCGAGGAGGCCTCCAGCACATTGCTCGGAGCCGCGCTCGGACTCTTCGTGGGTAGCGGCCTGACAGCAGCTTTCGCACGACGCGGCTCACGATTAGCCGCCGGCATTTCCGGTGGTCTTGTCGCCTATGCGGCGGTGCTAGTCCCGGTGATCGTCCTCACCGGCCCGAGCGATGTCAGCGCCGGGGAGTCATTCGGCTTCGCACTTTTGCTCGGCGTCCCTCTGGGGCTGAGCGCGTTGATCGGATCGATGGCCGGTGCAGCACTCGGAGCAGGTTCCAGAACGCCATTCGGCCGCCGACGGTCCCGCCGGCGTGTCGGCAGCGCACGTAGGAGTTGAGCCGTGCGGTCGACGCTGCTCGGGCATTCCCGTGCACTGGCGCACTTCAGGGTTCTTCCCGCCGAGCTACCTCGATCGCGAAATCGCGGAGGTTCTCTACGACGCTGACGACAGCCTCCGGCGTGATGTCCTCTGGCCGCTTACCGATCCAGAAGTCACGCCATTCCGAGTAACCGCGAGGTCGTGGAAGGCTGCTCAGCTCGGCGGCGATGATCGCCCACTCGTCCTTGCCGTCCCAGATAATCCGAAGACGCGGTGAAGTCCGGAGGGTGACGAGCCACGAGCCGAATGCCTCTCCTGTGTACGCCTGAACGTCATCTTCTGCAAAGCCTCGATCGACAAGAAGGGCGCGCGTCTTCTGGAATCCGGCCTCGCCATGCATCTGACGAGCTTAGGGCAGCTCGTTCTCAGGGTGTACTCCCGCACGCTGGCGCAGGCGGGTGCGCTGCCGTCCGGGCTACAGGCGCTCGCATGAATGCGTAAGGGCGGCGGTTAGTCCGACTGTGAACCGCTATTGACCTGCGACGGCAGCGCACCGCCCGGCATCACCACGATCCTGACGATTCTTTCGTCGTCGAGCGTCAAGCGCAGTGCAAAGTCACGCTCGTACGCCACTTCGCCAGTTTCACGCCAGCGAGCGATCTCATGCGTCCGGGCAACGACGTCGCCCTCACTCTCCTCGAACTCGGGCTCCGCCTGTTCCATGGTGAATTGCTCGTCTCCGCTCGCCTTCTGAAGCACTTGCCTGCAGGCTGCGATACCACGGAGGCTGCCGCGCGGCGTCACGGTTTCGACGTCGGGATCGAGTAACTTCTCCGCCGCCTCCAAATCATGCGCCGCGACAGCCTCGACGAACTGGCGTGCGCGGGTGAAGTCCACCGGCGCAACCTAACCCCCGGCCAACATGATCTTCAAGCTGGTCGACACGGTCGTCGCATACGCGCCGTCGGGAAGCTCTTGTTCTTCGCCGCCGACGGGCCGTACGGGCGAGGCGTATAGAAGACGCGCGCGGTCGGTGCCGGTCAGACGGGCTCGTTCGGGGTGCATTCCGGAGCGCTGGCGCAGCCGATGGTCGCGTCCCTCGATCCCTAGTGTGGACTGTCACCGGGTGGTCCCGACAGTCGGGTTCTTTTTGAGCTGTTAAGCGTGGACAGCGCCCGTCGGGGCGCCGTCCGGTTCTCGGCTCACTCTCGCCTTCGACTGCTTGCCGGTCGCCTTCCAGCGCCACCCGGTCGCTTGCTGCGAGGCCGTCGGTTTAGTATCCGGCACGTCCGGAGCCTCGAGGGGAAGGGAGTTCTACCGATGCCGTCGCGTGCCGCTCTCGCCAGGTCGGGAAGGCGCCTGACCGTGGTCATCGCAGCCGTCGTCGCGGTCCTCGTGGGCGGAGCCGGCGCCGCGTCCGCGAAGCCGCCCGCGTCGCAACCCGACTTCGGCCCCAACGTCCTGATCTTCGACCCGAGCATGACGACGGGCCAGATCCAGTCGCAGGTCGACGCCGTCGCGGCGCAGCAGGTGCCGAACCAGTTCGGGCCGCAGCGTTACGCGCTGCTGTTCAAGCCGGGCACCTACGGCACCGCGCAGAACCCGCTGAACTTCCAGGTCGGCTACTACACGAGCGTCGCCGGCCTGGGCCTCTCGCCGAACGACGTCCACGTCAACGGGTCGATCTACGTCCACAACCAGTGCGACGCCGGCGGCTGCGTCGCGCTGACCAACTTCTGGCGCTCGCTCTCCAACCTGACGATCGACGTCGACACGCCGAACTTCGGCTGCTACAACGGCGAGTTCTGGGCCGTGTCGCAGGCCGCGCCGATGCGGCGCGTGCACGTCAACGGGTTCGCGACGTTGATGGACTACTGCACCGGCCCGTCGTTCGCGAGCGGCGGCTTCATCGCTGACTCGCGCTTCGACGGCAGCACCATCGTCAACGGGTCGCAGCAGCAGTGGCTTGTCCGGAACAGCACGATCGACGGCTGGACGAACGGCGTGTGGAACCAGGTGTTCTCGGGAGTCGCCGGCGCGCCGGCGCAGTGCTTCCCTGCGAGCGCGGCGTGCGGCGGACCGTACACGACGCTGGCGACGAGCCCCGTCACCCGTGACGCGCCGTACCTCTACGTCGACGCGAACGGGAACTACGACGTCTTCGTTCCCGCAGCGCAGCGCAACGCGTCGGGCGCCGACTGGGAAGGTGGCACGACACCCGGCACGTCGATCCCGATCAAGGACTTCTTCATCGCGAGGCCGTCGGACGACGTGAAGACGATCAACAAGGAGCTGGCGCGCAGCCAGAACGTGATCTTCACGCCCGGCGTCTACCACATCGACAAGACGCTCAAGGTGAAGCGGCCGGACACGGTCGTGCTCGGCCTCGGGTTCCCCACGCTCGTGCCGACGCACGGCGTCGTCACCATGAAGGTCGCCGACGTGGCGGGCGTGAAGCTCTCCGGCCTGCTGTTCGATGCAGGAGAGGTGAACTCGCGGGTGCTGCTCAAGGTCGGCCCGAAGCACGCGCACAAAAGCGATGCGTCGGATCCGACGTCGCTGCAGGACGTCTTCTTCCGCATCGGCGGCGCGACACCCGGCAAGGCGACGACGAGCCTCGTCGTGAACAGCGACAACGTCCTCCTCGACGACATTTGGGCGTGGCGCGCCGATCACGGGAACGGCGTCGGCTGGACGGCGAACACCGCCGACACAGGCGTGATCGTGAACGGCGACGACGTCACCGCTTACGGTCTCTTCGTCGAGCACTACCAGAAGTACGAGGTGATCTGGAACGGCGAGAACGGACGCGTCGTGTTCTTCCAGAACGAAATGCCGTACGACCCCCCGAACCAGGCCGCGTGGATGGAGGCGCCGGGAGTGCCCGGGTGGGCCGCGTTCAAGGTCGGCGACGATGTCTCCAGCTTCAGCGGCTGGGGCATGGGCAGCTACAGCTTCTTCAACGAGGGCGTGGACATCTTCGCCGCGAACGCGTTCGAGGTTCCGGCGACGCTGCCCGCCGGGAGCCTGCATGACCTGCTCACGATCTTCCTCGACCCGAGCCACGGGAAGGGAGGCATCCTCAACGTCGTCAACGACACCGGCGGGTCGTCGACGATCGCGAACCCGGACGTCCCTGTCACCGTGGTCAGCTACCCGTGAGCTGAGGGAGGAGGCGGACCACCGCCTCCTCCCCACGATCTCGTGTCAGGCCGGCGCGCTGATGTACGCGTTCAGGCCTCGACGTGGTCTCGCCAGGAGTGCTGCGACTTGTAGGCGAGCAGCCGCCGTGCCTTGTCGATCGAGAGCAGGGTGTCGTGCTCGCCGGGCGTCGGCGTGTACCGGACGTCCGGGAAGACCTCGGCCATCAGGTCGCGGCTCGGTCGGTTCATGACTGTGTCCGCAGCCGCGATGATGAAATGCTCAGCGCCGACGTCGGCCTCGAGCGCGAGGCGACAGCTTTGCGCCACGTCGCGCGCGTCGACGTAGCCCCACAGGTTCCAGCGGCGCACGTGCGGGTCGTCCCAGAACGACGGAAACCGCTCGTAGTCCTCCGGCTCCATGATGTTCGAGAAGCGAAGCGCGACGTGCGGCTTTTCCGTCCAGCGGTGGAACTGGCGGCCCAGCTCCTCGCTCAGGAGCTTCGAGAGCGCGTAGCTCGACTCGGGATAGGGCGGATGCTCCTCGTCGATCGGCGCGTACGCCGGCTCCTCGCGCTCGAACGGCAGGCCGAGGATCGTCTCGCTGGACGCCCAGACGACGCGATCGAGACCGACGACGCGCGCCGCCTCGAAGACGTTGTACGTGCTCGTGATGTTCGTGCGAAGTGTCGTCTCCTCAGTGCGGAGGCCCGGCGCAGGGATCGCCGCGAGGTGCACGACGGCGTCCGCTCCCGTGAGGCTATCGACTGTCTGGCCGAAGTCGGTGACGTCGGCGGCGAGGACGGGCGCGGTCGACTCGGCGGGCGCGACGAGGTCGACGCCCAGCACGTCGTGACCTTGCTCGAGCAGGTTCGCGACGACGGCGCGTCCGGCCTTCCCGCTCGAACCGGTCACCACGACCTTCACGCGGTGAACGATACGAGCCGCTCGCCCTAGGCGTCGTGCGCCTCGACGGCGAGGACGCCGTCGTAGCCGCGGCGGGCGTGGGCCGCGTTCTTCGTGACGCCGGCGACGCTTCTGCGCTGGCATCGGGAGCTCGTGGCGCTGCATTGGACCTATCCGTGTCGACGGCCCGGCCGACCCCCGACGGCGGCCGAGGTCCGCGAGCTTGTCGTTCGGCTTGCGCGCGAGAACCCGGGCTGGGGGTACCGACGCATCCAAGGCGAACTCATGGGGCTCGGCAGTCAAGATCGCGGCGAGCACGGTTTGGACGATCTTGCGCGAGGCGGGGATCGAGCCGGCCCCGAGGCGGCCTGAGACGAGTTGGGCGGAGTTCCTACGGCAGCAGGCGGCGAGCATTCTCGAGTGCGACTTCCTCATAGTCGACACCGTCTTCTTCAAGCGGTTCTGCGTCTTGTTCTTCATTGAGTTGGCGACTCGTCGCGTGCATCTGGCCGTGATGCAGTTGCGCTGCGAGACGCGGCTTGTTCCTTCGAGGAAGTCGGCGCCCCGGCCAGCACGATCGCGACCTTCTGCTTGGCCGTCCAACTCCGGTACTTGCGTTGCTCGCTCAACCCAATCTCCTTGTCGGTCGAGCGGCCCATCCTGAGCCGGCCGCCGGACAGTCCCTCCGGCGCTACGCGCCTCCGGGACTGCCCGGCGCTCCAAGCCAGCTACCTGTCAACGCGGGACCGGGGAGCGGGGCATGATCACCGCGCGCTCGCCGATCATCAGACCGATGCCTTTGCGGCCAGCTCCCGCAATGCTCCCGCCGCTAACGCCTTCCGCGCTGGTCGGCCTCCATAGACCGAGCGGCCGCAAACCTCGCGGGGACAACACCCCATCAATCATCTCGTCGCCGGACACGATCCGCGCACCTAGATAAGGCTGGGCGCCCGCGCGCACCAACACGCCTCCCGACAGAAAGGCGGAACACATGCCGCACGCTTGACCCCAAGCACCACCACAGATAAGAAGCATCGCTGGCGCAGGTAGGCGATCTCGCGCTCGTGCGGCGAGTGCTGCAGTATCGGGCCTCAAGGAGGCCACCCATGGATGAGCAAGAGTTTTTCGAGAGGCTTGCCGAGCTTGCGGTTCGTGTTGGAACGAATCTGCAGCCCGGACAGGAGTTGGTCGTCTTCGGCGATGTCGAGCATGCCCCGCTCGTCCGCGCGACTATGGAAGCAGCCTGGCGGGCGGAAGCCTCTGACGTGCAGTGCCTCTACCGAGACCCCTTCGATCGGCTCTTCCTCGGCCGCTACGCCGCCGACGACCGCCTCGAGCGATCATCGTTGGCGATGCTCGCCGGCTTCGATCATCTCGCCGAAGGGCAGCGAGCGCTCGTCTGGGTGACCGGTGATGCGACGCCGGATCTCTATGCCGAAATCGACCCCGAGCGCCTGGCACGGATCGTGCCCGCGGATGCGATGAGGAGGCGCGCTGAGATCTGGGGGCGCCGGGGCGTTGCGTGGACAGTCATCCCCTTCCCGACGGAGGCTTGGTCGGCGCGAATCTTC
>WNFZ01008228.1_pt1 | contig 11052 bp, 20 predicted proteins | sample 5400081 | NCBI WGS metagenome assembly WNFZ01 (sample SAMN13153365, study PRJNA577476) | soil metagenome | isolation source: 80 cm soil or saprolite under grassland replicate 1 | place: USA:California | collected 2016-06-15
TCTGCATTCGCAACGCAGACCTTTTGCACCGCCACATCATCTGGCAATGTTGCATTCAACGCTCTGAGGAGTTCATCATCAGAGTGAGACCAGTCCAAGTCACAGGAAGCAACCTGACCCGTCGCGTGAACGCCTGTATCCGTCCGCCCGGCCATCATCACCGAGGGTCCAGTCCATCTCAACTTGTACAAGGCTTTTTCAAGTTCACCCTGCACCGTTCGTTTGCTCGCCTGCCGTTGGCTTCCGAAAAAATCTGTGCCGTCGTAAGCAAGAGTCAATTGGTAACGTGCCATGTTCACTGATCAGTAGTCAGTCTTCAGTAACTGAAGACTGACTACTGTTTACTGCCTATTGAAACTATTCTTCTACTAATTCCAAAATTACCATTTCAGCCGAATCGCCCATACGGGGTCCGAGCTTCAAGATGCGAGTGTATCCACCGTTGCGAGTGGCAAAGCGAGGGGCGATCTCGTCAAACAGACGTTTGATCACCTGATTGTCACCGAGTTTGGAGATTACCAAACGACGGGCATTCACCTTCTGCACATCATCACCAGACGCGCTGTTACGTGCAATCGTAATCAGATGCTCCGCTTCGCCACGGATAGCGTTCGCCTTGGCCCGCGTCGTTTGAATACGCTCGTGTATAAAAAATTGCTTGATAAGGTTTCGACGGAGAGCTATACGCGCACCCGATGTCCTTCCAAGTCTGTAACCTGATATTTGATGTCGCATTGCTAATTACTCCGCAGAACTTGTTTCGTCTTTCATGTAGCCCTTTTCGCGCATCTTCTGGCGAAGCTCATCGAGGCTTTTCTCGCCAAAATTGCGGATGGACATGACTGCAGTCTCGCCTTTTTCAAGCAGGTCGAGGACATCACCGACTGTGGTAATTCCTGTGCGCTTGAGGGAATTGAAAACGCGCACCGAAAGATCAAGAGCCTCCACAGGAGTGTCAGCCAGTTCACTGGTCAGGCGGCTACCACCCACTTCCTTTTCCATCGGAATGGTAAGGGTTTCTTCAGAAACACCAGCGATAAACCGCAGGTGGTCAATGACAAGTTTCGCCGCGGTGCTCAGGGAGCGTTCAGGAGAAATCGTCCCATCCGTCCAGATCTCAAGGATGAGCTTGTCATAGTTCGTGCTCTGACCTACGCGGGCAGAAGTCACTTCCCAGTTCACGCGCTTGACCGGGCTGTAGATTGCGTCAATCGGCAACTCGCCAATGGGCATATGTCCGCTCCGCTCGTTAGCAGGGGAATATCCGCGTCCGCGCTCAACCGTGAACTCAAGATCAAGCTTGGTCTTGGCATTATCCACGGTAAACAGGTACAAATCAGGGTTGACCACTTCCACTTCGGCAGGTGTAATAATATCTGCCGCGGTCACAGTTCCTTCCCCGCGCACTTCGAGGTGCATTCGGGTTGTATCTACGCCATCTAATTTCAGGCGCAACTGCTTTACCTGCAACGTTACCTGGATGACGTCTTCACGGACACCAGGAATTTCACTGAATTCATGCAACACGTCCGCGATGCGAATGGAGGTCACTGCAGCGCCTTCCAATGAAGAAAGCAATACACGACGCAGTGCATTGCCGAGCGTCACACCGTACCCACGCTCCAGGGGGCTGATTACAAATTTGCCATAATTCCGAGCCTCAGCCTCGCGCTCGATTTTCGGCATAACCATATTCGTGATACTCGTCACGGTTCACCTCTCCCTGTAATAAACAGCAGAAATGTTGCCGGTCAGACTTCCGACCGGCATTAGCAAAACCAACTACTACCGTGAGTAGTATTCGACGATCAACTGCTCATTCAGGATGCCATCGATCTCAGCACGCTCGGGGAGGCGCTGAATGGCACCAGACAGTTGTTTCGTGTCGCGATTCAACCAGCTTGGAGAAGTGCGGGCATCCGCAAGATCGCCAAGAACTTTGAAGAATTCCAAACCACGCGAGCCATCGCGCACGGCAATAACATCTCCTTCACGCAAAAGCATGGAGGGGACATCTGTACGGCGACCATTAACTGTGAAGTGACCATGGGTCACCAACAGACGAGCCTGCGGGCGGCTGGACGAAAATCCCAAGCGATAGATCACATTATCCAATCGGGATTCTAGAATTTGCAATAGATTTAAACCGGTGATACCGTGGCGCTGGTTAGCGATTTCATAATAGCGGCGGAACTGTCGTTCCAAAACGCCATAGACACGGCGGGCACGCTGTTTGGCGCGCAACTGGCGCAAGTAGTCAGATTCGCGTCCTGTGCGGCTACTACTGTTGCGGCTTCCTGTGCGTCCATGTTGACCGGGCGCGAAGTTACGGCGTTCGATCGCACATTTCGGAGTGAAACAGCGCTCGCCTTTTAGGTAAAGCTTTTCGCCTTCGCGTCGGCAGAGTTTACAAACCGGACTAAGATTCTTCGACATATATTACTTTCCTCTGCTTCAAATTACACGCGGCGCTTTTTCGGCGGACGACAGCCGTTGTGCGGAACCGGGGTAATGTCAGAAATTGAACGAACTTTGAGTCCCATTGCCTGTACGGCACGGATTGCATTTTCGCGTCCAGGGCCAGGACCTTTGACGAACAGATCTACTTCCTGGATTCCCAACTGCTGGGCGGCTTTGATAGCCTGTTCAGCAGCAAGACGAGCGGCAAACGGTGTGCTCTTGCGTGAGCCTTTGAAACCAGCAGAGCCTGCGCTGCCCCATGCAACCGTGTTCCCTTCGGTATCGGTAACGGTGACAATTGTATTATTGAACGAGGCAAAGATATGCACTTGCCCAGCAGATATTGCGCGCCTGGCTTTCTTGGCGCCAGTACCGCGGCGTGTGGAACGTACACTTTGAGCCATAATCTCTTAACCTCTTATTTCTTTGCGCCACGGCGGCGTCCGCGCCCGGCAACGGTCTTCTTGGTACCCTTTCGAGTACGGGAATTTGTTTTGGTTCGTTGTCCACGAACAGGCAGATTTCTACGATGGCGCATGCCGCGATAGGATCCAATTTCGATCAAGCGTTTGATACTCATCTGGACTTCGCGGCGCAGATCGCCTTCGACTTTGTAATTCTTAGAAATGTACTCACGGATCAATTGAACATCAGCTTCCGATAGATCTTTGATCCGGATATCAGGACTGACCTTGGTCTCAGCAAGGATTTCTTGCGCGCGAGTAGGACCAATCCCGTACAGATAAGTCAGACCAACTTCCACCCGCTTATTGCGGGGCAGATCGACACCTTCAATTCTCGCCATAGTTAACTATCCCTGTCGCTGTTTATGTTTTGGATTTTCGCAGATGATAAATACTCTGCCTTTGCGCCTTACAATTCGGCATTTGGCGCAGCGTTTCCGTACTGACGGTGAAACTTTCATGACAAAACTCCTTACCAACTTACTACATAGCCAAGTTTTTGATTATACATGCTCAACAAATTTTTGTCTAGATTACACGAAACTCAACAGTGATCACAAGACAGTCAGGATGAGAGGTTCTCCTTCGGTGACGGCGACCGAGTGCTCAAAGTGCGCCGTCAATGATCCATCTGCTGAGACTACCGTCCATTGATCCGGTAGCGTACGAGTTTCGGCCGTTCCTACAAGCACCATCGGTTCAATCGCGATGGTCATCCCCACTTTGAGAGGCATTCCCGATCCTGCTCTCCCATAATTGGGAACCTGGGGACCTTCATGCATCTGCTTGCCGACGCCGTGACCCGTATACTCTCGTGTTAGATAATAGCCACGGCTTTCTACATAACTTTGTATCGCCGCCGAGATATCACCGGTGCGATTGCCGACACGCATTTTCTCGATGCCAGCATACAGCGCCTGTTCGGTAACATCCAATAATGCCTGCGCTTCAGGAGATATGGTCCCTACCCCAGCGCTGAACGCTGAGTCCGCCACCCATCCTTGATGGACAGTTCCGCAATCAATCGAAACAATGTCACCAGCCTTTAACTTTCGAGACTTGCTCGGAATGCCGTGGACTAGTTCCTGATTGATGCTGACCGTAATCGAAGATGGAAATGGAGGGTACCCATATCCCTTGAACGGCGATATACATCCATGTTTCCGAAGTACTTCCTCAGCAGCCGCGTTGAGGTCGTATGTGGAAACACCAGGTTGTAAACGTTCTCTTACTGCTGCCAGCACACTGGCATTGATGTGACCGGCTTCCTGCATCATTTGCAGTTCCGCCGGGCTTTTGATATGTATTTGGCGAGCCCAACTCATATGTTCTACTTTTGCAGCACAGCGAGCACATCTTGCGTGACTTGCTCAATGGGCCGCGTTCCATCAATTTCAATCAACTTATCATTATTGCGATAGTAATCAATCAACGGTGAAGTCTGACCTAGATAAACATCAATTCTTCGCTTGATGGTATCTACCTTATCGTCATCGCGTTGATAAAGCTCGGATCCATCGAAATCACATTTACCGGCTTCCTTCGGCGGATTGAACTTCTCATTGAAGATATGTCCGTTTTCGCGGCAAGTCCAGCGTCCGCTTAGCCGTTCCACGAGAATACTATCGGGAGCCGTGATAAATGGCACTGCATTCACCTGCCCACCAAACTCGTGGAGCATATTCTCCAAAGCTTCTGCTTGCGCAGGAGTGCGAGGAAAGCCGTCTAAAATGGCACCGTCCTTACAATCTGGGCGACTGAGGCGTTCTCGAATCATCGCGATTGTGACATCATCGGGGACAAGCTCCCCCTTGGTCATGTACGTTTGGGCAAGCTTTCCCAGTTCCGTTTGATTCTTAAGGTTCTCCCGGAATAAATCACCGGAGGATATGTGCGCCAGTCCGCTTTGCTCGGACAAAATCTTAGCTTGCGTTCCTTTACCAACACCAGGAGGTCCAAGTAAGACAATATAGGTCGCCATTTTATTCCTTTAGCTAATCAGCAGCTTTTCTTGATAACCGTGCAGTTTCAGTTCCGCTTCAATATTCATGAAGGTATCACGAACAACACCCACCACGATCAGCAGACCAGAAGAAGTAGTCAGGAACAGCGTGGCACCATTTGCAGCAGCTGGCAAAATCAGCCTCAACAAGAATGGCATAATCGCGACTACTCCAAGCAACACAGCGCCGGGCAGCGTGATGCGGCTCTGAATGCGACTGAGATACTTTTGAGTCGCAACACCTGTGTGAACACCAGGAATTTGAGCACCGGAACGCTTCAGATTATCACCGTAATTCTGTTGTTCAAAAATAACAGTGGTGTAGAAATATGTGAACGCCACCACCATGATGAAATACAGAACCCAGTATCCCCAGGAATTGGTACCCGTCGCATTGAAAAAGTTCTGGATACTTAATGCTATATTTTTCACTGCTACTGAATTGGCGCGGGTGAAGTAGCTCGCAATGATTGCGGGGAACTGCAAGATTGCGCTTGCAAAGATCAGCGGGATCATGCCTGCCAGATTCACCATCAATGGCAGAAAAGGTTGAGGCATTCTAGCTGCCTTGCCCCGGCTCATAGCATAAAATATCTGACTCTTATGCGGATACATGATCGGAACATTACGGCGTCCCTGCTGAACATATACGATCGCCAACACAGTTGCGACAATGACGACTATCATAGCGGTCAGTAATACCCAGCGGTTCTGCTGATCTAACCAAAGGATGCCAATATTGTGAGGGATCTGCGACACAATACCCGCGAAGATCACCAAGGATAATCCTTGTCCACGGATACCGTATTCGGAAATCAATTCACCGATCCAAATGGCAAACATCGTTCCTGCGGTCATCACCAACAAAGTAGTTACAGAAGATAACCACAAATCTTTTGTAAAACCAAAAGCGATGATCTGCGTTTGAGCAAGGGAATTGAAAATATTGATTTGACCAACTGCGGAGAGCATTGCCATCGGGACGGCAAGATAGTAAGTCCACTTTTCCATCCACTGGCGACCTTCACGCTGATCTTCATTCATTTTGCGTTGCAAAGACGGAATGATTGGGATCAGCAACTGCAGAATGATCTGGGCGGTAATATAAGGATAAACGCCCATCGCCAACAGAGAGAAGTTGCGGATGGTGCCACCCGAGAGCAAATTCAGAAAGCCTAAAAAGCCTCCCGATCCCGCTTGCGAATTAAAGAACTGCGCAAGAGCATCACGGTTTACACCCGGCGCTGGAACATTTGCTGCAATGCGGAATAACATCAAGAGACCCAGAGTAATGAGCAATTTTCTCCGGATATCTTGTGAACGCCACAAGAAGCGCCACGCAGATTGTTTCTTTTCAGGCATCTTAGAAATTCCTTTTGGTTTGATTAACCAATCAACTCAACACTGCCACCAGCTTGTTCAATCTTGGCTTTGGCACCGGCGCTGACGCGATGTGCGCGCACTTTGAGCGCCACCTTCATTTCGCCGCGTCCCAAGATCACAACAGGATTGCGCGCGTCGCGGAGCAGATGAGCACTCTGCAATGTCTCGGGAGAAACCTCTGTATCGCCTTTGAAAGCTTCGGTCAACTGATCCAAATTCACTTCGTTATATTCAACCTGATTGCGCGGAGTGAATCCCTGACCGCGCATGAACGGCAGACGACGATAGAAAGGCAGGTTGCCACCCTGACGATAAAGGTGTCCACCTTGACCAGAGCGCGAACCCTCACCCTTTGTACCCCGGCCAGCAGTCTTACCTTGCCCAGCAGAAATACCGCGTCCAACACGTTTTCGATTCTTTTTGGAGCCCTCATTGGGCACGAGATCGTGTAATTTCATCTTTCTTTCCTACTCTTCGACCTGAAGCAGATGAATGACCTTGCGGATCATTCCCCGCAATGCGGGCGTATCTCTATGTTCGATCGTCTGATGCATTCGCCGAAGACCTAGAGCGAGCACGGTTTGCTTCTGATCTTTGGTATAACCAATCGGACTGCGAACCAGCGTCACAAAAACAGTCTTCTCGTTATTTTCATTCTTAGGCATTCTGCTTCCTCCGCTCCCAGAAAGGAATCAGCTCGGCCACGGGCTTGCCGCGACGTGACGCCTCTTCCTGAGGTGACTTCAATTGTTCAAGCGCATCGAAGGTTGCCTGCACTACATTCAAAACATTGGCACTGCCCTGTGACTTAGTCAAAATATCACGGACACCTGCTACTTCCAACACGGCGCGCACACCACCAGCGGCGATTACCCCTGTTCCTGGAGAAGCCGGCTTGAGCATCACTTTCGCTCCGGCAACTTTTCCCAAGACTTCGTGCGGAATGGTTGTGCCGGCGAGATTTACAACGCGCATTTTCTTGCGGGCGCGTTCGGAAGCTTTACGCATGGCATCGGGCACAGCATTGGCTTTGCCTACTCCCATGGAGATGGTTCCACGTTTATCGCCAACAACGACGGTCACACGGAACTGAAAGCGGCGACCACCTTTCACAACTTTGGCAACACGTGCAATTTCAATGACGCGCTCTTCGAATTGGTCCTGCGCTTCAAAATTCTGCTGTTCTTGATTAGATTCGTATTCTGCCATTTCTTTCTCCAATAAGCCTAGAACTGCAGGCCGCCTTCACGAGCGCCATCTGCCAGCGCTTTAATGCGCCCAATATAGCGATAACCACCGCGATCAAAGACAACTGCCTGAATACCTTTGCTCTTGGCGCGTTCCGCCACAGTTTGACCGATCATTTTTGCCTGATCAGCTTTCTTCATACCCTTGAGCTTGTCGCGCAGATCCTTATCCACTGTAGATGCAGAAACAAGTGTGCGTCCAGATTGATCGTCGATCACCTGAACGTAAATCCCGGAAAGACTGCGGAACACATTCAAGCGCGGACGATCTGCTGTTCCTTCTAGATTTTTGCGCACGCGCGAATGACGGCGAGCGCGAGCAATCGAACGAGATTGTGCCATGGCTTACTTGGCTCCTTTCCCAGCCTTACCGGCTTTGCGGCGGATCTTTTCGCCGAGATAACGAATCCCCTTGCCATGATAAGGCTCAGGCGGGCGAACGCGGCGGATTTCCGCGGCGGTCTGTCCAACGACCTCGCGGTCATAACCCAAGACTTTAATCTGGCGCGTCTTCAGGTCTACTTCGAAGGAAATACCGGCCGGGGGTTCCATCTTCACAGGATGTGAATATCCAACGAACAAAGCCAGATCTTTTCCCTGCAATTCAGCGCGGTAACCCACACCTTCTATAGCAAGCACAACATTAAAGCCTGTACTGACGCCACGAACCATGTTCGCAATGACAGCGCGGGTTGTGCCATGTAAGGCGCGTTCAGCAGCCTCATCAGATTTGCGTTTGATGACAACATGTCCATCATCCATCGCGATCTCCATCTGCGGAGAAAACGAACGCTTCATTTCGCCTTTCGGTCCTTTGACGTGGACTTCCGAACCTTGTACATTCACTTGTACACCATTCGGGATAGCCACTGGTAAACGTCCAATGCGAGACACTTTTTACCTCCTGCCTTCTACCAAACTTTGCAGAGGATCTCGCCGCCCACACCCAACTGTCGGGCGCGAGCACCGGTCATCACACCCTTGGGCGTCGAGAGAATGGCAACGCCGATTCCCGAAAGTACCCAGGGGATGTCCTGCTTCTTGGTATAAATACGACGTCCAGGCTTGCTGACGCGCTCGATCCCGGAAAGGACCGGACGGCGTTCGCGTCGCTCGCCTACATACTTGATTTTTAAGCGCAATACCTTCTGTACTGCATTCTCAGTATCAGCAGTTTCAAAACCTTCGAGGAAGCCTTCATCCTTCAGAATCTTAGCAATCTCGATTTTGAGTTTCGAACTCGGCATTGCAACCAGCGCGTGACCAGCCAGCACAGCGTTGCGGATGCGGGTCAGCATATCAGCGATCGGATCAATAACAGTCATGCGATTACCTCCACCCGCTTACCAGGAAGACTTGACTACACCAGGGATCTTGCCCTGGAGCGCCAGTTCACGAAAACAAATTCTGCACAGGCCAAAACGACGGATATAGCCTCGTGGGCGACCACACACTGTACAGCGATTGCGTACCTGGTTGGCATATTCCCGACGAGTTTCACGATACTGCATAGCTTTCTTTGCCATAATTATGCTTCCTTCTTACTGAACGGCATACCCAGCAACTGCAACATGGTGCGTGCCTGGTCATCGTTTTTGGCAGTAGTCACAATAGTGACTTCCATGCCGCGCAGTTTATCAATTTTGTCGTATGCGGGAGCGCGGTGTTCACCAAACGATCCAGAAAGGACCACATGCGGTCGCCGCGCAGGGTGACCTTGGTTCCAATCAAGCGGCCCTCGCGCAGTTTGAAGTTCGCGATGCTCTTGCGGGCTTTCGTCATGACAGGTTTCTGTCCGGTAATGGTCGTCAAATCGCTGACAGCAGCTTCCATCGCCTTGGGATTATCCATGGCTTCGCCCATGCCGATATTGACGATAACCTTCTGAATATGTGGCACCTGCATGATGTTCTTGAAATCGAACGCCTTGCGCAGAGCGGGGACAACGTCGTTGTTGTACTTTTCTTGCATTCTATTCATTATTCATTACTCCGCGACTACTGATCAATCAGAGCCTGACAATTTTTGCAGACGCGGTGAGCACCATCTTCGTCGCGTTGAACGGCTACGCGAGTTGGCGTACCACATTTCGGACAGACCAGCATCACGTTCGAGATATCAACTGTTCCTTCAAACTGGATGCGGCCCGGATTGATGTTGCGACCGGCCTGGGTTTGCACCTGCTTCTGATGTTTGGTGCGAATGTTCACACCCTGCACAACCACACGGCGGTTATCCAATAAAACATTGATCACTTCGCCGCGTTTTCCTTTATCTTCCAAGCGACCACTGATTACTTCGACAGTATCGCCTTTGCGAATCTTGACTCTCATATCTCTTACTCCTTCGCCTACAGCACTTCGGGAGCCAGTGAAACGATTTTCATAAATCCTTTTTCACGTAGCTCTCTGGCAACGGGACCAAAAATACGAGTGCCTTTGGGATTCACTCCATCAGCATCCAGGATCACCGCAGCATTGTCATCGAAGCGGATGTAGGATCCATCTTCACGTCGATATTCCTTCGAAACCCGCACGATCACAGCACGAACCTTTTCGCTTTTCTTGATACCACCTTGCGGGGAGGCAGATTTTACAGAGGCGACCACAACATCACCGATGCTGCCATATTTGCGAGTGGAACCGCCCAGCACATGGATAACGAGAAGTTCGCGTGCGCCGGAGTTATCCGCAACTTTGAGACGTGATTCGTGCTGAATCATGGCTGCTCCTCCGTCTGTACTTCGGTGTTCAAGTCAGCGACACCAGTATCAGCGGTGCGGATCTCTTTCTTGATGACACTTTCCACTACCCAGCGCTTATCACGCGATAGCGGACGGGATTCCACAATCTGGACTCGATCACCAATCTGGCAACCGATCTCATCATGTGCTTTCACTCGCTTGCTGGTATGAACGACCTTGCGGTACAACGGGTGGCGGAACACACGTGTAATCTCGACCACGACCGTCTTGGTCATTTTGTTGCTAGTTACCACACCAGTTATACGACGACGATTGTTCATGCTTCACCTTCTGCAGTTTCAGTCCTGGGTGCTTCACGCAGAATGGTCTGCATGCGGGCTATATCCCTGCGCAAGATGCGCAAATGACTGGTATCGGTTAGCTGGCCGGTCACCTGCTGGAAGCGAAGTTTCATCAACTCTTCGCGGGCATCCGACAGCTTTGTTTCAATTTCGCCTGATTTCAGAGCGCGCAGTTCACTGGTCTTTACGGATTTCATAACTGCTCCCCTGCATCATGGCGAGCCACAATCTTGGTCCTGATTGAGAACTTGTACTGGGCATTTTTCAGCGCTTGTAAGGCGGTCGCATCATCCAGACCGCCAACTTCGAACATAATACGGCCTGGCTTAACAACGGCGACATAGTACTCCACATTGCCTTTACCTGAACCCATACGAGTTTCAGGTGGCTTGTGGGTATACGGCTTCGCAGGGAAAATGCGGATCCAGACTTTTCCACGGCGCTTCATTTC
>WNFZ01014742.1_pt1 | contig 11050 bp, 11 predicted proteins | sample 5400081 | NCBI WGS metagenome assembly WNFZ01 (sample SAMN13153365, study PRJNA577476) | soil metagenome | isolation source: 80 cm soil or saprolite under grassland replicate 1 | place: USA:California | collected 2016-06-15
GTGTGGCAGGAATTACAGAGTTCCTTGCGCCATTCTTCTTCTTCGCGATTGGCGCGCGCCTGAATCTAACGCTCATGAACCGGCAGATTCTCGTCGCAGCAGCCGTTATCTCAGTCCTTGCGGTGATTTCTAAAGTGATCGGCTGCGGTTTGCCGATGCTAGGTCAAGGTTGGCGTCAGGTGCTGCAGGTTGGCACGGGGATGATGCCGCGCGGCGAAGTTGCACTCATTGTTGCGCTGGTAGGCTTGCAGTCGGGCATCGTGACGCAGGGAACGTATGCCATCGTGGTTCTTATGACGGCGGTTACAACCGTGCTCGCGCCGCCGCTTCTCCGTCTCCTCTTCCGGGAAGAGATCAAACAGACCCGCGCAGAGAATCTCCCCGCTCCCGTGCAGTTATAATCTCGGCTGGCAAGGGAGTGTCTATGACGCTGAGCGGCCGTGTCGCTGTAGTCACGGGAGCATCGCAGGGGATCGGGCGCGCGTGCGCAATTGAGCTAGCAAAGCGCGGCGCCAGCGTGGCACTGGTTGCGCGGAATCAGCAGAAGCTGAAAGAAGTCGCGGCGGAGATAGAGCAGTCAGGCGCACCATCGGAAGGTGGAGGCACGGGCGCCCTCGCCCGTGCACGCGTAGTCCCGGCAGACATGGAGAACGAAGATCAGATCAAGAGCGCATTTAAAACCATTGTCGCCGAGCGCGGGAAGATCGACATTCTCGTGAACAATGCCGGTATCACGCGCGACCAGTTGCTGCTACGCATGAAGCGCGCCGACTGGGATGCAGTACTGAACACGAACCTGACTTCCGCGTACTTGTGCACCCAACAGGCAATCGGCTCCATGCTGAAGCAGCGCTGGGGACGCATCATCAATGTCACCTCGATCTTCGGCCAGATGGGCCAGGCTGGGCAGGCGAATTATGCCGCTTCCAAAGCGGGCCTGATCGGGCTAACCATGGCCGTTGCTCGCGAGTTGGGATCGCGCAACATCACCTGCAATGCCGTCGCACCCGGATTTATCGAAACGGCGATGACGTCCGTGCTCTCAAACGAGTTCAAGCAGACTGCGCTGAAAGCCATTCCGTTGGGACGCGTGGGAACTCCCGAGGAAGTTGCGCATTGCGTCGCATTTCTGGCTTCCGATGAAGCAGCGTACATCACCGGCCACGTGCTGAACGTGAACGGCGGCATGCTGATGGGTTAGAAACATTTCACCGCCGAGATCGCAGAGAGCGCTGAGAAAATCAAATGAAGACAGACGACAGAGCTGTAGAGCGAGGTTTCTCTGCGACCTCGGCGTTCTCTGCGGTTCAAGGTTTTGATTTGCGACAGGCGGAATTGCCGCAGCAAATAATGGAGTCCGCGAACTTTTCCTCGAATACGCTCAGTCCTTGAATTTCAGCCTTTGTTTCCAGAGCTTCGAAAAGGAATTGGCCGAACTGCCCGGCGACTACGCCGCCCCACAAGGACGCTTGCTGCTCGCAACTTGGGGGGCCGAAGCCGCTGGCTGCATAGCACTTCACAAACTCGGCAATGAAACTTCGCGAAATGAAGCGTTTGTACGTGCGTCCTGCCTCGCGGCAAAGGATTGGGCAGAGTTCTTGCCGAGCGCGTGGTTGCAGACGCCAGGGAAATAGGCTACAAACGATTGCGCCTCGATACGGTCGAGCCCGTCATGCGGGACGCTGTGGCGGTGTATCGAAAGCTCGGGTTTCGTGAGATCGCGCCTTATCGGGAGAACCCGATCGACGGCGCTTTGTTCATGGAACGTACGCTGTAAGATTTTCACCGCAACGCACGCCGAGCACGCCGAGAACATCAAAGTAGAAGATGAGCGAAGATTAAGAATGCGGTTCACAGTTCGCTTCCAGATGTTTCGTTTTCTCGGCGGTCTCGGCGTTCTCTGCGGTGAAATGTTTTGTTTTTACAAGGAGTTGCCATGAAATCAATTCTGACTAGTTGCCTGCTTCTGATTGCCATGTCCGCCTTCGCTGCCACGCCGAAAGATGTCACCTACAAGAGCGGCGACGAGACGGTTCGCGGGATCGTGTACACGCCGGAAGGCAAAGGACCGTTTCCTGCGCTCATCGTTATTCATGAGTGGTGGGGGCTGAACGCTTGGGTGAAAGAGCACGCGTCGAAGCTGGCCGACCAGGGTTATGTGACTCTCGCGGTCGATCTCTATCGCGGAAAAGTAGCCACCACTCCGAATGAGGCCCATGAGTTCATGGGTGGCGTACCGCGTCAGCGCGCTGCACGCGATCTGCAAGCTGCGTTTCAGTATCTTGAATCGCAAGCCAGTGTTCGCAAGGAAAGGATCGGCGCAATCGGCTGGTGCATGGGAGGTGGTTATGCGGTCGGCTTGGCGATTGAGCAGCCGGGACTCGCCGCCGATGTCGTCAATTACGGAGTCTTTGATTACGCTAGCTTGGCCAGAGACCAGGTGTCTATGAAACAGATCAACGCTCCTATCTTGGGACTTTTCGGACAAAATGATCGTGGAATCCCTTCGGAGGATTTGAAGCAGTTCAGAGCGGCAATGGAGAAGCTCGGCAAGAAGGTTGAAATCACGATTTACCCCGATGCAGGACACGCCTTCGAGAATCCCAACAACAAAGATGGATATCGTGAGAAGGATGCTGCCGACGCGTGGAACAAAACCGTTGCCTTTCTCGAACAAACCTTGAAGAAGTGATTGCGGAATAGAAGAAAAACTTTGCACCCGTTGGAAAGCTAAGGTGAATCTCTGAGTGCTACGTGAGTTGTTGCGAGTATCATAATTTTTTTCTTGCCATAAGGTACTACTCTGGTTACTATGCAGCTGACTCCTTCGCACAACTCCTCGCATGCACAGCATGAATATTGGTGAGACAATCCGTAGCTTCCGCCTGCAAAAAGGAATGTCCCAGGGTGACATCGAGAAGCGCACCGGCCTGCTGCGCTGCTACCTTTCGCGGGTGGAAAACGGACACACGGTTCCCTCTCTCGATACGCTCTCGAAGATCGCCGGGGCGATGGAGTTGCCGCTTTCGCATTTCTTCTCCGAGCCAGGAAACAGCAACGGCTCAAGGAACTTGCCTCAGCTCTCGGATGACGAACTCCGTTTCCTGAGCCAGATTCGACGCTACTCCGCCAGCTTGAATGACAGCGACCGTAAGCTGGTGATCGCCATGATCAAGAAAATGGCGATGAAGTAGGAAGACGAGCCGTCAGCGTCGGCTCCGAACCTGCCGCAATTCCGGTAGACGTGGCGCAACGTGACCATCTCCGTCGCATTCGCTTTTGGCTTGCAATCTTTATCACTGGCTTGGTCCTCAGTGGTGTCACAGCCTTTCCTCTCCGCACGGAGATCAGTTGGCTGGTCACCGGCCTGCGTACAGATGCGTTGCGGCCCGTCGCCAAGTTTATTCACCTGCTCCCCTGGATAGAACGCATCAATGAAGGAATGGACCTGACAAATGCTCGTTTTCCCTTCCTGGCCTATGGGACGGATTGGTTAGCATTTGCTCACTTGGTGATTGCCATCGCGTTCATTGGTCCTTACGTAGATCCTGTTCGCAATAAGTGGGTAATCAGTTTTGGCCTGATTAGCTGCGCCGGAGTTCTTCCGCTGGCGCTCATTGCCGGCCACGTCCGCGGTATACCATTTGCATGGCGTCTTATCGACTGCAGCTTCGGGATCTTCGGAAGCATGCCGCTCCTGCTCTGCAGGCGTTCCGTCGCGGCTCTTGAACATGAAACATCTCAAGCGGTCCAGGTGGCGCATCCGTCCGATCGGTAACAGTAAGCCGGCTGGTAAGATTCATCGACATTCCGCGGATTCAGCCCAGATAGGCCACCCCGCTTACTTAAGTTCTATCCCTCTCGTGTCCACCGGGTACCTCGTCGGAGTTCGCAATGTCACCTAGACTGTCCAAAGGATGACCATTGACGAGGAATTGAATCTGCTCGAGACCCACCTGCGGCGGCTGAAGATCGAGTACGAGGTGTTCTTCAGCAATCCGCAGAAAAAGCCGCCTTCTGACCTGGAGTGGAAGGTGCTCGCGCTTCTGCGCAAGTTTTCCGATGGCGGCCGCCTCAGTTTTTCGCAGCGCTTCCGCTTTAACGAAATGGCGCAGCGCTACGCCATCTACAGCGACCTGTGGCGCAAGAAAACGCGCATTCGCGAAGAAGGCTACCGCAGGCCGCAAGATGCACTGCTCGCAGTACAGGGGGTTCGTATCGAAGAGCATGAGCCCGAGCACAAGGTCTATGGCCTGAGGCACAAGGCAACGGCAGACGAGCCGTTTGCCGTTCAGTGCAGCGATCCCCGAGCCGAGACCGAGAAGGTTGAAAAGCTTTACGTCGCACTCACCGACGCCAAGAAGAAGAATGGCGAGAACGTATCCGGCTCGCTCGACAGCTTCAAGACATTCGTCCAGAAGAAGACGCTGGAAATCCGCAAGCAGCACGGCTGCTCGAAAGTGGAGTACGTCGTCGAGGTACAGGATGGGCGGGTGAAGCTGCGGGCCAAGGCCACGGTGTAGAACTCGCGATCACTCTCTTCAGCGCAGAAATGCTGAAACACGGCAGACAGCAAGACCTTTGATTCACTCCGCATAATGCACGTTCTGTTCCCCACGAAAACCGGGAAGGGCACGAGTTCCACCGTGGTCCAAAAGCCCACCTCATCGGCTTGAAGCCGATCTCTCTAACTTCCAGCGAATCGGCACGAGTAAAACTCGTGCCCTTCCCAGTACCCAATTCTCTTTTCTCCGTGCCCCCGTGACTCTGTGGTGAATCCGCAGCGATGGCCTAATTTGCTGTAAAATTTCCTGCTGAACCCTCCGGCGCAGCGCACGTCCATCTAGCTATTCATCCGAGGCTTAATCATGTCCCAGAAAATTCAACGCGCAATTCTAAGTGTCACCGACAAGACTGGCCTGGCCGACTTCGCCCGCAAACTGGCGGGCATGGGAGTGGAACTGATATCCACCGGAGGCACAGCCAAGTTGCTGCGCGATTCCGGCATCGCGGTTAAGGACATTTCCGAGCTTACCGGCTTCCCCGAAATGCTTGATGGACGTGTGAAGACGCTGCATCCCAAAGTCCACGGCGGGATCTTGCATCGTCGCGAAGACGCCTCGCACTGCGCTGCTGTCGCCGAGCATGGCATTCAGCCAATCGACATGGTCGTGGTGAATCTTTACGCATTCGAGAAGACCGCAGCCAAGCCGGGCGTTCCTTTCGAAGAACTTGTCGAGAACATTGACATCGGCGGCCCGTCGATGATCCGCTCTGCTGCAAAGAACTTCCATGATGTGGCGATCGTGACTTCTCCATCTGACTACGACGCAATCGCAGAGGAGATGTCGAAATCCGGCGGATCGGTGTCGCCCGAAACCAAGTGGCGGCTGGCGCAAAAAGCATTCGCGACCACCGCCGCGTACGATTCCGCCATTGCGTCCACGCTCGAGCGGGTCAGCACAAACGGAAACTTCCATCTGGAACAGCCCGCTGGCTTCCCCGAAAGGCTCCGGCTGTCGTTCGCCAAGGTTTCTGATCTGCGCTACGGAGAGAACCCGCACCAGAAAGCAGCCATGTACTCGGACGGCTCTGGAACCGGGGTTGCCAACGCTCGCCAGGTGCAAGGCAAGGAACTTTCCTACAACAACATCGTGGATCTGCAGGCGGCGTGGGACCTGGCGCAGGAATTCGAGGAGCCGGTCTGCGCAATCATCAAGCACACCAATCCCTGTGGCACCGCTAACGGCAAGACACTCGCCGAAGCTTACAAACGCGCGCTGGAGTGCGATCCGGTTTCGGCGTTCGGCGGCGTAATTGGTGTGAATCGCCCAGTGGATGCCGCCGCCGCCGAGGAGATGGCCAAGTTGTTCCTGGAAGTGATTGCCGCACCATCATTCGAAAAAGGTGCAATTGAAAAATTCGCAGCGAAGAAGAACCTCCGCTTGGTGGAAATCACCAACAGTCCCCAGAAGTGGGTTCTCAAAAACGTCTCAGGCGGAATGCTGGTGCAGGACAATGACCTGCATCAGTTGAAAGAGTCCGATCAGAAGATCGTCACCAAGCGCCAGCCCACTCCGGAAGAGAGAAGCGCCCTGCTGTTCGCGTGGAAGGTCTGTAAGCACGTGAAGTCGAACGCCATCCTCTATTCGCGGGACGGCCAGACAGTTGGCGTTGGTGCCGGGCAGATGAGCCGTGTGGATTCCTGCCGCATCGGCGCGCAAAAAGCTGTGTTGCCGCTGAAGGGAACCGTCGCCGCCTCAGACGCGTTCTTCCCTTTCCCTGACGGCGTCGAAGAAATTGCTAAAGCCGGAGCGACCGCAATCATCCAGCCTGGCGGCTCGGTGCGCGATCAGGAAGTCATCGAAGCAGCCGACAGATTGGGGCTGGCGATGATCTTTACGGGGGTCAGGCACTTCAGGCACTAAACCCTGTAAGGATTGTGGACGCACGGGCGTCCTCGCCCGTGCAATCACCGATTCCTACGTCACCTCCTGAGGGGAAGACAAGGTTTACTTCATAACTTTTGCAACCTACGAGCGAACAACCCTCACTCCTAGATCGCGCGACATCGTTTTGGAAACGTGCCTTCTCGGGAACGGCAAGTTTTTCGAACTCCACGCCGCCGTCGTAATGCCAGATCACGTACGCCTGATGCTCACGCCGCATGCTGACGAGAACGGAACGATCTCCATCCCAGAACTTACTCAGGCTATTAAAAGTTCTTCAGCTCACAGGATCAACAAATACTTAGGACGTAAAGGTCGAGTGTGGCAGGAAGAGTCGTTCGACCGCGCCATGCGAGAAGTTGAGGATAAGTGGGGAAGGATTGAGTATATGCTTGGAAATCCGGTACGGGCAGGTCTGGTGAAGAGTCCCTTTGAATACAGTTGGTTTTGGACTCACAGCTAGCACGGACGAGGACGCCCGTGCCTCCACGATCGCTTTAATGAGCTTGCCTTTCTGTGTCCCTGTGCCCCTGTGGTGAATCAGGTTTCCGGGACCCACTGGTGAACCGACCTCGGTTTCGCTTCCTGCTTCCCCCTCAGGGTAAAATACCCAAAGCACCCACCCGCAGCGGTTCAGCATCCAATCGCTATGGCCTTGGGAGCCCGTGGCCTGTTTTTGGAGTTCACAGGGAATTCATGAAAAACCTTCTTGCCTTGCTTCTGCTGTCGCCAACCTTTGTCTTTGCCCAACAGCCTTCGACGAAAGCCGAACCTGCCGCGTCTCCGGCCCAACCGGCCGCGAGCACCGCGGCTCCTGCCAAAGTGGACAAAGCCGGCGCCTACTATCACTTCACCATGGCGCACATGTACGAGGAGCAGATGGCCGCATACGGCCGCAGTGACCTGGTCAGCAAGGCTATTGAAGAGTACCGATTGGCACTCGAAGCCGATCCAACTTCCGAGTACCTGAGCTCCGGTCTGGCTGAACTCTATGCCCGCACCGGCCGCATCCGCGACGCCGTTTCCGAGGCGCAAGACATCCTCAAGCGCGATCCTCAGAATTTGGAAGCGCATCGTCTTCTTGGACACATTTATCTACGCTCGTTGGGAGACATGCAAGGCGGTAACGGTTCCGACAGCGTTCTGAAGCTTGCCATCCAGCAGTACGAAACCATTGTGAAGCTCGATCCCAAGAGCGTCGACGATCACATTATGCTAGGGCGGCTGTACCACGCCGACAATCAGCTAAAGAAAGGTCAGGAAGAAGAGAAGATCGCGCTCAATCTGGCGCCTGATTCCGAGGAAGCGGTTGCCACTCTGGCGATGTTCTACAGCGAAGAAGGCGACGCCGCGAAAGCGGCAGAGACTCTGAGTTCAATCCCCGAGGCAAACCGTTCGGCGAAGCTTTACCTCATGCTGGGCGGTACCTACGACCAGCAGAAGGATTACAAAAAATCGATTGACGCTTATCAGCACGCGATTGCGCTCGATCGCGACAATCTCGACGCGATTCGTGGCCTTGCCGATGCGCTGCTCAATGATGGCCAGACCGCAAAGGCATTGCAGCAATACCAGGTAATTGCGGATGCCAATCCTGAAGACGCACGCACCTACGTTCGTATCGCGGAAATTTACCGTCGCCAGGGCAAACTCGATCAGGCGCTACAAAGTTTGAAAAAAGCGCAGTCGATGGTGAAGGACTCGGACCAGATCTCGTACGGGATCGCCGAAATTTATCAGACGCAAGGCCGCTACGACGAAGCCATCCAGCAACTGCAGACGCTTTTGAAGTCCAGCGAGGGCAAAGCCTCTCAGGATGACAAGGATAACCGCTCGGTTTTTCTGGAGCGGCTGGGCACCGCTTATCGCGATAACAACCAGGAGCAGCAGGCGATCGACACGTTCCACCAAATGCTCGCGCTCGGAAAGGACAGCCAGAAGCGCGGATACCAGGAATTAATCGATACCTATCGCGAGGCCAAAGATTGGCAGAAGGCCACTGATGTCGCGAAAGAAGCAACCGAAAAGTTGCCTGACGATCGCGAACTGAAGATTGTTTATGCCAGCCAGATCGCCGATCAGGGCCAGCCGGATGCGGCCATCAAGCAGGTGAAATCGCTGCTCAAGGGAGCGCCGGAGGATCGTGACATCTATGTCCGCCTCGCAATGATGTACAGCCGCCTGAAGCGCTGGCCCGATGCAGAGGCTGCTCTGGACAAGGCGAATGAACTTTCGACCAAGCTGGAAGAGAAACAGGAAATTGCATTCCTCCGCGCCTCCGGATACGAACGCCAGAAGAAATATCAGGAAGCCGAAGATCTGTTCCGCAAGATCATCAAAGATGCGCCAGACAACTCAGCAGCACTCAACTATCTCGGTTATATGATGGCGGATCGCGGCGAGAATCTCGAGGAAGCACTGGGCATGATCAAGAAAGCTATCGATCAAGAACCGGCGAATGGTGCCTTTCTCGACTCACTGGGTTGGGCTTATTTCAAGCTGGGCAAATACGATCTCGCAGAAGACAACCTGATCAAGGCCGCACAGCGCGTGATGGGCGCTGACCCAACGGTGCAGGAACACCTCGGCGACCTTTACCAGAAGACTGGACGCCTGAAGCTTGCTGCTTCACATTGGGAGCGAGCTGTCGCTGAGTGGAACAAGACAGTTGCAGCCGAGGTCGATCAGGACGCTCTTGCCAAAGTGCAGAAGAAACTCGAATCTGCAAAAGTCAGGTTGGCGAAAGAAGAAAGCAAGTAGCAGTCAGCATTCAGCACAAGTAATCAACGCAGGTAGCCGCCCTCGGCTGTCATTTTCTTTGCGCGCTTTGCGAATCCTTCGCGATCTTTGCGGTTAAAAGCCCTTCGGCACACCAGCAAACCTCATTTGATCATTCAATCCTCCGATGATTCAATGAATCAAATGATTCAATCTCTCGCTCCCCATGCTGTGGAGCACTCGCGCGGACGCCGCCATCCTGAGCCGCCGCATCCCTATCGCAGCGACTTTCAGCGCGACCGCGACCGTGTCATCCATTCGCGGGCATTTCGGCGTCTCGAAGCCAAGACACAGGTCTTTACGCGCCGCTACTCCGACCATTTTCGTAATCGACTGACCCACTCCATCGAAGTCGCTCAGATTTCGAGGACGATCGCCGCGCAACTTGGGCTGAATGTCGATCTCGTCGAGGCGCTCGCGCTGGTTCATGACATCGGGCACCCTCCTTTCGGACATGCGGGCGAACGGGCGCTGGACAATGTAATGCGCCGGCACGGACTGTTTTTCGATCACAACCTGCACGCGCTGCGCATCGTGGAAGATTTCGAGTTGCGGTATGCGGCGTTTCGAGGACTGAATCTAACGTTCGAGGTTCGCGAGGGAATCATCAAGCACTCGCGCGATTACAGCGCGACGGACCATCCGGAACTCTCGGAATACCTGCTCGATCTGCGACCGCCGCTCGAAGCTCAGCTGATCGACATCACCGACGAACTCGCCTACAACACTGCCGACCTCGACGACGGCTATGAAGCGCATCTGCTCACGCTCGAACAGATCGTCGAAGGTGTGCCGCTGTTTGCGCGTCTTTTCAGCGAAGTTGAGCAACTGTATCCGGCCGCGCCAAAGAAGATGCAGTTCAACGAAGTGCTGCGGCGCATGCTCGACCGCTGGGTCACGGATCTGATCGAGAACACGCGCAAGGAGATCAGAGCGCTTGGGCGAACCGTAGCTGCGGAGCAGCGTCAGAATGCAGCCCACGGCGAGAGCCGTGGGTACACGGACGATAACGACGAAGCCCCGAAGGGGCGGCAGAGCAACCTCGCGGACGAGGGCGTCCGCGCCACACCGACCCTCGACGACATTCGCGCCTGGCCGCACCGCCTGGCCAGCCTCAGTCTTGACATCGAATCCGAGCGCCTTGAGACGAAGCAGTTCCTGCACGATGACCTGTATTTCACACCCGCGCTCGAACCGGAGAAGGAAGCCGCGGAGCGCATCATAACCGACCTGTTCGAGCTATGGATGTCGCATCCCGACAAGCTCCCACGCAGCTACCAGGAAAAAGCCAAAGCCGAGTCCGAGCCGCTGGCCCGCGTGGTCTGCGACTACGTCGCCGGCATGACCGACCCCTACATTTACGAGCAATACGAGAAGCATTGCGGGTAAAGCTTGTGTGGGTCGGACATTCCTGTCCGACCTCCTGTCGATATCCCTGCGCCCCGAACCGAGTAGGGCATGAACTCTGGCTGCCAGAGCTCGAAGCATTAACGTTCGACGCTGGCCAGAGGTACACATCGAAGAGCAAACCCTCGGGTCTAAGAGCCCCATTCTTTTGCGCCTGTACGGCACGACTGAACGTCCTGCCCTTTCCCTCCGTGCTTTCCCGATTCGCGGGCGAGGGTGCCCGCGCCACACAGACAAGGTCAAAGGCGTCGGACAACAATGTCCGGCCCACCGACCCACCTTTCCCCCCTGGCACTTTTTACCTAGTCCGCCAGCAATTACGCTAGCTTGGCTCATTCTGCCCGCCGGAGGGACTAGAATAGCCTCGAGGAATCAATATCTTAGCTCCTGCCCAGTTTGGCACGGGAGTTGATATA
>WNFZ01007729.1_pt1 | contig 11048 bp, 9 predicted proteins | sample 5400081 | NCBI WGS metagenome assembly WNFZ01 (sample SAMN13153365, study PRJNA577476) | soil metagenome | isolation source: 80 cm soil or saprolite under grassland replicate 1 | place: USA:California | collected 2016-06-15
ACGCCCTTGACCGTTGTCGGGGGCTCCAAGCCGAGAAGATCCAGAACAGTCGGAACCATGTCGATCGCGTGCGCATACTGGGTGCGTACTTCTCCCTTTGTAGTAATTCCCTTGGGCCAGTGAACGATGAACGGATCGCTGATACCACCGCGATACGTCTCGCGTTTCCAACGGCGGAACGGCGTGTTACCCGCGAAGGTCCAGCCCCAGGCGTAGTGATTGAACGTGTTAGGTCCACCCAGTTCATCGATCATCGCCAAGTTTTGTTCAAGCGAGTCGGGCACGTTGTTGAAGAACTTGTTCTCGTTGACCGATCCACTTGGGCCACCCTCGGAACTCGCGCCGTTATCCGAGATGAACATGATTATTGTGTTGTCCCACTCGCCAATTGACTTGAGGAAGTTGAAAAGGCGTCCGTAGTGGTAATCGGTGTGAGTGAGGAAGCCGGCGAACACTTCCATCATGCGAGCGTAGAGTTTCTTCTCGCCATCCGCGAGGCTGTTCCAATCCTGCACGTCAGGATCATGACGCGAGAGTTGCGCATCCTGTGGGATGACACCCAGCTCTTTTTGTCGAGCAAAAGTCTTCTCGCGATACGCGTCCCAGCCATCGTCGAACTGGCCCTTGTACTGGTCGGCCCATTCCTTCGGAACGTGGTGCGGTGCGTGGCCGGCGCCGGGACAGAAGTACATGAAGAACGGTTTATTTGGCGCAACCTGTTTCGAGTCGGCGATGAAGCCGATTGCCTTGTCCACGAGGTCTGGTGTCAGGTGGTAGCCTTCTTCAGGAGTTTTCTCGGGCTCAACCGAGTGGTTGTCGTAGACCAACTCCGGGTAGTACTGATGCGTGTCGCCGCCCAGGAAACCGTAGTAGCGTTCAAAGCCGCGGCCCAGCGGCCAGCGATCGTATGAACCTGCGGCAGAGATTTGATCGGCCGGTGTTAGGTGCCATTTTCCAAGCGCGTAGGTGTTGTAGCCATGTTGCAGGAGCATCTCCGAGAGAAAGCCGTTCTCAAACGGGATGTTGCCGTTGCCGCCTGGATAGCCTGTCGAGCCCTCGGTGATGCACGACATCGCATTTGAGTGATGGTTGCGGCCCGTGATAACGCAGGAGCGCGAAGGCGAGCAAAGCGCGGTCGTATGCATGTTGTTAAAGAGCAGACCGTTGGCCGCCAATGCATCGATGTTCGGCGTCTTGATCGGGCTGCCGTAGCAACCCATCTGACCGAAGCCGGTGTCGTCCTGCACGATGAACAATACGTTGGGCGCGCCCTCTTTCGCCCGCAACGGTTCGGGCCAGGCAGGTGACGAAACATCAAAGGTTCGACCGATGACGCCGCTGAATGCGGTCCCTGGTTTATATTCCTTAAGTGCCATGATTCTCTCTCTCCTTTTTCTTGATGTCAGTTTAGTGGGCGGAAGGTTGGAGGGTAACTGTCATTTCTTACAGGCGCGCCCAGAAAGATTTGATGTGATTATCTTAGTTAACCAATCAACGCAGCGAACACTCCGCCACACGCGGACATGGTCTGGATTTCGGGCGGGACGTTCCGAATGGGTTCTGAGGATTTCTATCCCGAAGAGCGCCCGGTCCACGAAGTCACGGTTGATGGCTTCTGGATGGATCGCTACGAAGTCACCAATGAGGACTGGTACGTTCCACGTCACGCCGACGAGATCGTCAAATCCTGTTGCGGTCCGCCGAACAATCCACGCATCAGCTCGCCGGAGAAGAGCTACGATCCAGCGCAACCGCAGTTTCGCATTGCGCGCAAGGTGGTCAAAGGCGGCTCGCACTTGTGCGCTCCCAACTATTGCCTGCGTTACCGCCCAGCGGCGCGCCAGCCGCAGATGATTGACACCGGCATGAGTCACATCGGAATTCGGTGTATCAAGCGTGAGGTGAGCAATCAATGAAGAGTTCCCGTCGTAACGCCCTGTCACAATTGACAGTTACCCACCTTTCCACGCGCCGATAAACTCCTCTAGCAGGCCGCTGAAAAAGGGACTGTTTGCAGCACTCGTCTTGTTTTTGGAAATTTTGGAAACAACGACGACAGCACGATCCACGAAATTTCACGAAATAACGAACGAATTTAGTATTTAGTTCGTGTGGGTTAGTGGATCGGGTCTTTGTCTTCCTTTTTTAGCGGCCTGCTAAAGAGGAGGACGAAGCTGGTTCGTCGATTGAAGCACTGGCTCCCACTACTTCATCGCAACAAGGAGGACAAACATGCCTGTCAATTCGAGCAGACAGAATGCCGGAAACTCGTCACATGCACGGACGCCGGGTGTCGTCCTGCTGGTAAAGGACTTAAGAGTATTGCTCGTGAAACTCGCGCGCGTGGCCAGGAGGAAACGGATGAGAACCAGGCGCTGATGAGCAGGTCCCAGAAACAAAAAGCTGTTGATTGGAATTGCAAAAGGAATCCCCAGCACCCTCGCAACCAGGGCAGCCATCCCTGTCATCGCCCCTCACCATAGCTGTCAGTTTTGACAGTTAGCAGCGACTCTTCACTAGCATAAAATTTAGTTCGTTATTTTTTCGCTTCGCCTGTTAGCTCATATGAGTCAGACAGGCGTTGGGCTTTTCCGATTGCCTGGAGAATACAACAATGGAAGACACTATCGCTCGCTTTTTCAATGACGTTTTTGGAAGGCTTGATGGGCCACTTCATTTCCGGTTCTTTCTGCAACCTGCCATGGCCATCTTTTTCGCGATTCGCGACGGCCTAAGGGATGCCCGTGAAGGCCGGCCGGCGTACTTCTGGTCGCTCTTTACGGAACCGGATGTCAGGCGGGATCTACTCCGAGACGGGTGGAAATCAATTTCAAAGATTTTCATCATCGCAGCGGTTCTGGACATCATCTACCAATTCATTGTTCTCCGCTGGTTCTACCCATTTGAAGCACTGCTCGTTGCCGTACTGCTGGCTTTGATTCCTTATCTGTTGGTTCGCGGTCCAGTCAATAGGATTAAGAGTGGCTTGCAAAGGCACGCCCGCCCGCACGTACGGGCGGTAATTACCAACACTGCCACCCCAGGCCCTATCAAGCGAAGAAATCCATAAATGTTACTCATTCACATTCTTGAAGAAACCAACCTCAGCATTCTCAGTCCGGCTGGGAGTGGCGCAGAGGCACTAGTCAGTACTGCCGTGCTGTGGTTAGTGCTAATGGCCGAGATCATAGCGGCGCTTTTGATCGGCATCGGAATAGTCCTGACTCTGGCGAGTTTGATAAGGGTTCTGAGCCAGCCGAACTACGAAGGATATGAGAAGACGCGTTTGACTCTCGCTCGCTTTCTTGCGCTGGCCCTCGAGTTTCAGCTCGCGGCGGACGTTCTGGCAACGGCCGTTGCGCCGAGCTGGACGCAGATTGGGAAGCTGGGAGCGATCGCCGTTATTCGCACGGCGCTGAATTATTTCCTGGCACGGGAAATCAAGGAGGAGGAGAAAACAAGCGAGGCTGGTCCATTAGAGACGGAACTCAACTCGGAAGCGTGATTAGTGTCTTAGGATAAATGAACAGAAACCGTAGAAAGACTTTTCCTGTTACAACTGCTCTTCTGCTCTTGATAGGAGGGACGGCGGCCGGACAAACGTCTGAAGTCGCCAAGGAACTCTGGCCAAAAGTGAATGTCGTGATTGAAGTGAGGCCAAAAACTCGCCTTCAACTTTACGCAGCAAAGGAGAACGGCGAAGACCTTGCCCGTGTGCAATGGAAATTTGGCGTCATGGGCAGTTACCGGATGAAGCGGCTTGTGAGGGCTCAGTTGCGAGATATCGACGACGAGATGAATTACACGATGGTGCTTGGCGCAGGTTATGAATACTTGTATACCAATGACAACGATAGTACCAAAACCGAAAAACGAATCTTTATTCAGGGGGTGCCCCAATATTTGATTCCCCGGCTGGGATTGTTGCTTCAAGAGCGCAGCCGCTTCGAGTTTCGATCGATCAATGGCGCCTACTCTACCCGGTATCGTAATAAGTTAACTGTCCAGCGCCCCCTAAAACTGGATCGGTTTCGCGTTACGCCTTACGCCTCAGGCGAGTGGTTCTACGACGGCCAACACCACTCCTGGAATGAAAACCAATCCGCGTTTGGCGCGGTATTACCCTACAAGAAACTTCTTTCGCTCGACGCATTCTTTCTCCGTCAGAATTGCACGACCTGCAAGGAGGAGCATGTCAACGCCTTCGGCGTGACACTCAACATATTTCTGAGTGTGATGAAGAAATGAAGATCATCGATTTTCCAGGAAGTAACTCAAGATTAGAACTAAAACCTCGCGAGGAAGAGAGCTAAAGACTGTGGACCCCACAAGGCGCCAACCTTCCCAAATCCATTTCGTTCTCTCCCTGGTTTTGCTGCTCTCGCAGGCTTCCCAATTAATCTGCTGCGCACAGAGTTCAACTGCCCAATCAGAACTATCGGAATCTGAGAACCCCCGGAGTACTTTCCGCCTTGAAAGGGTTCCAGTTGAGGGTGGTGCTGAGCTATTAACGATTCTTGCAGATCTCAAGGGCCTAGGAATCGCGGCTAACGGGCAAAGGTGGGTTCCGATGGTTACCGTTTTGCGCGACACGCTCGGCGATGGCAACGCTGAAAATGATCGCCTGCGATATCTCTGGGCCATGACCTACACCCGCCCAAGTCTGAAGCAGCGTGTTTTGGCCGCAGTTCCTTTTCTTTACACACGAGTTGGAAACAAAGACCAGTCGCACGGCACACCACCGCCGGTCATTGATCTCTCAACTGCCGACCGGGACGTCTGGGAAAGGATCTTCTGGACCGCGCTCCAGAACATTCTATTTGATCCCTACGGCATTCCCGTGAAGGCCGCAACGCGTTCCTACCGGCGAAACATCAGCGACTATCGTAAATCTCACATTGTTCGAGCCCTCTCAGTCCTATCGCTGTATCAGGCCGTTGTTGGTTCTTCAGCCGGGGCCTTTACGGATTCTGAACTGCGCGAAATGCAAGGTCGACTCTTGCTCACTGACAAAAGCTTTGGCGGAATCGTTGACGATATAAACCTTGAGCCATATTTCGAGAAGCAAACTACGCAAGTGCGCGACGTGCGGGGCCATAACTGGGAAATGCTGCGTCAGCGCGCCGAAGCGGAATCGTTATTTTTCCAGCCATTGCAATTGCCTGACGGAAGTGCCACGCATGCGATGGTCTGGGTGGCGCGGACGGACCTGGAAACACGTCGCGGCCAGCCCTTTGACGGACGATTTTTGAACATCGCCAATCCCTGGACCGACAAACGCCTCCAAAACTGGCAGGGTTATGTTGAGACGTTCCACTTCGATGCCGAGCATAATCCGGTACCGCCTGGTACGCCGGCCTCGAGCGCGGTCGAGATGATTCCATTGGCGCTTTATGGGCTAGACAATCCGAAGATTCCCTTGGTGCTCGTCGACTTTCGGGATGGACTGAATCCGAAACGCCGCGAACTGTCGCGCCGAATGTTGCAGGACGTGACTCAGAACATCCTCTCGCTTTCAAGCTTCGGTGATCTCCCCTACTTCCTGGGCCGGACGATCTTCGACTTCGTAACAGGCAGGCGTGGCATCGATGTCAACCAACCTTCACGCCTGCGCACGTACGCTCAGCTAAAACTGTTGCTATCTCTTAGCGATTCGTTGCAGCCACCGTTACGCGATGAGATAAGCAAGCGGGTTGAAAAAGTGTCGTCGAACCCGCTGGAAAACGACCTCGAAGCTGAAATGAACCTGGCTCAACAACAATATAAAGCCCTGCTTGCTTATGCTGGCCGTGCGGACGGACTGCCTGCCAGATTACAGCGCGACCGCCGTAGCGAGATGGTATCGCTTGAGCATGGTCGGACCGAACAGATTCTCTTTCGACTAGCGAGCATTCTGAGTTTTGGCAAGTACTCGCATCGTGAGAAGGCAACTTCCGACATGGTCGCTCGCCTGGATATCAAACGCCGCCTCGCCTATAACACGCGATTCCTGTTTGAAGTTGCGCGCTCGAGTCCTCAGACTGAAGTTGCCTGGCAATTGGACGAGATCAGAACGTCGATCCAGTTTATTGCCGAGAACGGACCGGAAGCCGGTTCAAAGGCGGCAACAGCGGTTGCGCAGATCTTCGCCAAATCCAAGGATAATGAGATTCGCCGTACGTGTTTGTACAGTCTCTCCCGGATCAATAACGACAAGGCTCGCTCGGAGCTGTTGCGGATCTCACAAAACCGCGATCTGGAGCAGACTTGGCGGGATCTGGGCTTCGCATACCTCGACCGAAAACCCAACAGCGAAGATAAAATCGCAGGCTCAGGTGACACGCCCATCGGCCATAGGCAGTAGAACAATTAGGGGGGATTTCCAACGTACTGTATTACCGGAAAAATAGGTTTCAGGTTCAAGGTTTCAGGTCTCGAAGCTCCCAGCGTCGATCAACAACCTGAAACCTGAAACCTGAAACCTGTTGCCGCGAACTGGCTACCGCTTTGCAGATGAACTTACGTGGCAGAGATCACAGTGACTGACTGGCCTATGGCATGCGGGACCAATAGCCAGGTGCTCGCAGTAGGCTTGAAGGGTCGAATCCCAGGGAAGCAGCAGTTCGACCTACAAGGTGCGGAGCCAAAAGTGTCTGCCACGACTTATTGAGTCGAGCGTAATCTTCTTCGCACTCGAAAGCCCTCTCCGTAGGTAACGTTCCGTTCTTGACCAGATATTCGTACTTTTCCGGCCTGTGACCATAAATGAGGCAGATTGTGTCATAGAAGCGTTGCCCATCGGGGGAGTGCGGGTCCGAGTAGTCTTTCTTCTCACCCTTTTCCAGATCTGCAAACAACTTAAAAGAGCGAGCAGTGGTCAGCGCCATCTGTTCGCCTTCAGGCATTCCATTGATCAGCCAGAGCGTTGCGAATTGATCCGCGGCGTCTTCCTCTCGACCCGTGATGGGAAGCTCCCAACCATCGATAAGCGCGTGTCCTAACTCGTGCAGAAATATCGACACGGTGGCACTCTTCGCAGCCTCGTTTCGCGCTGTTTTCGCTTTCAGCCTATGCGAGAATAAGTAGTAGTAACCCTCGATGAGTTCGTAGCAGACGGTGATTTCGTGGGTGTCGTTGTCGTAGTAGGCATCCGCAGCGCCGCACTCTTCAAAAACCACCTGTATATCGAACGGCAGCGCAATCTGCTTCTTCAGTTCTCCCACTGCCGCATCCACCGCCCGTTCGCTAATGAGAGCAGTATCCATCATGGCAGATCCTCTGAATCTCTTGCGCTTTTTATAACTGAATTTCAGGTCTGCAGCACTATTCGAGCGAGCCGCAGCAGTTTCGCCCCTGGATCGCCCATCGCCATCTCGATCTGATTTCGCTGACTTTGTCTCACTGCGGTTGAGCTGCCAACGGCGGCCGTTAATTGTGGCTACCAACGAGCAAGCGACTGTTGTCAAAACAAACGCCCCCACCACCATCCGCTTGCTAATTGGATTATTCATGCTGTTTCTTATGCAGCCCTGTACCTGGTTAAGGAAATGCTCTGATTGAGAATGACGCCAAACTCTGTGCCCCGCTTAACCTTGACCTCAGACCCTTTCTTGAGACGCCCTGCAATGCCACCCGTGAGCGCCCCGACACCCGCCCCTATCGCCAGGCCCTTCCCTCCACCGGCAATCGCGCCAATTATCGCCCCGCCACCTGCCCCGCCACCGATAAATTTCGCATTGCGATGGCTTGTCTTATTGGCTGTCACCGTTCCTTCGTTATTGCTCTTGCCCCCCGAGCTTGACAGGTCGGTCAAAGAGCCGTTGATCGCGTTACGATACCCGTTCGGTAAGCGGACCGATGTAAACTGCACGTCAAGGGTTGCGGGTTTGCCATTCTTGGCGGCGCGTGACACGTTCGTGACCCTGCCGGCGATAGTGCTCCCCTGCGGGATCAGCAGTACGCCGCCCGCAGAGTAAACTGGATCAACCAGCGTGGACGTGAAGGAATCGCCCACCCTGGCCCTTTCCGAATCGAGTTCCTGATCGAGCCGGACGTGCATAATCGTGTTGAGCTTGATGGTATAACGCACAGGCTGTTTCTTGCGCGCGGCACTTTGCCCTGGCGCGGTCAGCGCTAGACCTGCTGCAAGCAAGGCATAGGCGAGTGCCACTACGAAGATTCGTTTGAGCAAATTTCCTCTGATATCAATCATTGTTAGCTACCTCTCCGGCGCAGTTCGTTAGCGTTGCTGACAATCGCTCCCCCAGGTTTTTTCCGCTGTTGCCAAGACATGAAAAGCCTGCGCTCATTCGCATTCCATGGGTCGTCGAGTAGCGGAATTGCCATGTTGGACCAAACTAATGTCGTGAAACTATCGTCAAAAGCTAGTCAGTAGTGCCCGCAATACCCTTATTCACAAGCAGTCTGATCTCGACCCGCCGGTTTTTTGCGCGGCCGTCCGGGGTATCATTATCAGCCGCCGGCTTGTCTGAGCCGTAACCAAAGGGTCGGATCAGGCGTTCCAATGGCAGATTATGCTTCGAAACCAGGTAGCCGATGACTGCATTCGTGCGGCGCTCGCTGAGCTGCTTGTTAAACTCATCGGTTCCGGTGGAGTCGGCAAAACCAACCACCTCAACAACCCATCCATTGGTGTTTTGGACCTCGGCCCATGTTGCCTCACCGTCCATGGTGGCCTTGGCTTTTTCTAAGAGGACTGAGCTTCCCGATTCAAAATAGACAGTAATGACCCTGACTGTATCGTAGACGCCGAGTCCACTGATTCGGTTATTCGCCATAGTGGCAGACTTCAAGGCTGAGTCAGCCGTAATCCGCGCCCTGGTGGCGCTAGTTTGAGCGGCACTCGCGAGGGCGGTATTCTCTTCGATTTGTCCTGCCATTTTCTGCGCGTTCCGTTCGGTGGTGGTAATTCGCTGCTGATTTGATTCGGCAAGTTGTTCGACAGGGTCGACCGTCGCCTGTAGGGCTTGCGCAGTTCTCAGATCCTGCTCGTCAAATTTGACCAGCTTGGCTACCAGTTGACCGTCGGCATTGCCAACACCCTCAACTTGCAGACGCAGGCCGCGCAGAATGTAGCTGGCGGCGTAAGTCTTTCCGCCACGAAAAACGCCTTTCTTGTGAGTTCTCACCTCGGTTGAGGGTGTCAAGACCACCAACGTTTGGATTGTTTTAATGTCCCGCACCATGAACGAGTCGGTATCGCGCTTGATGACGATGCCCTGTATTTTTATCTTCTGACCGTTGGAAATCTGGTGCCCCTTTGCGTTGTTGTCCTGAGCGGAGGTGGCGATAGCGTTTGCCACAACAAAGACAAAGGTGAGTGCGATCAGCACTGCAACATGTTTAGTTATTCTCATTAGATTTTGTTCCTTCAAATATGCATAGGTCGGCGAGTAGGGGGGCATGGTTTCAAGTGTGTTTCTACCTTACTCGTCCGTTGTCTCTGGAAACGATTGTGTTGACAAGACTCCATTCGGAATTCTAGTGACATCTACCTGGCTTTAGTACTGTCAATTCTGACAGCATCTCGCGCGAGGAACCGACATCGACACTAAGGATTTAGACCAACGCGGCGCATTAGGCCCTGAAAGCGCGGATCCGATCGCAAGGGATCGAACGTTGGACTAACACCAAGATACTGCAACTGGAGGTCGTGCGCTTGATAGGCTTTTTCAAGCGAGGCGAATGCTTGCTCCCGTTCGCCCAGAGCCCCGTAGAGCACTGCCAACTCGCCGGGCGAAACGTACTCCTTGCTCGTCTGTAACTGCATAAGGATCGCCTGTGCGCGGTCGCTGTCTCCCGCCCCCGCGTAGGCCGCTCCGAGAAAGATCTGCCTGCTCGGGGTATCATGACCGAGCCTGATGGCCTCCTGGTACTCGGCGATCGCTTCCGGGTACATTCCCTTTGCCGCATAGGTGTAACCGCGAAACAGGTGCGCATAAGGAAAGTTCTGATCCAGTTCGAGCGTCTTCTTCAAGGCCTCAATCGCCTGACCATATTGGCGAGCTTCGTAAAACGTAAAACCGACAATCGCGTTGATCGGTAGCGAGAGTGGATCAAGCTGTTGCGCGCGTTTGATCTCTCCAATGGCTTGCTCGTGCCGGCCCATAAGTGTAAGAAAGTTGGCGTACCAACGGTGCGCCAGGGCCAGGTTTGGGTTCAACTCGATGGCCCGCTTGTATTTCGCTTCGGCATCTGCCCACTCCCAGGCGTCTGTCTTGAGATTAGCCAGCGCGTAGTGAGCCTCGGCGAGGTTCCCGTCCAGTTCGAGGGCCTTCAGTGCCAGCGCCTCCGCCTTGGGCGAATACTCTTTCGGGTTCAGAGTGCTGCTAGTAACAAGGCTCCAGTAAGTGATCGACAGTTCGGCGTAGGCGAGAGGATAAGCAGGATCAACGGCGATTGCCTGATTGAAATACTCGGCTGCTTTCTTTCGGTCTTCCACGCCTCCCCGGGAACGACGGAAACGCCCCTTGAGCAGCAGTTCATAGGCCTGCGGGTTCACCTGCTCGCGCGTGGTGAGTAGTTGCTGCTGACCCTCAGTCAGGCGCAGCCGCAGCTTCTCAGCAATCTCGCGGGAAATGTCTGCCTGCACGGTAAGTAGGTCTTTAGCCTTGCGTTCATAATGCTCGCCCCACAACTGTGTCCGATCGCGCGCGTCCACCAACTCGACGCTGATGGAAAGATCGTCACCATGCTGAAGGACTTTACCGGTCAGAACGGCTCCGACGTCTAGGGCACGCGCGACGTCTAGAGGGTCTGTGCTCTTGCCTTTGTATTTGGAAGACGAAGTGTTCGCGATGACTTTAATGCCAGACAATTGTGAGAGCCGGTTGATCAGGCTTTCGCTGATGCCATCGGAAAGGTATTCCTTCTCGGGATCGTTACTCGCGTTGACGAAAGGTAAGACGGCCAGAGAAGAAATGCCTGCCCGGCGGTTAGCGGAAATGTAACGCGAGTAAGCAAAATAGCCTCCCGCGATTGTCAGCACGAGGACTGAAGCAAGAATCAACAACGCGCCGCGTTTGTGCCGCTTGATTTCGTCCACCAGA
>WNFZ01007868.1_pt1 | contig 11048 bp, 7 predicted proteins | sample 5400081 | NCBI WGS metagenome assembly WNFZ01 (sample SAMN13153365, study PRJNA577476) | soil metagenome | isolation source: 80 cm soil or saprolite under grassland replicate 1 | place: USA:California | collected 2016-06-15
CACAACCGAGTATCTCTGCTGCTTCCAGGTAACTGAGCTCCTCCAGATCGCAAAGCACCACAGCCTCCCGGTATTTTTCGGGCAGGGCCAGCACCGCCTTTCTCACGGACTCGATCCTTTCCGACCGGGATAGATCGTCGAGTGGTCCGGGAGTCGTCAGCGAAACTTGATTGGTTTTCTGATCGCCTTCCCGGTTCTCCTCCATAGCGGCGTAAAAACGTTCGCGCCGCAGGCGCCGCAAGACATGGTTTCGGGCGACCCCCAGGAGAAAAGCATTCAATGAACCTCGCGAGGGATCGAAAGTGTGGCCCTCCCGAATCAAAACCATGAACACCTCCTGTGTTACATCCTCAGCAACCGTCCGCGACCCACACATTTGCAAGGCAAACCGAAACACGCCTCGCTGGCGTCGCCGGTATAACGCGGCCAGCGCTCCTTCATCCCCAGCCAGCATCGACTGAAGTAGTTCGCTGTCAGAAGGATCAGTTTGTGCTTTCATCCTCAATCGCCAGCGGTGTGGCGTTACTCTTAATTCGCACCAGTGAAGAAGAAAGTTCCAGAATTAGCAAGTGCGCAGTCTAATTGTCCAGCCCTAAGAGCGGGGGCAAGCCCAACCTTGCTTACCCGGAGCTTCACTTCCTTAAGTGCCAACATGGCGCTGGTTGAAAGGCTTTCGAGCGGAATAGCAAAGAGTCGACAGAGGTAGGCTCTCAGGTTAGGAAGGCGGACTTGCCCCCGCTCTTTTGTCTTAGGGGCTTTTGGGCTAACTACAGCCGCGGTCGCACATCAGATGGCAGGCTAGCCTCTGAGCGGTGAGAGGCAAGCCTGCCCTCAGGTTTCGGAAAATTTCTTCTGAAACTCCGGCGAGCGCCGGCGCAGATCGAGCCAATCGGAAAAAAGCTCCGGAGCTTGCAGCCAGATTCCGAGCCAGTTGGAAATCTCTTTTGCTTCTTCCCGTTGGCCTTCGTCAATGATTTTGCTGCGAGCCCTCAGTACGGCATTCTTCCGGGCAGTGCTGATAATATTCCGCAATTCAGCTTGGCCCTTTGAGTCGGCTTCAGTGTGAAATTTCAGTCGCTGCTCTTCCACCCTCACCATAGATTCAAAAGCTATCGACAATCGGGAAAAGTCCAGTTCTGACTGAAAATCTACTGCCTCCGCAATTTGCTCTCGCCATTTGAAATCGCACTCGAAGACTTCCGGATGCCGCAAGACTGCGCCTTCATCAGCAACTGTCCGCGCGATGGCCGCTGGACTTTCCAATGCCCCTTCGCCAAACTTCTCGGAAAGTGCCTGTTGTATCATCTCCAGCTCATGCGCTCCCACCGAGTCACAGTCGAGAGCTTCCCACACCTCGATTATGAGATCGCGTTTGGTCCGAGCTTTCCAGCGACTTTCAGCAGGCTTTGCCATGTGCGTTTCCGGCAGAATAGGATTTAGAAGGAGATCGCGGTTTAGCTAACTTTCACAGATCATTCAATAAAGGAGTCGCAGAAACATCAGACTGACGCAGAGGCAATCAAATTAGAACTACTGCAACTCGGCTTTCCTGCTTTCCTCTTCGGTTATTCTGTATAATGATGTGGTAGCTTCCCTCTCGTCATCATAGGGCAGGCAGCCTGCCTGCTCGGGAGTTTTCGAAACATGCTTCCCGACGCCGAAGTAGTAGCAGTTGAACGGAAAAAACCCAAGTTGACAGCGGCTGGGATCCGTGCGCTTCTCTCGCAGGCCGGCCACACTTTCGCAGCAAACAGCTTCAAAGCTCATAGACTTTTTCGCAACGGCCACGCCCAAACGATCGCTGCTTATGCCTGGCCGCGACGAATTCGTTTTTATTCCGAACAAGATGAAGAGCGTTTGTTTGAAGTCGCGCCTGGCATCAGGGTTCTCGCTCGGTGCCGCTGGCAGCCGAGACGTGATGAGCATGCCACGATTGTTGCCTGGCACGGGATCGAAGGTTCCACTTCATCGAATTATATGCTGGCCACCGCAGAGAAAGGGTTTAAGGCCGGCTTTAATATCATCAGAGTAAACCTGCGTAACTGCGGCGGCACTGAACACCTGACACCAACCTTGTATCATGGTGGTTTGAGCGAGGATCTGCGCGCGGTTATTAACGAGTTAATAGAGAAGGATCAAGTTTCGCGAATGTTTGTGGCGGGGTTCTCACTGGGAGGAAATCTAGCCCTTAAACTCGCGGGCGAATATGGCGACGACCCGCCGCCCGAAATTCTCGGCGTTTGCGCTGTTTCACCGTCTGTAGATCTCGTTGCCAGCGCGAAAATGATCCTGAAGGGTTCAAACTGGATTTATCAGCAGGACTTCGTGCGCCGCCTAAAAAAGCGAATCCGCACAAAACACAAGTTATATCCGGATCTTTACGATATCAATCGTCTGAGAGAGGTTCGCACTCTCAGAGAGTTTGATGAACGTTTCACCGCTCCTGCGCACGGCTTTTCCGACGCCGAAGATTACTACTATCGGTCGAGCGCGCTTCGAGTGCTCGACCTAATTCGTATTCCAACACTTATTATTCATGCCGAGGACGATCCGTTTATCCCCTTCACACCTTTGCTGGACCCGGCAGTAGTTAACAACCCTTACATCCTTTTGATTGCACCAGAGCAGGGCGGACACGTAGCTTTCGTATCCGCGGATCGCAAAAATGGCGAAGATCGTTTCTGGGCCGAAAACCGCCTAATCGAATTCTGCAAACTGGCAAATGAAGCTCTATAGCGTCTAACGATGCGCTGACTCATTTCTCGATCTTCTTAATCAAACGCAAGGCGTGGTTGCGGGCGATGAGTGGCAGGTGTTCATCGGTGGAGATGTCTTTTAGAAGCGGAACCAATTGCTGCGGGTCAGACAAGCCGTCGCGCTTGAGTTGCAGCTCGAACTCTTCCATTAACTTCGGCGTGTTCAGCGGCTGACTTTCACGCGCAACAGAAATGTCGAAAATAAGAACTGCCTGGTCAGCGACGCGCCGATATTCGTTGGTTAATGCGAACGCGTCTTTGTTATTGGTCCAGTTGAATTCAGCAGTGCGCCGGCGCGAGTCGCGCTCCATCTTCAGACGCATAGTCCCGAGATGAGGATATTGCCGCTCTGATTGGTAATTTTCGTCGGAATCGAGAAAATGCAGGGTCTGCCATAGATCGGAAATTCGCGTTACGGCCGCCGACGATAATGCCAAAGGCTCCTCATAAACTGTTTCGTCATGCAGGCGCTGAAACTTTATTATGCCACGGCCGCTTGCGTCGTGCTCTATTTGGATGTGACGGACATAGAATTCCGGTTTCGTAAATTCATAAGAGAAGCGCACCGAATCATTCTCAATTTTCTTCACCGCCGGCGTGGCAGCGGGCACGGCGGCTTCAGGGCGAGTATTTTGCTTTACGCCCGAAGATTGCTGCGCCGCACCAAAAACCGCCGCGCTCAAAATAATGAACGCGGCGGGGAGAAATTGATGTTTGAGACTTAGACTTGCCATCCAAACTCTTTTGCGATGGTCATTCTAGCGCAAGCGACGAGTAAAGCAAATGGTGGGTAGCCGAGAACGCGGACTCAGCAGCGGATACCGCGCTCTGTTTGTCAGTACCACCTGCGGTAGCGGGTGGGTCGTTGCGGAGAAAGCTGCCCGCCCCGCTACCGCACACAGTACTCAAGACGTGTATCCGCGTTCATCCGCGGCTAAAGGTCTTACTCAAATCTTACCGAAACAAGTTTCGAAACGCCGACTTCCTGCATAGTCACACCATAGAGAGCACGCGCCATTTCCATGGTTCGCTTGTTATGAGTAATGACAATGAACTGCGTATTTGCCGACAGCTGCGCGACTTTGTCAGTGAATCGTCCGACGTTCGCTTCGTCAAGGGGTGCGTCGACTTCGTCCAGCAAACAGAACGGTGAAGGCCGGTAGTGAAAAATTCCCAAAACCAATGCGAGTGCCGCCATTGCTTTCTCACCGCCGGAAAGCAAGAGCACATTTTGCAGCCTCTTGCCGGGCGGCTGGGCAATCACATCGATGCCGGATTCAAGCACATCATCAGCTTCAATCAAACTCATCTCGCCTTTGCCGCCGCCAAAAAGTTCCTGGAAGAGTTCGCTAAAGTTTTTATTAATCTGCTCGAAGGCGTGGCGGAATCTCTCACGCGAACGTCGCTTAATTTCTCGCAATGCCTCTTCGGTAGAAGAAATACTATCGATGATATCCTGGCGCTGAGTTGACAAAAACAATAAGCGCGCTTCATTTTCGGCCAGCTCTTCCAGGGCCATCATATTGACGGCGCCAAACCCTTCGATGCGCGTCCGCAACTCTTCAACGCGAGCCTGGGCCGTTTCAAGATCAAACTCATCATCGATTGGCTGCTCACGCGCCAGATCTTCAAGCGATTGATTCAACTCAGCCGCACAATTCTCACGGACGAACGTTAGCCGGGCCTGTGCTTCAGCGCGTTGCACTTCGATGCCGGCGCGCGCGTCGCGTACTTCCGCCGCATGGCGATTTAGATCGGAGAGTTGGGCCGCAAAAGCATCCGCCTGGTGACGAGCTTCCTCGAGGCGAGCGGTAAGCGCGGCGATCTCCTGCTCTTCTCTTTGTCTCTCCTCAGCAACCGTGCTGGCCTGGTATTCGAGATCCGCGATTGACGCGCGCAGCTCACTAATGCGCTCAGTCATCTCCAGCAGCTCCAAACGATGGCGCTCAACTCGCGCTGCAAGGTCGGCATATTCGGCTTCCATGCGACGCAGTTCAGCGGCGGTGCTACGCCTTCTCTCGGTTGCCGCTGCTGCCGCAGCTCGCTGTCCACCCAAACCTTCGCTTTCGCTTTCCGCTGTTCGGCGGGCCTCGCCGAGTAGAGCCGTGGCGATTGATACCGCCTTAGTCGCCGCCACGCGGGCCGACTCTGCTTCTTCAGCTTCCAGAATCGCAGTAGCGCGCCGTCGCTCAACCTCGAGACGTTCCTGCTCCACTCGTCCTGCATCATCTGCAACTACACGCAGATGGCGTTCAGCGCGCTCGATCTCATTCTGGAGCCCGGTCGCCGTTAATTCCCGCGCCATTGCCTCGCGTTCTTCACGACCGATCGCTTCGTTCAAAATCACTACGGCATCTTCGAGGACGACAAGATTTGTTCTCGCTATTGTCGCCGATTCTTCAGCGGAGCTGCATTCAGCATTCAAAGCTTCCGCGCGCGCTTCAAGCTCTCGCAACTCTCGTTTGAAAGTCAGTAGTCCTGCGCCTTCTTCCATTGCCCTGGCATCACCGGCGCTTACAAATTGTCCACTCGCTACCCAATCCCCGTTTAGCGTTACAAAAACTTCACCGGTCGCCAGCGACTTTGTCATGGCATCGTCAAGGTTAGCAGCCAGACGGGAATTCATCTTCTCGGGCAAGGTGCGACTGAGAACGGAAAGAAGTTCGCGGGGTGCACCCAACAAATCAGAAATCTTGAGATCCCCAGCTATCGTTTCATTGGCAAAAGAGATCGATAGAGCGGGACGCTCTTCAACGTCGCACGTAAGCGCGTTTATCTCTTCGCTTCCGCCATGAAGTCCGGCCACCAGGAAGCTCGCACGTCCGCCGTTGTTTTCGCGCAACCATTGCGCGGCCCGAGCAGCATCATCCGGAGTAGGAACAACGATTGACTGCAACGAAGAGCCAAAGACGCCCTCCACAGCGCGTTCCCACTTCGCTTCAACGTTAAGGGCGTCAGCGAGGGTGCCAATGAAATGGAAGTCGCGCGGCGCACTGTCTTCGGAGAACAACAACTGCACGGCTCCGGAATAGTAGGCACGTCGATCGTCAAGCTCTTTCAAACTTTCGAGACGGTGTTTGGCTCGCGAATACTCGTCACGGACGCGCTTTAGGTCAGCTTCAGTATCGCTTACAGACTCATGGCCCTGCACCACAGCGTCAACAGCACGCTCACGTTCAGCCTGCAGCGTAGTTATGTGTTCTCTCGCCGCACTGATCTCGGTATTGAAGGCATCGGCTTCAGCCTGGCGCTCGGCATGTTGGGTAGCGGCACGCTCGCCTTCGCGCGCCAAGCCTTCTGCCTGGACACCCAGACGTTCCAGAGTGCCCTCAAGCTGTCTCGCGATTTCGCGCAGTCGCTCGGCAACCGCAGTATGCTTAAGCAAGTCCGCTCGCGCACTTTCGATTTCAGCTTCCGCCTTTGCGGCCAAAGAAAGCTTTTCAGCGTAAGACTCTTCTGCCGCTCTCAAACTGGCTGCGCTGTCGTCGGTCTCTGATCTGAGTCTGGCGTCATCTTCCTGAAGCCGTTTGCATTCGGTTTCAACAAGAACTAACCGTTCGGAGAGGGCATCAATTTCCGCGCTCACTTCGCTCTTTCTTTTCTCGAGGGAAATGACCTGCTCTTCCTGATAGACGCGTTCGCGGGCCTGGCGATCGCGGCGCAGAACAGCCTCTGCCGCAGCAGCGCGCATTGCGGCCAAATCGTCTTCAATCTTACGTGCTTTATGCGTTGCACCCCGGGCGGCTTCTTCTTGTCTCTCTAACTCCTCGGCGACGCGGCGTTCTATGTCACTCGCGTCCTGCAGCTTGATCTGGGTTTCTTCTAGTAGCCTCGTCAACTTCCGATCCTCGGCGACAAACACGTGACGCAATAGGTCACGCAGCTCCTCACGAAAGACGCGATATCGCCGCGCCTTGGCAGCCTGGCGCCGCAAACTATTTACCTGACGATCTATTTCGGAAATGATGTCGGAAATTCGGGAGAGATTTGTTCGCGCCGACTCGAGCCGGCCTTCCGCCGCTCGCTGGCGTACGCGAAACTTCGTGATGCCTGCCGCCTCCTCGATGATCGTGCGACGATCCATCGGCTTTGCGGAAAGAATCTGACCAATGCGGCCTTGCTCGATGATGGCGTAGTGCCCGCCCGCTAGGCCAGTTCCCGAGAAGAGATCCTGAATATCGCGTAGGCGACAGGGCCTGTCATTCAGAAGATATTCGCTCTCGCCGGAACGATAGAGACGGCGAGTGACCGACACCGCTTCACCGGGAGCAAACTCCAATGCCAGATTTCTTCTGCGCCAGTGTCGCTTGTGCTGAGCTCTCGGCGAGATGCTTGTTTCAGTCGCCAACTCGAGAGCCCTGCCTTCCGAAGTCGCCACTGCAGCATTGAGCGACATGGATTCCCGGGGGACTATTTCAGGAGAGATTGTTTGAGTATCCGACCCCGCCGTTTGCGCTGCCTCGGCAGGGATAACCACATCGATATCTACAAGTTGTTCGTCAATCTGTTCGAGGGTTGAGTCGATATCCTCAATGTCAGGCTCTTGCTCAATAACCTCGTCGCGCACCATGTGCATGACGACTTCAGCCATACCGCTCGGCGATCGGTTTCGCGAGCCCTGGAAGATGACATCCTGCATGGCGCCGCCGCGCAGATGCTTTACCCGTTGCTCGCCCAAAACCCAGGCTATTGCATCCGCAACATTGCTTTTGCCACAGCCATTTGGTCCGACAATGGCAGTAATTCCTTCACCTGTGAAGAGAATCTCGGTGTAGTCCGCGAAGGATTTAAATCCGGTAATCTCGAGGCGTTTCAGTTTGAACATGCGAAAAATCGTCTGTTAATGCCTAAGCCTGAACCTAGAATACCGAATTCGGGAAGGCCGTGCACGGGCGTGCAAATATAAGTGCGGTTTGCTTAGAATGTCAACTAAAACCTGAGCTTACGGAACTTTAATGAAGCAATAAGCAAAGTTAACCTCATGCGCTTAAGATGAACTGACGGGGATGTGGCTGATTTCTCCGAAGCGCCGCGTTTTCCTGGTGGACGCTGCTAAGGTGCCGGTGAAGCTTTGCGGCCCATTACCAACTCAATTCCCTTACGAATTCCTTCTGGATTAGTCGCCTCGGGCCGCAATTGACGGCCATCGATCAGAAAGGTTGGAGTGCCATTAATGCCAAGCTCGGCAGCGGCGAATTGGTCGGCTTCAATTCGCATTTTCACTTGTTTGTCGTCCATATCTTGAACGAAACGCCCATTATCCAAGCCGAGGTCGCCGGCAAATTTTATGAAGATGGTTCTGGGGTTGATGTCGTCCTTCCATAAGTCCTGATTCTCATACAAGAGGTCATGCATCTCCCAGAAGCGGTTCTGTACCCGAGCTGCCTCCGCAGCCTGGGCGGCGGCCAGGGCGTTCTTGTGAATTGTCGAGAGGGGTAGATTTCGAAAAACGAAATTTAGATTCGGGCCAAACTCCTGCTTCAGCTTTTTGAGAGTGGGATGAAGCGCGCCGCAGGGTGGACACTGATAGTCGCCAAATTCCTCGAGTGTTACGACGGCGTCTACCGACGGTTTGCCCTGCGGTTCCGCGCCTGGCGACGCGGAAGATGGACTAATGGGTGCGACGGGGAAAGAGTCTTCGTTTTCACCGGAGCGCATAAGAAGAAATCCGCCAACGACGGCGGCCAGCAGCGCTACTGCTATGATTAGGAAGGGACGATATTTTCGCATTAGCCGGTCGCGTACCAAAGCTGGGGTCGAACCGGGCGTAATCTAGCACATCGCGCCAATATCCAGCATGCTAGAGCCAAGCTGCGGTATCTTCAGAAGCGCCATCGGAAAATGCACAAACAAAGGCGGCTGGCGCAGGGCGACGGAACAAGCCAATCGCTCAGATTTCACCAACCGCCTTCTCCCGCGTGGGGTAGCGGTTCTACGCGCGTATTGTATTTTTTCATCATCACTGCGGCCGCTGGCGGGCATTACTTCCCGCCAGCAACCGCTCCGAGTTAGCGACGCTGGACTTAACCAGCGGCGGGAGCTGCTAACCCGACGACCAGAGCGAGCCAAAAACAGCGCCGGGCGCATTCGTAAGGTCAGCTTGTCTCGCTGGAAGTCGTGCCCTGGAAAGTTGTTGTCTTGCGCTTCCTCCGCCCTGCACCGCCCGACGACAGTTCACCTCCTCGTCCTTTCTTCACTAGAGAAATACCGATCCCGTGCCGGCGCTAACTGGAAACGAATACTTCGAAGACTATCAAGGCGTGGTTGAGAAAAACTTGAGACTGCGATCCCTAACGCGCCACTAAATTTAACCATGCGAATGAAAACCAAATCACAACAAAGGAAAGTTCAATACTTAGTCGGTTCGCCTTTAGAACCAAGGTTTCGCATTTTCAACAGCTTGGCAGAGGCCCGACCGCTAGGGAGGGTGCGTACATTGCGCCGGGCTCTCCTAACGGCCGCGCTATTGCCCGGAGCTGGGAGCCGCAATGCAGACCTAATTGCGAACTGCTACCAGCGCCACAGATGAAATCAACGGCGACGGGGACTTATTGGAACAGTACTGATGCAGTTTGACTAGCAGCACGATTAGCGAACGCTGATTCATCGTTCGTCGCAGTGACATGAAGTCAGTACCACCTCGCGGTAGCGGGTGGGTTCCGCCTGCCAGCAGGCGATTTCACGGCCGCAATGCTCGGAAATCGACATTCATAGGAAAAAAATCCAAACTGCATCAGTACTTATTGGAACTGTCGGAGTCAGGTTTACCCTTCGGTAGTAATTATCGAGGGATGAGTTGCCAGGGTTGCGAAAATTGAGAGCATTTCAATCAATCGCAAGCCGACGAATCTAAGGCGCGAGCTCACGGCGCGTATAGAGAAGCAAATCCACGCCAGGTCGTAATGGGAAACTACCCGCACCATTAAAACCCGAGCGGTTCTGCTGGTAACGGTCACCGAAAGTCGCCTGAACTTCCGCGGCTTGATCTTGTTTGGCAATGATGATGGGTTCAGTCGAAGGTGTCATATGGCCGTAGTAACCCACCCGCTTGTAATCGCGCAAATACCACGGCAACGGCCAGTAATCGGGCGAAACTATCGTGATACCGGTTTCACCTCCCTGATGCGCGCGCTGGGCCAGCGCATTTATTTCGTCGACCAGCTTCAAGATTTCCCTGCGCGTGTGGGCGTAAACGTAAACATAGTAGCGATCATCGTTGTCGTAGTTGATGAAATTGAGGTCGACTGTCTGATAGGCAGGAATGAATGTCTTCCCGTGAATCTTTTTCTGTTCGAAGGCCCTCACCACGCCGGGCAGGGGGCCGATTCCTAAGAGCACGATACCAACAATGATTGACAAGCGCATACGTGCGCCGATCTCCCGTTTGCCAAGTTCTTCATAAAACCATTCGATCGCCAAACCACTGGTAAGTGCCAACGGGAGAATGAAATTCAGAGCTAGCCAGGGAGTCTTATAGGCGATCAACGAGTATGCTGCGATTAGTCCAAAGGCCCACAGCGCCGAGAAGAGAGCGAACGATTTGGCAGGCTTGAGCACGACCAACAGCGCCCCTAACAAACCAAATGTGAGGACAGGCGACTCCTGCAGAAGTAGCCACGAGACATAGGTCAGGAATGGATGGACGTGAGCTTCTTTTCCGGTCTTCGTCCAAAACTGAAACGTCTTAAGCGCATCATAAATACCCTGCGGATAGTTTGTAAAAAAGGATGAATAGAAAAAAAAGTTCACCGCAATGAATATGACGAAGGCGATCGCCAGCCAAATTGCCAGCCTGGTTGTGCCGCCGACTCGCTCAAAAAAATCGCCTGTGTCTCCCTCGCTTCCCGAATTTCGACGACGCTTCTTTTTCTTGAGACTGCGGCCCGCTCCCAATGAACCCTGCCAGAGCCAACGATAGACTTTGGTCACGACCAGAGCGATCAGCAGCACCCCGGCGGAAATGATCGCCGTCTCTTTTGTAGCAAAGAGCAGGGCTGCCGACACTGCTGCCAGTATCAGGTAAAGAGGATGCGGATCCTCGAAATATCTAAGCGAGGCAACAACGATCCCGAGGGTGAAGAAAACAAACAACGTCTCATGAATGAAATAGCGAGAGAGATAAACTGCGCCGGGCGAAATGGCTAAGAGGAAAGCCGCGCTAAGAGTAGCGAGAGTTCCAAGGTGTCGCCGCAGAGTCAGGACAAGGCCGATGCTCGCAATGCCGAACAGGGCCGGGATACACCTAATCGCCACTGTCGTCAGGCCATGTTTATCTTGCGCGTTGGGCCCGAA